>Ga0207756_100049_pt1 | contig 165504 bp, 138 predicted proteins | sample A23M1SouthBayCA_FD_187748 | JGI IMG/M metagenome (GOLD analysis project Ga0207756, IMG submission 187748) | Aerobic enrichment media microbial communities from Eden Landing Ponds, California, USA - A23 M1 (3) (SPAdes) | ecosystem: Environmental > Aquatic > Marine > Unclassified | place... | reverse complement strand
CGGCGCCCCCAGGCCGGGCCGGACGCTCGTCCTGACGGGCGACACCCGGCCCGCTGAGCGGACGATCGAGATCGCCGCGGACGCCGACCTCCTCGTGCACGACGCGACGTTCGCAGACGACAACGCCGAGCGGGCGCGGCGGACGGCCCACTCGACCGCCCGGGAGGCGGGGGAGGTCGCGGCCGCCGCGGACGCCCGGCGGCTCGCCCTCGTCCACGTCTCCTCGCGGTACGCTCACGACGTCGACGCCCACGTACGCCAGGCCCGGGAGGTCTTCGACGGCGAGGTGTTCGTCCCCGACGACGGTCGGACCGTCGACGTGTCCTTCCCCGACGCCTGAGTCCCTGGCTGGGCCGTCCCCCGGTGATCCCGGTGCGTCGGCCCTCCACCTTTCCCCCGAGAGCCCGGGCGTTTTATTGAGCCAGAGACCGTAGCTGACGGTGACAATGCCCCTGGGATTCGAGGGCGGCCCGTGGCTCACCCTGGCGCTGGGAGCCTTCGTGCTGGGCCACCTCGCGGTGTTACTATACTTCTTCAGGGCGAGTGCGCGCGATCCCGGCGGCTCGATCGGGGCGCCGCCCGCCGAGCCCCGGCCCAACGCCGAGGGGGAGGTGGTCCGGAGCACCCGCGGCGACCCCAACGCACCGGGGGACCTCCCGCCGGTCCAGAGCGAACGCGTCGTGCACTGTCCCCACTGCGGCGTCGAGAACGCCGCGGAGTTTCGCTTCTGTCGTTTTTGCGTCGGGGAGCTCTCCGACGGGACGGCGGTCGCCGATCCCGCCGGCGCCTCGCGAGACGGGCAGGCGTTCTGAGACGGGCGGCCGTCGCGGCGATCGGCCTCCGCTCCCGTCGTGCCGGACAAAGACTGTAGGCGCAACCGGTGCAACCTTCCACATGGAGCCGATCACGAGCCCCGACACCGACGACCGGTGTCGCTGATGGACTGGCACGCGGCCGGCGTCGACGCCTGCATCGAGGAACAGGAGACCACGTCGGAGGGACTCGGTGAGACGGCCGCCGCGGAGCGCCGCGAGCGGTACGGCCCCAACCAGATCACCACGGAGGGTGGGCGGGGCCCGCTGGCGATCTTCCTCGCACAGTTCCGGAGCTGGCTCATCATCGTCCTCGTGCTGGCGGCGGCCCTCTCCGCGAGCGTCGGGCACGTCGTCGACGCGGTGCTCATCGCCGTCATCCTGCTGGCCAACGGCGTCTTCGGCTTCCTCCAGGAGTATCGCGCAGAGCGGAGCCTCGAAGCCCTCGACGACCTCGCCGCCCCGACAGTGACGGTCCTGCGCGACGCGCACGAGGAATCCGTCGACGCGACCGCGGTCGTGCCGGGGGACGTCGTCGTACTGTCCCAGGGCGACGTCGTCCCCGCGGACTGTCGCGTCGTCGCTGCGGAGCACCTCGAGGTCGACGAGGCGCCCCTGACCGGCGAGAGCGTCCCCGTCTCGAAGGACAGCGAACGGGTCCCCGTCGAGACGCCCCTCGCCGAGCGGACCTCGATGGTCTACAAGGGGACGAACGTCACGCGCGGCAGCGGGCGAGCGGTTGTCGTCGAGACGGGGATGACGACCGAGGTCGGCGAGATCGCGACCGCGATGGCGAGTGCCGAGGACCGGCGCACCCCACTCCAGGCTGACCTCGACCGGCTGGGCCGCCGGCTCGGCATCGGCGTGGTGATCCTCGCCGCCGCGCTGGTCCCAATCCTCCTCGGCCTCGGCGGGCAGTCCCTCGTCGACGCGGGACTCACCGCCGTCTCCCTGGCCGTCGCGGCCGTGCCCGAGGGGCTGCCCGCCGTCGTCACGCTCACGCTCGCTCTCGGCGTCCGGCGAATGGCCGACGAGAACGCACTCGTCCGGTCGCTCCCGGCCGTCGAGGCCCTCGGCGCCGTGGACGTCGTCTGTACGGACAAGACCGGGACGCTGACGGAGGGGCAGATGGCCGTCCAGCGGGCCTGGATCGCCGACGAGGTCCGCGTGCTGGGGTCGGAGGACGATGCCAGCGGGCCCGACGGCGAGGGACAGCGACGTGGATCGCCGCCAGGACGGCCCGGGGGGAGCTCTCTCGAAGCCTCCGACGCCGTGGACGCCGACCGCCTGGATCGCCTCCTGGAGATCGGCGCCGTCTGCAACGACGCGACGGCCGAGGCGGGCGACCCCACGGAGCGGGCACTGGTCGCGGCGGCGGCCGAGCACTTCGACGTCGAGGCCCGCAGACGAGCGCGTCCGCGTCGCGACGTGGTTCCGTTCTCCGCGGAGGACAAACTCATGGCGACGATCCACGACGACGTCGTCTTCGTCAAGGGCGCCCCCGGCGTCCTGCTCGAGGCCTCGACGCGGCTCATGACCGCCGACGGGCCGGTGCCACTCGACGACGAGCGTCGCGAACAGGTCACCGAGCGAGTGGAGGCCTTCGCCGACGACGCGCTCCGGGTCCTGGCCGTCGGCCAGAAGGCCGCCTCGGAGGAGGGCGGACCCACGGAGAACCTCGTTCTCGTCGGACTCCTCGGGATGCTCGACCCGCCCCGGCGGGAGGTCCGTGGGGCGATCGCGGACACGCAGCGAGCCGGGATCGACGTCACCGTGATCACGGGCGACAACCCGACGACGGCCCGGGCGGTCGCCGAGCAGGTCGGCATCGAGTCGACGGTGCTGACCGGTGCGGACGTCGAGGCGATGGACGACGCGACGCTCCGCGAGCGCGTCGAGGCGATCTCGGTCTTCGCCCGAACCGAGCCAACCCACAAGGCTCGGATCCTGCGGGCACTCCAGGCCAACGGCCACCGCGTGGCGATGACCGGGGACGGGGTCAACGACGCACCGGCGCTGGCACAGGCCGACGTCGGGATCGCGATGGGCCAGCGGGGGACGGAGGTCGCCAAGCAGGCCAGCGACGTCGTCCTCCTCGACGACGACTACGCGACGATCCGCGACGCGATCCGGCGCGGCCGGACGATCTTCGACAACGTCTGGAAGTTCGTGGCCTACCTGCTCAGCGCCAACGCCGGGGAGATCCTCGTCGTCACGATCGCCTCGCTCGCTGGCTACCTCGTGTTGCCGGCGGTCCAGTTGCTCTGGATCAACCTCCTGACCGACGGGCTGCCCGCGCTCGCGCTGGGGACCGACCCCGGTGGGGACGTGATGGATCGGCCACCCCGCGACGCCGTGACCGGTATCGTCGATCGGCCCATGACGGCGCTCATCGGCGGTGCGGGGCTGGTCGCGACGGCGCTCATGCTCGGGCTCATGGTCGTGACCCTGGACGGCGCGCCGGCGATGACGGCGTACGCGATGACGATGGTCTTCACCGGGTTCGTGCTCCTGGAGTTCGTCAAACTCTACGTCGTCCGGTGGGTGCGGGACACGCCGGCGCTCACGAACCCGTGGCTCGCGGGCGCCGTGGCGCTCTCGCTGGCCCTCCAGCTCGCCGTGCTCTACACGCCACTGGCCGACGCGTTCGGCACCGTCGCGCTGGACGCCGGGGACTGGGGTCTGCTGGGGCTGGTCCTGCTCGTGGGTGCGACGGCGCTGCTGGCGGTCGGCTGGCTCGTGAAGCACCGCGTTCGGCCGGCGGATCGAGCGGGGCGGAACGGCCCGCCCGAGGCCCCGCCTAGCCAGGCAACAGAACGTTGATCGCGGCGACGACCAGTCCAGCCAGTCCCATCCGCGCGGCGGAGACGTACCACCGCTGTCCCGAGATCGAGCCCATGTAGGCCCCGAAGGTCGCCAGCACGCCGACGCCGAGCGCCACGCCGGCGATCCCCGCCTCGGTCATCGTGAACACCGGCCCCTCGAAGAGGAACGGCGTCAACGGCACGAGCACGCCGATCATCGGTCCCATCCCGCTGGCGCCGGCGTGGACGAGCCGGGCGCCCCGCTTCGAGCGCTCGATGCGGGTGTCGTCGAGGTCGGTGAGCATCGACCGCTCCAGCCGGAGGATCTCCGCCCGGGTCTCCGCGCGCTCGATCTCCCAGACGCTCCAGACCGCGGAGGTGCCGAGCCCGACGGCGGCGCCCAGACCGATTGCGATCACCGTCCCGCCGTCGTCGATCCCCGATAGCACGGCACCGACGATCACGCCGACGCAGGTGAGCGTGCCGTCGAAGCCGTTGGAGACGAAGTAGCGCCGCGCGATCGAGCGGACGTCCTCGTCGCGCAGGAGGTCGGCGGCCAGCGAGCGGCGGCTCCGGGACACGGGTTACCCGTCCTGTGGGGTCGGGCGGCGCTCGACGACGTGCTCGCCGCAGGCCACCTGGTCGACCGAGTGGACGGTCGCGCCGAGGTCCTCGATCGCGTCCTCGATGGCGTCGTAGTCCAGAGACGACCCCTCGACGGTCACGGAGACGTTCTGGACGTCTTCGTCGAGTTCGAGGACCGTTCCAGTCGCCGCGGCGACGCTCTCGGCCTCGGCGATCCGGTCGGTGAAGACCAGGAGCGGCGGGTCGTGGGGCTTGAGCACGTCGAGAACGATCCGGCGGACGTCGCTCATCACCCGAGACAAGGTCCGCCCGGCGCTTTAATTGCGGGGGACCGATGGCGTCCGGGCGCCGCGGTCTGTCGTGGCGTGGCCGAGCCGCCACGGGTGGGCGTCGGTGCGAGTGGGCCGACCCCTTCTTGGTGGCCGCCGGGTCCAGCCGTCGCGTCGGCCGTCGATGGTCGCCCGGTCGCTCGCCCGCCGGCGCTCAGACTGGGAACAGCCGCTCCCGTCGCTCGGCCGTCAGCGGCGCCCCGTACTCCGAGATCTCGACTGCCTCGGCGTGCTCGACGGCCTCGCCCGCGGATTCGCCGTAGCGCTCGCGCAGCTCCGGCCGGAACCGGTCGGCGACGTTCAACTCGGTGTTCTCCTGGAGGTGGCCGAGTGCCTCGCTGGCGAGCCACTCGCGTCGCTCGGCGTCGCCCTCGGGGACGGCCTCGAGCTCCCCGAACGTGTACGGCAGCCACTCGTAGACCTGCGACTCGTGGCAGTGCAGTGCGTCGAGTTTCTCCTCGACGTACTCGGAGACGTCGACGACGACGTCGGGCTCGAACGGCGCGGGCTTGCTGAAGTGGTCGGCGACGAAGCCAAAGACCGGGTTCGAGGGCAGGGGGTCGACGTCCGGGCAGATGTTCGGGACGATCAGCGAGTACGCGGCGTCCTGGAGCAACCGTGCGGTGTAGCGGTGGTCGGGGTGGTAGTCGTTCGGCCGCGGGCCCAGCACGAGGTCGGGATCCACCCGCCGGATGAACCGGATCAGCTGACGGCGGTGCTCGAGGGTCGGCTCGAGCTCGCCGTCGGGCACGTCGAAGACCTCGTACTCGACGCCCAGCGTCTCCTCGACCGCCCGGGTCTCTCGTCGCCGGCGCTCGGCGAGTTCGCTGCGCGAGAGCTCGTGGTGGCCGGCGCTGCCGTCGGTCATCGAGCAAAAGACGACGTCGTAGCCCGCGTCGACGTACGCGGCGGCGAGGCCGCCGGCCTTGATCTCGCAGTCGTCGGGGTGTGCACCGACGACGAGCAGTGTGGGTGACTCCTCCATGGTCGGCACTCGACGGCGAGGGGAAAAACCGTTTGCGAGACGGCCATCCGCGTCGGGGCCACGCAGGCCGGCCGGGGACCTCGCCCGGAATGCCCCGGTGGCTCCCAGCAGCCAGGGCGTGACCGAACGCTTTTGCGCCTGCCGGCGGGAGCGAGCGTATGTACGTCGACATCGCCGGCGCGCTGGCCGAGGCCGCCGCCCCCGGCGTCTCCCGCGACTCGCTGGACCGACTCAACGACCGCGTCGCGACGGCCCACGACCGCATCGAGACCGGCATGGCCGAGGCCGAGCACGGCTACGCCGCGCTCTCACTGCCGGAGACGGCCGATCCCGAGGCGATCCGCGCCGCGGCCGACCGGATCGAGGAGCCGGTCGATACCGTCCTCGTCGCCGGTATCGGGGGCTCCGCACTCGGCGCGGCGACGCTTGCGACCGCCGCGGAGACCGACGCCACCGTCCGGACGCTCGACAACGTCGATCCCGCCGAGACACAGCCCCTCCTCGCCGAGACGGACCTCGAGCGGTCGGCGATGGTCGCCGTCTCGCGCTCCGGAACGACCGTCGAGACGCTCGCGAACGTCCAGGTCCTCCGCGGTGCCTTCGAGGACGCCGGCGTGGACTGGACCGAGCGAACCCTCGTCGTCACCGGCGAGGAGGGTCCGCTGGCGCGCCTCGCCGACGATCACGACCTCCCGTCGCTACCGGTGCCTGCAGGCGTCCCGGGCCGCTTCGGGGCGCTCTCGGCGGTCGGGCTCGCGCCGCTGGCGATCGCCGGAGGCGACGTCGAGGCCGTCCTCGAGGGCGGCGCCGCTGGGAAGGCCACGCTCGAGGGCGACCTCTTCTCGTGTCCGGCCTACGCCTTCGGGGCGGTGTCGGTTGCGCTCGCCGACCGCGGGGCGACGGTCTCCGCGATGATGCCCTACGCGGAGGCGCTGGAGCCCTTCGCCGAGTGGTTCGCCCAGCTCTGGGCGGAGAGCCTCGGCAAGGACGGCCTCGGGCAGATCCCCCAGCGCGCGCTGGGGGCGACCGACCAGCACTCCCAGCTCCAGTGTTATCGGGACGGGCCGCGGTCGACGATGGTGACGACGGTCCGCCCGCGCGAGCGCCCCGACCTCGCGGTCCCCGAGCCCGAGGACGAGGACCTCGCCCACCTCCGGGACACCGACCTCGGTGGCATCCTCGACCAGGAGTGTGCGGCGACGACGGCGAGCCTGACGGCGGTCGACCGGCCGGTCGTCCGCGTCGAGATCGACGCCGTCGACGCCCGGGGGATCGGGCAGCTGTGCTACGAGTTCGAGGCGGCCTGCGTCCTGGCGGGGGAGTTGCTGGGACTCGATACGTTCCACCAGCCGGCCGTGGAGTGGGGCAAGAACGCTACCAGGGCGTCGCTCCGCGGCGAGACGACCGCCGAGACGCGGACGATGGACGAGCGGTCGTCGCTGTGGGTCGAGTGAGGCCGGCTCGAGTTCCGTCGCCGGTGCCGGTGAGTGACACCGGCGATGCCGGCGGGCGACCGGCCGTGGGGCACGATCGGTGACACATGGGTACGCGCCCCTCGGGGCGGGGCCTGCCGGCGTACGGCGGCCAGTCGTCCCGATGCGGTGTTCCTATCCGCATCCGCCCGCAACGGACTGCCATGACCGCCGCGCGGGCCGGCGAGGGGATGCTCTCCACCGAGGACGATCGACTCCGGGAGGCGTTGGAGGGGCTGGGCATCGCTCTCGCGGGCTACTTCGGGCTGCAAGTCGCCGCGATCGTCCTCGGCAGCCTGCTCATCGGCCTCGCCGGCGACCTCACGTCGATGCAGCTGAACGTCGTCTCCGCGGTCGCCACCGGATTCGGCGCTGTCGGCTTCGGGATCGTCTACTTCAATTCATCGCGCCACGACGCCTCGTTCCTCGACCTCGACGCCCCCGACATCCGCGACGCCGGCTACGTCGTCGGGGGATTCCTGCTGTTGCTCGCCGTCCTCTACGCGATCGTGCTCACGGCGACGCTGCTGGGCGTGGGGCTCTCCGAGCACCAGATCGGCGACGCCGCCGACGCCGCCGACCCCCTGCTCGTCCTCGCGCTGGTGCCCCTCTCCTTGCTGTTCGTCGGGCCGGGCGAGGAGCTGATCTTCCGTGGCATCGTCCAGAAGCGCCTGACCGAGACGTTCTCGGATTCGGGCGCCATCGCGATCACGAGCCTCGGCTTCGCCGCGATCCACTTCCCGGCCTACGCCACGGCGGCCCTCCCGCGGATCGCGGCCTCGCTCGCGCTCGTATTCTCGCTGTCGGTGCTCCTGGGCTGGGTCTACGCGCGGACCAGGAAGCTGGTCGTCCCGGCGCTGGTCCATGGCCTGTTCAACGCCTTCCAGTTCACGCTGTTGTACGCCGACGTCGCCGGGATCTGAGCCCCGGGGTCCCGCGGGGCCGAGCCATCCTCCGGAGCGGGGGTATCGGCGTCCTCGGCCGTCGGCACGGAGCCCCACGCCAGCACCGGCGGCATCGGCGTCCGATGGCGGACGCCTCTCGGGCACGACCGCGCCCGTCCACTCCACGGGGCCGCCGCGTCGGCGGCAGCCCTGCGGCTGGCGGACCCACCGTGCGCCGGTCGGACGGCCGTCTGACAGGGATTTATCTCCCGCGCCGTGGTACGAAGCCACGTACATGCCCCGGCGGTACGCCGTCGTCTGTGACGACGAGGTCGGCGAGCGCGTCGAGGCGCTCGCCAGGGAGTACGGGCTCACGGAGCAGGAGGTGCTTCGACAGCTCGTTCGCCGGGGGCTCGAGTCCGCGGAGGGCCAGGACCGCTCTGAGCCCATCGAGCCGTAGGGCGCACTGGCGCCGTCCGGAGGGCTGCGAGGAGCCGGCGATCCTCGCGGCGACTACGCGTTCGAGGGGTTCTTGCGGGAGAGGCCGCTGCCACAGATCGGACACCGGTCTCTGTCCTCGTCGAACTCCCGTCCACACCCCTGGCACTGGAAGCGCCACTCGCGCTGTTCGTCGATCCCCTCGCGGGCGATGACCTCGACGTCGACGTCCAGCCGATCGGCGACGTTCTGCATGGCGTAGTCGTCGGTGACGAGGGTGGCGTCGAGCTCGAAGGCGGCGGCGACGAGCCGGACGTCGGTCGTCGAGAGTTCGCCGTCGTCGCCCAGCTCCCGGGCGGCGCGCTCGACCGTCTCGACGGTCTCCTCGCCGGGGATCTGGATGTGCATCCCCGAGCCCTCCATCGCGTCGAAGCGGTAGGCGCTCTCGGCCTCTAACTCCTCGCGGACGAGCGGGATCGTCGCCGTCTGCTCGTCGGTGTGGTACTCGTGGATGAACGCCGAGGAATCCAGGACGAACATTCCAGAGAGGAGCCTACCGCTCGACGACGATGTAGTCCCGCACGGACTGCACGCGACCGACGGGGACGCGGTAGCGGCCCTCCTCGCCGGTCGGGAAGTCGAACTCGGGGCCCTCCTCCAGGGGCGAGACGATCAGGTCCCGGAGCTGGCCGGACTCCAGGTCCACCGTGACGTTGTAGAGGGAGCCGATCTCCGCACCGTCGGTCCCCATCACCGCTTTCTCCGAGAGGCGCTCCGCGAGCACGTCTGGCATACTCCCCCGTTCCCCCCAGGGGACCGTGAATCTTACTCCCCGCGGTCCGCGCGGGATCGCGCACGCTGGGACGCCGGGAAACGAATTTTTCCGCGGCGCTCCTGGCGGCGATATGGTCCGCAGTCGTCCGTTCCTGGCGCTCGTTCTCGGCGCGGTCGTCGCCGGCGGCGCCGCCTGCCTCGGCGGAACCGTGGCCTACTACTGGCGGCTGGGCCGTCTCCCGCAGTCCTCGATCGGCAGGGCTGCCCGCGAGTGAGGCCTGTCGCCGGCGCACGGCCGGGCCGCCCCTCGAGCGATACCACCGCCGTGGATCGGGCAACAGCGTCAAGGCCGTTCCGTCCGTGACACGGTACGATGGACGTACGCGTCACCGGGCCCGCGCCGCCCGGTCCCTTCCTCTCGGCGCGGGACCTGCTGGAGACCGAGCACGACCTCGACCGTCCCGTCGACGTCCGCGTTCGGGAGAGCCCCGACGAGCGCACCTGGACGGCCCACGACGAGGCGGGCCACGTGTTGAACATCTCGCGACAGGCGGCGACGAGTGCGATGGCCCGCCCGCTGGCGCTCCACGAGTACGCGCACATGCTCCGCCACGAGCAGGGCCACGTCTCGCACACGCAGTCGACCGAGGAGGCGCTCTTCCTCGCGCTGTCGGGCCACGCCGTCGAGCGCCGCAAGGTCGCCCACTGCTACCAGATCGCCAACCACATGAAGGACATCTACGCCGACGACGTGACCCTCTCCGTCGGGCCCACGGACCGGCTCGTCGCCTTCCTGGAGTCGCGGCTCGCCGCCGGGCTCGACGACCGCCCGGATCCGCCACGGGCGAGTGCGCGCCCGACGACCGTCGGCGCCGATCCCGAGCTGACAGCCGTCCACGCGGCCTTCGGGCTGGCGCTCGTCGAGCGCCACGACCTCGTCGACGACTCCCACCGGATCTACGACCTCGCCCACGCCGCCGGCGCCGACGCGCCGAGCGTGCCACTCGAGCGGTTCAAGCGCCGCTTTCGCGAACTCGCGCCCGACCCGGCCGCCGGCGACTACCGCCAGGCCCTCGTGGACCTGACGCGGGCGTACGCGACGGGCGACGCACGGGCCGCCGAGTGAGGTGCCTGCGGGTCCTGCCGTAGGCGTCCCGGTTTGTGGAGCCGCGGTGCGCGGAGTCCTGCGGGCCGTTTCGGGATCTCTCCACCGTGAGGAACCGCGTCCGTGGACGGGCTCCCGGGTTGGCACGCCAGATCGCGGCCGTGACTTTCACGAGCGATAACCCCGGGGGAAAGATTAACTGTCCGTCCTCGCAGGTTCAACCACGATCGGTCGCTGAACGGCCGACCCCCACGCCCTCGGGCGACGCAGTTGCGTGCCAGGTCGTTAGTTGTTAATTCATATATAACTCGTTGCAGGGCTCACCTACCGGCAACAAAAATTAAGTATGGGGGTCCCTAACATACGGGCGTAATGGTACGGAACGTCTACGACGACCGGATCGACGGTGTACTGGAACACGTGCTCGAGGCGGACGACGGCCCGGTCTACGTGACCGACCCGTCGGCCGCAGTCGTGGAGGCCGTCGTCGAGGCGATCTCCGCGTCCGAGGCGGCGCCCACAGTGCGGATGCTCGGCCACGAGGACGCGTTCAAGCCGGTGTTCGAGGATTTCCTCGTCGCGAGCGAGGCGGCCGACCACATCGCCGCCGACGCGCTGTCGATGCGCGTGGCGAGGGACCCCGACGCCAACCCGACGGTCGTCGCGGGCGAAACCGTCACGTCGCTCGTCGACGCCGGCGCCCGGGTCGGCGGGCTCCGCACGGACGAGGCCGACCTCGTTGCGGCGGCCCGCGAGGACGCCGACGCGCGGTGGGAGGCTGCCGATGAGTACTCCCTTCGGACGCCGCCGATGTCGGAGGTCCGCGAGCAGCTCGGCGCCGACCTCGAGTCCGGGGTCCAGGAGGACTTCACGGGGATGCTCGACTCCCTCGAGACCGCACGTGGCGACGGCGACGACCTCGACGAGGTCACCGTGAGCCTGCTCGCGGCGGCCAAGAACGAGGCGCTGCTCTACGACATCAGCCGCTGGGGCGAGGACACCGGCGTCGCCAGCAAGGCGACGTTCTCCCGGACGAAGTCCAGCCTGGAGGACGCGGGTCTCATCGAGACCGAGAAAGTCCCGATCGACGTCGGCCGTCCGCGCCTCCGGCTCACGCTCGCCGACGAGCGCCTCCAGGAGGCCGACCCCGATCAGGTGGCGGCCGCGGCGCAGACGGTGCTGAACTGAGGGCGTCTGCGACCGCCCGGCAGCCCGACGATCCGGTCGGCGGCGGCCGGCAATCCCGGTGATCGTTCCCCCGCTGTTGCGCGGGGCCGTTCCCCCGCTCTCGCTCGCGCGCTCTTCTCCGTTCTCCCTCGCACTCGCGCAGCGACTGGTCCACGCACTGTGACCGGTCCGCGCGGTCTGACCGGTTCACGCGCTGTGACCTGTCTACCCGCTGTGACCCGTCCTTCCGCTGTGACCGGTCCCCCGGGGCTGACCACCCCGCCACTGACAAGACTGAAGTTCGCCCCCGCGAAGGGACTGGCATGGAGACGGCGACCACCGACAGAGGCCTCGGGCTGGGGATCCTGTTCGTCGTGCTCGCGCTCGCCGGCGCCGGCGCGATGTTCGGCGCCGAGGTCTCGACGACGATTTCGGCGGCGGGCTTCGCGCTGGCCGTCGGCGCCGGAACGCTCGCGATCGTCGCGATGCACGCCTACGGCGACTGATCGGCCGGGGGATCCGCCGGGTCGCGCTCCGGCGTGGCCCGCTCGCCGCCGAACAAAGGTTCAAGAGCGTGAGTCGACTACGTCACGGCCAGGATGGCACAGTTCACGGAGGCCGAGCGGCGGATCGTGGCCTACCTCCAGGACAGCGCCGCCCGCGGCGAGCGGTACTTCCGCTCGCGGAACATCGCCGACGCGCTCGGGCTGTCCTCGAAGGAGGTCGGCGTCCGGCTCCCGGAGCTCGACGAGAAGACCGAGGACATCGACATCGAGAAGTGGGGCCGGGCGCGCTCGACGACCTGGAAGGTCACGCCGCGGTGAGGGTGGGCGTTCTCGCGGGCCGTTGCTACCGGTAGGACGACGGCTGGACCCCCCGAGCCCGGCGAATTATGCAGTCCAGATAGAATATTAACCATAGTTTCTCGGAAGGTAAATTATATGCGGCTGTGCACCCTCTGTCCGATCGAATGGGGCGGCCGCACGAGATCCTCGACGTTCCGCGTGACGCCGACGAGGGAACCATCAGAGCTGCCTACCACGAGCTCATGATGGAGCACCACCCCGACCAGGGCGGCTCCACCGATCGCTTCCTCGAGATCAAGCGGGCCTACGAGTCCATGACGGCCGACGAGGGCGTCACCGCGCCCCTGACCGCGGGCGACGGCGGCACCATCACCGCGAGCCGCCCCGCCGCCAGCCAGTCCCGGACCGAGGGCACGGCCGTCCGCGACGACGCTGGCCTGGCGCTGGAGGCCAAAGCCGACGGCCTCGTCGTCCGGCTCACCGCCCTCACCGAGCGCCTGCCCAACGCCGCGTTGCTCCCCAGCCACGTCGACGACGGGCGCCGCGTCGGCGCCTGCTTCCGGATCAGCAACGAGTCTCCGGAGTCGGTGACCTGGAGCGCTCGCCGGGTCCGCTTCGTCGACTCCGGGGGCGACCGATACCTCCCGTCGGTCTACCGCCCAAAGCGCACGCAACTGCCCGACCACTGGCGTGGCGACGACGTCGAGTTGGAGCCCGGCGAGACGGCGAACTCCTTCCTCCTGAGCCGGGTCCTCCCCGAGGACGTCGCCGTCGACGCCATCGTCTACGACCAGCGGGCCTCCAGCGGCCCGGACCGGCGGGTCCGGTTCGACCTGGACGGTCGGGCGCGGGCGGCCCTCGATCGCGAGCCCTTCCAGTAACGTCGGGCGGTCGGCTGTCCGCCGCTCGTTCCGGCGACTCCCCTGCGGTCGCTCCGAGGTCCTGCGGTCGCTCCACTCCGTCGTCCTCGTTCCACCGGACTGCCCCGCTGCGTTCGGCTGCGCCCGCTGCGTTTCCCTGCGTCCGCTCAGTCTTCCTGTCGCCGCTCACTCTTCCTGCAACCGCTCCCGGTCGACCTCGACGCCCGGCGGCGCGACGATCAGGAAGCCCCGGAAGTGGACGAGTTCCCCGCCCGCGTCGTGGACGTCCCGGGCGAAGCCGCTGGCGAGGGCGTTGACGTCCCCGGCGACGTTGAGCACGAGGACGTTGCCGGCCTCGCTGAGTTCGATCCACTCCTCGTCCGGCGTCGACCCGTCGAGGACGTCGAGGACGATCCGGCCGCCGCCGGTCCCCTCCGCGTCCTCCTCGGCCTCGGTGACGTGCTCCTCGACGGCCCGCAGGTCGAGGTCGAAGTCGCTCATGTGCAGGCGGTGGCGGCCGGCCCGCAAAAAGGCTCGGACGATCGGGTTGGCCGGGATCGTCCGCCGGTGCGGGCCGGTCCACACCACCGCCCCGGGAAGCCCCTACCATTCCCACCCCACGCTGGATCGTGGCGGCGCCCGTCACCGGTGGAGCGGGCAGGCTCCCGATCCCGTGGCAGTCGAGCCCCAGGAAACCGTGAATCGTGGTGGCCCAACGAACGGAGGCCCGCGACGCCTCGAGACACCGGCCTGGGCGTCCTGCCGTCACTCCGGGGCCATCGAGTGCAGCGTGTCGCGGATGCGATCGAGGCTGGCGCCGCGGGGGAACCCCACGGAGACGGCGTCGACCCCGTCGACCGAGGCGTAGCGCTCGACGTTCGCGCGGGCGGTCTCGGGGCTCCCCGCGGCGGCGAAGTCGTCCAGGAGGTCGTCGGTGACGAGCTCGGTGGCGCGATCCCGGTCGCCGCTGGCCCACGCGGCGGCGATGGCGTTCGCGCGCTCCTCGTGGCCCTGGCGGGCGAGCGCGTCGCGGTAGTAGGTGCCCATCCCGCCGACGTAGAACCCGAGGTGCTCGCGGGTGAGCTGGCGGGCCCGCTCGGGGTTGTCGGCGGTACAGCAGGTCACGGAGATCGTCGTGCGGACGTCGTCGACGCTCCGGTCGCCGAGGTCGGCGCCGCGTTCGAGGTCCGCCAGGCGGTCGTCGAGGCCGTCGGGCGAGAGGACGATCGCGTGCCAGCCGTCGGCGAAGCGGCCGGCGAGTTCGACGGCCTTCGGGCCCATCCCGGTCACGTCGATCGGCGGCGGGTCGGCCGGCGGCGCCGAGCGGAGCCGGAACCCCGAGAGCTGGACGGTCTCGCCGTCGTACTCGACCGGGTCGCCGTCGGCGACCGCTCGGACGACCTCGATCGTCTCGCGCGTTCGTCGGAGCGGGCGCTCGAAGTCGACCCCGTGCCAGCCCTCGACGAGGATCGGGCCGCTGGGGCCCAGGCCGAGCCGGAAGCGGCCGTCGCTGTGTTCCTGCAGGGTGACGGCGGTCTGGCCCAGCAGCGCCGGCGAGCGGGAGTAGACGTTCAGGACGCTGGCGCCGATCCCGATCTCGTCGGTCCGCTCGGCGATGGTGGCCATCGCCGTCACGGCGTCCCGGCCCCAGGTCTCTGGCTGCCAGACGCGATCGTAGCCGAGGCGCTCGGCGCGGCGTGCGAGCTCGGCGACCTCGTCGACTGGGTGGTCGGCGACGGGAAGGTGGACGTCTCGGGCTGTCACGACGACGGCTACGGCGGCCAGTGGCTTAACGCTGGGTGGGCACCCGGCGGTCGGGCCCCGCTGAGCCACCAGGCCGTCGGACGCCACGATTATGCGTCGTCGGCCCGCCAGGGGGCGTATGCGATGGCGGAACCGGTACACGGCGATCTACCTCGGGATCCTCCTCGTGACGATCGCCGGGGCCACCGTCGCCTACTGGCAGGGAATGGCGCACCTGGAGGACGACCCCGTGACGTGGCACCACGCCTTCCAGGTCGTCATCGAGACGTTCACGACGACCGGCTACGGCTCGGACTCACCGTGGGCCACCCCCGGAATGAACCTCTTCGTCGCCCTGATGGACGTCGTCGGCACGGTGATGCTCGTCCTCGCCCTGCCGGTCTTCCTCTACCCGCTCCTGGAGGACGCCATCGCCCCGGAGGTTCGCGAGGCCGTCGACGAGGCACTCGCAGACCACGTCGTCATCGTCTCCGGCACGGACCGGCTCGATCCGCTGCTCTCGGAGCTGGACTCCTGGGAGGTCCCATACGTCATCGTGGAACCCGACCGCGAGACCGCGCTGGAACGGTCGGAGGCCCGCGGCGACGTGATCCACGCCCAGCCGGACGAGGTCGAGGGGCTCCAGGCGGCGAACCTCGGCGAGGCACGGGCGCTGATCGCGGACCTCGAGGACCGCATCGACGCGAGCATCGTCCTCACTGCCCGGGAACTCGACGAAGACGTGCGGATCGTCAGCGTGGTGGAGGAGCCCGATCGCGCGCCCTACCACGAACTCGCGGGAGCGGACGCGGTCGTGTCGCCCCGGCCCCTGGTCGGCGAACGCCTCGCGGCGGTCGTGACCGCCACGATCACGACGGAGTTCGAGGACGCCGTCGGGCTGGGGGAGGACTTCCACATCGTCGAGTTGCCGGTCCCCAGCACGAGCGAACTCGTCGGACGGACGATCGCCGAGAGCCGGCTCCGGGAACGGGCGGGCGTCAACGTGCTGGGCGCGTGGTTTCGCGGCGAGTTCGAGAGCCCGCCGCGTCCGGACGCGGAGATCCAACCCGGGACGGTGTTACTCGTCACGGGCGACGACGCGGCCATCGAGCGGCTGGGGAGGCTCTCGGCGGCCGTTCCCCGCCCCCACGAGCGCGGGGAGACGATCGTGGTCGGCTTCGGCGAGGTCGGCCAGTCGGTCGCGGCTGCACTGGAGGACGCCGACGTCCCCTACACGGTCCTCGACGTGCGGGACAAGCCCGAGGTCGACGTCGTGGGCGACGCCACCGACCCCGAGGCTCTCCAACGGGCCGGCATCGACCAGGCCACCTCGCTCGTGCTGGCGATCCCGGAGGACTCCGAGACCGAGTTCGCGACCCTGGTGGCCCAGGACGCCGCGCCGGCGCTCACCGTCGTGGCCCGGGCCGACGAGGCGTCCTCGGTACAGAAGCTCTACCGCGCCGGCGCGGACTACGTCCTGGCGCTCGACACCGTCACCGGGCGCATGCTGGCCTCGACCGTCGTCGAGGAGGAGGTGGTCCTCTCGACGGACACCCAGGTCGAGGTCGTCAGACTCGGCCCCGGCCAGCTCGGAGGCCGGACGCTCGCCGAGGCGGACGTCCGCGCTCGGACGGGCTGTACCGTCGTCGCCGTCGAACGCGGGGGCGAGGTGCTCACCGACCTCGGCCCCGACTTCGAACTCCACACGGACGACGGGCTGGTCGTGGTGGGTACCGACGACGGACTCAACCGGTTCACGGAGACCTTCGAGTGAGGGGCAGTGCGGCCCCCGTTTCCGCCGCCCCGAGGCCAACTCCCGCGGCCCGTGCGGAGCTCGTGGTCACGGCGACGCACACCCTTCGCGGGGCGCCGGCCCGGGAACGCCAGCCTGCCCGTGATCGCACGGCTTTTGCGCGCCAGCGACGTACCCCGCCCCATGAGCGGCTCGGGCGCGTTCTGCCCTCGCTGCGGCGACGAGATCGAGCTCCCGCGGGAGCGCCGCGCCGCCCGCGGCGAGCCGGCGCTCTGTGACGCCTGCTACTTCGAGGACTTCGAACTCGTCGACGCGCCCGACCGGATCCAGGTCACCTACTGCAGCGACTGTGGGGCGGTCAAGCGCGGCGAGCACTGGGAGGACGTCGGCGCCCGGGACTACACCGACGTGGCGATCGACGCGGTGACGGAGGCCCTCTCCGTCCACGTCGACGCCGACTCGATCTCCTGGCAGGTCGAGCCCGAGCAGGTCGACCCCACGACCGTCCGGCTGACCTGTCACTTCTCTGGGGTCGTCCGCGAGACGCCCATCGAGGAGACCGTCGAGGTCCCAGCGAAGCTCTCGGCGGGCACCTGCGATCGGTGCGGACGGATCGCCGGCGACTACTACGCCGCGACGGTCCAGATCCGGGCCGCCCGCCGGGACCCCACGGACGCCGAGATCGCCGACGCCCGCGAGATCGCCACGGAGTACGTCGCCGAGAAGGAGGCCGGCGGCGACCGGGACGCGTTCGTCTCCTCGATCGCAGCCGTCGAGGGCGGGCTCGACGTCAAGGTCTCGACCACCCAGCTCGCCCGCGAGATCGCCCGACGGGTCCTCCAGCGCCACGGCGGCACCGTCGAGTCCTCCGAGCGGCTGATCTCGGAGGACGGCGACGGCAACCGCGTCTACCGGACGGCCCACGTCGTCCGGCTCCCGCCGGTCTCCGTCGGCGACGTCGTCGACCCGGGCGACGACGACGGTCCGGTCCTCGTCACCGCCGCCCGCCAGACCCTCTCCGGCGTCCGCCTCGCCTCCGGCGACGACTTCGAGGCCGACTTCGAGGACCTGCCGGAGCGGGCGGTGCTGGGCGACAGATCGGACGCGGCCGAGACCACGCTCGTCGCCGTGGAGGACGAGCACGCGATCCAGGTGCTGGACCCCGAGACCTACGAGGCGACGACGATCCCCCGGCCGTCGTTCGTCGATCCCGACGCCGAGACCGTCGACGTGTTCAAGCATCGCGAGGGGCTGCACGCCGTTCCGGAGTCGGCATGACCGGAGAGGACGATCCGGATTCTCCGGGTGCGCCGACCGGCGAGCCTGCGGATGACGCGACCGGAGCCGTCGACGGATCGACGGTCGACCCCACCGAGGAACCAGCAACGCAAGGCGACTCGGCGGATCCTCTCGCAGCGATCGTGCCCAAGGCCAGCGGCGACGCCGTGCTGGCGGCCTTGCGGGAGACCGGCGAGTACGACGACGGCCGGCGGATCCGCGAGCAGGACGATGGAACCCTCGCGATCCCGATCGAGGGCCCGCTCGCCGCCGAGCGCCAGGCGAGACTCGGGATCGTCGAGGTCGTGCGCCAGCGCGATCCCGACCCGCGACCGACGGACCTCGGGGCAGTGCTCGCCGAGCGCGGCTGGAGCGGCGAGGAGATCGATCGGGCGCCCGCCTCCTGGGCCGTCGTCGGATCGGTCGTACTCGTCGACGTCCCCGCCGACTGCCCGGACGAGGCCGCCCTGGGCGCGGCGCTCCTGGACCTCCACCGGGAGGCCGACACCGTCCTGGCGCGAGAGGGGATCGACGGGCCGACCCGCGACCCCGAGCGCCGGGTGATCGCGGGCATCGGCGACACCGAAACTGTCCACACCGAGCACGGCGTGCGCTACGGCCTGGACCTCGCGACCGTGATGTTCTCGCCCGGCAACCAGGCGGAGCGTGCGCGGATGGCGGCGCTCGTGGCTGCTGGGCGCGAGCGGGATCGGCCCGTGGCGACGATCGCCGAGGCGGGGGACCGCCCGGGCCCTGGGGACCGGACGGCGGGCCCGGTTGCGTCCGCGACGGCGCCCGCCAGCGTCGACCCGATCCCCGACGACGTCCCGGCGCTGGATCCCCTCGCCGGCGCGAGCGGTCCCGACGCCGTCGACCCCGCCGTCGACGCTGTCGGGGAGCCTGGAGCCGAGGGCGACGACCTCTCGGCCGTCGGCGGTCCCTCAGAGCACGTCTTCGACATGTTCGCCGGCGCGGGCTACTTCTCGCTCCCCGCGGCGATCGCTGGCGCCCGCGTCACGGCCACCGAGATCGACGCCGGGACATTCGGCTACCTGATCGAGAACGCGCAGCTCAACGGCGTCGGCGAGCGTGTCTCGGCGTACCTGGCCGACTGCCGCGACGTCGCGGACGCGGTGACGGCCGACCGGGTGGTGATGGGGCACTACGACGCCCACGAGTACCTCGACGCGGCGTTCGCCGCGCTCGGTGACGACGGGGTCCTCCACTACCACGCCGTCGTGCCGGAGGCCGAGCTCTGGGACCGCCCCCGCGAGCGGCTCGAGCGGGCGGCGGAGGAGGCCGGACGGTCGATCGCCGTCGCGGACGAGCGCCGGATCAAGAGCTACGGCGAGGGCGTCTGGCACGTCGTGGTCGACGCCGTCGTGACAGCGTGATCGGGCCGGACGGGACGCAGCGCTCGCTGCACCGAGGACCCGGCGTGTCGCTCAGTCGTCCGAACTGACCCGCTTGTACGGCCCCGGCGGCAGGAGGAGGTCCTCGACCTCCGGGAGGTGCTTGACGTTGAACACCACCCGGAGGTCGTCGGTGATCGGGGCGCCGACGCAGGAGAGCTTGATGCCGGCCTCGGTCAGCTCGTCGGGGAGGATGTGGCTCACGGGCTGGGAGAGCGAGCCCTCGACGACCGCGACCGCGCAGTTCGCGCAGGCGCCGCCGCGACAGGAGAATGGCCAGGTGAAGCCGGCCTCCTCGGCGGCCTCGAGCAGGGAGTCCTCGGGGGCGGCCTGGAACCGGCCGAAGGCGTCCTCGGCGAGCTCCGCGGCCGCGGCCTTCTCGAAGAGGTCGTCGTCGGTCAGCGCCCAGCCGTGGTCGGCAACGGCCTCGTAGTCGAGGTACTCGACCTCGTGTGGCTGGCGTCGCGGCGGGACGGACTCGTCGCTGGAGCGATCGGCGACGAAGCCGGCCTCGGGGTCCCACGGGCTCCGGGCCGTCGTCCCGTTTCCGGCCGGCGCGGTCGGCCGTCCGTCGCCCGCCAGCGCCTCGTAGGCGGCCCTGACTCGGCGGAACTCCTCGGTCGAGCCGCCGTGGTCGGGGTGGCTGTCCAGAACGCGGTCGCGGTAGGCCGAGCGGATCGCGTCCTCGTCGGCGTCGCGGTCGACGCCGAGCACGTCGTGTGCGGGCGGCACGGACCGCCGTAGGGGGTTCCCGCCCATGAGCGTTGTCCCGGCGGAAGCCTGGGTGGTGGCTCCGGAGCAGTCGATGGATTGTAGACTTCGGTCACCATCGGGTCGACATGGACGACGACGCGGCTGCCGTGCTCTTCGACCTCGACGACACGCTCTGTGAGTATCGCCGGCCGACGGCCGACCTCCTCGCCGAGGCGTTCGAGCGAACCGGCGTCGAGCAGTTCGTCTCGGCGGCGGAGTTCGCGGACGTGGTGCCGACGGTGTCCGCGAACAGTCCGCTGGCCCTCCGGGAGGAGTGCTTTCGCCGGATCGCACAGCGGAAGGGTCGCTCGCCCGCCGTCGCCGAGCGCGTGGCCGCGAACTATCCCGAGCGCGACCCGACTGCCGTCGACCTGCTTCCCGACGCCCAGGCGGTCCTGCGAGCGCTCTCCGAGCGGTACCGGCTCGGCGTGGTGTCCAACGGTGCCGCACCGACCCAGCGCGCGAAACTCGAGGCACTCGACCTCGAGCCGTACTTCGAGACGACCGTGTTCGCGACGCCGGCGACGGCGGTCAAACCCGATCCGCGACCGTTCGAGCGGGCGCTGGCCGACCTCGGCGTCCCGCCGGAGCGAGCCGTCCACGTCGGCGACTCGCTGGCCGCGGACGTCGCCGGTGCGCAGGCCGCGGGCGTCCCGGCGGTCTGGTTCGACCGCGGCGACGGGGTCGCCGAGGACGTCGTCCCGGAGTACACGGTCGAGGAGCTCGCCGCACTGGAGCAAGCTCCCCTGCCGTGGACGGACTCTTGACCGGAGTGTGCACCGGCCCCTCCTCCAGAGCCGCCAGCCGCCGCTCGTGAATCTGGCGGCAGTGGCTGCGAGCGTCCCCGGACGAATGGCTGCCCGGGGAACCGTGGGCATGATTCGGAAGCAGGGATGGTCGCGAGGAACCGCTTCGAGTAGCCAGGTGTGCTCTGGGGGCGAAGCCGCGCCTCAGGCCTCCAGCGTCTCCGCCAGCTCGCCCTTCTCTTCGAGTTCCGCCAGCACGTCGCTGCCCCCGACGAACTCGCCGTCGACGAACGTCTGGGGGATCGTCTCCCACCCGCTGTGGGCCTCCAGCGCGTCGCGGAAGGCGTCCAGGGCAGGCAGCACGTCGACGGTCTCGACGTCCTCGCGGTACTGCCCGATCAGTCCCAGGGCGCGCTTGGAGTAGCCACACTGGGGCATCAGCTCGGTCCCCTTCATGAACAGGACGACCTCGTTCTCGGCGATGGCCTCGTCGACGCGCTGCTGGACCTCCTCGGTGGAGAGCTCCGGGTCGGGGTCGAAGGACATGGAACGCTGTTGTGGCCCGGCGGGGAAAGGCGTTCTGCAGAGGCCCTACTCCTCGGCCTCCTCCGGCGTCTGCGTCGTCAGCTCCACGGCGTGGATGTCCGTCGTCATGTGCTCGCCCAGCGCGTCGTAGACCAGCTCGTGGCGGTCGAGGACGGACTCGCCCTCGAACGCCGGCGAGACGACCTCGAGGGCCAGGTGGTCGTCGTCCTCGACGCCGCGGGGTCGGCCGACCGTGGCCTCGGCGTCGGGGAGCTCCGATTCGACGAGCGCCGCGACGTCCTCCGGATCCATGTGTCCCGAAACAACGTGGAGGGGGAAACCGGTTGCGCACCGGGGGACTCCGATCCGACCGGTCGCGTCGGCTGTCGGTCGCTGCGTAGCGACAGTAGTGGCGCGTCTGTCGCCGGAACGTACGGCTGGCTCCTCCGTCAGGTGGTCCCCGGCTGCTCGGCCGGCTCGCCTCCGCCGTCGCCGCCGTCGATCTCCGCCCCGGATTCGTCGCGTCCGTCCGCTCCACCGTCGTTCCCCGGCGCCCCGCCGCCGTCGTAGACGTGCCGGCTCCAGAGCGTCAGCAGGCTCGGGAGGACGAACACGGCGACGGCCAGCGAGCACAGCAGCGCGAGCGCGACCAGCAGTCCCAGCTGCTGGACGTCGGGGAACGGCGAGAGCGACAGCGTGCCGAAGGCGGCGACCGTCGTCGCGGTGCTGCCGAGCAACGCCCCGCCCGTCCCCGCCACCGCGGTCTCGATCGCCGCGTCGGGACTGGCGCCGGCCTCGAGCTCCTGGCTGAACCGCTCTGTGATGTGGATCGTGTAGTCGGTGCCGAGGCCGACGGCGAGACTCATCAGTAACGCGGTCAGCAGCGTCAGCGGCACGGCGAGCACGTACATCGCGCCGAAGACCCAGGCGAGGATCATCCCGATGGGGAGCACCGTGATCGCCCCGAGCGTCGCGCTCCCCGCCGAGACGCGGTACAGGACAGACAGCAGGACGAAGATGACCAGCAGCGCCAACACGAGCGTCTGGAGGATGTTCTCGGTCAGGATCTCGATCTGGACCTGGATGATCACGTCCTGCCCGGTCGCCCTCGCGGCGACGCCCTCGCCGCCGTCGACGAGGCTTGCGCTCCGGCGCACCTGCTTGGCGACGTTCGTGAAGTCGTCGGACTGGGCCGCAGGGAGGAGCAGCCGCGCCGAGGTGTACTCGCCGCCCCGGCGCTCGATCACCTCGGCGGCGTCCTCGGGAGCGTGCTCGAACAGTCCGTCGAGGACGCCGGCGACGTTTCGGTCGGGCACACCGTCCCCGTCGACGTCCGCGGCCTCGAGGGTCGCGGCGAACTCGGGATTTCGGTCGGCCACCTGCTGCATCACCGTCAGCGGACTCTGCGTGGGGATCGTGCCGTCGTCCCGCTGGAACGCCACGCCGGAGGTCGCGAAGCGGTCCTCCGCGCGGTGCATCCGCAAGAGTGCGTCCGGCGTGGCGACGTCGCCCTCGATCAGGATCTGGGCGGGATCGACGCCGGGCCCGGCCCGCTGGAAGTTCTCTGAGACGTAGCGCTCGTCGTCCAGCAGCGGGTACTCGTCCATGCCGAATGGCTCCGGAACGGACTGCTGCCAGTCCGCCGGCTGCTCGGGCTGGGAGCCGACGCTCGAGTCCAGCGCGCCGAAGGCGGCCCCGCTGACGACGGTCAGGAGGAGCGCGATCACGACGACGGCGAGGGCCGATCGCCGTGCCGCGGCGACGCCGAGCGTGAGGCCCCGCCGCGCGCGGGTTCCGGCCTTGCCGATCGACGGCCGTCGCCGATCGCGGCCGTGGCGCTCGAGGAACTCGTCGACCTCGACCTTGACCGCGGGCACGAGCGTCACGAAGACGACCATGGCCCCGACGATGCCGAGCACCGTCGCGAGGATCAGCACCCTGATGTCCGAGAGCGGACTCGTGAGGTTCGAGAGGAACCCCAGCGCCGTCGTGGTGGTCACGAGCACGAGCGCCACAGAGATCCCCGCCAGCGCTCGTCGCATCGGCGGTCGGACGGCCTCGCCGGGCGCGCGCTCCTCGCGATAGCGCATGAACACGTGGAGGCCGTAGTCGATGCTGAGCCCGATCAGCAGGATCGGGGCGATGATCGTCGCGTTCCCCCAGGGCACGTCCAGCCAGCCGACGAGGCCGAACATCCAGATCAGCGTCACCACCACCCCGACCATCGCGACGAGCACGTCGATCACGTCCCGGTAGGCGAACGCGAGGGCGGCGACGATCAACACGATCGCGATCGGCCCGATGAACAGCAGCGTGTCCGTCGTCGCCTGGGTCTGGAGTTCCGTCACCGCGGGCCCGGTGAGCATGAAGTACCGCTCCGTTTCGCCGGGATCGTCGATCCGGTCGTAGATCTCCTCCTGGGCCTCGGCGACCGGGCCAGAGGGGTTCCAGACGTCCTCGGGTTGTCCCTCGAGGACGAACACCATCCGTCGAGACTCCGCGACTGCGGTTCCCTGCTCGTAGTTCCTGGGCAGCGCTGCCTGTGCCTCCGGCTCGTCGGCGATCTCGCGGCGGACGGTCTCGCGGACGGTCGCTTCGTCGGCCGCCTCCATCGCGTCGACCTGCTCGGCGATCGTGGGCTCCTCTTCGCTCGCCAGCCGCCGCGCGACGTGGTTCGAGATCCCGCTGACGGGCACGTGGTCGTGTGCGATCCTCGCGACCGCCTCGGACTCCAGGACCGACTGCTGATAGCGAAGCGTCGCCAGCATCGACGACCGCGAGAGGACGTTCCCGCCGCTGTCCCGGACGTACACCGGCACCGCGGCGACGTTTTCGGTGTCGGTGCCGTAGTTCGCCTGGATGTAGTCGAGTGCCGCCTGCTCCTCGCTGTCCGCGCCGAGTTCCTCGTTGCCCGGCCCAGGGATGTCGGCTGCCCCGGCCCCGACAACGACGGTCGCGACCAGCATCACAGCGATCACGGTCTTACTGTGCGTCGTGACCGTGCCGACGACCCGATCCAGGAAACCGAGGATCATGCTAGAAAGTGGCAAACGCCCGCCGCATATATCTGCCGTTCCCGCGGGATGCCCGCTCGCGGGAACGGCTCGAGCTGCCATTGCCTGCTCGCGGCGATCACCCCCCGCGAGCAGCAGTCCGGACAACGTGCTCCGTCCCCCTCGCCACGGTCTCGACCGTCCCGAAGCCCCGGAGGTACGCCGACAGGTCGAGCGACGCGTGGCGCACGACGTAGCAGCGACCACCCGGCGCGAGCACGCCGCGGATTCCAGCGAAGAGCGCCGCGAGAACGCCACTCCCTGCGTGCGTCGGCGGATTGACGGCGACGAGGTCGAAGCGCCGATTCGCGACGCCCGCCGTGCAGTCGCCGGTGATGACGGTCCCCTCGACGCCGGTTCGCTCGAGACTCGCTGCCGCACAGCGCGTCGCGAGGCGGTCGTCGTCCGAGAGCCAGACCGAGCAGTCGGCTGCAGCTGCCGCGTACGTGCCGATCGGTCCGTAGCCACAGCAGACGTCGAGGACCCGGTCGCCGTCGTCGACGGGGAGCGCCTCACAGAGCACTCGCGTACCGTGATCGAGCGCGCCTGCGGCGAACAGCCCAGGGAGCGAGACGAGGTCGAGGTCGAGGCCGTCGACGCTGGGCGTCAGCCGGGTCGGCTCGATCAGCTGCGGGGGATCGAAGCCATCCGGGCACTCCGCGGCGAGCACGACGGCGTCGTCGAGTTCGCCCACGGCCTCGACGCCGGCGGCGTGTTCCTCGAGGAAGGCCCGATAGCGCGAGAGCCCCACCTCGGGTGCCGCGGCGACCAGGCACGCACCGCGGGGTTCGAGCAGGTCGAGCGCGGTGGCGATTCGTTGACAGCACACGTCGATCGAGGCGTACGCTTTCGGGGCGTAGGCGACGGTGTCGGGCGGGCCGGAGCGGGTCCCGCCGTCGGCGAGCGAGCGACACTCCCGTTTCGCGGGCAGGAGTTCCGCTCCGAGGCCGGCACCGAGTTCGACGCTCGCCTCGACGCCGTTCCGACCGACGTTCTCCCGGCAGATGGCCGCTGCGCGAGCGCTGGTCTCGGTCATCTCGACGTGATCGGCGATCGGCGCGGCGAGACAGCCGACGACGCCGTAGTTCGCCTCCGGGACCCACAGGCGGCCGGGATCGCGCTCCCAGAGCGCGTCGGCGAGCGCCAGCTCCGCGGGCCGGAAGCTCTCCGGGCTGCAGACGCCGTCTGTGGTGTGGAACTCGTAGCGGTCGGGGCCGCCCGGGACACGCGCTTCGAGGGCGAGGTCGGGGGAGCCGGCTCTCACGGCTGCCCACCTCTCTGGCTAGCTGGGGGCGATCGTGGGGGGCGGCGCTGGCGAAACTGCGGCGGGATGCTGGGACACAGCAGTCGCTGGAATCGATGCGAGCGGTCGTGGGTGTGTGCGTGCATGCGGCGACGGAGTCGCTGACTGGCGGTCGTGTGCCGGAACTGGCCACGCCAGAAGAGGGTGCAGCCGCTGCTGGACCAGGGGGCGTGGCAGTCGGGTGCCGAGTTCAGCGGACGCGGCGCCGTGATCGCGGCCGTTGTCGGCCGGCCGCGGCGGCGACGCGCCCACAGTCGGCGAGCCAGCCGACCGGTGCTGGGAGCGGGCGGCGCCCGCCGCCAGCCCGCCTACCGGGTCGACCCAGAGCCGCTGTGCAACGTGATCAGGGATTGCGGGGAGGACCACAAGTGCGTTGTGGTGGTCTGCAGGCCGAGCAGGTGACCACAACGCAGTTGCGGGTCCCTGCACTATCCCGGTGCATGCGTCCCCGCAGCCTGGCCGGCGCCGTCCTCGCCGTCCTGGTGCTCTCGGCCGTGCTCGTCGTCGCGTTTCCGCCGACGGTGCCGGCCGACGTGGGCGGGTCGGGCCCCGGCGGCTCCGGGCCCGGCGGGTCGGACGGAGAGAGCGCGGTGGCCGGCGAGTCGGTCGCGGTCGTCGGCGGGGAGATCGACGCCGACCAGGACGCGCTGTGGGCCTGGACCCAGCGGGCGCTCGACCGGGACGTGAACGCGACGCCTGCCGTCACCATCTACAACACCGACGGCGTCGGCGCACGGGTCCAGAGCGAGGCCGAGGCGTTCCGCAACCTCGTGATCTTCGAGGACCCCGACGATCCCCCAGCCGGCGGCGTCCTCGCGTTCGTCTCGCCGCTCTCGCTGAACGTCAGCATCAACGCGGACCAGCTCCCGCGGGTCAGGAACGGGTCGACCTGGCGGACGATGGAGGGGCTGCTCGTCCACGAGTTCGCCCACGTGGTGCAGTTCCAGACGCCGGTCTTCCGGGACAACCAGCTGCTGGCGCTGGGCCCCTCGACCGACGAACTGACCGCCTACCGCGCGATGGTCGAGGGCGGCGCCGAGTACTTCGCCGACGACTACACGGACCACTCCTCGCTCGATGAGATGGGTGCGATCTGGGCGGATCCGTCGACGCCCGCCGCCTACCGCCTGAGCTTCTGGCCCTACTACCGGGGCCTGGAGTACCTCCAGGGGCGCCTCGAGGCGCCCGCCGACCTCTGGTCCGTCTACGAGGACCGTCCGCCGACCACTGCCGCGATCCTCCGCGGGGAGGTGCCAGGCGACGAGCCGCCGGTGCGCGAGGTGGCCGTCGGGCTCGAGGACTACCACGTCGAGGTCGACGATCGGATGGGCGCCGCGTTCGCCGAGGTCGCGCTGAGCAGGACGGTCGACCCTGCGCGGGCCCTGGAGATCGCGGCCGAGTGGCGCTGGGACGCCCTCCGAAGCGTCCAGGCCGACCGCGGCGGCGACGCCGACACCGGGGACGACCGTCCGCTCCAGCACGTCTGGGTGACCGAGTGGCGCAGCCCCGAGGCCGCCGACGAGTTCGAGGCCGCGATGGAGCGATACCTCGCGGAGCGCTTCGAGCCCACCGCCGGTGGCTGGGGCAGCGTGGACGGCCAGCAGTTCTCGTTGCGCCGCGTCGACGACGAGTCGGTGGCGCTCGTCGTCGGTTCCGAGCAGTTCCTGGAGACGGTGGCAGTACGCGTCGAGGGACCAGCCTACTCCATAGACGGGAACAGGTCGCGTCCAACTGGGACCGTCCGTCCCTCGCCCGCCACCGTCACCGCCCCCCGCGGGGCCGCCGTCGGCTGAGGGGATGACGGCGAGCGGGCTGTTCCAGCGCCGCCGCGTGCGTGGCGCGGGCCGAGCGCCCGACTCCGCCGTCCGGGACCGGGCCCCCGGGGCGGAGAAGGTATTTCAGGCCCGCCTCCGAGCGCGGCCGTATGCGGAAGTTCCTCCTGCTCGGCGTCGCCGGGGTCCTCTTCGTCGTCCTCGTCCTCCTCGGGGTGGCCGGGCTCCTCACGCTCACCGACCCCGGCTCCCCGGCGGAGGACGGCGTCCCCGTCCGGGGTGGCAGCCTGGACACCAACCAGACGGCGCTGTGGGAGTGGACCCAGTCGGCGGTGGGCCGAGACGTCGAGGGAACGCCGTTCGTCACGATCGACGACCTCGGTGGGTTCGACGAGCGACGCGAGCAGCGAGTCAGGGGCTTCGAGCGGCGACTCCTGGCCGCCGGCGCCAGCGACGACGCCGGCAGGCCGATCGCCGCCCTGGCATATCCCTCGCCGCTGTCGATCGCGCTCGACGAGGCGTGGCTCCCGGAGACGTGGAACCGGACGACTCGCTCGCGTGTGAACGCGACACTCGTCCACGAGTTCACCCATCTCGTCCAGTTCCGGACGGACGCCTACACCGAGACCCGACGCATCCTCGGCTCGGAGGGGGATCGTGGCCGAACGCTCGACGCGCTGACCGAGGGCGGCGCGAGTTTCGTCGAGGACGCGTACGCCGAGGAGTCCCGCCGGGAGTCCTTGGCGTCCGCGTGGCGGGATCCGGCCCTCTCACCCGGCGCGCGCTACTCGCTGTGGACCTACTACCGGGGGCTCGAGTACTTCGAGGCCCGCATCGACGACCCGCGGGCGCTCTGGTCGATCTACCACGATCCGCCGCGGACCACCGCGACGATCCTCCGCGGCGAGGCGCCCCTCGAGGAGCCACCGCTCCGGCACGTCCGGACGATGGACCTCGCCGGCTACGATGTGGCCGATCGCGGCCGCGTCGGCGCCGGCTTCGTCGAGGTGCTGCTCGCGGCGGGCGTCGGCCCGGAGCGTACGAGAGAGGTCGCGACGGGGTGGGAGTGGGACGGCCTTCGAACGGTCCGGCCGATGGCGAGCGGACCGTCAGCCGCGGACGCACCGGGACACGTCTGGATCACGGAGTGGTCGAGCACCGCGGCTGCCGACGGGTTCGAATCCGGGCTGTCGGCGTACCTGGACGACCACTGGGAAGCCTCCTCGTCGAGGTGGTCCCTCGGCGAGGGCACGGCGGCACGCATCGAGCGAGTCGACGGCGACGCGGTCGCGTTGGTCCTCGGGCCAGCGGCAGTCCTCGACGACGTCGTCGTGTCGGCCGAGGGGGACGGCTACGCCATCGAACCCCCGGCGGTCTCCGGGTCGTCGACCACGCCACGGATCGATGCGGGGCCCCGCGCTCCCGTCGTGGTCTGAACGTGGGATATATTTGCGAGGCCGGCCAGGAGCCAACCATGGACCGACAGCAGATCATCGCGCTGTTCTTCGTCCTCCTGATGGTGCTCTCGATGGTGGCGGTCGGCGCGTCGGCGCTGTAGCCGGGCCGGCACCGGCTCAGCCGTCGCCCCAGACGTCGCCGAGCGGCGAGCCCTCCGGACTCGCCGACTCCCGGTCTGGGTCGTCGGCCGCAGCCCCGCCCCCGGTCCTCGCTGCGCTGTCGCCACCGGACCTGTCGCCACGGGATTCGTCGTTCGCCGACGCACCGGCCCCGGACTCCCCTCGCTCGGAGCGAGTCCCGTCCCCGCCTCGAGCGCGCTGGGCGTCGCGCTTCGGGGCTGGGACTGCACCCGGTAGCTCCGGGGTGGTCATCGCGTCTACCTGCTCGCGAAACCACGCCGGCATGTCGCCCCTGGCACGCTCGAAGACGTCGAGCAGCGCGTCGTCGGCGACGTAGGTCGCGCCGACGTCGTCGGCCGAGCGGACGATCCGGCCACAGGCCTGGATCACCGTCCGCAGCGTCGTCCGGTAGTACCACGCCCAGCGGTCCTGCTGGAGGCGGTGGGCGACCCTGGCGTCGCCGGCGTTGGGGAAGGGCGCCTTGCAGAGCACCTGCCAGCGCGCGAGGTCGCCCTCGAGGTCCAGCGCCTCCTCCATCTTCACCGAGAGGAGGACGCCGCTGCCGGCCGATCGCTTCCAGGCTGCGAGGGTGCCGTCGCGGTCCGCGCGGTCGTGGCGCCAGAGCCGGCCGTCGACGCCCCGCTCGGCCAGTAACTCCGCGAGCCGCTCCTGGATCGCGTAGGAGTGGCAGTGGATCAGGCCCTTCTCCTCGGGGTGGGCCGCCACGATCCGGGCGATCTGGTCGGCCATCCGCGGGAGCGTCGCGTCGCGGTGCTCGCGGGTCATACGACCGCAGGTGACGTCGTAGAGCGGCCGGTGCTCCAGTGGGAACGTGTGGGGCAGGTCCACGAGCGCGACGTCGTCGGGGTCGAGGCCGACCTGTCTGCAGAACGCGTCCTTGTCGAGGATCGTCGCCGAGAGCAGGGCGAACCGGTTGGCGCGGTCCCAGACGGTGTGATGGAGGTAGCGTTCGGGCTCGACGGGCTTGATCGTCACCGAGCGGTCCTCGTCCTGGTCGATCAGCCACTCCGTCGCGCTCTCGGGATCGCGGTAGTCCTCCCGGAACCAGCGGAGTTCGCCGATGCGCTCCTGGAGTCGGTCGCGCTCGGCGACCTCCGCGGCGGAGAGTTCGGCCTGCCCGAGCAGGGCGTCCTTGCGGTGCTCGCAGGTCGCGATCGCCGTCTCCGCGAAGTCGTAGGCGGCGTCGGTGGGGTCTCGCCCGTACCCGCCATCCCGGTCGTGGTCGCCGCCCCCGTGGTCGTCGCCACCCTCCTCGCCGCCCCCTCCCTCCCCGCCGCCCCCACTCCCGTCGCCGCTCGCGTCGAGGTCCGGCACCGACAGCTCGTCCCAGACTGGCACCGTCCGGGGTCCGAGCTCGATCGTCGCGTACATCTCCGCCCACTCACCCAGGCCGTGGGCCTCGTCGATGACGCAGACGTCCCGCGTCCGGAACACCTCCGAGCCGGCGGTCTGCATGAAGTACGCCAGCGTCATCGCCGCGATCGACCGGTTCGCGGCGAGATTCCGGCTCGCGAAGTAGGGGCAGCGGTCCTTCACCGAGCAGTTGTAGCCCGCCTGCCGGGCGCAGGGTGCCTGGTCGACGGGCGTGTTCCGCTCCTCGGGGAGGATGCAGCTGTAGTTGGACTTCCCGCGGATGATCGCGAAGTCCTCGAGGAGGTCGTCCTCGGCGACGTCGTCGAGCTGGGAGACCTGGGGCGTGGTGTAGTAGGCGCCGACGGGCTCGCTGGCGTGGTCGGTCTCCTCGTGCGTGGCGGCGGTGCCACAGATCGCGCGGGCAAGGAGGGACTTGCCGCTGCCAGTCGGCGCGCGCACGAGGACGACGTCGTTGCCATCCTCGAAGGCCGCAGCGATGCGGTCCAGGGCCGCTTCCTGGTGGCCGCGGTAGGCGGGCGCGGGGAACTCGTCGTGGATCCGACCGAGATTCACTGGTGGAGGGGTGACGCCTGGCCCGCTTAAGCTGCCGGGTCCAGGCGAGGGATCGTCGTGGACGTCTCGGCAGGCGCCGCGACCGCAAACAGCCAGGAAGCCCCCGGCGGCTCGCGGGAGCTACCTCGTTGCGCTCCTCGCTCGTTGACACTCGCTGCGGTGCTTGCGTCGGTACCTCCCGCGACCCACCGGCCCCTTCCGATCCCGCCCGGTGTGTTTGTGAGGGCCAGCTACGGGCGGGGACCCCCAGGCACGGCAGGGGTCCGGCCTGATTCGAGGGGCTCCTCGCTCACCACCCGCTCGCGACCCCCGGACACCCGCCAGCGGGGGACTGGAAGGGGCCGACCGCTCGGGTGGTCTGAGGACGTACGCACGGTCGAGCGCCAGCGAGACCGCGCGCAGCGAGCTCGCGGTCCGAACGTGGTGAAGACCGCGGAACGCGCAAACGGGGAGCGAAGCGACCCGTGAGCGAGCGCACGCGAGCGGGAGGGGGCTTCCATTCGCTGTGCGGTCGCCGCGGCAGTATACGATCTCAATCGAACCCACTGATCAGGGTGACGAGCCACTGCGCGGGATCCGATCGCGTTCGAACGTCGATCCGGTCGATCCACTTCACCCACTGGAAGCCCCGGCGTCCCGGTGCCACGAGGCGAAGCGGGGCGCCGTGGCCGTGGTCCAGCCGCTCGCCGCCGACGTGGGTGGCGAGCAGCGCGTCCCTCGCCTCCCCGATCGGCAGCGACCAGCGGTAGCCAGTGACGGACACGAAGCGAACGTACGCGGCGCCGTCGTCAGGATCGACGGCGTCGAGCAAGTCGCCGACGCGGACGCCGCTCCAGCGCTGCTCGGTGTACCAGCCGCTGGTGCAGTCAAGCAGCGCCGACTCAGTTGCGTCGTAATCAATCTCGTCGAAATCGAGTTCGAGCGGCGCGTCCACGGCGCCGCGAACCCGGAGCGCCCAGGAGTCGCGGTCGATCGGGTCCGGGTCGTCCGCGACCCAGGACGTGACGGGAAAGGCGTCGTTGCCCTCGCCTTCCCGCGGCTGCGAGCCGGTGAAGCGCCGGTCGGCGCCGGGCAGTCCGAGCACCCGCCCCGCCAGTTCCTGACCGCGGTAGGCGACCGCCCCGCCGACCAGCAGCGTCGAGTACTGCAGCGTCGTCCGCCGGCGGTCGAAGTCCTGGCGACGGGGCAGCCGAAAGCGCGAGAGCAGGTGAGCGATCGTCAGCGGGACGAGGACGAGCCCGAAGCCGACGTGGACCGAGAGCAGCGTCCAGTACGCCAGCCGGACGTCCAGCCCGAGCACCCAGACGATCCCGGTCGCGACGGCGCCGACCGCCGCGATTGCCGTCAGTACGGACAGTGGCGTCGTCCGTTCCCACCGCTCGCTGTCCGTCAGCCGGTCGCGAACCCTGGCGAGCTTGAACCCCAGGAGGACGATCAGCGAGAGGCCGGCGATCCGGTGGCTCCAGAAGATCCACCAGCCCGATGGATCGGCGACCGTGAACGAGTAGAGCCCCGAACCGGCCTCGAAGAGCACGATCGCGAAGATCGACCAGTCGACGAGCCGGGGTGGCGGCTCCAGGGCGTCGCGGGCCTCGCGGAGGGCACCCCGGAGCGTGCGGGTCATACCTACGGTTGGCCTCGGGAGGCAAGAATGGTCGGGACGGAGCGCGAGGGCCGCCCGGCAGTGCCGGGATCTCGGGAACTGATCGGGCGAGCGTCAGCGACTCAACAGACGGGCTTGGGATCGACGCCCAGCGCCTCGAGCTGTGCGACGTGGGCCTCGTAGGCAGCCTGGACCGCGTCCAGCGCCGCCGCCTCCGCAGCCTCGTAGTCGTCGTCGCTCTCGCAGACCGCGTCCAGGAGGTCGAGCGCGCGCTCCTCCTCGTCGTCGAGGTCCGCACGCAGCTCCCGGAAGACCGAGGCCGTCTGCGGGTCGGCGTTGCCGACGAAGTAGCCGACGTACTGGGACTTCGCCTCGTCGGCGACGAGTACGCGGCCGAGGAGGGCCCCGGCGCGCTCGACTGTTCCCTCGAGGGGTTCGAGGTGCGCCGCCAGCGCCTCGTCCGCGGCGCTCGGCTCGTATCCCTCCAGCTCGTCGAGGACCGTCTCGACGTGCTCGCGTTCGGTCTGGGCTGCCGCCTCGAAGGCCTCGGCCGCAGCCGCGGCCTGCTCGCTCTCCCACCACGCCTCGAACGCCTCGGCGGCTGCGTGGTCGGCGTCGGCCGCGGCTTCGAGCACTGCGTCAGTTTCCATCTCGCCCTCGGTCGCGGCGTACAGCGCCTTCGACGAGCCCAGCCGCGAGAGTTCGGTCGCTTTCCGCTCCGTCACGGCGTCGCGGAGGTCGGACGCGCTCATGGGGGTCGAACGGACCGGGGTCGCTTGTACCCATCGAGATCGCGCGGTTCGCTACCGGGCGCCGATTGCTCCGGCGCGAGGGTTCTTGGCTCCCCGCTGGCAACCCCCTCCCATGGAGATCCGGAACGCCGAGGTCCACCTCACGAACCCCGGCCGGAACTACGTGATCGTTCGCCTGGAGACCGCCGACGGCCTCGTCGGCTGGGGCGACGCGACACTCAACGGCCGCGAGCGAGCCGTCGAGGCCGCACTCGCCGAGCACGTCCTGCCCGAGGTCGAGGGCCGGGACGCCCACCGCGTCGAGGACGTCTGGCAGTCCCTCTACCGCGGCACCTACTGGCGCGGCGGGCCCGTGTTGCAGTCCGCGCTCTCGGGCGTGGACATGGCGCTGTGGGACCTGAAGGGCAAGGCCGCCGGGCGTCCCGTCTACGACCTGCTGGGCGGTCGGACCCGGGAGTACGCCGCCGTCTACGACCACTGCGGTGACGACTCCGTCGACGCGATCGTCGCGAACGCCGAGGCCGCACGCGAGCGGGGCATCGACCACGTCCGGGTGAACGTCGGCGACCCCGCGGGCGACTACCTCGACCTCGATGGCGTCGTCGACGGCGTGCTGGCGGTCCGGGACCGCCTCGGGCCCGATCCAGAACTGATCGTCGACGTCCACAGCCGCGCCTCGCCACGGGAGGCCCGCCGGATCGCCCGCGGCCTGGAGCCCGCGGACCTCTTCTTTCTCGAGGACCCGCTGGCGCCCGAGCACGCCAGCGCCTTCGAGGACCTCCGCCAGGCGACCACCACGCCCCTGGCATACGGCGAACTCGCGAGCGATCCCTTCCAGATCCAGCCAATCGTCGAGGACGGCCTCATCGACTTCCTCCGCGTCGACCTCGCCCACGTCGGCGGGATCACGGCTGCCCGAAAGCTCGCAACCGTCGGGGAGGGCAACGGCGTCGAGACGGCCTTCCACGGGCCGCCTGACCTCTCGCCGATCGGGCAGGCGGCCACTGTCCACCTCGATCTCGCACTCCCGAACTTCGGGATCCAGGAGCTGACCGACTACGAGGATCGCTACGGGGACGCGGTCGGCGAGGTGTTCGAGGGCGGTGCCGCATTCGACTCCGACGTCGGCGGGCTCGGCGTGCCCGAGGCGCCCGGGCTCGGGATCGACGTGGACCTCGACGCTGCGGCCGAGTACGAGTACGAGCGTTCGCACCTGCCCAAGCGGCGAGCTGCCGACGGGAGCGTCGCCGACTGGTAGAACCGCTCGACGCTTGGCCCCGGCACGCCGTCCACGAACCGCCCGCCACTGACTGCCGGCAAGCCCCTCGCCCGAGCAAACAGTTTCCCCGACACCGGCAGTACGTGAGGCTATGGAGTACACGACTCTCGGCTCGACTGGCATGGAGGTCTCGAAGATCGCGCTGGGCTGCATGAGCTTCGGCGACGAGGAGCCCTGGATGCTCGACGAGGACGACTCCCGCGAGATCATCGAGCGCGCCATCGACCTCGGCGTGAACTTCTTCGACACCGCCAACGCCTACTCCGACGGCGAGAGCGAGGAGATCCTCGGCGACGTCCTCGCCGACTACGACCGCGACGAGCAGGTGATCGCGACGAAGGTCCGCTTCCCGGTCGGCGAGGACACCCCCAACGCCAGCGGACTCTCCCGGAAGACGATCGAGCAGGAGGTCGCCGCCAGCAAGGAGCGACTGGGCGTCGACACGATCGACCTCTACCAGACCCACCGCGTCGACCCGAACACGCCGCCGGAGACGACGCTCCGAGCGCTCGAGGACCTCGTCCGACGCGGCGACGTGCGCCACGTCGGCACCTCCTCGATGTTCGCCCACGAGCTCGCCGAGCGCCTCCGCACGAGCGAGCGCGAAGAGCTCGTCTCCTACGAGACGATGCAGAACCACTACCACCTCGCCTACCGCGAGGAGGAGCGGGAGATGCTCCCGCTCTGTGACCGCAACGACGTCGGCGTCATCCCGTGGGGTCCCCTCGGCCAGGGCTTCCTGACGCGGCCACTCGACGAGCTCGAGGACACCGCCCGCGGCGATCCCGAGAACTTCCACAACCCCACCGACGAGTACGAGCGCGGCGGCGGCCGGGAGATCAACCGCCGCGTCGAGGAGCTGGCCGAGGAGTACGGCGTGACGATGGCCCAGATCGCGCTGGCCTGGCAGTTCCAGAACGAATTCGTCGACGCGCCGATCGTCGGCACGACGAGTATCGAGCACCTGGAGGACGCCATCGAGGCCCTGGAGATCGACCTCAGCGACTCGGACGTGGAGTATCTGGAGGAGCCCTACGAGCCCCAGCCGATCGTCGGGATCTAGGTGGATCCGTCTGAGTTCGGGAAGCAGCTACCGACGGCGGCCGTGCGTCCGGTTACCTTTCTTCGAAAGCCCTCGACCCGCTCGCGCACGCTCAGCCGGATATCCTCACTCGCTACGCTCGTTCGGATAGGGCCGACTGAGCGAACGCGACCGTGCCTCGCCCTTTCAGTCCACCAGGGAGGGAGGCCACGAAAGCCCACTGCGCATCCGGCATCCTGGCGGACTGAAAGGGCGAGGCCGGGTCCGGGAAGCACGGCGACGTAAGCACTGCAGCGACCGCAGGGAGCGAAGCGCGCAACGAGTCGCGCGACCGGAGCCGGCCGAGGGCTTTCGCGGCTGTGCCGCGAAGTCGGGAGAGCTTTGCTCTCCCGGTATTCGAGGCGGATGCTGTAGCGGTAGCTGCGATACCCTGAACGACACAATTCCGCGAAACTCTTCACACTCAGCCACCCAACCAATTCTATGGACCCGGACGAGGTGCGCGAGGGCTGGGCAAATCGCTCCGGGAAGTACTCGCCCGCCTACTACGCCGAGATCGGGCCGAACGACGTCAGCGAGACGCTCGTGGAGGTCCTCACCCACTACGCCACGGACGATCCGCGGATCCTCGAGGTCGGCTGTGGCTCCGGCCGGCACCTCGAGCACCTCCGGACCAACGGATTCTCGAATCTCACCGGGATCGACATCAACGACGAGTCCTTCGAGGTGATGGCAGAGCAGTATCCCGAGCTCGTCGAGACGGGAACCTTCCTCACCGGCGAGATGGAGACGCTCCTCCCGGAGTTCCGGGACGATTCCTTCGACGTCGTCTACACCGTCGAGGCTCTCCAGCACGTGCCTCCCGAGGACGCGTGGGTGTTCGACGAGTTCGAACGGCTCACGACGGACCTGCTCGTGACGGCAGAGAACGAGGGGAACAGCCCCGACCGCGGCCGCGGCGATGAGGACGTGAGCATCGTGAACGACGATTTTCCGCTGTTTCACCGCGACTGGGAGGCGGTGTTTTCGGAGCGGGGGTTCGCGCAGCTGCTGCGGGAGCCGACGTCGCGGGATACGATTCGCGTTTTTCGGGTGGTGTGAGGTCGCTGATTGGAGTGCCTCGGTGGGGATTGATCCAGGCTCGCCGACCCGCCCGGGCGATCAGTTACCCCGTAAGGAGTGGGCGTTGGCTGCCGTTGGTCCCGTATACGTACGTTTTGATCACGGTTGCACTTCGAAAACCGTGTCCATGGTGAGGTCCCGACCTGGTGGTCCGGGATACGCTTTTTGCGCGACCTCGCAAAGTTGTTCCCACCATGACGATGGTCAACCCTCTTCCCTTCGCCATCCTCCCGATATTCGTCGCCTACCTGTACTTCCTCACACTGGGACTGGTGCTTCGGGGTCTGGGACGGGTGGCGGTACGGGAAGACGTGCGTTCCCTGGGGCGTGATCTGTCCCCGCGGCCGTCGCGGCCATTGCTCTTCGGCGTGGGGATGCTCATCGGCTTCTACTTCCTTCTGATCGGATACGAGGCCGGAATTCTAGGTGCCGTATCACTCTGGGGCTTCGCATTTTTCGTCCCCTCGCTCCTGCTTTGGCTCGGACTCCGGTCTCTACTCCAGTTCCTCCGCGCGGACGACTCGTCGGGGGAGGAAGAATCTGAGGCCGCTCGGACCCATTGATCCGGTTCGATTGTACTCTCTGCGGCCGGACCGGGATACACGACGCTTGCTTCCAGCTCTCGGACGGTGCCAGACTGCTACGATCTCGCTGACCGGTGTATCGCTCTTCGGAGATGAGCGGCGGGGAAATCGAGCCTACAATTTCGGATGTCTGTCTCGACGAGTACAACACCCGGATCATCACAGCGCCCCCGAACGCGTCTGGACGGTCTCCGCCTCGCCCCGAAGCTCCACGGACCGGGAGTATGTGACATCGTAGATAGGCCCGGTCGCGGACGGACCAACCTCCGCTCCGTGTCCGACCAGTTCCCGGCGTATCCCGAGGCTGGCGGGGTGTTTCGGAGCGGGGTTCGCGCAATCGCCACGATAACCGACCGAGCGGGATACGATACCGGGGTTCGGGCGTCTGGCCCGCCCATGGTGAAGGGAGCAGCTGCTGGTCGACTTGTCGAAAGAGAGAAGAAACCGACCGAAACTCCGTCCTTAGCTACCCTTCTCGATCGGGGCGTCCACCAGGTTGCCCCACTCCGTCCACGATCCGTCGTAGTTCGTCACGTCCTCGTAGCCCAGCAGCTCCGAGAGCGCGAACCAGGCCAGCGAACTCCGCTCGCCGATCCGGCAGTAGGCGACGACCTCCTGGTCGTCGGTGACGCCCTCGGACTCGTAGAGGTCGAGCAGGTCGTCGTAGGACTTGAAGCGGCCGTCGTCCTGGACCGTGTCGGCCCAGGAGATGTTCTTCGCGCCGGGGACGTGGCCGCCGCGCTGGGCGGTCTCCTGGAGGCCCGGGGGCGCGAGGATCTCGCCGGAGAACTCCTCGGGCGAGCGGACGTCGACGAGCGGAACGTTCCGCTCGATGGCCTTCTCGACGTCGTCGCGGTAGGCGCGGATGCCCTCGAAGGGGCCGCGGGCGGCGTAGTCCTGCTCCGGGAAGGACGGCGTCTCGTCCGTCGTGGGGAAGTCGTTCTCGAGCCAGTACTCGCGGCCGCCGTCGAGGATCTTGACGTCCTCGTGGCCGTAGTACTTGAACTGCCAGTAGGCGTAGGCCGCGAACCAGTTGTTGTTGTCGCCGTAGAGCACGACCGTCGAGTCCTCGGAGATGCCGTGGCTGCCCAGGAGGTCCTCGAACTCGTCCTTGTCGAGGATGTCCCGCTGGGTCTGGTCCTGGAGCTGTGTCTCCCAGTTGAACCCGATCGCGCCGGGCGCGTGCGCCTCGTCGTAGGCCTCTGTGTCCACGTCGACCTCGACCAGCCGCAGGCCGGGGTCGTCGCTCTCGAACTCGCCGAGTCGCTCCTCCGCCCACTCGGGCGTGACGAGCACGTCGTTGGCGTAGGTGTCTTCTACCATACGGAACCCCCTACAGTACGGGATCCTAAAGACCCACCTTACTCGGAGAGAACCGCCACTCGTCGGCCCAACCGGACCATCTTGCCGCCACTCGCCCGCGCCCCGCCGTCACCGCCGCGGCACCCCGGGGCGAGGCGGGCCCCGCCGTGCGGCGCACATCGCGGGCCCCGGGCGTGCCGATCCCCAGCCGGCAACACTTTCCGGTAGCGGGGACCGGCCGGATCCGGGGGACTCATCCCGATCCCGGGGATAGACGGCCTCGATGACCGAGCTGATCGTCGACTCCGACTGGCTCGCCGACCGGCTGGACGCCGAGGATCCGGCGGCGCCCGGGCCCGGTGGCCTCCGGATCGTCGACGTCCGGGACGCCTGGGAGTACGAGAGCCTGGGCCACGTGCCGGGCGCGATCAACGTCCCCTTCGATCGCTTCCGGAGCGACGCCGGGCTCGAGGCGAGCGGCGACGTGGGTCACCTCCCCGGCGCGGACGCCTTCGCCGACCTGCTGGCCGAGGCGGGCCTCACGCGGGAGGACACGATCGTCGCCTACGACGACACCAACGGCGTGTTCGCCGCTCGCTTCCTCGTCACCGCACTGGTCTATGGCTTCGACGACGTCCACCTGCTGAACGGCGATTTCAGCGCCTGGCAGCAGGCCCACCCGGTCGACGACGAGGCGGTGTCGCTCCCGGCGACGGACGTCGAGCCCGCGCGCGTCGAGGGCGGGGACTCGCCCATCGTCGACGCCGATGCCGTCCGCGACGTGATCGAGACCGGCGACGCGGTCCTCCTCGACACCCGCGACGCCTGGGAGTACGAGGAGGGGCACCTCCCCGGCGCCGAGCGCTTCGACTGGCAGGCGGCCGTTGATCCGGAGACCCGCGGCGTCAAGGACCGCGAGACGCTCCTCGAGCTGTTCGCCGAGCGCGGGGCCACGCCCGATCGACGGGTCATCCTCTACTGCAACACCGCCCGGCGGCTGAGCCACACCTACGTCGTCCTGCGGTGGCTGGGCTTCGAGGACGTGGGCATCTACGAGGGCAGCCTCACCGAGTGGCGCGAACTCGACGGCGAACTGGTCAGCGAGGAGTGAGGCGGCTGGGCGGTCGCCCCCGGCAGAGCACCCGTCTGACGGCCGTCTGACGCCGGTTCTCGTGCCCACGCTGTCCCCGAGTTTCACTTCCGACCCGCCCGGCGAACGGTTTTGGTGATCTCGCTCCTCCGATCGTGTGCTGTCACACGCTGCCACTCCCGTGGCACTCCCCACTTGCTCCCCTTTTCGCGTGGACTCGGAGCCGCTGCAATCTCGGAACGGCTGACCGGAGGGAGTACTTCCCCGCTGTGTCCACAGACCGCTCCGCGACTGCGATGGAAGCCCCCGGCCCCTTCCAGTCCCACCCACGCGGCGGTTGTCGAGGCTCGCGACCCTCGGTGGAATGCCCCAGCGAGCGTTCCTGGCGGCGGATCGCTTTCCTTTGATTCCCGGGACAGCCGGCCGAGTGCGGTCTTCACCCGGTCCGCTCCGCGAGGCGCTCTCTCGTCTCCCGGATCTGCTCGACGGCCGGGCTGTCGACGTGCTCTGCGAGGGACTCCGTGGCCGAGAGCAGCCACTCCGCGCGCTCGGCGTAGCGCCGGACGTCCCCCGGCCCCACGTCGTAGCCGTCGACGAGTTCCTCCAGCGGCACGCCCTCGGCGAAGTCCGCCAGCAGCTTCGCGGTCTTGAGGGAGCGGAGCCAGGTCTGGAAGTCCCCCTCGAAGTCCTGGATCGGGCGGGCCAGCTCGTCGGCGCGCTGCAGTGCGATCTCGCTGAGCCGCCCGGCCTCGGTCTGGGTGACGTATCGCGTCGGCATCTCCGCGGTGTCACAGACGATCTCGCAGACGGTCAGGGGCGTGATTCGCTCGAGGTCCGCTGCGCGGTCGAGGGCGGTCACGACGTCGGCGCCGGTTCCGGGATCGACGTAGACCCGCGAGACGAGCGCGCCGAGCTCGGTGGCTTCCAGGCCGGTCGCGTCGTCGTCACCGGAGCCCGGCGTTGGGACGGGATTCTCGGCATCCACAGCAGCCGTCGGCGCCTCGAGCATCCCAGCCTCCGTCAGCCGGTCGATGGCGTCCGCCGCCGTGGCGTGGAGCGATCCGCCGCCGCCCTGGTGGGCGCAGAACGTCTCCTCCAGGAGCGACTGGAGCTCCGCCCGGGAGTCCGCCAAGCCGGAGGCGATGGCGGCGAGGACGTGCGCCCGGAGCGCCCGGGGGTCGTCGAGTTCGGAGGTGACGGGATCCGGCGAGGACTCGAGGTAGCGCTCCCGGAGGTCCGCCTGCTCGTCGGCGTCCTCGGCGATCAGGACGGCCTCGCCGTACGGATCGAGCCCCGGGCGACCGGCGCGGCCGAACATCTGGCGGACCTCCAGCGTCGACAGCGGCTCGTAGCCCGCGTCGGTGTAGCGCTCGTGATCCCGGACCACGACCCGCCTGGCGGGGACGTTCACGCCGGCCGCGAGCGTGGGCGTCGCACAGAGCACCGACAGCTGGCCGGCCCGGAAGCCGTCCTCGACGAGACTGCGGTGCTCGCTCCGGAGCCCGGCGTGGTGGAAGGCGACGCCGTCGGCGGCGAGGTCCGCGAGGGCCTCGCCAGTTCTCGTCTCGGCCGTGTCGGCGATCGCGTCCGCGACGTGGGCGGGTTCGTCGTCGATATGGTCCTCGTCGCCGGTCTCGGTCTCGTCCCCGGTATCGGTGGCGTCGGCGTCGGTTCCGGTCTCCGCGCCGTCACCCAGCCGGGCGGAGGCGGGATCGACCGCCAGCGCCAGCTCCCCCGCGAGGTCCCGAGCCCCGCGCCGCGAGCTGACGAACACGAGACACTGCCCGCCGTCGGCCAGCGCGTCCGCGACCAGCGCGGCCGTCGCCGATAGCTCGCCCGGATCGACGGAGCGCTCGATCTCGCCGTCGAGGGCCAGGCTGCCGCCGGCGTAGACGCCGGCTTTGAGCTCCACCGGCCGCCAGTCGCTCTCGACGACGGTCGCGTCGAGCCACTCGCCGACCTCGCCGGCGTTCGGGACGGTGGCCGAGAGCGCGACGAGCTGGAGGTCGGGATTGAGGCGGCGGAGCTTGGCGATCGTCACCTCGAGGGTCGGGCCGCGCTCGGCGGCGTCCAGCAGGTGCACCTCGTCGAGCACCGCGCACGCGACCGCCTCGACCCACGCCGCGCCGTGGCGGATCGCGGCGTCGACCTTCTCGGCCGTCGCGACGACGACGTCCGCCTCGGCCAGGGACTCGTCGGTGGCGTCGAAGTCCCCGGTCGCGACCGCCACCTCGATGCCGGGAACCGCCTCGAACGTCGCCGCCTTCTCGGTGGCGAGCGCGCGGAGCGGGACGACGTAGACGGCAGGTCCGTCGGCGGTGAGTGCGGCGAGCTGGGCGATCAGGGTCTTCCCGCTCGCGGTCGGCACGGCGGCGAGGACGGAGGCGCCCTCGCAGACGCCGGCGTCGACTGCCGCGGCCTGGGGCGGGTACAGCTCCGCGATCCCCTCGCTCTCGAAGTGGTCGGCGATCGCGGGCTCGAGGCGAAGGTCGCGGATCCGCATTGGTGTCCCTGGGCGGCCCTTCGGGCATAAACCGTCGGGCGGGACCGCAGTCCCGGCGATCCCCGACGCCGTTCCGCCGACCGGTGGAGTTTTTCGCTCCGGCGCCCCAGCGCCGGGTATGCACCCGACCGACCGGCCACGCCGGCTCCGCCGCGACGGCCTCCGGGACCTCGTCGCGGAGACGGCACTCGCCCCCTCGGACCTCGTGGCGCCGGTGTTCGTCGACGCGACGGCCGAGGAGCGCCGGCCGATCGAGTCGATGCCCGGCCACGAGCGCGTCCCGGTCGAGCAGGCCGTCGAGCGCGTCGAGGAGGTCCTCGCCACCGGCGTCGAGTCGGTGATCCTCTTTGGCGTCCCCGAGGCCAAGGACGAGGAGGGCAGCAGGGCGTGGGCCGAGGACGGCGTGATCCAGCGCGCCACGCGGGCGATCACCGACGCTACGGACGCGACCGTGATCACCGACGTCTGCCTCTGTGAGTACACCGAACACGGTCACTGTGGGATCCTCGAGCAGTCCGTCGATCCCACCGCCCCGGACCCCGACGCCGAAGCCGTAGTGACCGTCGAGAACGACGCGACCCTCGAGCTGCTGGGGAAGATCGCCCGCTCGCACGCCGCGGCGGGCGCCGACGTCGTCGCGCCGTCGGGGATGATCGACGGCATGGTCGGCGCGATCCGGGGCGCGCTCGACGACGCCGGCCACGAGCACGTGGCGATCCTGAGCTACGCGGCGAAGTACGAGTCGTCGTTCTACGGGCCGTTCCGCGACGCCGCCGACGGCGCGCCCGCCTTCGGCGACCGCCGGCACTACCAGATGGACCCCGCCAACGGCGAGGAGGCCGAGCGGGAGGTCCGCCTGGACGTCGAGCAGGGTGCGGACGTCGTGATGGTCAAGCCCGCGCTCCCGTACCTCGACGTCGTCAGGCGGGTCGACGAACAGGTCGGCCGCCCGGTCGCCGCGTACAACGTCTCGGGGGAGTACGCGATGCTCCACGCTGCCGCCGACCGCGGCTGGCTGGACCTCGACGCGGTGGCCCTGGAGTCGCTGCTGTCGATCAAGCGCGCCGGCGCCGACCTGATCGTCACCTACTTCGCCGAAGACGTGGCCCCGCGGCTCTGACCCGGCAGATCGAGCCGTTTCCCGGGCCACATCGCTCGGCGAGATCAACGCGATCGAGGGCGAAACGAATTTTTCGGAGGCCACGGAATCGCCGCCCGTGGAGCGACGCGCCCTCCAGACCGCCGCGCTCGCGCTACTGGCCGCGCTCGCGTTCGCCCTCGGCGCAGCCGCCTTCGCCGAGACGGTCCCCGCCGGCGGCGCCAGCGACGAGGCGACCGCGCCCGAGGAGCCCCCGCCCGCGGAGGAACAGTCCCGGACTGACAGCAGCGTCGACACTCCGTCGGGCGGCATCGGCGGCGCGTGTGGCGTCTGCTCGAGGCTGGACATCCGCACGGCGGTGCTCGGAGCGCTGCCGCCCGGCACCCGGTGGCTCGTACTCGGAACGCTGGTAGTCGGCCTCGCGGCCCTCGCCACCGCCGGTCTCCGCCGCGGCGAGCGTGAGGCAGTGACCGCGGCGAACGCGACGACGGGAGCGGATCGGGCAGCTGGCGGCGGAGCGGCCGCCACAGCGATCGGAGGTCCCTCCGAGACCCGGCCCACCAACGACGTCTACGCCGCGTGGGCCCGAGTCGCCGACGCGGCCGCCCTCGACGATCCCGCGACGGTGACGCCCCGAACCACAGCCCAGGCGGCCGTGGATGCTGGACTGCCCTCGACGCGGGTCCGAGAGCTCCGGCGGCTCTTCGAACGAGTGCGCTACGGCGGGGCGACGCCGACGGCCGACCGCGAGCGCCGGGCGAGTGCGCTGGCCGAGGGACTGTTCTCGGCGGTGGAGTCGAACGCGACGTCGGCGCAGGCCGAGGAATCGTCGGAGCGAACCGATGCGTCGGCGTCGGAACGGGTGAGCGATCCGTGATGCGGCGGGTGCTCCTCGGCGTCGGGACGGTGGCGACGGTTTGCGGTGCGGCGTTGCTCCTCACGCCGCTATCAGTCCCCTACAGCCCGCCGATCGTGCCGACGCTGGGTGTGGTCGCGGCGGCAGGCATCCTCCTGGGAGCCCCGGTCCTCGGGCGACAGCTGGGGATCCGGCGAGGCGGGGAGCCGTTGCCCGATCCGGGCACTCGAGATGGGCGGGCGGTCCCCGGCGACGGCTTCGACGCCGATCTCGCGGCGGTATCGGCCCGTGGAGACGACGATCGACGCGAGCGGATCCGCGACCGGCTCGAGACGGCGACGGTGGCCGCGTTGACGGACGCGTCGGGCTGCTCGGCGGCGGATGCCCGCGAGGCCCTCGCCGAAGGATCCTGGACCGACGACCCGGACGCCGCGGCGTTCTTCGCGCCCCACGTCGCCCCTTCTCGGTCGCTACGAGAGCAGCTCCGGGCGTTCGTCGCCGGCGACCTCCCCTTCGTCCGGCGGGCCAAGCGCGTCGTCGCCGCCATCGAGGCCCTGGAGCGATGACGGGGACGCCAGCACCGATCGAGGTCGAGTCCGGCGTCGAAGGAACCGACCGATGGCGCGGCCTCGGCGCGGCTGCGATCCTCGCCGTGGCGCTCGGCCTCGTGACGCGCCGGCCGGCCCTGTTGCTCGTCGCCGGCATGGGCCTCGCGCTCGTCGCGTACGCCCGGGTCGTCGCACCCCCGGAGCTGCCGTTGTCGCTGTCGCGAACCGTCCAGCGACCGGCGGACGACGGCGACGGCCGGATCGGCGTGGAGGTCGCCGTCGAACACACCGGCACGCGGACGATCCCGGACCTCCGCCTCGTCGACGGCGTCCCCTCGTCGCTCTCGGTCGCGTCGGGGTCGCCCGCACTCGCCACCTCCCTTCGTCCCGGGGAGACGGTCCACCTGTCCTACGCCGTGGAGCCTCGCGAGGGCTCCCACGAGTTTGGGGACGCCGCGGCGGTCGCACGGGACGTCGCTGGCGTCGTCGAACGCCGGGCGGTGCTCGCCGTCGATGGTCGCGAGGCACTCGCAGTCTCGGAGGCGTCGGCGATCGATCCCCCGGCGGTCCGTCCGCCGGCAGCGCGATTCGCCGGTGGGGCCGCTACCGCTCCACGGGCGGAGGGCGGCGTCGCCTTCCACGGGACCCGGGAGTACCGGCCGGGCGACGACGTCGGGCGGATCGATTGGGACCGGTACGCCCGGAGTCGCGACCTCCGGACCGTCGAGTACGACGCCGACCGCGGGACGACGATCGTCATCGTGGTCGACGCACGGACGCCAGCCGCCTGCGCTCCGTCGCCGGAGGACCCCACGGCGGTCGAGCGCTCCCTCACGGCGGCGGCCTCGCTGGCCGCTGGCGTCTCCACCGCCGGCCACCGGCTCGGGCTCGTGCGGCTCGGGCCCGACCCGCAGTGGATCGCGCCGTCGCGCGGGCGAGCACACGAGCGTCGCGTCCGCGAGACGCTCGCGGAGCGGCCGCCCTTCGATGGCGAGCACTCGGCCGGGTTCGACTGGCTGACCGAGCGCCTCGGTGGCCGGGTGGACCTCCTCGTGCTCTCGCCACTGATCGACGAACCGCCTGCGAGGAGCGCCACCCGGCTGCAGGCGACCGGGACGCCCGTCACGCTGCTCAGCCCCGACCCGACGGCCGAGGGGACGCCCGGCCAGCGCCTCGCCCGGATCGAACGCGAACAGCGGATCCGCTCGCTCCGTACCGCCGGCGTCGCCGTGGCGGACTGGCCGCCAGCGACGGCGATCGAGCGGGCACTCCGGCGCCTGGAGGGTGGCCGATGACCCGGTGGCCGGCAACCCCCGCGTCGACAGGCTGGCTCGCAGGGGGCAGTGCACTCCTCGCCGCGTTGGCGGCGCCGATCCTCACCGGGACCGGCGCCGGGTCGACGCTGGCCGGCGTGGCGGGATTGCTCCTCGTCGGGGTCGGGCTCGCTCGCCGGCGCGCAGGTGCCGTCTCACTCGGCGCGAGCGGGCTGTTCGCGGGGACGCTCCTGGGCGGTGTCTCCGGGGTCGGAGCGCCCTCGGTCGTCACGGCAGCGGCCGCCACCGTCGTTGCCTGGACGGCGGGGCGGACGTCGATTCAGCTCCGGAACGAGTTCGGGGGCGTGGTGACGGTGCGGCTCGAGGCGGTCCACGTCGCGGGAACGACGGTGCTGGTCGGTGGTGCCGGAGCGCTCGTGTTGCTGCCGGGGCTGGCGCCGATCCAGCGGTCGCCACTCGGGCTGGTGCTGGTCGTCGTCGGTGGCGTCGCGGTCGCGGCGGCGCTGGCGGTGGAGTGACAGCTCGACGACGCAGCGGTCGGTGACCGACGAGGACACGTAGTGGTCCGGGCAGCGCCCATCGATCGACGAGCCTGGTTCCGGTGTCGCTACGAGGTCAGTCGCTGGGCGTGTGTGCCACGACCGTCGGCGAGTCCGCGATCGATCACCACGAACGGGCAGGCGGTCAGTCTCGGGCTGCGCGCCGTCGCGGCCCGCCGTCGGCAATACCTGCCGCGCGCAGGGCGCGATCGGCCGGCGAGCGGTGCAAGACTTGCGAGATCGGCAGTTTCGTCTGCCGAGTGAGTCTGACGAACGCTCGATTCCGGGGGCCGCTGCCGCGGCCCCGTGTGCGTCCAACCACCTTATACACCACTGAAGAACTATTATCTGCGACGCCCGTCTGCGTGGGAGGATATTATTGGACAAATAGAAACGCTAAGTCTTATATCCAACTGGTTCAAGCAGACTATCCGTAATGCAGACGACGAACGAACACGAATTTGGTGAATTGATAGACGAACGGAATGCAGATGGCACTCGCGGCGAGCGGCCCGCGAACGGGGTGACGGACGCGTGGTAACTGCGCTGCCGATCCAGATCGGTGCGGAGACTGCCGGTGCCCTCAACTACACGTGGATCCTGGTGGTCTCCTTCCTGATCTTCTTCATGCACGCAGGCTTCGCGATGCTGGAGGCCGGTCAGGTGCGCTCGAAGAACGTGGCGAACCAGCTGACCAAGAACCTGCTGACCTGGTCGGTGGGCGTGCTCGCGTTCCTGCTCGTCGGCGCGGGGCTCGCGCCGCTAGTTGGCGACCTGGTGGGCTCGACCCCGGGCTGGTCGTTCACCCCCGACAACTCCGCCGCCTCCTGGGGGAACAGCTGGTTCTACGGGGCCGTCTTCGCGATGACGGCGGCGACGATCGTCTCCGGCGCCGTCGCCGGCCGCGCGAAGCTCCGCGCGTACGTCGCGTACACGTTCCTGCTGGCTGCGGTGATCTACCCGGTCGTCCTCTCGATCACCTGGTCGGGTGCCTGGGTCAACGAGCTCGTCGGTACGCCGTTCCAGGACTTCGCGGGCGGCATGATCGTCCACGGCATGGGCGGCATCGCGGGCCTGACCGCTGCGTGGGTCCTCGGTCCGCGGATGGACCGGTACAACGACGACGGCAGCGTCAACGTCATCCCCGGCCACTCGCTGACCTTCGCGGTGCTCGGCACGCTCGTGTTGGCCTTCGGATGGTTCGGCTTCAACGTCGGCACTGCCTCGGTCGTGGTCCAGAATAGCGCCGGCGACTGGGTGCTCAACGGCGGTGCACTTGGCCGTGTCGTGCTCACGACCACGGTCGCGATGTCGATGGGTGCGATCGGCGCTGGCTCGGTCGCCTGGGCCAAGACCGGCAAGGTCGATACGCTCTACGTCGCCAACGGCCTGCTGGCCGGTCTCGTCGGCATCACGGCGATCCCGAACGTCGCGACGTGGTGGGGCGCGTTCCTCGTCGGCGGTCTCGCCGGCGCACAGCTCCCCATCGTCTTCGAGTTCGTCGAGACGCGACTCAAGATCGACGACGTCTGTGCGGTCTTCCCCGTGCACGGCTCCGCCGGGGTCCTCGGCACGCTGTTGTTCCCCTTCGTCGCGACGGACGCGGCGCTCGGGAGCACGAGCGTCGTCGACGCGTTCGTCGCCCAGGTCGCGGGCGTCGGCATGATCGCTGGCTGGACGATTGCCGCGACTGCTGGCGTCTGGTACCTCTTCAAGCTCGTCGGCCAGGCACGCGTCAGCCCCGCCCACGAGAAGGAGGGCCTGGACGTCTCCGAGCACGGCGTCGACACCTACCCCGAGTTCGGTAAGCCCGACGTCGCCGCGGACGGCGGCGCGCCGATCCCGGAGGAGGCACTGCGGACCGACGGCGGCTACGCCACCGACATCGAGATGGTCATGGCCGTCGTCCGGCCCGACAGTCTCGGGGAGGTCAAGAAGGCCCTCGCGGAGGTCGGGGCACCGTCGCTGACCGTCACGAACGTCTCCGGCCGCGGTTCACAGCCCGCGAAGAAGGGCCAGTGGCGCGGCGAGGAGTACACGGTCGACCTCCACCAGAAGGTCAAGATCGAGTGCGTGGTCGCCGACGTCCCCGCCGAGGACGTCGTCGACGCGATCCGCGAGGCGGCGAACACCGGCGAGCCCGGCGACGGGAAGGTCTTCGTCCTCCCCGTCACGCAGGCGACCCAGGTCCGCACCGGCGAAACCGGTCCCGAGGCCGTCTGAGCCGGACCGAGCGGCCGGTACCACACCGTCCATCTGCCGGGCGGAGTCCGGTCGAATCGCCGACGGTCGAGTGCTGATCCGGTATCGTGCGATAGAACGCCGTGTTTTTGTCCATCCATCGACCGCCTGGGTCCCCCAACACCACGGTCTCCCCCACAGACCTTCGCCGACCGATCGTCTTACACGGATTCGGCCTGGACGTACCACCGTGGATCGACGGCGTCGGTCTGCGGTGACCGGGACGGACCCAACACTGCCAGCCGCAGGTCCCGACCGATCGCGTGACGTCTCCCGGCCGACGGCGGTGGCCGGGGACCGCCGCTGTCCGGCGAGAAATTTGACAGTGCTTTCGTGACATTTAAGCCAGATCGAAAGAACCCGTAGAGCGAACCGCCACACTCGCGGAAAAAGTGGACATGTACGAATCACCAACCGCTCCGTCCGGCGGGCTCCCCGGTGGGAGCACCCGGCCGGGGCTCGACACGTTCTCGACGATGCCATGAAGATCGGTGTACCGAACGAGCTGGCCGAGGGGGAGACCCGCGTCGCCCTCACTCCACCCGTCGCCGGGGAGCTGATCGACGACGGGCACGAGGTCGTCGTTGCGGCCGGCGCTGGCGAGGGATCGGACTGGTCGGACGAACAGTACCGGGAGGTGGGCTGTGCGATCGCCGACGACCGGTCGGCGGTCTTCGAGCAGGCCGACGTCGTGGTGCAGGTGCAGGGACTCGGCGCTGCCGACGAGGACCCCGAACAGTACCGCGAGGGCCAGGTCGTCGTCGGACTCCTGGGTCCCTACGCGACGAGCGAGGCCGCGAGCGAGACGCTCGCGGAGCGGGACGTCAGTGCGTTCGCGCTGGAACTCATCCCCCGGATCAGCCGGGCCCAGAGCATGGACGCGCTCTCCTCGATGGCGAGCCTGGGGGGCTACAAGGCGGCCGTGATGGCTGCCGACGAACTCCCGAAGCTCTTCCCGATGCAGATGACCGCCGCCGGGACCGTCCAGCCCGCGGACGTCTTCGTGGTCGGGGCCGGCGTCGCCGGCCTCCAGGCCATCGCGACGGCCGAACGCATGGGGGCGTCCTGCCGGGCCTACGACATCCGTCCGGAGGTCAAGGAGGAGGTCGAGAGTCTCGGCGCGGACTTCGTCGAACTGGACCTCGAGACCGACGACGCCTCCGACGAGGAGGGCCACGCCCGCGAACAGGACGAGGAGTTCTACCGGAAGCAACGGGAGATGATGGTCGAGGTCGTCGGCGACTCCGACGTCGTGATCACGACGGCCGCCGTCCCCGGCGGGGAGGCGCCCGAACTCGTCACCAACGAGATGATCGACGGGATGGATCCCGGCTCGGTCGTCGTCGACCTCGCGGCGGAGGGCGGCGGCAACTGCGAGCCCACCGTCGCGGACGAGGTCGTCGAGTACGAGGGCGTGACGGTCTTCGGCCCGACGAACCTGCCCGCGACGCTGGCCCACACCGCGAGCCAGCTCTACGCGAACAACGTGGCGAACTTCCTCGAGATGCTGGTCGAGGACGGCGAGCTCGCGATCGACCTCGAGGACGAGATCGTCGACGCCACGCTCCTGGTCCACGACGGGACCGTCCGCAACCCCCACGTCGACGAGGAGGGCGAGGATGCCGACGACGCCGAGGACGACGACACCACCGGATCGACCGAGGACGCTTCCGAGGAGGCCGCCGAGGCCGACGAGACGGCGCCAGGAGACGACGCCGACGAGGAGGTGGACGCATGAGCTTCGTCCAGAACCTCACCCTGTTCGTCCTGTCGGCATTCGTGGGCTACGAGATCATCACGAAGATCCCCACGAACCTCCACACGCCGCTGATGTCCGGCGCGAACGCCATCTCGGGGGTCACGCTCGTGGGATCGGTCGTGGTCGCCGGATCGGGCGAGACGACGCTCGCGACGGCACTGGGCTTCACCGCGGTCGTCATGGCGACGATCAACGTCGTGGGCGGCTACTACGTGAGCCACCTCATGCTCGACGAGTTCGGCGGCGAACGAGGGGGTGGCTGAGATGGCGGCAGTGCTCGCGGACGCACCCGAGTGGGTGCTCCCGATGGCGTACCTGATCGCGGCGATCTTCTTCATCCAGGGCCTGCGCGACATGACCCACCCGCGGACGGCGGTGCGGGGGAACCTGATCTCCTCGGGCGGCATGCTGCTGGCCGTGGCGATCACGGTCCTGTCCTTCGACCTGCTCTCGCCGCTCGTGTTGTTCGCCGGCCTGCTCGTCGGCGGCGCGATCGGCCTCTGGCTCGCCGTGACCGTCGAGATGACGGAGATGCCCCAGCTCGTGGGGCTGTTCAACGGCTTCGGCGGCGGGGCCTCCGCCGTCGTCGCGGGCGCGGAGTTGATCGACGTGATCGCCAGCGACGGCGCCGGCGCGCTCTCCGCGGAGGTCACGCTGACCGCCGGCATCGCGGGGATCATCGGCGCCGTGACCTTCTCCGGCAGCATCGTCGCCGCCGGGAAGCTCCACGGCGCGTTCTTCACCTCCTCGATCCGCTACACCGGGGAGCACGTCGTGAAGCTCCTCGTGTTCGGCCTCGCGCTGGCCGGCGTCGCCGTGCTCGTGGTGCAACCGGAGCTCGCCGGCGAGTGGCCGATGGCGGAGTGGGTTCCCTCCTACTGGTTCGTCGTCGCGGCGGCGCTGCTGTTGGGCGTCCTGCTCGTCGTGCCGATCGGCGGCGCGGACATGCCGGTCGTCATCGCACTGTTGAACTCCTACTCCGGCCTCGCGGCCGCGACCACGGGGTTCGTGCTCGACAACTCCGCGCTGATCGTCGCGGGGACCCTCGTCGGCGCCTCCGGGATGATCCTCACGGTGATCATGTGCGAGTCGATGAACCGGTCGCTGACGAACGTCCTCTTCGGCGGCTTCGGCGAGGAGCCCGACGACGAGGAGATGGAGGACGTCTACGAGGGCAACATCACCGAGACCTCCCCCGAGGAGGTCGAGATGCTGCTGGACGTCGCCGAGCGCGTCGTCATCGTCCCGGGCTACGGGATGGCCGTCGCGCAGGCCCAGCACGCGGTCGCGGAGCTCGCGGAACTGCTCGAGGAGGAGGGCGTCGACGTGGAGTTCGGCATCCACCCCGTCGCGGGCCGGATGCCCGGCCACATGAACGTCCTCCTGGCGGAGGCCGACGTCCCCTACGACAAGATGCGCGAGCTCGAGGAGGTCAATCCGACCTTCTCTCAGACTGACGTCGTCATCGTCACCGGCGCCAACGACGTGGTGAATCCGACGGCCAACGAGGACGAGTCGAGCCCGATCGCGGGCATGCCCGTGCTCGAGGTCTCGGACGCCCGGAGCGTCATCGTCAACAAGCGGAGCCTGAGTACCGGCTTCTCGGGCATCCCGAACCCGCTGTTCGCCAAAGACAACACGAGCATGCTCTTTGGCGACGCCAAGGAGACGATGCAGGAACTCGTGAACCAGGTCAAGGAGAACCGCTGACGGCGCGGCCACGTCGACCTGTTCTCGGCGTCGCTCACTGCCCCGGTCGCCCCGACGCACGGGGAAAAGAGCTATCGGCCCGAGCGGGCGATCAAGCGCCAATGCGACTCTTCGCGCTGCTGGACGAGCTGCGGGCGCTCGCCCGGACTGGGCTCAACTACGCCGACGATCCCTACGACGAGGAGCGCTACGAGCGCATCCTCGAACTCGTCGCGGAGTACTACGGCGAGTCCCTGGAGCTTCCGCCTGCGGCGGTCCGCGAGCGACTCGCCGACGAACTCGGCCAGGTGACGCCCAAGCTCGGCGCGGACGCGGCGATCTTCGACGACGAGGGCCGGATCCTTCTCCTGAAGCGCTCGGAGGGTGGCCGGTGGTGTCTCCCCGGCGGGGCAGTGGAAGTCACGGAAACCCCGCGGGAGGCTGTCGTCCGCGAGGCCCGAGAGGAGACCGGGCTCGTCGTAGAGCCCCACGCCCTCCTGGGGGCGTACCACCGCCGACCGGTCTCGACGCACCCCTACCACACCGTGCTGCACGCGTACCTGTGTGAGGTCACCGGCGGCGAACTCGAGCTGTCCCACGAGGGCGAGGAGCTGCGGTACTGGGACGTCGAGGCGGTGCCGCGGTGGTTCCCGGCCCACGAGGAGATGGCGCGGGACGCGAGGGAGCGGTGGGAGGCCGAGTGACCTGGCCGGCGTGTAGGCCGGCTCCGGGAGCGCGTTTCGGAATCGATCAGCCAATGGTGGCTGGATCGAGCACCGGCCGGAGGCGGTCGGTGCTGCGGGTACGCCGAGCGGAGTCCTCGTGAGCGAAGCGAACGAGGGCCGTGGTGAACGAGTGAAGCGAGTGTACCTGAGCGAGGCGTTTCGCCGGCTGCGAGCGAAGCGAGGCGTTTCTCCGGCCGCGGGCGGGGCGAGCTGCCGGGAGTTTCCCCAAGTTTTTGCGAGCAACGGGAGACCGCAGGTCTCCCGAGCCGTGCGAGCGGGCCGCTGGCCCGCGAGCAGAGAGTGGTTCCCGCAGCGAGCCGAAGGCTCGCGAGGAAACCCGACGAAGTAAAAAGTGGAAGTGGGACCGCCGGAAGACTCGCCGCTCGGGACTCCCGTGGTCGTCCCTCGGGACGAGCCTTCCGGGGCCCCATTTTCCGCAGTCGTCGCTCGGCAGGCTCGCTCTGACTGCGGAAAATGGGACCGCCGAGATTCGAACTCGGGTCCGACGCACCCCATGCGCCGAGGATACCACTACCCTACGGTCCCGCGTGCTGAGCGAATCGGGCTCGGCAATTAAGGGTGTCGGACCGGTGGCGTCGACGGCGAGTTCCGCCGGAGACCGACCCACACCATCACGATCGAGGCGACGGTGGGGAAGTCACCCGAACACGGGCGCCGGGCCGAACTCGCCCTCGTAGACGTCCACCAGTTCTACGTCCGCGCCGATGTCGAAGTCGCCCCGGAGCCGTGCGAGCACCCGCGCGCCACCGAGGTCGATCAACGCGACGGTGTAGGGCCCCTCGAAGTCCTCGGGGGCAATCTCGATCCGCGTGCGTGCGTAGACCTCGCCGGCCGTCGGGAGCTCGACGCGCTCCAGCGCCCGGGATCCACACTGCGCGCAGGCGGCCTTCGGGGCCGCGGAGGTGTGCCCGCACTTGCCGCAGTGCTGGCCGAGGAGAACGCGGTCCTCCCAGAGGTGCCGGCGCCAGGTCTCGTAGCTGGGCTCCGTGCGGCCGATCCGGTCGGTCCCGCTCATGCGCCGACCTCCAGGACGCTGACGACGGTGGTTGCGGTGTCCCCGCCCAGGTTGTGCGCGAGCCCGACGTCGGCGTCGCGGACCTGGCGCTCGCCCGCGGCGCCCCGGAGCTGGGTGACCAGCTCGACGATCTGTGCGGCGCCGGTGGCGCCGATGGGGTGGCCCTTGGCCTTGAGGCCGCCGCTGGGGTTGACCGGGAGCTCGCCGCCCAGTTCCGTGCGCCCCTCCGCCGCCGCGGGACCGCCCTCGCCGCGCTCGAAGAAGCCCAGCGCCTCCGTCGCGAGGATCTCTGCGCCGGTGAAGCAGTCGTGGAGCTCGACGACGTCGACGTCCTCGGGGCCGACGCCCGCGGCGTCGTAGGCTTCGGCTGCGGCGTCGCGGGCAGCCTGCGTGGCGCCCGGCTCGGCCTTGTCCGCGATCGGGACGACGTCGGTGGCGTGCCCGACGCCGCTGACGCTGACGGGCTCGCCCGCGAGGTCGTCAGCCGCGTCGGCACTCGCGACGATTACGGCCGCGGCGCCGTCGCTGAACGGACAGCAGTCATAGAGGTGAAAGGGCGAGGCGACGACCGGGCTCTCGAGGACGTCCTGGACCGTGATCTCCCGGCCGTGCTGGGCGTCGGGGTTGAGCGCGCCGTGGCGGTGGTTCTTGACCGCGACCGACGCGAGGTGCTCCTCGGTCGTGCCGTACTCGTGCATGTGGCGGTCGGTGAGCAGGCCGAAGACGCCGGGGAAGGAGAGGCCGACGGGCTGCTCGTACTGGGGGTGCATCGCGGTCGCGAACTCCGTGGTCATCGCGGCGGTGTCGAGGCCGGTCTCGGGGGTGCAACGCTCGACGCCGCCGACGAGGACGGCGTCGTGGCGGCCGGCCTCGACGGCCTGGACGGCGTGCTTGAAGGCGTTCGAGGAGGTCGCGCAGGCGTCCTCGAAGCGCTGGCAGGGGACGCCGGCGAGGCCGACGTGGCTGGCCAGCTGCGGGGCGAGGTGGCTCGCTCCCTCGATCTGGCCGCCCATGGCGTTGCCGAGGTACAGCGCGTCGACCCCGTCGACGCCGATCCCGGCGTCCTCGAGCGCTGCGCCGGTTGCCTCGCCGAAGAGCTCCGCGAGCGGGCGGTCGTGGGCACCGAAGGGCGTCATCCCGACGCCCACGACGGTTGGCTGGGCCATGGCTCGCGGTACGGAACGGGGGTGGAAAACGGTGGCGCCGGCGGAAGCGAAGTCGGTGGCAGTCAGTCCTCGTTCGGAACGGCCCTGGCCCAACCCGGGACTCGCCTCACCCCACGGGACGCGGCTGGACACTCCCCGGACCGTCCATTCCGGGCCGCTCCCGGATTGCCGGCTCCGAGCGGCGATCAGTTTCGTGGACTGTCGAAGTGCTCGTCGTAGAGGTCCATCGCGTGCTCGATGGCATCCTCCGCGGCGGCCCTGTCCTCCCAGCCCAGCGTCTCGACCTCCTTGCCCGCCTCGAGGTTCTTGTAGGTCTCGAAGAACTCGGCGATCTCGGCCGTCTGCTGGTCGGTCAGGTCCTCGAGGTCCCGGACGTGGTCGTAGCGGGGGTCCTCCGCCGGCACGGCGATCACCTTGTCGTCCTGCTCGCCGTCGTCGTCCATCCCCATCAGCGCGACCGGCCGGGCCTCGATGACGCAGCCGGGGAACGTCTGATCCTCGACGAGGACGAGCACGTCGAAGGGGTCCTCGTCGTCGTAGTACGACCGGGGGATGAACCCGTAGTCGCTCGGGTAGTGGACGTTGGAGTGCAGCACCCGGTCGAGCACGACCCCTGGCACGTCCTTGTCGTACTCGTACTTGTTGCGCTCGCCCTTGAGACACTCCACGACGGCGTAGATCGTCTCGGGCGGGTTCGGCCCCGTCTCGAGGTCTTCCCAGAGGTTCACCATCGCTGGCGGAGGCTCCGCCCAGCCGTCGCATCAACCTTTCGTCATCGGCGGCCTCGCGCGGTCGGACCGCCCGGGACGGGACGAGCTGACAGCGAATTATCACGAAAGACCCGGCACGACGCTCTCCGAAACCCCAATACTGTGGCCATCCGGTCCGTCGGCGCAGCCCGGCCTCCCGGAATCCTGTCCCGAACACGAATATTAAGTAATGTGGTCACAACAGTTGACGTATGTCCGAGGCCCAGGGGGTCGACGAGACGGCGGCGCGCGATCTGACTGCGTTCCAACAGCACATCCTGACGATCCTCGCCGAGGAGCCGATGTACGGGCTCGCGATCAAGCGCGAACTCGAGGCCTACTACGACGAGGAGGTCAACCACGGCCGGCTCTACCCGAACCTCGACGACCTCGTCGACGTCGGTTTCGTCGAGAAGAGCGAACTGGACAAGCGCACCAACGAGTACGCCCTGACCGACGCTGGCTACGGGGCGGTGGTCGACGAACTCGAGTGGACCCTCGACCGCGTGGTCAGGGACGAGGATCGCGCGGCGGAGGTCCGGGCTATCGTCGACGACGCGCTCGCGGACTAGGCGTCCCGGTGTGAGAGCGGCTACCGCGAGGCGTCAGTGCTCTGGCTGCGGGACGTCCAGGGACTCGTAGACGAGTTCGATCGATCGCTCGAGCGCGGCCGCTTGCTCGTCGGTCGGCCAGACGTTCCGGACGTAGTACTCCTCCCGGAAGACGCGGAGTTCCTCGCCCGTGAGCGCGGCGACCGGCTTGGCGTGGTGGTCGCTGGCGAACGCCGCGAGGGCGTCGGCGTTCGCGCCGTGGACGTCGCCGTGGGTGCTCCGGACCTCGGTCGCGAGCGCCTCGTTGCGATCGGCGATCCGGTCCCAGGCCGTCGGATCGTCGGCGCCCTCGAGTGGCACCTCCACAGCCCGGTCGACGGCGTCGATGGCCGCGGGATCGACGGCGTCCGATTCGTCGAGCCACTCCACGGGGTGACAGACGAGGACGTCACTGCCCTCCTCGTCTCGCACCAGCGCCGCGTAGTCGTGCTCGGCGAGGAGGTCCGTACGGCGCTCGCGGTAGGCAGCCGCCTCGGCCTCGTCGCCCACCCGGCGTGCCAGCCGGGTGAGCCGTTCGGCCTCCTCGATCGCCTCCTCCGGGAGCTCCGGACTCGCGCCGCCATCGTCGTGTCGCTCGGGTGGCTCGACCGGATCGACGTCGAGGCTGCTCTCACCGGAGTACGGCGAGCGCCGTCGGTCCTCCTCGATCGCGGGTCCAGCGGCGTCGGTCTCGATGTCAGTCTCGCCATCCGGCTCGGCGTCGGCATCGACGTCCGGATCGACGTCGGGCTCGCCATCCGGTTCGATGTCAGTCTCGCCATCCGGCTCGTCGTTCGTCTCCTCTTCACCCATCGTGATCGTCGGTCGTGGTGGTCCTCACGCGTCGTCCAGCGCCTCGTTCGCGAGCGCGTCGGCGCGGTCGTTCAGCTCCCGGGGCACGTGCTGCAGCGAGTACTCCTCGAAGCGCTCCAGACGCTCGTGGGCCCGGACCCGTCGCTCGCGGAGCTCTGGGACGTTGACGTCGTACTCCCCCCGGAGCTGCTTGAGCACGAGCTCCGAGTCGCCGAAGACCTCGAGGGTCTCGAAGCCGTAGTCCTCGGCGACCTCGAGTGCTCGAACCAGCGCCTCGTACTCCGCGCGGTTGTTGGTCGTCCGGCCGATCGTCTCGCCGCCTTCGGCGACGATGCCGTCGTCGGTCGCGATCACGTAGCCGATGGCGGCGGGCCCGGGATTGCCCCGGCTCGCGCCGTCGAAGTACACCTCCGCGTGGCCGCCGCCATCGGCGAGGACGGCCTGGACGTCGCTGGGCCGGGCGCCCTGGACGACGACCTTCCCCTCGTAGGCCACGGCGACGGCCTCCCCGAGCGTCGCACGCCAGCACTCGTGCTCGGTGTTGCCGGTCTCGACGGTCGCGCCGGCGTCCGCGAGCTGCTGGCGTGCCCGCTCCGTATCACACTCCAGTACGGGCATTGAGCGGAGGTGAGGGTGTCCCGATTAAAGTGTTTTCGTTCGGGACACGGAATGCGACTGGCGATTGCACGGACGGCGTGGCGTCGATCCGGGTGCGGTATCCGGTCCGAGCGCCAGCGCCGCATTCTGACCTCCACTGCGACGACGGATACCGACCGAGGGTTTAAGTTCGTCCATCATACTACTATAAAAGTGCGATGACACGGTCTACCCGTCAACGGGAGCGCGAGTCGGAGGAATCTTCTGAGGAAGAGACCGTACGGGAGTGTCCGGAGTGTGGTTCGGAGGACCTCGTCAAGAGCTCCGACCGGGGGGAGCTGGTCTGTGACGACTGCGGCCTGGTCGTCGAGGAGGAACAGATCGACCCCGGTCCCGAGTGGCGGGCGTTCAACCACCAGGAGCGCCAGGAGAAATCGAGGGTGGGCGCGCCGACCACCCAGACGATGCACGACAAGGGGCTGACGACCACCATCGACTGGAAGGACAAGGACGCCTACGGCCGCTCCATCTCCTCGAAGAAGCGCAGCCAGATGCACCGGCTGCGAAAGTGGCAGGAACGCATCCGAACCAAGGACGCCGGCGAACGCAACCTCCAGTTCGCGCTCTCGGAGATCGACCGGATGGCCTCCGCGCTGGGCGTGCCCCGCTCGGTGCGGGAGGTCGCCTCCGTCATCTACCGGCGGGCGCTGAAGGAGGACCTCATCCGCGGGCGATCCATCGAGGGCGTCGCCACGGCGGCGCTGTACGCCGCCTGCCGGAAGGAGGGCATCCCGCGGAGTCTCGAGGAGATCTCGGAGGTCTCCCGGGTAGAGCGCAAGGAGATCGGCCGCACGTATCGGTACATCTCCCAGGAACTCGGCCTCGAGATGAAGCCCGTCGACCCCAAGAAGTACGTCCCGCGCTTCTGTTCGGAGCTCCAGTTGAGCGAGGAGGTCCAGAGCAAGGCCAACGAGATCATCGAGCAGACCGCCGAGGAGGGCCTGCTCTCGGGGAAGTCGCCGACGGGCTACGCCGCGGCGGCCATCTACGCGGCGTCGTTGCTCTGCAACGAGAAGAAGACCCAGCGGGAGGTCGCCGACGTCGCCCAGGTCACCGAGGTCACGATCCGGAACCGGTACCAGGAACAGATCGAGGCGATGGGGATCCACGGCTAGACCGGTCACGGACGCGGGATCCGGACTCGACACCGCACCGGGGCTCGATTCGCTCCCAGGCGCTCCCGAACCCAACTCCGGACCCTGCTCCCGGACCCGTTCCCGGTGTCCGTTCTCGGATCCGACTTCGGACCCGCCCCAGCGTCCGACTCCCGAACCTCCAACCCGATTCGCACTCCCGTTCTCCGCTGGTGCCCGTGGACACCGTCCGGTCTAATCGTCGCCGACGGCCATGCCGGTCCCGCCAGCCTCGGCGGGCTCCGTCGCCGACGCCGGGAGGTCTTCCCGGACGTCGTCGGCGTCGTTCTCGACGAGGACCCGCGAGTAGGCCTCGGGCATGACCTTCACGAACTGGCCGACGACCTGCTCCCAGTTCTCCAGTAGCTCCGCCGCGCGGTCGCTGTCGGTGTAGGCCGCGTGATTCTCGACGAGCCGCCGCAGGGCCGCCTCGTCCCGCTCTCCGAGCTCCCGCTCGAGTTCGACCATGTCGGTGTTGAGCCGCTCGTCGAAGTCGCCCTCGCCGTCGAAGACGTACGCGATGCCGCCGGACATCCCCGCGGCGAAGTTCCGTCCGGTGTCGCCGAGCACGGCGACGATGCCGCCGGTCATGTACTCACAGCCGTGGTCCCCCACGCCCTCCACGACGGCACGGACGCCGGAGTTCCGGACGGCGAAGCGCTCGCCAGCGACGCCGTTGACGTACAGTTCGCCCTGGGTCGCTCCGTAGAGGGCGACGTTGCCGATCGCGACGTTTTCGGCGGCCGCGTAGCCTGCGTCGGCGGGCGTCGAGACGACGAGCCGACCGCCCGAGAGCCCCTTGCCGACGTAGTCGTTGGCGGTGCCGGTGAGGTGCATCTCGATGCCGTCGGTGACGAAGGCGCCGAAGCTCTGGCCGGCCGTCCCCTCGAAGTCGACGGAGATCGCACCGTCGGGCAGCCCCTCGCCGCCGTGCTCGGAGACCACGGCGTTGGAGAGGGTCGCACCGACGGCACGGTCCTCGTTGGTGACCTCGGTCTCGAGGTGGACGGCCCGGCCGTCCTCGATCGCGGGCTCGGCGGCCTCGAGGAGGTCCCAGTCGAGTTGCTCGTCGATCTCGTGGGTCTGCGCTCGGGTCTTGCGTCGACCCTCGCCGTCGGGCTCGGCGAGGATCGGCGAGAGGTCGACGTTGCGGGCCTTGGGGTGTTCGACGTCCTCGCGCTGGGTGAGGAGGTCGACGCGTCCCACGAGCTCGTCGACGGTCTCGATTCCGAGCTCCGCCATGATCTCCCGGAGCTCCTGGGCGATGAACGTCATGTAGTTGATGACGTGCTCGGGCTCGCCCGGGTAGCGCTCCCGGAGCTTCTCGCGCTGGGTCGCGACGCCGACGGGACAGGTGTTCTTGTGACACTGCCGGGCCATCACGCAGCCACCGGTGACGAGCGAGGCGGTGCCGAAGACGTACTCCTCGGCGCCCAGCATCGCCGCCACCGCGACGTCGCGGCCGGTCTTCATCCCGCCGTCCGTCGAGACGCGGATCCGGTCGCGGAGCCCGGTCTCGACGAGCATCTGGTTTGCCTCGGCGAGGCCCAGCTCCCAGGGCAGGCCCGCGTTCTTGATCGACGTCCGCGGACTGGCACCGGTGCCGCCCGAATGGCCGGAGATGTGGACGACGTCCGCGTTGGCCTTCGCGACGCCGGCGGCGATCGTGCCGATGCCGGCCTCCGCGACGAGCTTGACGTTGACGTCCGCCTCGGGGTTGGCCGCCTTCAGGTCGTGGATGAGCTGCTTGAGGTCCTCGATCGAGTAGATGTCGTGCAGCGGCGGCGGGGAGATGAGCCCCACGCCCTCCGTCGCGTAGCGCACGTGGGCGATCATCTCGTTGACCTTCTTGCCCGGGAGGTGCCCGCCCTCGCCGGGCTTGGAGCCCTGGGCCATCTTGATCTGGAGCTCGTCGGCGGAGGTGAGGTAGTGGGAGGTGACGCCGAAGCGACCCGAGGCGACCTGCTTGACGTTGCACTCCTTCTCGGTGTCGAAGCGCTCGGGGGGCTCGCCACCCTCGCCGGTGTTGGACTTGGCACCCAGCCGGTTCATCGCGATGGAGTTGTTCTCGTGGGCCTCCGGCGAGATCGAGCCGAGGCTCATGGCGGCCGTCGAGAATCGACCCGCGATCTCGTGGACCGGTTCGACGTCCTCGATCGGGATCGACTCGCACTCCTCGGTCTCGAACGCGAGGAGCCCGCGGAGCGTCTGGAGGGTGTCGCCCTGGTCGTTGATCTGCTCGGCGAACTCGCGGTAGGTCTCGTAGTCTCCGGTGCGGACCGCCCGCTGGAGCGCCCCGACGGTGTCGGGGTTCCACTGGTGGTGGATACCGCCCGAGCGGTGCTCGAACTCGCCGTAGCGGTCGATCTCGGCGTCGGTCCATGCCGCTGCGTGGCGATCGCGGAGGTCCCGCTCGATCTCGGGCAGGCCGATGCCCCCGGTGCGGTTCTCGGTCCCCTCGAAGTACTCCGCGACGAAGTCGGCGTCGAGGCCGACGGCCTCGAAGATCTGGGCACCCTGGTAGCTCTCGACCGTCGAGATGCCCATCTTCGCCATCGTCTTCAGCAGGCCATCCTCGAGCGCCCCGACGTAGGCGTCGATCGCCTCGTCCAGGTCTGCGCCGTCCTCGCCCGCGACGAGCTGGGCGATCGTCTCGTAGGCGAGGTAGGGGTTGACCGCGCCTGCCCCGTAGCCCACCAGCGTCGCGACGTGGTGGACCTGCCGGGGGTCCGCGGACTCGACGACGATCCCGACGTGGTTGCGGAGGCCGTTGCGGACGAGGTGGTGGTGGACGGCGCCGGTCGCCAGCATGCTCGGGATCGGAACCCGGTCGTCGTCGGTCGCGCGGTCGGAGAGCACGAGGACGTCGACGCCTGCCTCCGCCGCTGCCGTGGCGTCCTCGCGGACGCGCTCGACCGCGGCCTCCAGCGTCTCGCCGTCCGTGGTGACCTCGTCGGCGACCCAGCCGGCTGGCCGGTCGTCGCCGTCGTCGGTCGCCGTCTCGACGTCGTACTCGGCCTCGTACGTGATGTCGACGACCTCGCTGGTGAGGCCCTCGTCCTCGATGTCTTTGATCGCGGCCGTCTCGGCGTCGGTCAGGATCGGGGAGTCGGCCACGAGCTGGTTGGCGTGGGCCGGCGTCTCGCCGAGGAGGTTTCGCTGGTGGCCAAGCCGCGTCTCCATGGACGTGACCAGCTCCTCGCGGATGTAGTCCAGGGGCGGGTTCGTGACCTGCGCGAACAGCTGCTTGAAGTAGGTAAACAGCGGCCGGTTGTAGTCCGAGAGCACCGACAGCGGCGTGTCGTCGCCCATCGAGCCGATGGGGTCCTTGCCGGCCTTCATCATCGGCTCGATGAGGTTCTCGAGCTCGTCGTGGCTGTAGCCGAAGGTCGCCTGGCGCTCCCGGAGGTCGCCGGCCTCGCCGGTGGGCGTCGGGTCCTCGGTATCGCCGACGTCCTCGAGGGCGACCTGCTGGTCGGCGACCCACTCGCCGTAGCGCTCGTCGGTCAGGTCCTCGAAGACCTCGTCGTCGGGGACGACGCGGCCCTCCTCCGGATCGGCGAGGAAGAGCTGGCCCGGCTGGAGTCGGCCCCGCTCGACGATATCCCCGAAGTCCGGCTCGAGTGCGCCGGCCTCGCTGCCCATGATCAGCGTGTTGTCCGCAGTCACGTCGTAGCGACAGGGCCGCAGGCCGTTGCGGTCCAGCACCGCACCCACCCGCTCGCCGTCGGTCGCACAGACCAGCGCCGGGCCGTCCCAGGGCTCGACCAGCGAGGCGTGGTAGTCGTACCACTCGCGGCGGCCCGCGGCCATCGCATCGTCGCCGCGCCAGGCCTCCGGGATGAGCATCCGCAACGCGTGGGGCAGGTCGCGGCCGTCCTGGAGCAGGAGTTCGAGGGCGTTGTCCACGCTCGCGGTGTCGGACTGCTCGGGGTCGTTGATCACCGGCTCGATCGCCGCGAGCCCGTCCCCGCCGAGGCGGTCGCTCTCGAGGTCGGTCTCCCGGGCCCGCATCCAGTTGATGTTGCCCTGGATCGTGTTGAACTCGCCGTTGTGGATGATGTTCCGGTAGGGGTGGGCGAGGTGCCACGCGCCCAGGGTGTTCGTCGAGAACCGGGCGTGGACCATCGCGAAGGTGGTCTCGATGCGCTCGTCGGCGAGGTCAGGGTAGTAGTCGGCGACCTGCTCGCCCTTCAGAAGGCCCTTGTAGACGACGGTCTTCCGGTCAAGCGAGACGACGTAGAAGCGCTCGTGCCCCGGGGGCTGTTCCTCCTCGATACTCGTCTCGAGGTCCCGCCGCCCGACGTAGAGCGCACGGTCGAAGCCGTCGACGTCGATCGCTTCGGCGTCGCTGGCATCGTCGCCAACGAGCTCGCCCGTCGGAGCGACGAACGCCTGCTCGACGACGGGCTCGGAATCGAGGGCCGTCGCGCCGAGGTCCGCGTTGTCCGTCGGGACGGTCCGCCAGGCGAGCACGTCGAGGTCGTGGCCGGCGAGTTCGGTTTCGACGCGAGTTTGCAGGTCGGCCCTGGCGTCCCCGTCCTGGGGGAAAAAGAACGAGCCCACAGCGTAGACTTCCGGGAGGTCGACGTCGGTGACGTCTTCGAAGAACGCGTCGGGGCGCTGGAGCAACACGCCGGCCCCGTCACCGGTGTTCTCCTCCGCCCCGGTGGTCCCGCGGTGCTCTAAGTTCTCGAGGAGCGTGATCCCGTCGGCGAGTACGTCGTGCGACCGGCCGCCGTCGAGGTCCATCACGACCCCGACGCCGCAGTTCGACCGTTCGTCCAGGGGATCGGCGAGCCCGTCCGCGCGGGCGCCATCCGTCCCTGGGTGTGGCTGGGTCATGCTACACCCTGGCAACTCCGCCAATAAGACCGTGACCCTGAAGGGCTATATGTATTATAATTGCATATAAGGACATTTAACGAGTTTGAGGATCGGGCGAACGTCCACGCGGTGGGCGACAGCCACCCCGGGGCCGATTCGGTCGGGACGGCGCCCGGCGCGATGCCGGGATCGTGACCGGTTTGTCCCTCCCCGTCGTCGAGCAATCCGTGCAGCCGATCCGCCTGGACAACGCCGTCTTCGAGGGCGACAACGTCGTCTACCTGCTCGACCCGCCGGCGGGTCCCACGACGCTCGTCGACGCAGGCGTCCCCACCGATCGGGTTCGGGAAGGGCTTCGAGCCGGCCTTGCCGAGGCCGGCCTGACGGTCGTCGACCTCGACCGGATCCTCCTGACCCACTGGCACTGGGACCACTCCGGGCTCGCGGGCGAACTCCAGGCCGAGAGTGGCGCGACGGTCCACGTCCACGAGCGCGACGCACCCCTGGTCGACGGAAGCGGCCGGTCGGCGTTCCTCGCGCTCCGGACCGAGTGCTTCGAGCGCTGGGGGATCCCCGAGGGCCCGCGTGCGGAGCTGACCTCGTTCCTCGACCACCACGAGGACATGGCCGGCGAGCCGGCCGACGTGACGCCGTTCACCCACGGCGAGCGGTTCCCGCTGGGCGAGGGTAGCGCTCCCGACGGTGGCGAGGACGCGCTCCGGGCGATCCACCTTCCCGGCCACGCGGACGGTCTCTCGGCGTTCGCCTTCGAGCGTCGCTCGGAGGCGTTCGTCGGGGACGTCATCCTCCCCAAGTACACGCCGAACGTCGGCGGCGCCGACCCCCGCGTCGAGCGACCGCTGCCCACCTACCGTGCGAGCCTTCGCTGGCTGTCGGCGACGTCGCTCGATCGTGCGTGGCCCGGCCACCGCGATCCGATCGACGACCCCGCCGGCCGCTCTCGCGAGATCCTCTCCCACCACGCGGAGCGCACCGACCGGACGCGGGCGGCCGTCGAGCGGATCGGACCGGCCACGGCGTGGGAGGTCGGTGCGGAGCTCTTCGGCGACGTCGAGGACATCCACATCATGCACGGCGCCGGTGAGGCGTGGGCACACCTCGAGGCGCTTCGCGACGAGGACACCGTCGCCCGTCGTCGGGGGGAGGCGGGAGCAGATCGGTACTCGATGCGCGACGCATAGGGGTGCCGACCGAGCCGCTCCACCGTGGCAGAACCTCTCGCATGTCGTCGAATCGCTCCACCGTGATCGGTCCGCTGCGAAGTGGTCGGTGTGGAGAACGACGAACGCATTCAGTCGAAACCACCGAAATCACGAGATATTTTGGTTGAAACTACACTACCGACCGGGTCCGGATCGCACTCCGACAGGTCACCCGACCCCGAACAGCTGCACGACTGCTACCGGCGCTAGGACGGCTACGCCCGGCGGCTGTTCAGTACGTCCGGGCGAAGTACGCCGTCTCCGTCGCCGGTTCGCCGCAGATCGAACACTCCTCGTGGATCGGACCCTCCTCGGGATCCATCGGGACCATCACGATCTCGGCGGCGATCTCCTCTTTGATCACCGTCTCGCAGGCCTCGTCGCCACACCAGCCGGTCTCGACGTAACCGCCGTACTGGCCGATCGTCCCCAGGATCTCCTCGGGGCTGTCGGCCTCGCGGACGTTCGCCTCGAGGTTCGCCTCGGCGGCGTCGTAGAGCGCGTCGTAGATCTCCTCGAAGGCGGCCTCGACGCTCTCGACGATCCCCTCGCGCTCGGCGACGACCGACTCGCCGTCCGGCCGGTGGACGAGGGTGGCCTCCCCGTCCTCGACCTCGTTTGGCCCGATCTCGATCCGGAGCGGGACGCCGTGGAGCTCGTGCTCGTTGAACTTGAAGCCGGGATTGCGGGTGTCCCGGTCGTCGAGTTCGACGCGGATCCCCGCCGCCTCGAGGTCCTCTGCGATCTCGCCGGCGTACTCGAGGACGTCCTCGCGGGTGTCCTCCTGCCAGATGGGGACGATCGCGACCTGCGTGGGCGCCACGGTCGGGGGCAAGACGAGCCCCTGGTCGTCGCTGTGGGTCATGATCAGGGCACCCAGTGCCCGCCAGGAGAGGCCCCAGGAGGTGGTGTGCGCGAGGCGTTCGACCTCGTCCTCGTCGGTGTAGGTCAACTCGAAGGCCTCGGCGAAGGACGTCCCGAGGTCGTGGCTCGTGCCGCCCTGGACGGACTTCCCGTCGGGCATCAGCGCCTCGACGGTGACGGTGGTCTCCGCGCCGGGGAACTTGTCGTGCTCGGGCTTGCGTCCCCGCAGCACCGGCATCGCGAGCAGGTCCTCGTAGACGGAGGCGTACTGCTCTTGGCGGGTCAGCGTCTCCTCCCAGGCCTCCTCGGCGGTCGCGTGGGCGGTGTGGCCCTCCTGCCAGGCGAACTCCTTGGTGCGGAAGAAGGGCTTCGTCTCCGTCGCCTCCCAGCGCACGACCGTACACCACTGATTGAGCCGCAGTGGCAGGTCGCGGTGACTCCGGGTCCACTGGGCCATGAACGGCGCGATGATCGACTCGCTGGTCGGTCGGACGGCGAGTCGCTCCTCGAGTTCGTCGTAGCCGCCGTGGGTCACCCACGCGACCTCGGGGTCGAAGCCCTCGACGATGTCCTTCTCCCGCTCGAGGTAGGACTCCGGGATGAACATCGGGAAGTAGGCGTTCTCGACGCCGGTCGCGCGGAACTGCTCGTCGAGGAAGTCCCGGACCGCCTCCCACAAGGCCCACCCACGGGGGCGCGTGACGATGAAGCCGCCCATCGGCGCGTAGTCCGCGAGTTCGGCCTTCTGGACGACCTCCGCGTACCACTCGCCCGTCGCGTGCTCCTTGGACTCCGTGATCCCCAGCTCCTGGGCCTCGTCGTCGGTCATTACGCTGATCGTGTGGGGTTGCGGGCATAAACGTCCCGAAGGTGTGCCGGCCGTTCGCGATCGGGCTACGACTGGTGGGCACCGCTCTCGGGCACGGTGCCGCGAGTCACTCTGGGTCGACCCCGTACGGACTCTCGCTCTCGGTCCACGCCCAACCAGGCAGCCGGGTCTGGACGCCTGCGGCGAGCGCTGCGTCGAGGTCGTCCATCCCTGCCACCTCGTCGGTGTGGTGGAGGACGTCGGCGTAGTGGAAGGTGGCCTCGGCCAGCAGCCGGAGGGGCTGCTCGCCGGCGACGATGGCCGCCAGCTCCCGCCCGAGCAACTCGTCGACGACGAAGCCCGGGTAGTCTCCGGGTACGTCTACGCCTCGGAGGAGCGCGACGAGGGCGGCGGCGTTGAGCGCCCGGTCGCCGTCCGCGAACGTCTCGTCGATGGCCGATCGGTAGTCACTCCCGGTGATGGGGGCGACCGTCTGGTCGAACGCCTCGCCGAGGTCGGCGCGCACGTCGTTGACGAGCGGGACGACCACGTCGGCGCGGTCACGAATCCACTCGCACTCCGCGACGACGCGCTCCGGGGTGAGCAGGAGGTCGGGTGACGACGGCGTCATACGTGGCCGTGGGGTGCGATTGGCATGGTGTTTTGGGACCGGGTCGTACGCGGTGGTCTCCCGGGAACTGGACGTGGGGGCTCCCCGTCGCGACCTGGGGTATCCAAGCAGCGACGCCGGTCGAGTGGTGCTGCGGCCCCGGTCTCAACTATTGCCAAGACTTTTATACGGGAGCGTGGATACGGACTATCAAGCGGTTTCTACCGCCGCGGTCACCGCCGGAGATCGGAGAGTACGATGTCCTGTAACGGTATCACTGTCGGGGCCCGCGTGGACGGTGCCGTCGTCCACCACCGGCGCCGGCGCAGCGAGGACGAGCGGATCGGTGAGCCGCGGCTATTCCGCAGCTACATATGAGTGCCGTAGAGCAACAACTCGACGAACTGAAAGCAGAGATCGTCAGCGAACTGCCAAGCAGCGTCTCCGTCTCGGAGGTGACCTACGAGGGGCCTGAGCTGGTCGTCTACACGCGCGACCCCAAGGAGTTCGCCCAGCAGGGCGACATCGTCCGCCAGCTCGCCTCCAAGCTCCGCAAGCGGATCACGATCCGCCCGGATCCCGACGTCCTCCTCCGGCCGGAGAAGGCCGAGGAGAAGGTCCTCTCGGTGATCCCCGACGAGGCCGGGGTCACCGACCTGGACTTCCACGAGGACACCGGCGAGGTCGTCATCGAGGCCGAGAAGCCCGGGATGGTCATCGGTCGCCACGGCTCGACGCTTCGTGAGATCACCAAGAAGGTCGGCTGGACGCCGGAGGTCGTCCGCACGCCGCCCATCGAGTCCGCGACTGTCTCGAACGTCCGGAACTTCCTCAAGCAGGAGCGCGACGAGCGCCGGGACATCCTCGAGCGCGTCGGGCGGCAGATCCACCGCGAGGAGCTCTCCGACGACGAGTACGTCCGGATCACGACGCTTGGCTGTTGCCGGGAGGTCGGTCGCGCCGCCTTCGTGCTCTCGACCCCCGAGACGCGGATCCTCATCGACTGCGGCGACAAGCCCGGCGCCGAGGGGGAGGTGCCCTACCTCCAGGTGCCCGAGGCGCTGGGCGCCGGCGCCCAGAACATCGACGCGGTCGTGCTGACCCACGCCCACCTCGACCACTCCGCTCTCCTGCCGCTTCTCTTCAAGTACGGCTACGACGGGCCGATCTACACCACGGAGCCGACCCGCGATCTCATGGGCCTCCTCCAGCTGGACTACCTCGACGTCGCGGCCAAAGAGGGCCGGACGCCACCCTACGACTCGGAGATGGTCCGGGAGACGATCAAGCACACCATCCCGCTGGAGTACGGCGACGTCACCGACATCGCGCCCGACGTCAAGCTGACGCTGCACAACGCCGGCCACATCCTCGGCTCGTCGGTCTCGCACTTCCACGTCGGCGACGGGCTCTACAACGTCGCGTTCTCCGGGGACATCCACTACACCGACACCCGGCTGTTCAACGGCGCCCACAACGACTTCCCCCGCGTCGAGACCCTCGTCCTCGAGTCGACCTACGGCGGTCGGAACGACTACCAGACCGACCAGGCCGACTCCGAGCGCAAGCTCAAGCGGATCATCAACGAGGCCCACGAGCGGGACGGGAAGGTCCTCATCCCGGCGTTCGCGGTCGGGCGCTCCCAGGAGCTCATGCTCGTCCTCGAGGAGGCGATGCGCGAGGGCGACATCCCCGAGATGCCCGTCCACCTCGACGGGATGATCTGGGAGGCGACGGCGATCCACTCGACGTACCCCGAGTACCTCCGGGACGACCTCCGCGATCGTATCTTCCACGAGGACGAGAACCCGTTCCTGGCCGAGCAGTTCAACCACATCGACGCCGGCGAGGAGGAGCGCCGGGAGGTCGCCGACGGTGGCCCCTGCATCGTCCTCTCGACGTCGGGGATGGTCGAGGGCGGGCCGATCATGTCCTGGCTGCGCCACCTCGGCCCCGATCCGGACACGACGATGGCCTTCGTCGGCTACCAGGCCCAGGGGACCCTCGGCCGGCGGATCCAGAACGGCTGGGACGAGATCCCGATGGACGACCGCGGCGGCAACGGCCGGAACGGCGGCCGCTCGAACACGCTCCAGCTCCAGCTCAACGTCGAGACGGTCGACGGCTTCTCCGGCCACGCGGACCGCCAGGGGCTGGTCAACTTCGTGAAGACGATGAACCCCCGTCCGGAGAAGGTGCTGTGCGTCCACGGCGACGAGAGCTCCGTGCAGGACCTCTCCTCGGCGCTGTACCACAAGTTCGACATGCGGACCTTCGCGCCGAAGAACCTCGAGACGTTCCGGTTCCTGTAGGCTTCAGCGGGCTGCCCGCCGAGCCCGTTGCACGACTCGGTCGGTGCGGACGCTCGGCCGTCCAGGGACACGGGAGCACCGCCTCCTCGGAGTACGCTGATGCGCGAGCCACGCACGATCGGGGAAGGTTCACCCTCCGGATCGGCGTTCCGGACACCATGCGTCGACGGTCACTCCTCCGGAGACTCGCCGGAACCGCCAGCATCGCCGCCGGGGCGGCGGTGGCTGGCTGTCTCGGGGGCGGTGGTCCATCCGGGGGTGGGGACCTCGCCGACCACCCCGCATCGCGAAGCCTCGAGGGCCAGCCCTACATCGGCGACCCGCCGACGGAGGCCGAGCGGCTGCTGGTCGGGTTCGAGGATCCCACCTGCCCGAACTGCCGGTCGTTCCACAGGGGCGTCCTCGAGGACGTTCGCAGCGAGATCATCGAACCGGACTCTGCCTCGCTCGTCTGGCGCCCCTACCGCTACACCAACCGGGCGTGGGCCACGGACGCCATCCTGGCGGTCCTCGCGGCGACGGCCCGGGACCGGAGCGCCGCCTGGGACCTCCTGACCTTCTACTACGACGAGCAGTTCTCGATCGGCACCGGGTCCTTCGACGATCGGACCCGAAGCTTCCTCGTCGACGAGACGACGCTCGACGCCGACGCCGTGTTGCAGGACGTCGACGATCGGGTCCACCAGGACGTCCTCGAGACGGCGGAGGACCAGGGGGACGCGGCGGGCGTCAGCGCCACCCCCACCTTCCACCTGTTCCTGGACGGCGGCCACCTCACACAGCTGACGAACCCGGCCGACGTGACACTCATCGAGGCGGCGTTCGAAGCGTGATCGACCTTCCCACCTCCCGGGCCGACTGGCGACTCCTCGGCCGCACGATCAGACTCGTGCTCGGCGGCCCCCGGTACCTCGGATTCGCCATGGTCGTCGCGCTGCTCGCCGCCATCGCGATGTCGCTCACCCAGAACCTGCAGTACAACGTCGACATCCTGCTCTACGGCGACCTCCCGCTGGACACGAAGCTCGAACTGGTCCAGCTCCAGCTCCCGTTCTTCGGGGAGGCCTTCGACCGCAACCGGGGACTCCTGATCTACACGATCGCGGCGCTGACGGGAACGAACGTCGCGATGCTGGCCTACCACGTCCTCGAGCACGACCTCTCCGTCGAGGGCAGTTCCGGCAGCGCGGCGGGGGTCGTCCTGGGGACGATCGGCGCGGGCTGTGCGGCCTGCGGCCCGGGGATCCTCGCGGGCGTCGTGGGCATCGTCGGCGGGGCGGGCCTCCTCGCGAACCTCCCCTACGAGGGCCTGGAGTTCTCGATGCTCGCGGTGGTCGTGCTCGTGCTGTCGATGTACTGGCTCGCAGAGGGGATGCGCGGCGGCGAGATCCGGGGGTGTCCGGTGGATCCGGGGAAGGGGTAACCGCCCCGTGCCCGAGCGACCGGCCACCGGTCCCGCTCGTCCAGGGGGACCGACGCCGAGCGAGCACTCCTGGCCCGGAGCGGGCCCGTCGCCTAGCCCTCGCCAGCGGCGTCGGCGGGATCGACGACCTCGCCCGTAGCGGGATCCACGCCGACCTGGTCACAGACGTCGGCCAGCGGGCACGCCTCGGGGCCATCCAGACACGCCGGTTTCCGGGCCGAGCAGTACTCCCTGCCGAACTGGATGCTGGCCGTGTGGCCGAACCCACACTTCTCGCCGGGAACCTCCTCCTCGAGGACGGCGCGAACCGCCTCGTGGTCGGCGTCGCGCGGAGCGATCCCGAGCCGGCGGTAGATCCGGTGGACGTGCGTGTCGACGGGAAAGACGCCGTCCCGGCCCGCCGCGAAGAGGAGGACGCAGTCCGCGGTCTTGGGACCGACGCCGTCGAAGTCCAGTAACGTCTCGCGGACCTCGTCGTAGTCGGCGGTCGCGACGAACTCGTCGAAGCCCGCGACGGAGCCGTACGCCGCCAGCACGCGCTCGGCGGCCGTCTGGAGCACGCGCGATTTCTGGTTGTGGAGCCCGGCGGGCGCGATGGTGTCCGCGATGGTCTCCCGGCGGGCGGCAGCCAGCGCCTCGGCGAGGTCCGCGGGCGAGGACTCGCCGTCCGCCAGCGCACGATCCGGGTCGACCCCCTCGACTGCGGCGGGATCGAACCGCTCGACGAGGGCGTCGTAGGCCGGCTGGCTCGCGGCGTCGGAGGTGTTCTGGGAGAGGATCGTCCGGACGAGGCACTCGAAGGGCTCGCGGCCGCCGTAGGACTTCTGCCAGTACAGCTCGCCGAGGCGGTCGACGACTACGGCGGCCCGCGTTCCGGCCGCCTCCGGCTCGAAGCCCGCATCGACGCCACCGCCGCTCTCGCCGCCGCTGATGTTCCGTGCCGGCTCCTCGGACATGTGCAGGCGTGCGTGCTGGCGGTAGGAAGTGTTGTCGACGAGTCGGTCTTATCGACGAGTCGGGGGATCCGGATCCCCTCAGCGCGTGCTCCGCCGAACCGGGTGGATCGTTCACGGGGGCCGAACGTTTACGTAAGCGCGGCGCAGACCTGAGACCAATGCCAACGCTCGCCTCGTGTTACTTCTGCGGGGAGCCCCTCGACGCCCTGCAGGGTCAGTACGACGTTCCCACCAGCGGCGACGAGCAGGTCTCGGTCACGCTCTGTGCCCAGTGTGAGAGCAAACTCGACGCGTTGCTCGAACGGGCGGCGACGCCAGCCGACGCCTCCGGTACTGCTGCTCCCGATGTGGCAGCTGGGTCGCCCCCCGAGGTCGAGGGGGAGCCGCCGGACGACGAATCCGAAGCGATGCCCGCCGAGGCGGGCGCCAAACCCGTCGACGAAACTGTCGAGGTCGCCGACGACGGTCTCGGGGCCGCGGAGGAGAGCCACGAGCCCGTCGACGGCGGTGGCGGAACTGCCGCCGACGCCCCGGCGGGAGCCGGCGAGGCATCCGATCCAGCAGCGAGCGAAGAGGTGGCCAGCACCGAGAGCGATCCGTCGACGAACGACGCGGGCGCCGACGATCCAGCAGCGGACGACGCACCCCACGGCGAGTCCGAGGACGAGGGGCCCGACGACGTGGTCGGGGAAGACGAATCGACTGTGCCGCCGGAGCCGATCGCGGGTGACCCCGAGCCCGTCTTCGACCCCGATCACGACGTCCTCATCGGCGAGGAGCCCGACGAAGACGGGAGTCTCCTCGGCGGCGGTGCGGGTCCCAAACACGTCGACGTCGAGGCAGAGCTCGCCGAGACGCTGGCGGCAGGCCTCTCGGAGGACGAGGTGGAGGAGTCCGCGATCGCGCCCGAGCCAGGGGACGGCGACGGTGCGGGGAGGGAGGTGGAGGAGGACGCGGACTACGACACTGACCGTGCGGAGACGATCGACGAGGGGTCCGGGGAATCGACGGCGAGTCAGGAGCCCGGCGACGGCGCGGGAGAACCAGCCAGCGACGGCTCCGGGGGGAACTCCGGCGCTTCCGACAGCGAGGAGGGTCCCTCGACAGCGGTCGATCCGCGGACCTACAACCGCGTGGTCAGGCTCCTCCAGAACCGGGAGTTCCCCGTGGATCGGGAGGACTTCGAGGTGCTGGCGACCTCCGCCTACGAACTCGATCCCGGCGAGTGCGGGGCGGCCCTCGACGCGGCCATCGAGAAGGGGTTGCTGGCGGAGCGGGAGGGGGAGTTGCGCCGGCCGGAGTGATCGCCCCGGCGAGCACCGTCGCGAGAACCGAACCAGTTCGCCCGGAGCACGCGTTCAGTGGCCAGATCCGGAAATTTTTGCATCCTGTAGTGAATCTGGCGAGTGGATTTATGTAGTATGACGTTATACTCATCAACCGCACGACGCGAAACTATCACCAACTATTGGTGAGGTAACCACACCACTCCCCTGGCTATGACTGACAACACACCCGACGACGACGCGAATCGCTCGGCCGCTCCGAACGGCGGCTTCGACGTATCACGACGGTCGGTGCTGCGCGGTGCGGCGGCTGGCGGTCTCGCGGCGCTGGGCATCGGCACCGGCTTCACTGGCTCGGCCGCGGCACAGGCCGCCGGCGCACCTCCGGCGCTCCACCGGGAGGGGACCGACGTGGTCGACGCCAACGGCGACACGGTCTGGATCCGCGGGATCAACATCGCGGACCCCAAGCGGGTGGACGTGAGTGCCCCGGCCCGGGGACGGAACGCCGTCCAGGCGATCGACCTCGCGACCGACGCCAGCGCAGGGTGGCACGCGAACGCGATCCGGCTGCCCGTCCAGCCGGTCGACATCGGCGAGCACACGCCGGGCGCTGGCCCGCCGCCGATCGCCTTCGACGAGTCGCAACTCGAGGCGTACTGCAACGACCACCTCGACGCAGCGGTCCAGAAGTGTGCGGACGAGGGCGTCTACGCGATCGTCGACTACCACCGCCACCGGGACATCCCGTGGAACGACGATACCCTCAGCGACGAGGTCGAGATGTTCTGGGACTTCGTCGCCGACCGCTACGCCGACGAGTCCCACGTCATCTTCGAGGTGTTCAACGAGCCCCAGGGCAACGCCAACTGGGGCGCCACCGGCCAGGCCCTCGTGGACTGGTGGGGCACGTACAAGGCGACCGCCCAGCCCTGGGTCGATACGATCCGCTCGAACGCCGATAACTTCACGCTCGTCGGCTCGCCGCGGTGGTCCCAGGCCAGCTTCGGTCCCGTGATCGAGGAGTTCGACGGCGAGGATCTGGGGTATACCGTCCACCTTTACCCTGCCCACGGCCCGACCACCCCGGCGGACTACGACGCCTTCCTGATGCCGCCTGGCGACGGGGACTACGATTCCTCGACGGGCACCCACGAGATCGCTCCCGTCTTCATGACCGAGTGGGGCTGGGACGTCGACGCGAGCGCCTCTTCGGGGCTGGGCGCGGTCGACGAAGACCTCGTTCCCGACTGGGGCGAGCACGACCCCAACTACGGTGCGAACGTCACGGAGTGGTTCGCGACGCGAGGGATCCACTCGACGGCGTGGTGCTTCGATCCACTCTGGCAGCCTGCGATGATGCAGCGGGACTTCGACCTCCCCGACGAGGAGACGTGGATCGACACCCTCTACGAAGGGGGCGACGTCCCAGAACTTGCGCCGAGCCGCCCCGCCGACTGGGTGCCACGCAGCGGCGAGGGGTACATGGGCGACGACGTCCAGGCCTTCCTGGCCCGAGTCTCGCCCAGCGGTGGCCCGCCACAGGACATCACGGGCGACGGCGTGATGGACGACATCGACGGCGACGGCGACGCGGACCTCGACGACGTGCACGCGCTCGTGGACAACTCCGACAGCCACCGCGTGCAGGGCGACGTCGCGGCCTTCGATCAGGACGGCGACGGTTCCCTCGACCGCGACGACATCGTGGATCTGTTCCAGCTCACGCAGTAACGGCGGAATCCCCGCCGCGCCGACGTTTTTCTCGGGGGACAGTCGCTGCGGGAAGCGGCGTCCTCACTGGCGCGAGGAGTGAGTCGTCGACTTCGTCAAGAGAGAGTGTGAGAGAAAAATCCGCCGGCGTCGCTACTGGAGCTCCTGGAAGAGGCGAACCAGGTCGTCGCGGTCGTAGTCGCCGTCGCCGTCGTAGTCGAACCACTGCGGGTTGTCCTCGACGGCTTCGGTGCGGGCGTTGTCCGCGAGCGTCTCGATGTCGTGGAGGTCCGAGTCACCGTCTCCGTCCACGTCGTCGAGGCGGCTGTCGCCGTCGAGGTCCTGCGGGGCGCCCCGCCCGCCGACCATCGGCGTCGTCGGCCCGTCGGCGCTGCTACGCAGCGCCACCTGATAGAGGCACGGCGTCCAGCCGGCTCCGCCGACGAAGTCGACGCGGACGGCGTCGGTGCCGGGAGCGAAGTCGCTGTAGGTCGTCCGGCGCTGGCTCCAGGTCCACTCCTGGTCCTCCTCCGCCGTGCGGTTGTACTCGGTGAAGCCGGGCTGGAACTGGCTCCAGGAGTCGCCGCCGTCGGAAGACTCGTAGAACTCGAGAGAGCCCTCGTCCCAGCGCTGCATCACCCACAGCACCTCCAGCTCGTCGACGGGCTCGTCGGACTCGAAGACGGCCGAGGCGGTCGAGGCGTCCGAGCGCTCCAGGCGCCAGGGCACCTCGGATCCGTCCGGGAACAGGTGGTACTGGGTCTCCCAGTCGCTGGGCGCCAGGAGGTCGAGGTCGGACTGGTCCGACAGCGACGACGTGTCCTCGAAGGTGTGGACGGCCTCGCTGACCGCGGGCGTCAACAGCAGGAGGTCCTTGAGCGTCGGCGACCAGTTGTCGTCGCCGGTTATGTCGATCCGGACCTGGGTGGCGGAGCCGGAGAATCCGGTCGCACGCGTGCGCATCTGCCCCCAGTGGTCCTCCGCGTCCGGCGAGTCCAGCACCCGGAGCATCTCCGTCGTCTGTGCGACGGACTGCCAGCTCTCGCCACCGTCGGTGGACTCGTAGAACGCGACCTGGCCACCGCTGAACTGATCCTGTGACCAGAGGAGGTCCGCTCCGGAGACCGGCTCGTCGGTCTCGTAGACGATGCTGGCGGTGTCGCCGCTCGCGCGTTCGATCCGGTACTGGTCGGTGGAGCCGTCCAGTAACTCGTGGGCGACTGGCTGGTACTCCGTGACCCAGACCTCGCCGGCGGTGGTCGTGAAGTGGTCGGTCGAGTCGAACCGGTCCCGCATGAGGTACCGTCCCGAGAGCTCGCCGTCGCCGTCCTCGCCGTCGTCCTCCTGTGGCTGGGCCGTCGGGAGGTCGGGATCGAGCACGACGACCGTCGAGGACAGCGAGGAACGCTCCCCCGAGGTGGCACTGGTGACGACGAGCTCCTGGCTCGGTGCTCCGGCGTTCTCCCAGCCGCGGGAGAGCTCGATCTCGGCGGCCTGGCCGGCGGGAACGGTGATGGACTCCGAGAGATCCGTTCCCGTCACCGAGACGTCGAAGGTCTGTTCGCCCGACCCGTAGTTCGCGACGGTGTACGTCCAGGTGCCCTGCGTGCCCGCGTCGATCATCGACGGGCCGTCGCCTCCGGAGAGCTGCCAGGGAGCGCCCTGCTCGGTCTCGAGGATCGCGAGACCCAGGTCCCCGACGCTCTTGGAGTTCGCGATGGCAGGGAGCGTCCAGCCCAGCACCGCGTCCCGGTCGTCGGCGCCCTCGGCCGCGTCGTTGTCGTCGTCGTTGACGATGATGCTGAAGGGCATGGTGTCGCCGGGGCCGCGGTCCGCTGGGAACAGCGTCTCCCAGGGGAACTCGACGTCGTAGGTCGTGGTGGCGCCGCTGCGGGAGACGTCGGCGGTGACGGCGTCGGCGCCGGCGGCGGCCGAGCCCTCGATCCAGCGGTTGACCGACGTCGAGCCGTCGGCGAGGCTGAAGCCGTACTCGGGGCCGTAGGCACCGCCGTACCCCGCGGCGATCTGGATGCTGTCCTCCTGCCACATGCTCGATCCCGCGGTCCCGTTGTGAGTGTCGTCGGTGACCTCCGCGCGGAGGTACAGCGCGCCGTCGTCGTACCCGAGGTAGACGTCGGCGGAGACGTCCTCGGGACCGCTCGTGTTGTCCTCGCCGTCGGGGTTGGAGACCTCTGCCCCCGAGGGCGAGAGGGAGAACAGCGGGTCCTCGCTGACGCCGCCCCCGGTGTTCGGCACGACGACCTGGCGTTGCCCCGGCGCGGAGACGACGTCCGTCGACATCGACGGCGGATCCACGCTGGCGGCCGGTCCCGCGCTCGGGGCCGTGCTCCAGGCGCCGTACGCGTCGGCCATCATGTCCGGCACGTGGGGGTCCTCGTTCGGGAAGACGCCATAGAGGTCCCAGGTGAGCGGGAACTCGTCGTCGTGGCGGGTGTCCCAGATCAGCGATCCGTCGACGCCGAGCTCGCGCATCTCCCGGAACCAGGCGGAGAACACGCGGATCCGCTCGTTCAACTCTTCGTGGTCGGGCATGTCGTCGCTCCCCGAGCGGTCGACCGGCCAGCCGTACTCGCCGGCGTACAGCGGCATGCCGAGGTCGTCGGCCGCCCCCTTGTGCTCGCGGAGCACCTCGATCCCGCCGTCGGGGCCGATGCCGGTATGACCTTCGGCGGAATCCGCCCAAATGTGAAGCGAGTATGCGTCGATACCGTCCCGAGAGTGGGCCTCCCGGAAGTGGCTCGTCCCGGTGTCCATGCCCATCCCGGTCGACACGAGATGGTTGTCGTCGATGGACGTGATGTGGGCGGCGACGTCCTCGACCCACTGGTAGAAGTCCCCGCCGGAGCCGTCGGGCTCGTTGGCGTGTTCCCACATCATGATCGTCGGGTCGTTGCGGTACTCGACGCCGGTAACGGTGTTCTCCCGAGTCAGCACGTACTCGATGAAGTCGAAGTACAGCTGGCGACACTCCTCGTTCGTGTAGAAGTCGCCCTTGCTCTCGGCGCCGTCGACCCAGGAGACGTACTGCGGGATGCCGCCCTGCCAGTCCCAGTAGTTCGTCAGCGGGAGCACGAGGCGGATCCCACGCTCGCCCGCCGCCGCGACGAGCCGATCGAGGGCCTGGAAGGCATCTTCACTGTACTCGCCCGGTTCGGGCTGGAGCGGGAAGTCGTCGTTCTCCGTCCCCGAGCCGAAGGCCGTCGCGCGGACGACGTTGAACGCCGGGACGGCCTCCTGCCACTGGTCGAGCATCGCCTCCTGGTCCTCGGCGCTTTGCTTGCGGAGCTGCGGGTGGTTCCCGCCGACCGGATAGAACGGTTCGCCGTCCACGACGAAGTCCGTGCCGTCGACTTCGACGAAGGAGTCCATCGCCTGTGCCGAGGCCGATCCTCCCACCGCGGAGAGGCCCCCCGCGGCGAGGATCCCAGCCCCCGTCGTCCGGAGCAGTGTCCGACGGGTCGTGTCGGGTACCGATTCCCCCACTCGACGGTCCGTGTTGGTGTCTACCATTGCTACACTACTGGATTTCGTATTGGTGTAGTTAAGTATTTTCACTGAAAATTACTGCGGATGGTTGTAAACGTCCGTGACCTGAACGCAACGTCTGACGCGGAATCATTGCCGAGGACCGGTAGGCAGGGGCGTACCCGATGAACCGGGCCGGTGATCCACGCCCGAGCGGCACCTGTGACGTCGTCGTCCCCTTCGGCGGGGAGCTCCCAGGGGAGGCCGACACGATTTACTGGCCCCGCTCCGTAGCCGTCGAGAATGCATACCGTCTCGGACTCGAGGACGCGCCACGCCAGACTGGCACTCCTCCTGGCCGTGTGCACTCTCGGGGCCCTCGCCCTCGTGACAGTGCCAGCCCTCGGCGGTGGACCTGCCGTGGCCGACGAGACGGCGTTCGATAGCGTCGGGACAGCGCCCGCAGACGACCGATCCCCCGTTGGCCCTGCCGACAACACGACCGAGTATCTGGTCTACTTCGATCGGCCGGACGGGACCGATCGAGCTCCCGCGCACGTGACGACTGAATCCACGCTCCGGAACGCTGCGAGTCAATCGGCGGCGCCACTCCACGACCTGGCCCAGCGCCGGTCGGGCCTCGCCGTCGAGCGACAGTTCTGGATCACTCCCGCGACGCTCGTGCGCGTCGACACCGATCGCGTGTCGCTCGACCGGCTCCGAGCGGTCGAGGGCGTCCGTGCGGTGGCGCCAAACCGGGAGGTCCGCGTCGTCGGAGCGGGTGGCCCCGACGCCAGCGAGGCCGGTGTGATCGGAGCGAGGGCTACGGGGACGACGGACGGCCAGAACCGGACGACGAGCGCAGTCTCCACGGCAACCCACGGCGCGAGCACCTGGGGCCTCGATCGCATCGACGCGCCGGAGGCGTGGTCGCAGTACGACACGCGAGGCGAAGGCGTCCGCGTGGCGGTCCTCGACACCGGGGTCGACGCGGACCACCCCGACATCGACCTGGCCGGCTGGGCTTCCTTCGATCGTGAGGGGAATCGAACCGGCGACGCGCCACAGGACTACGATCCCGGCGGGCACGGCACCCACACGGCGGGGACCGTGACCGCCGGCGACGGCGGTGGCCAACACCACGGCGTCGCACCAGACGCGGACCTCCTGGCGGGTGCGGTGATGACGGACTGCAGCGGCAACTGCTCCGGGACGGCCGCCCAGTTCTACGCCGGCCTCGAGTGGGCCGTCGAGCAGGACGCCGACGTCGCCTCGGTGAGTCTCGGGGCCACGGGCTACTGGCCCGGGGACATCGATCCAGTCAGGAACGCGGAGGCGGCAGGCACCATGGTCGTCGCGGCCTCGGGCAACCTGGGGCTGGGCAACTCCTCGTCGCCGGCCAACGTTTTCGACGCGACCAGCGTCGGGGCAATCGACGCGGCTAACAACGTTCCGGACTTCTCCAGCGGGGAGCTCGTCGACACCGACGAGGCCTGGACGATCAACGGCACGAACTACGCCCCCGGCGACTGGCCCGCCGAGTACGTCGTCCCGAGGCTCACCGCGCCGGGAAGCTCCGTCAACAGCACGCTCCCCGGCGGCAGCTACGGCCACTACTGGGGCACGAGCATGGCGACGCCCCACGTCGCAGGGGCGGCGGTCCTCCTCGAGTCAGCGACCGACGACGACCTCTCGCCCGCCCAGCTCGAGTCCGCGCTGGTCGAGACCGCTCGGGCCCCCTCCGGAGCAGACCCCCGGCGCTACGGGAACGGCGTGATCGACGTCGACGACGCCATCGGATCGGTGGTCGCCTCGCCCGAGTGGTCGCTGTCCGTGGACTCGGTGTCCGCCGGGGTTGCCGGCGACCCCGTGGAGGCGACCGTGACGGTCTCGAACGTCGGCGACGCGGCCGGGGAGACGACCGTGACGGCAGACCTCTCTGGGATCGGCACGGCCTCCACGTCTGTCGAGGTTGGGGCTGGCGAGAGCCAGTCGGTGACACTCGCGGTCGCGACCGAGCCGGACGACGACGGCGACCACACGTTGACGGTGACCGCCGGCGGCGTGTCCCGTGATCGTCAGGTGAGCCTCGAGGTCCCGCCGGAGCTGACGCCCGATCGCGTCGACGTCACGAACGTGGGCCTCGAGGACGGCGACACCGTGGCTGCCTTCGGGAACCAGACCGACGCACACGCCCAGATCGTTCCGCGGGACGGGAACGCAGTCGTGGTCCTCCGCGTCGAGACGTTCAGCGAGACAGACGACCCGATCAACGGGAGCGTTGCGCTGTCGGTCCCGGACCTGAACGCCAGCGACAGCGACGACACGGCGTTCCACGGTCAGTGGCTGGCACCCGAAAGCGCCCCGACGCACGCGCTCACCGACGGCGGGGAGAACCTCACGCTCGCCACCGGCGACGACGGGGTCTCGGTCGCGCGGCTGGCGGTCGATCGCTCCGGGGCGACGCTGAACCTCTCGGGAACGGCCCGCGGCGGGACCGGGATCAGGGGCGAGTTGCTCGCGACGGACGCCGGAGACCTCACCGCGACGACGTTCCTGGGTGCGACGGTCGTCGAGCCGGCGTCGCTGACGGGATCGGTCACGAACGAGAACCAGACGGCGCTGCCGAACACGACCGTCTGGGTCGAGCGATTTGGCGCCTTCACGCTCGAACCCGTCGACCCCCTCGCGAACCTCGAGGACCGGGCGGCCGTCCGGCAGACGGAGTTCGCGTTGAACGACACGGCGACTGGGGAGTCCACCACCCATACGGGAGCGGAACTGGAGGCCTTCGACTTCTCGGACGTCGATCGGATCTCCCATCCGGGTACCGACAACCTGAGTCTCCTGACGTTCGCTAACGACTCCACCACCGACGCCCACTACACCCTGGAGGCCGTTCCCGCCACGATGGAGGGCCTCGACCTCGAGGGTACCGCCGTGCGATACGTCACGGGGCGAAACGGCAGCATCCAGGCGACGAACGTCACCCCTAGCGACACTATCGAGCGCGACATCGTCATCCCCGGTGGGGATCCCAATGCAACGGGCGCCGCCTACCAGGTGTCGGCCCTCTCGGCCTCGCCGAATCCCGCAGCGGCCGGCGAGCCCGTTACTATCTCCGCCAACGTCACGAACGTCGGCGATACCGCCGGAACGACCGACGTGGTCGCGACGGTCTACGGCACCCCCACGATCACACGGACGACGGAGAACGTCCACATCGATCCGGGCGAGACCCTCCAGGCGGCGTTCGACATCGACAGCGGGGAGCTCGGGGGTGGCTTGTACGCATACAACGTACGCGCACGCGAGGGGCGCGTCAACGGGACCCTCACTATCGAGGCCGCCGCCGAGGTCGACGGCTGGTACGCCACCTACACGAACGACGACGGCGTCGTGGATCGGGCCGGCCAGATCTTCGACGCCATCGACGCGTTCGAGGGCGGCGGGCTCCGGGCCGGCCAGATCTTCGACCTGATCGAGTCCTTCGAGAGCGGACGGCCGGTCTCGGAGCTGTGAACCGTGCCAGTGGGTGCGAGGGCGACGCACGCGATCTCACGTGGAGTATCGCTCTCCCCGGACCGTCCCGTGGTGGCACCGATCCGTGAGTACTGCAACCGATCGAATTCCTCCGGCGGTTGGCGACGGTCGACGGGCGTCTGCCCGTTCCGCTGCCGGCTTGCAGGCGAGTCCCGACGCCTCAGGACTCCAGCTTTATATAGACTGTCGGTACCAGCCAGGGGCGCACCAGTACCTGATGCTTTCCTTACCGGAACTCGGAGTTCCCCGCCTCCCGTTCACCAGCCCCCCGATTTCGCACGACGAGCGTCTGACGATTGTATTAGGTGTGTAACGTCACGGGTTGCAGCTTATGACAAAGTATTTAATGCCGGGTATAGAAGCCGATATCGTACCCCTACCCATGAGTACAGTAGCGAGTACCCGAGGTCGCTCCGCGTCGAGCCGTCGGCGCGCCGGCGCGGGTCGGACGATGGCTATGGTGGAAAGCTCCTGGCTCAGGTACGATCACTATTAAAACTATGACAGGAAACACGACATCATATCGCGAGATGGGACGGTCGGCGTTCCTGACCGCGATCGCGGTGCTGTCCCTGTTCCTGGCCGCCGTGCAGTTGGCGGCTCCGATCGGGACGGCACGCGACGATAGTCCCGTGGGCCCACCGGCCCACGCGGACGCCGTATCGAATACGACGACAACCCATGGAGGTGTTGCGTGACTATGAGCGAACTTCGAAGCAAGGGCGGTGCGGTGCTGTTCGCACTGCTGATGGTCACGTCGATGTTCGTTGGGTTTGCGGCGCTCGGCGGGACGGCTGCTGCGGCCGCGCCGCAGTCGCCGGTTACGGACAACACTGCGACCGACACCGCCGTGCCAGGCGAGATCACGGAAGTCGCGGCTCTTGGCTTCAACACGACCGGAAACGTCTCGAACGCAACCGTTGACGTTTCGGCCGGCAATCAGGCTGCCAATATCACCGCGGACGACGTGAGCCGAGTCATCGTCGAACTGCAGGACCCTAGCGGCAATACGATCGCGCAGCAAGACGCGACCTACAGCTCCCTGTCGACGACGGTGTCCTTCGGCGGCAACCAGTCCAACGTGCAAAACGTGAGCGTTCGCGCCGAGGTGTCGAGCCTTGCAGATGACAACGACATCCTTGACGCGAACGTCTCCTTCTCGGATGCCGCCGGGAACTCCACCGCCACCATCGACACGAATAACAACCAGACAATTACGGCGGAGACCGGTGCTCGCCTCCGAGGCGAGGTCCTCTTCCAGAACGGGAATCCCGCCACCAACGTGACGATCGACATCCTCGACACCGACACGGGGAACGTTGCGATCCCCAACGTCACGACGCGCGGCGACGACACTGCGAGCCCCGGCACGTGGGGCCCACGCGTGGCTTCGCCGGGTAACTACACGGCCGTCCTCGACCCGCTATCCCCGCTTCAGGGACAGTACGAGGACTTCTCGACGAACGTCCAGCTCGACTCCGGCGAGACCGAGAAGATCGAGACGACGCTCGACGAGAACCTCGTTCCGGCCGACATCGAGGTCGTCCCGGAGAACGGTGAAGCAGTCGTCGGGGACCAGATCGAATACACCGTGACGGTGTACGACCAGAACGGCGACGCGCTAGAGGGCGCGTCGGTCTTCGTCTCCGGCAACTCCAACAACGTCGTCAACGTGGTGAACAACAACACGAAGACGACCGACGCGAACGGTCAGCAGACCTTCAGCGTTGACTCGAGTCAGATCGCGACCTCGACGCTGACGTGGGAGGCCGCTAACCTCAGCGGCCCCAACCCGTCCGACACTGCGACGGCCACCTTCATCCAGCGCGGTGAGGGTGTCATCCGTGGCGACGTCAACAACGGGGACGCCGCCTGGGACGAGGAGATGGACATCGAAGGTGCGGACGTGTGGGCAGTCAGCGAAACCCGCTACAACACCAACACGTTCACCAACGACGCCAACATCACTTCGCTCGTCACTGACGACGACGACACGGTGTGGATCCGTCTCGTCGACAACGAGACCGACGCGATCCTCGGGCACAACGAGTACGACCTCAACACCGGTCCGAGCACGCACGTGCGCCGTGTTGCGGATCTCAACCAGACCGAGAACGCCGTCGGTCAGGGCTTCGCGCTGATCGACGAGGACGGTGACGACATCATCAACTTCAGTCACACCCGACTGGAACCCCAGGAGTACTACGCGCAGCTCTCGGTCGACGCCTGGAACGCGAGTGACGAGACCGTTCGCGACGACGGTCAGCAGGAGAACTTCATCAACGTCACCAACGCGACCGCTGGCACGATCGACGAGCTCAACACGACGAACGATCCCGTCGTGTTCTCGCCGACCGCCAACCTGACGCCCGAGAATGCTCAGGAGCTCTCGGCGGCGTCCGGTCAACGGCTCTACACGCAGAGCCAGGAGGACGGCGACTACCAGCTGACGAACCTCTTCACCGACTTCCAGACGGGTGAGAACTACAACGTCTTCGCCCGTGACGTCGGCTTCCTGATGGAGTCGCACTTCGTGAACGTCACGGAGGAGAACGACGGCTCCGGCGACTGGACCGTCCAGCAGGCGTTCACGCTGGAAGAGACACAAGTCGAGCCTGACGGTGTCGACATCCAGCAGATCGGTACCTCGACGACTCTCGCCGGCAACGTGACGGAGTTCGACAACCAGACGGACGAGTTCTTCCAGGAAGTCCCGCGCGATGGCGTCACCTACGACGTCATGCTGGTGAACTCGACGGCGCAGGGCGAACTTGTCAACGCTACCGTCGACATCCACTTCAACGAGACCTTCGACCTCGGTGACTTCGAGGAGGTCCAGAGTGGCCAGCTGCTCAGCGCCGACAACGGCAACAACACGGCGACCATCACCACCAGCGATGATGGTCAGGCGTGGGTCTGGTTCCAGACTGGAGAGACTGTAGCCGGTGATGGTGAGACAGTCTCTTACGATGTCGAGAAGTGGGCTACCCTCGCAACCGACGCGCGGGTCACCGACTACTCGAACGCTCGCTTCATCCCGGTCGAGAACTTCGATTCCGGTTCGATCACCGGGAACGTTCGGAACACCGACGTCGGTCTCCCCGAGACCGTCGTCTGGACCCGCGAGTTCGACACGGCAGCGGGTTACTTCGAGATCGTGCCCCACGACGTGGAGACTGACATCGAAGACGCAGGCGAGGTCGGCGGCGACGAGGCCGTCGAGGACGCCATGTTCCAGATCACGTATACCACCGGGGACCTCCCCGGCGGGACGGTGATCAACACGGCCAACGTCACGGCCGCCGACCTCCGGAACTACGACTTCGCCGAGTTCCCGAGCGTCAGCACGCCGAACGTCGAGGACTTCAACCTCCTGCGCTTCCCGCAGGAGGACGGCAGTTACTCGATGGACCGCGTGCCTGCTCAGGACCCCCTTGGGGTCGACTACGCGCGTCTCCAGGCCGTGCAGTACGGCTCCGGTGACACCGGTAACGGGACGTCCTCGAACCCCGTCCGCGTTGGGTTCACCGAGGAGGGTGACGTTGTCATCCCCGAAGCAGTCGTTCAGGCTGCAGACCTGTCCATTGCGCTCAGCGCACCGGACACGGTCACGGAGGGTGACAACTTCACCGTCACCGCTGACATCACGAACAACGGCGGCGTCTCCGCCACCACGGACGTGATGTACTCGCTGGGCACCGAAGTCGCGATGACCGAGGACGACGTCGAGATCGCTGCTGGCGTGACCGAGACGGTCACATTCGAGGTCGACACCAGCGGGATCCCCGCGGGTGACTACAACCACGGCGTGAGCGTCGACGGTACGGACGCCAACACCTCGATCACCATCGAGAGCAGCGGCGGAAGCAACTGGTGGGACGCCTATACCAACGACAGCGGCGTCGTTGACAGCTCCGGCCAGATCTTCACCGCCATCGACGACTTCAACAACGGCGACCTCACCTCCGGTCAGATGTTCGATCTGATCGAGTCCTTCGAGACCGGCACCCCGGTCCAGGACCTCCAGAGCTAAGGGGTCGAAGCGGACCGACGCTCGGTCCGTTGCGGTCTGCGGTTTCTCTCTTTCGCTGCTCGACGCCGAATGGCGAGACTGTCCCCAGTCGAGATTCACTCCTCTCGCGTTCGTACCGGTGCAAGCAGGGCCCGATGATCGAGTCGGAGCTACGAAATCCCGATTCTCAGCACACCGCACGTGGGGCCCAATTGCCGATGGGGTTCGTATCCAGCAGAGAACTCTACTGAGTGACGATGTGTCTCGACCGACGTCTCATCGGAGGGCCAGTGCGTCAGTGACCGACCCGCGGTTTGGCCGAACCACCCGCAGTGCCGCCGGGCAGTGGAAGGCGATTGGCACTCCTATTGGTTCGCCGATACTACGTTCCAGCGTATCCGACTCGTCATCTCCCGCGTCGACGAGGGAACGAGCCACCGGAACCGTGATCGGGCCTTTAAGTACCTCTCGACCCCCAGGATCGGGCGAATCCGACGGCTTCCGGGTGTCCCACAACACAAAGCATTTACCACCCCCTTTCAATAGATCCGACTGGATGGCAGGCCGTAGTACCGTCAACCGGAGTACGTAATGACGGGATCCGGCACTGCCAGAGAACAGATATCAACACAACTATGACACGAGATTCGACGTATCGCGGAAAGGGACGTGCGGTGTTCCTGGCCGCGATCATGGTGATCTCGATGGTCGCGCTGTCCGCGTCGTTTGCGGGGGCAGCCGGGGCCCAACAGGTCACCACGCAGGACCGGACCGTCCCCTCCGAGGCAGCCCCCGGAGAGACGGTCACGGTTACGGTAGACGCATCGCTCGATTCGGCATCAAGTGTAAACTTCGCTGACGCCTTCAGCCCCGACGTCGCTGACGCGGCAGTGACGGACGCGGGTGGAGCCAGCTTCAGTGGCGCGAACACCGGCGAGGTGTTCGCCAACTGGGGTTCGACGGACACCGTGTCGCTGACCTACACCGTCACGATTCCGAGTGACGCACAGGACGGCGACACGTTCGAGATTTCGGACTCCAGCTCCAGCGACCTGAACCTCGGCACGGACACCATCACTGTTGCCACGGACGGCAACGGCCAGGACCCTGGTGACGGCGACGATGAAGGTCCCGCCGCCAGCTACTCGCTGAACGAGCTGGACACCAACGAGCCCATCATCTGGCAGGGCCAGTCCCTGGAGATCACGGGCATCACCTCCGACACCCTGCAGGTCTGGGAGAGCAACGAGGCTGGTGACCGCGCTGGTCACGTCGGCGACGAGTCCGTCTCCGGCAGCTCAGTCACGATCGACACGACGGACCTCGAGGCCGGTAACTGGTACGTCGTCCGTTCGGGCGGCACCAACTACGGTCCGTTCTTCGTGACCGAGCAGGACGTCTCCTTCGAGTTCGCAGCGGGCTCGATCGCGGCCGACGGCTCGACCACGCTCGACTTCGCGAACGACAACCGCGGTGAGGCCGTCGACCTGATCGTCAGCGCCGACAACCTCGACGCCGACGATCTCGCGAGCATCCTCGAGGGCGCGTCCGTCGAGAGCTCCGAGGACGGCACCGTCCGCGTGCAGGACGTCTCCGAGGGCGACTCCGTGAACGCCGACTTCACGGGCGTCGCCGCCGGTGACTACAACTTCACGGTCGAGGTCGCCGACACGACGGCCTCCGACTCTGCATCGATCGAGGTCACGGACATCAACCTCGACGACGCCAACTTCGATCAGGGCGTCTACAGCGAGGAAGTCGGTGACGTCGCCGGCATGGGCGTCGAGACGGCCGGTCTGAACAACGTCTACGTCGAGATGGAGGACGAGCACGGCGTGCTCGATCACACCTTCCAGATCTCCGGCGTGGGCGACAGCGCTGGCTTCTCGCTGAACACGTGGAACACCCTGCCCGACGTGCAGGACTCGCTCTCGACGTCCACCGAGGACGCCTCGCTGAGCGAGGTCTCCGCGGACTCCGACGACATCTCCGAGCAGCTCCAGCCGAGCCGGGTCAACCTCCGGCTCTACACCGGGAACCCCGCTGACGGCGGGACCCAGCTGGACCGCTCGATCCTCCGACTGGAGGACAACTCGCTGGGCGCGGCCACGACGTGGACTGCCCCGGCATCCGCTGACGTGGGCGGCGCCGACATCGCGGATCTCGTCGACGCCTCCACCCAGCGCAGCAACGTCGCCGCCGGTGACTACCTCGTCACGCAGGTCGAGGCCTCCGGCGTCTTCGGCTACCTCGCTGGCGACGGCGAGTTCGACCCGTGGGGCCAGGGCCTCTCGATGACCTGGACCGACACCAACGAGCCGGCCTACGGCTCCGCTGACAGCCTGGCGCTGGGCGACGACCTCGCAGTGGGCGAGGACGTCTGGCTCCGCCAGGACCCCGGCAGCAACCAGTTCTTCGCCATCGTCAGCCCGGCTGCGGTCGACGAGATCGGCGCTGACGAGACGTGGAACGTCGAGTTCGGAATGTCCAGTGCGAACCCGTACGTCGACGCTGACGGCGGCATCTCGGCCAGCGCCGAGTTCACGCACGTCGCGCGCTCGATCAGCTTCGACGTCCCCGAGAACGACGACGGTCAGCTCGTCGTCCGCCCCGAGGACGGTGTGAGCATCTCGGGTTCGTCCTCCGCTGCCCCCGGCACGGAGGTCGACCTGACCGCGTTCTTCGACACCGAGATCCGTGACGCCTCCGCCACCGTCGGCGCCGACGGTACGTGGAGCACCAGTCTCGACCTCGGTAGCTACGACGCAGGTGCGGCGTTCACGGCAGAGGCGGCCGAGAGCGGTCAGCCGGCCTCCGGCGTGGACCCCGTGACGACCGGTGAGGTCAGCTTCGTCACCGGCGAGCCGCCGACAGACCCCGGTGCAGAGGCCGAGTTCGAGGTCTCCGCGCGGGCGCCAACGAACGTCGCCTTCAACGGGAACGCTGCGGTCTCGTACTCGTTCACCAACACCGGTGGACAGTCCGGCACTGTCGAGTACCAGGTCCTCGTCGACGGTGAGGTCGTCGACGAAGGCACCGCTGATCTCGACGGTGGTGCGTCCACCGCCGCGATGAGCTACTCGCTGGACACCGGCGAGTCCGGCAACATCGACTGGGACGTCGAGACCCAGGACGACAGCGAGTCGGGTACGGTCTACGTGCGGGAGCAGCCCGCCGAGCCCGAGCCCGCCAGCTTCCAGCTGTTCGCCAGCGCACCCTCCCAGGTGACGCAGGGTCAGGACGCCCAGATCCAGTTCTCGATCACCAACACCGGTGGTTCGGCTGGTGAGGTCGAGTACACTGTCGACTCCGGCGACAACAGCGAGACCTACACCGCGACCCTCGCCCCGGGAGCCTCCACCGACACGCTGACGTGGGACCTCCCGACGAACGAGGCCGGTGAGGTCAACTGGGAAGTCACCGCCGGCGACCAGTCTCGGACCGGTACCCTCACGGTCGAGGCACCGCCCGAGCCGCCGGCCGACGACGAGGACGGCGATGACGGCGACGACGGCGACGGTGGTCAGCCCGGCTTCGGGCTGATCGTCGCGCTGTTCGCGCTGATCGGTGCCGCGCTGCTTGCGCTGCGCCGGCAGGACTGAGCGATACCTGCGATTCGCCGTTGCGGTTTTTTCTTTCGGGCATCGTCGGAAGCGACTGCCACGACGAAACCAACATATTCAGGAACGGGTACGCGCAACCCCGGATATGGACGACAACGCCGCCGATGCCGTGTCCCGTCGGACGCTCCTTCGCGGAGTTGCCATTGGGTCGACGGCCGCCGCTGGCGTCGGTGCGGCCGCGGGGAGCGCGAGCGCACAGAGCCAGGAGATCATGGCCGGGACCGACGGTGCACCACTGGCGTTCTCACCGGACTCCGTCACGGTCACGCCCGGGACCGAGGTGACCTGGGTCTGGGGCACCGACGGCCACAACGTCGTCGTCGACAGCCAACCCGACGGCGCCGAGTGGGAGGGCCACGAGCCCATCGAGAACACCGGCTTCGAGTACTCCCACACCTTCGAGGTCGAGGGGACCTACGAGTACTTCTGTCGACCTCACATCGCCAACGGGATGGAGGGGACGATCGAAGTCACCGAGGACGCCGGTGGGGACGGTGGTGGCGGGAACGCGGGCCCGCCCGAGGTCCCCGCCTCCGCGTTGAACCTCACGCTCGGAATTGGCGGCGTGATGGCGGCGACGATCGCCGGCGCGTTCTTCTTCATCAAACACGGCGGCAGTCGCGAGGAGTGACACCGCCGGCGCCGGGGGTCACTCCGCCATCCACTCTTCTGGCCACTCGAGGACCTCGAGGTCGACCGGTCGGGGCGATCCCTCGAGGTCGGCGACGATCCGCTCGAGCAGCGACTCGGCGTCGGCCCGGAGTCGCGTGGCGAGCGTTCGCCGAACACGGGACGAGGAGAGCAACGCCGCCCCGCCGATCCCGGCGAGTCGGCTCCCCGCCGGATCGTACTCCGCGATCAAGTGGACCCGCGTCGGGGCGTCCGACGCTCCGTCGGCCGCCGGGGGATCGACACGCCAGCGTCCCTGGACTGCCAGGTCCCCGAGCAGCCGCCACTCGATGCGCCGCGGTGGCTCCAGGCCCGTGACGCGTGAACGAACAGTCCGGGAGATCCGCCACCACGCGACGTCGAAGTGGTACTCCGTCCCGACGTCGCCGGACCCCTCGCGGCGGACCTCCTCCAGGACGTCCGTGTACCGCGGGTAGTTGGGAAAATCGAGGAGGAACTCGTAGGCGCGCTCGGGCGGGACATGGACGTCGGTCGCGAGGGAGAGTCGGTGCACGGTTACGCCGCGTCGGCACTCGACGCGGGGCGGGCCCGTCGACGCTCGACGACGCCGAGGAATGCGTCGAAGAGTCGTTTCGTCTCCGCCGCAGCGGCCACGTGCTCGTCGTCGATGCTGGCGAGGGCGCGGTCGATCCGTTCCGGGTCGGCCTCGCCGCGCTTGTCATCGGTGACGGAGCGTGCGGTGGCCTCGTCGTACTCGGGGTGGAACTGCACGCCGAAGACGGTCCCCGCGCGGAACCCGTGGATCGAACGGTCGGTCTCGGCGGTGACGGTCGCCGCCGCGGGCAGTTCGGTCACCTCGTCGGCGTGCGTGGCGAAGGCGGTGAACGTCTCTTCGAGATTCGAGAGGACCACGGCGGGCCCCTGTCTCCGGATCCGCTTGTAGCCGAGTTCGTAGCCGTCCATCGGCTCGACCGTCCCGCCCATCGCGTCGGCGAGCAGCTGGTGGCCCCAGCAGATACCCAGACACGGTAGGTCACGCTCGATCGCCTCGCTCGTCCAGCGACGCGTGGCCTCGATCCAGGGTTCCTCCCAGTAGACCGAGGCGCGCGAGCCGGTGACGAGGACGCCGTCGTAGGCGAACGAGGGCGGCACGTCGCCCCCGGTGACGTCGAACTCCGCGAGGTCGGCGTCGAGTTCCCGACGAACGTTCCGCCGCGTGTCCCGGTGGCCGTGGGAAGCGTCGAGTACGGCGAGCCGTGGCCGATCCATCGTCGGATGGAGGGGGTGGCGACCCAAGGGCGTTTCGACGGGTCTTCAGTCGCTTCCGGCGCCGGCCTCGCCGTCGACCTCGTCGAGGGACGGTCGGCGGTAGAGGTACAACAGGAAGCCCACACCGGCGGTTACCGCGAGGACGCCGGCCCACTGGTCGCCGTCCATCCCGCGGCGCGGTGCGTCGCGATAGACGTAGGTGATCGCCGCCCAGACGCCGAGGACAAGCGTGCCGACGCCGATGGCGACGAGCGCGTACTGCAACACGGCTGGAGCGCGGTGTTCCGGCGGCAAAACCCTTCCGCGTGCCCCGTCCGTGGTGTCGACTGCACGCGTGTCTCGGCCCCCAGCTTGGCGCCGCCCACGCGCGATCGAGACCGACAACGCTTTTCGGCACCCGTCGACTGCTGGCGGGTATGGAGGTCACGGAAGGAGGTGTGACGATCGAGGTACCGAGCACCTCCGAGGAGGCCGTCGGCTCGGACGTCTTCTACAACCCGAACCAGGAGCTGAACCGCGACCTCACGATCGCCGTGCTCCGGGCGTACGGGGATCGCGAGCACCGGGCGTCGTCGTATCTCGACGCCATGGCTGCCAGCGGGATCCGGGGCATTCGCGCGGCCGCCGACGGCTGGGACGTCACCCTCTGTGACCGCGATTCGGAGGCCGTCGATCTCTGTCGACGGAACCTCGAACTGAACGACCTGGAGGCCGAGGTGCACGAGCGCGACGCCAACGCCTACATGCACGAGACCGTCCACGACGTGATCGACGTCGATCCCTACGGATCGCCGATCCCCTTCGCGGACGCCGCGCTCGCGAACGCCCGGGACCTCGTCTGCGTGACGGCCACCGACACGGCGCCGCTGTGTGGCGCGCACTTCCGGGCGGGCGTCCGCCGCTACAGCGCCGTCCCGCGGAACACGGAGTACCACCGCGAGATGGGGCTGCGGGTCCTCCTTTCGGCGCTCGTTCGGACGGCAGCGCGCTACGACCGGGCCGCGAGACCGCTGTTTGCCCACGCGACGCGGCACTACGTCCGGTGTTACCTCGAACTCGAAGGGGGCGCCGGAACCGCCGACGACGCCGTGGACGAGCTCGGCCACGTGGCCCACTGCGAGGACTGCCTCCACCGGGTTGCCGAGCGGGGCTATCACCCGTCGGTCCCCGAAACCTGCCCGGCCTGCGGGAGCGATCGGGTCCTCGTCGCGGGGCCCCTCTGGCTCGGGCCAGTTCGGGACGCCGCATTCGTCGGGGCCGTCCGCGAGGCGGTCTCCGACGATTTGGGGACCGCCGAGCGGGCGAGGGAACTCCTGCGTACCGTCGAGCACGAACTCGACACGCCGACGCACTACGACCAGCACCGGCTGTGCAAGGCGTGGGGTCGTCCGGCCTCGTCGATGGAGGAGTTCCTCGGAGCCCTCCGCGACGCCGGCTTCGCCGCAAGTCGGGCCCACTACGACGGCACCGCGTTCAAGACCGACGCCACCGTCGCGGAGATGCGCCGCATCACCGACTGACTCCCTCGGCCCGTGCGCGCCCCGCCCCTTACGGTCCAGTGGCTCGAACCACGACCGTGATCGAACGCGCGCGATCGGTCTGGGGAACGGCCCGTGCCATGTACCGGACCGCACGGACGGCACAGCTGCCGTTCCTCGCGGCCGCGATCGCGTACTACGCGTTCGTCTCGCTGGTGCCGCTGCTCGCGCTGGCGCTCGTCGTCTCCGCGGCGGTCGGCGGCGAGGCGTTCGTCGAGCGCCTGCTCGAGCGCACCGAGGCGGTCCTCACGCCGGAGACCCAGGAGCTGTTGCGCGAGGCGCTCGTCGGTGGGACGGGAAGGGCCGGTGCGACGATCGCCGGTGCACTCGTCCTCGCCTGGAGTGCCCTCAAGGTCATGCGGGGGCTGGACGTCGCCTTCTCGACGATCTACGACCGGCGTGGCACGCTCTCGTTCCTCGGCAATCTCCGCAACGCCGTCGTGGTGATCGCGGCCATCGGGCTGGGTGCGGCCGGGATGGCGGCCATCCACGTGGGAGTGGGCCTGCTCCCGCTGGGACTGATCGCCGAGCCCGTGGCCGTCCTCCTGGGCGTGCTCACACTGACCGTGCTCTTCCTCCCGATGTACTACGTCTTCCCGGGTGGCTCGGTTGGGGTCGGGGAGGTGCTGCCCGGCGCCGTCGTCGCAGCCGTCGGGTGGACGTTGCTGGGGACGGTGTTCTCGGTGTACGTCGAGTTCGCGGCGGGGGTGGCGCTCTATGGACTGCTCGGCGGGATCGTCCTCCTGCTCACGGCGCTGTACGCCGGGGCCTTCCTGTTGATGTTCGGCGCCGTCACCAACGTCACCGTCGCGGCGGATCGGCAGCTACAACAGGCCGCCAGTCCTGACCTCGAACTGACGAGAGCGATGACAGGCGGCCCGGCAGACGAGCCGACGACGGACGCTGACGACGCTACGTCGGCGGCGGACGACGGCGACCAGCCAACGGAGTTCGACGCCGGCGAGCGCTCGCCCGAGGAGCGCCGGCTCCGCGAGGAGGTGGCGGAGCTCCGCGGGGAGCTGCAGTCCTTCCAGGACGACGTCGAGGAACGCACGGTCGAGCGTGCGGCCGTCGAGCGAGACCTCCGGCGGTACGTCCGCCGGCGGGTTCGCCGGGGTCACGCGAGCGGCTGGGGCCCCTACCTCGTCCTCCTCTATGGCACCGCGATGACGATCGGCGCCTTCTACTTCCTCTCGGGGATCTGGGCGATCCTCGCGATGATCGTCGTCTGGCTGTCGACGCTGGGGCTGTTCGTGGTCATGGTCGTCGTCGGGCTCGGGATAAGCCTCCTCGGCATCCCCGGCCGGATCCGCGACCGGATCGGCGACTGGCGATCGTAGGCTGGCCGAGGAACGAAGCACTGTGGTAGCCGTCGGATTGCTGTACTGGCGGCGGTTCGTCGCGGGGCAATGGAACTCGTCGCGAGCCGCTGCGCGCCCTGACCGGGAGCGCGGCCGCTCGCGGCTTTGTTCGTGTCCTCGCGAGCGCTAGCGAGCGAGGGGTTACGGGACGATTCGCGTCCCGCGGTCCAGATTGTTGGGCGAGCGGGTCGCGCGAGCGGACTCGCGGGTCCGCTCGCGTCCCCGAGTCGCGAAACGGTGGCCTAGAACGTCTCGAGGTAGCGATCGAGCTCCCACTCCGAGACCTCGGCGATGTACTCGCTGTACTCCGCGCGCTTGGCCTCGATGAACTTCTCGGAGACGTGGGGCCCGAGGGCGCTCTGGACGACCTCGTCCTCCTCGAGGGCGTCGACGGCCTCCCCGAGGTTGCCCGGGAGCGTCTCGATGCCGTACTCCTCGCGCTTGTCCTCGTCGAACTCGTAGATGTTCTCCCGAACGGGGTCGGGGCACTCGAGGTCGCGCTTCATGCCCTCGAGGCCGGCCTTGACCATCGCGGCGAGCGCGAGGTAGGGGTTACACGACGGATCGGGCGAGCGCAGCTCGATCCGGCTCGCGGCGGGCACGCGCGCGGCCGGCTTGCGGACCAGCGCCGAGCGGTTGGTGTCCGACCAGGCGACGTAGATCGGCGCCTCGTAGCCCGGGACCAGCCGCTTGTAGGAGTTGACGTTGGGGTTGCAGACCGCGGTGATGGCTGGGGCGTGCTCGAGGATGCCCGCGAGGAAGCTGTAGGCCTCCTCCGAGAGGTCGAACTCGTCGTCGCCGTCGTGGAAGGCGTTCTCGCCGTCCTCGGTAAAGAGCGAGAGGTGGGTGTGCATGCCGGAGCCGTTGATGTGTGCGATGGGCTTGGGCATGAACGTCGCGTGCAGGTCGCTCTGTGCGGCCGTGGCACGGACGACCGACCGGAAGGTGGCGATGTTGTCCGCCGTCGTCAGTCCGTCGTCGTACTTGAAGTCGATCTCGTGTTGGCCCTCGGCGACCTCGTGGTGGGAAGCCTCGACCTCGAAGTCCATCGACTCGAGGTTGTAGATGATCTCCCGGCGCAGGTCGGAGGCGAGGTCCTTCGGTGCGAGGTCGAAGTAGCCGCCGGCGTCGTGGGTCGTGGTCGTCGCGCGCCCGTCCTCGTCCTCCTCGAAGACGAAGAACTCGGGCTCGGGGCCGGCGTTCACCGCGTAGCCCATCTCCTCGGCCTCCGCGAGGACGCTCTTGAGGACCGTCCGCGGGTCGCCGACGAAGGGTTCGCCGGTGGTGGTGTTGATGACGTCACAGATCAGCCGCCCCGCGGCGCCGTCCTCGTCCTTCCGCCATGGGAGGACGGCGAACGTCGCCGGGTCGGGGTCGAGGCGCATGTCCGACTCCTGGATCCGGACGAAGCCCTCGATGGAGGAGCCGTCGAAGTAGATGCCCTCCTCGAAGGCCTTCTCGGCCTGGCTCGCTGGGATCGAGACGTTCTTGACCGTCCCCAGGATGTCCGTGAACTGGAGGCGAAGGAAGTCGATGCCCTCCTCCTCGATTTCTTCGAGAACCGCTTCTTCGTCCGGCGTGAGGTTTCCGGTTGTCATGTCGATCTCCGGATGGACGAAAGAGATACGGTATTAAACTCCTGACTGAGCGTGCAATTCTTCCGAACGAGCGCAAACGCCTGGACGAACGTCTTGTGAACGTTGCGCTGGTGAGTCGTTCTTCGACAGCTCTCGAATCGGCAGGCGTATTTCGGCCGTTCGTACACTCGGCCCGTGATCGGCTGTCGAACGGCGGCAGTGAACTCCGGGCATGCGCCCAGGGCCCCGCTGTTCGAATCGCGTACGTGCCGAGGAGGCATACTCGTCCTCGCCGCGCACTGAGGGCCAGAACGCGCGGAGAAACGGGGCCGGTTGCTGGATCGTTCACTTGACGAGAGGCGATGCTCCGGCGTAGCGGTTGGATTGTGCTGGCCGTAGGAACGGTCGTCCGCTCGCGCGCGGAGCGCGCGAGTATTTCACCGCGCCGAGCGAGCGCCGCACCGGAAGACTCGCTTCGCTCGTCTTCCGAGCCCTGTCTCCGAAAATCGGAGATTTTCGGGATCGGACGGGAGCACCGCTCCCGTCGACCTCGCGAGATCGAAGATCTCGCTCAGTGACGAGAGAGCTTCGCTCTCTCGAACCACCTCGCTGGCGCTCGGCAGGACGGCAGCGCGCTCGCGATGGCGCGGCTTTTTGGTCCAGATTTTTGCGGCGAGCGGGTCGCGCGAGCGGACTCGCGGGTCCGCTCGCGCGCCCCCGAGTCGCAAAAAGGTGGGCTTTAGAACGTCTCGAGGTACCGCTCGACCTCCCAGTCGGAGACCTCGGCCTTGTACTCGGCGTACTCCGCGCGCTTGGCCTCGACGAACTTCTCGGCGACGTGGGGCCCCAGCGCGTCGGTGATCACCGGGTCGTCCTCCAGGGCGGCCACGGCCTCACCGAGGTTGGCCGGCAGGGTCTCGATGCCGTACTCCTCGCGCTTGTCCTCGTCGAACTCGTAGATGTTCTCCCGGACGGGGTCGGGACACGTCAGCTCCCGCTCGATCCCGTCCAGTCCCGCCTGGAGCATGACCGCCAGCGCGAGATAGGGGTTACACGAGGGATCCGGCGAGCGCAACTCGATGCGGCTCGCGGCCGGGGTGCGCGCCGCGGGCTTGCGGATGAGCGCCGAGCGGTTGACGTCGGACCAGGCGACGTAGACCGGCGCCTCGTAGCCCGGGACCAGCCGCTTGTAGGAGTTGACGGTGGGGTCACAGACCGCGGTGATCGCGGGTGCGTGCTCCAAGATCCCGGCGACGAACTGGCGCGCGGTCTCGGATAGGTTGAACTCGCCGTCCTCGTCGTGGAAGGCGTTCTCGCCGTCCTCGGTAAAGAGCGAGAGGTGGGTGTGCATGCCGGAGCCGTTGATGTGTGCGATGGGCTTGGGCATGAACGTCGCGTGGACGTCGTTCTTCGCGGCCGTCGCGCGGACCACCGCCCGGAAGGTGGCGATGTTGTCCGCCGTCGTGAGTCCGTCGTCGTACTTGAACGCGATCTCGTGTTGGCCCTCGGCGACCTCGTGGTGGGAGGCCTCGACGTCGAAGCCCATCGCCTCGAGGTTGAAGATCATCTCCCGACGCAGGTCGGAGGCGAGATCCTTGGGTGCGAGGTCGAAGTAGCCGCCGGCGTCGTGGGTTGTGGTCGTCGCGCGGCCGTCCTCGTCCTGTTCGAAGACGAAGAACTCCGGCTCCGGACCCACGTTCAGCGAGTACCCTAGGTCGGCGGCGTCCTCGAGCGCGTTCTTCAACACGGCTCGCGGGTCGCCGACGAAGGGGTCGCCGGTGGTGGTGTCTATCACGTCACAGATCAGCCGCCCGGCGGCGCCCTCGTCGTTTTCGCGCCACGGCAACACGGCGAACGTCGCCGGGTCGGGGTCGAGGCGCATGTCCGACTCCTGGATGCGGACGAAGCCCTCGATGGAGGAGCCATCGAAGTAGATGCCCTCCTCGAAGGCTTTCCGGGCCTGGCTCGCTGGGATCGAGACGTTCTTGACGGTGCCGAGTATGTCCGTGAACTGGAGCCGGAGGAAGTCGATCCCGCCCTCCTCGATCTCCGCGAGCACGGCTTCCTCCTCGTCCGTGAGCGTCTGGGGTGTCATCGTCGATCACGCGAATCGACGGACCACCGTACTAAAGGGCTACTGATCCGCAAATCGCCCCGTGGAACCGGCGAAACTGAATATTCGTAAAACTATTGTGCGTAGCTTTCGGAGTTCTGGTCGATGACGTACGAAAATCTCGATGCCAAGTTGGTGAACGAACTCCTCGGGGACGGACGGGCGAGTCTCCGGAGCCTGGCGGAGGAACTGGACGTCTCGGTCACGACCGTCTCGAACCACCTCGGCGACCTCGAGGACGGCGGCGTCGTCCAGGGCTATACGCCCATCATCGACTACTCGAAGATGGGCTACGACGTCACTGCGATCCTCCAGCTCAAGGTGGAGGGCGACGCCCTCCCGGAGATCACCGAGCGCCTCGACGCCCAGGAGCAGATGGTCTCCGTGTACGAGGTGACCGGCAACTACGACATCATCGCCGTCGGCAAGTTTCGGGACACCGACGACATGAACGCCCAGATCAAGACGCTGCTGACCGACCCCGACATCAAGGAGTCGAACACGTCGGTCGTGCTCGACGCCGCCTCCGAGAACGAGCAGTTCGAACTCGAAACCGAGTGAGCGCCACCGGGCGCCCGATCACGAGGCGTCCGATTCGCGCGCACTCCGCCGCCAGATCGTTCCCAACCGAGCCGCTGGCTCGACGGTGTGGCGGCGATCTCGAGTCCCGACGACGGCGAGAACGAGTGCTTACTCCAGCAGGACCGCGTTGACCTGGCCGTCCTGGCCCGGGCGGGAGACGACTCGCGCCCGGCCGGCGTCGGTCTCGATGACCGCGCCCTTCGTGACGATGTTCCGTCGGACGTAGTTCGGGTTGGCGTCGTTCTCGACGACGTCCTCGATATCGGCGGGGACTGTCTCCTCGCCGTCGGCGACGCTCGCGACGTTCGTCGACAGCGCGCGGACCTTCTCGGTCGTGCCGCGGGCGTCCACGGCCTTGAGCCGCGGCGCACCGACCTCGCTCTCGGTCGGCTGGTTTCCGAGTTCGTGCTTGCGTCGCTTGCGCTTGGGACGGCGGCGGCCGCCGGTCCGGCCGCGCGTGGAGCGTCCGTGTTCGACCATACCCGTGGGTCGGCGAGCGGACACTTGAACGTCTCGAAAGTGCGACGTGATCGTCCTGGCGGGCGCCCCGGCTCAGTCCAGGGTCGCTTGGGTGTCGATCCCGTAGACGGCCCCGGGGGTGTCGACGTGCGCGGTTCGGACTGCCTCGGCGTGGCCCTCCTCGAGGAGCCACTCGACGCGCCGCGGGACGGTCTTGGGCCCAAGGACGGCGCCGGGCCGTTCGGGATCGTCGAGGAAGTCCGTCTCCATGAGGAACTGGGCGCCCGCTTCCTCAGCGCGCTCGGCGGCCCGTCGGAGGCGATCTTTCTTGCAGATGACGCTGGGCACCGGCCCCTCCAGCCGGCCCTCGGCGTAGTGTTTCACGACCCGCCCGCGGGGGAGTCCGACGGCCTCGGCGGTAGCGGCGACGTCCGTGAAGTCCTCGCCCGCCTCCGCGTGGAGCTGGACGGCACAGCCGATCTCGGCGGCGGTCTCGAATGCGTGGCGCATGACGGCGTTCGAGGCCTCCCAGACGTCGTCGGTGACGTCGTAGTGCGGCCGGCCGGATTTGAGCGCCAGGGCCGGGCCGTCGGCGACGTACTCCGCGGCGACGTCGATGCCGGCCTGCATCAGGTCCCGGGCGTCCGCGGGATCCATGCCCCGTTCGTCGACGAGCCGGGAGACGAGTCCCGGGTGGACCCCCAGGACCGGCCACGCCCGGCCGGGCAGGACCTCGCTCGCGCGTTCGACGACCCCGATCGTGGACTCGAAGCCGACGCGGAAGTCCTCGCCCGAGGAGACCTCGACGTCGTAGTGCCAGGAGGGCAGGTTCACCACGAGCATGTGCGTTCCCCCGGCCTCGATGAACGTCTCGACGGCCTCGACGCCACGACCTCGTTCGGGCGAGAGGTGGAGGTGGTCGTCCAGAATCGGCCCGTCGTAGGCGGACATAGCCGCGGATTCGGCCCCCGCCGACGAAAAACGCCGCGGTCCCCGACGATCTGCCCGGGGCCATCCCTCTCGAGTCGCTCGAGCCTCCGGGACGCTGGTCGGGTGGACGACGGAGGGGTCCACAAGACCTATCGTACCGTCACGTCTCGGGACCGACCGGTCGGATGACGGCAACGTCGGGTGCTTCCCAACGACTCGAGACGGACGTGGTCGGCGAGCGCGTCGTGGCCCAGGTCCTCGACTGGGTCGCGATCACTGCCCTCTCCGTCGCCGCGGCCGTCGGGCTGGCGAGCGTCGGGGTCCTCGGCCGGAACGGCCCGGTCCTCGTGCTACTCCTGGCTGGCTTCTGCTACAACGCCGGCCTCGAGGCGTTCTGGGGCGGCCAGACCGTCGGCAAGCGCGTGCTCGACATCCGGGTGCGGAGCCGTCACGGCGGGGAGGCCTCGCTGGGCCAGACCGTGCTCCGGAACGTCCCCGCGCTCGTCTCCCCGGGACTCCTGCTCTACGCTGTGGCCCTGCTCTCGATCGCGACGGACCGCGAGAAGCGCCGTCTCTTCGACCGCCTCGCGGACACCGTCGTCGTCCGGAGCTACTGATCGCCCGAGCGCTCTGCGAGCACCACGGCCTCGTCCGCCGCGTTGGCGAGGGCGTCGGAACTCCCGTGCTCGCCCGGCGAGAGCGCCACCGTCCGGATCCCGCGGCGGCGAGCGACCTCGAGCACCGGCTTGAAGTCCCCGTCACGGGAGGCCAGCGCGAGGACGTCGAGGCCCCCCGCGCCGACGGCCGCCGTCGCGTCGACGGCGAGCCGGACGTCGACGTCCCCGCTGGTGACGACCACCTCGAACCCGCGGGCCTCCGCGGCCTGGAGCAGGCTCGCCGGGGCGTTCTCGTCGAGGTAACACCGCGAGACCGACAGCGAGCCGCGGGCGGCCGCGGCCTCGCGCACGTCGTCGAGGTCGACGGAGAAGTCCTCCCGGAGCACGTTGGGTCCGTCGACGAACAGGCCGACCGCCGAGGCGCCGCCGGCCGTCTCCGCCGCGGCGGCGGTCCCGTCGCCACCGCCGCCCAGCAGCCCGCGGAGCAAGCCCATGGGCAGGGGTCCGGTCGGCCAGCGAATAGGCGTGTCGGTGCCCGTGCACGTTCGCGCCGTCGGGATCCCGGAGTGGCCGGTGGGGCCCGGACGACAGGCCCGCGTCCGGTCCCCGCCGATCGCTGTCGGGTGTCGGCTGCGGGATGGGGAAAGACATTACCCCTCGGCGACGGAGGTTCCCGTATGGCCGAGCGGACGCCGCCACTGCACGACGAGCACCGCGCGGCCGGTGCCGAGTTCACCGAGTTCGGCGGGTGGGAGATGCCCGTCAGTTTCGAGGGCATCACCGAGGAGCACGCCGCCGTCCGCGAGTCCGTCGGCCGGTTCGACGTCTCGCACATGGGCCAGGTCGTGGTCGCAGGCCCGGACGCGGGCGAGTTGATGGACCGCCTCACGACGAACGACGCCGCCGCGCTCGAGGTCGGCGACGCCCAGTACACCGCGATCCCCGACGAGCGCGGCGTCATGCTCGACGACGCCGTCGTCTACCGGCTCCCGGACCGGCGGGGCCAGCCCGCGTACCGGCTCGTCGTCAACGCGGGTAACGACGAGGCGATGGCCGAGCGCTGGCAGTCCCACCGCGACACCTGGGGGCTCGCGGCGGAGGTCGACGACCGGACCGGCGAGGACGCGATGCTGGCGATCCAGGGCCCCGAGGCTCTCGACGCCGTCGCCGAGGTCGGGGAGGACGTCTCCGGGCTCGGCCGGTTCGAGGCCCGCTGGGCCGACGTCGCCGGCGTCGAGTGCTGGGTGGCACGGACCGGCTACACCGGCGAGGACGGCGTCGAAGTCCTCTGCCCGGCGGCGACCGTCTCCACCGTCTGGGAGGCCGTCGACGCGACGCGTTGTGGCCTCGGTGCCCGCGACACGCTCCGCCTCGAGGCGGGGCTGCTCCTCTCGGGCCAGGACTTCGACCCCGAGGAGAACCCGCGGACGCCCTACGAGGCCGGCATCGACTTCGCGGTCGACTTCGGCAGCGACTTCGTCGGCCTCGACGCCCTCGCCGAGCAGGCCGAGGAGGGGGTCGCCGAGCGCCTGGTCGGCCTCCGGCTGACGGAGCGCGCCGTGCCGCGCCACGGCTACGCGATCGAGACGCCCGACGGCGAGGCCGTCGGCGAGGTGACCAGCGGCACGATGAGCCCGACGCTGGAGGAGCCGATCGCGCTGGGCTACGTGCCAATCGACTACGCCGACCCGGGCACCGACCTCTCTGTGGTCGTGCGCGGGGACCCGAAGGGAGCGACCGTCGTCGAACTTCCCTTCCTGGAGGAACGCAGGTGAGATCCGACCTATGAGTTTCGAGATCCCCGACGACCGACGCTACCGCGAATCGCACGAATGGGCACACGCCGAGGACGACGTCGTCCGCATCGGCATCAGCGACTTCGCTCAGGACGAACTCGGCGACGTCGTGTTCGTGGAGCTACCCGACGTCGGCGAGTCCATCGCGGCCGAGGAGGCCTTCGGCGTCGTCGAGTCGATCAAGGCCGTCTCCGACGTCTACGCCCCGGTCAGCGGCGAGGTCCTCGAGGTCAACGAGACGCTCTTCGACCGGCCGGAGCTGGTCAACGAGGATCCCTACGGCGAGGGCTGGATGCTCGCCGTCGAGCCCGACGACGAGGACGAGCTCGATGCGCTGCTGGACGCCGACGAGTACCGCGAGCAGGTCGAGTGACCGGCGAGCGCCCACTGCCCGGCCGATCGCGTGTGACAAGACACATAGCCGAGGGTGTGTTCTCATCCGCCCATGACCACCGCCGTACTCGTCGGCCCGGACGCCGACGGTCTCGGGGACGCCCTCGGTGCCGTCGGCGTGGCCGTCACCCGCGTCGCCGACGTCGTCACCAGACCCGACCTGGAGGAGGCCGGAATCGTCGACGCGGACCTGCTGGTCGTCACCGACCTCGAGCAGGCGACGACCATCCCGATCGCGACCGACCTCAACGGCGACGTCCGCGTCGTCGTCTACGACCGCGCGGCGCTCCCCGAGTTCGTCAGCGCCCAGACCGACCTCGCCGTCGACCCGGAACTGCTGGGCCCCGAGGCGGTCGCCGAGGCGCTCGTCGAGGATTGAGTCCCCGACTCGGGGCTCCTCGGTGGGCCTGGCCGCGGTCGCGGCTGTGACCCCGGTCACTCCCAGCCAGGCGTCTCCGGTGCGCCCCGGGCCTCCTCGATGCGCTCACCCAGCGTGGGATCCGGCTCGCCGCCCGCGAGCGCGGTCCACTCCTCGATGGCTCCCGATACCCAGGACTCCCCCTCCTCGAAGGCCGTTCGGGCGCGCGATCGCCACTCGTCGCTGACGGCCAACGTCCCGGGGCTCGAGGCCGCCGCGGCGGTCACGAACGTTCGGCGATCCGCCGACGTCGCCTCGCCGTCCGCGAGTCGCTCGATCCGCCCGGCGAGGTCGCCAGGCTCGGGGTGCGCGAAGAGCTTCGCGCCGAGCGCCTGTGGCCCGAGGCCCACGCCGGGGAGGTCCCTCGGCGGCTCGCCGTCGAGTAACCGGTCACCGCCGCCGGCGCGCTCGACGCGCTCGCACTCCGTCTCCTGGTCGAGCTGGAGGTTGTAGCCGGGGTAGGCCTCGCAGGCGGCCGGATAGCGATCCTCGTCGTGGATTCGGCACTGCAGCGTCTCGGGGTCGAGGAAGACGCAGGTCGGGAGCCAGGCCGGCGCGGTCCGGCCCGCCGCTGCGACTGGTTTGGGCGGCTTCCGGAGCCCGACGTAGAACACCGGCCGGTCGTCGACGGCGGCGAGGTCGTAGCCGTCGATCGCCACGGTCCCGCCCGGGCCGTCGCCGCCGCTTCCATCCGTCGGAACGGTCGACACGGTCCACAGCCGGGGCCGGAGCGCGTCGGCGTGCCCGTCGTCGAGGAAGGCCCGCACCTCGTCGCGCTCGAGAGGAACGAAGTTCGTCGCATCGTCGAGCGGTCGCCGCTCGCCCTCGTGCTCGGGATCGTCGATCCCGGGTGCGAGGGCGTGCCAATCGACGCAGCAGCCCGCACAGCCCTCGCAGTCCACGTCCATGAGTTCCCATGGCGTCCGGGCTGGATAAGCCCGGGGTCCAGAGCGGGGGCACTCGAGGATGCTCCCACGCCTCCGGTCCCGGCCGCCATGAAGTAAACGTATTCTGATGGGTACTCGTATATAGTGATCGATAGGGCTCGAAACTGGCCTGGAGCGTGGGTTTCCGTGGTGTACACCACACGATCACTATTATAAACTGTCTTACTATTACCTGGCCTCCGTCGACGTGATGGCACGCGATTCAGCCACCGACGACGGGGTATCGCGGCGACGCATCATTCTCACGACCGGTGCGGCCGGTGCGGCGGCGTTCGCGGGGTGTCTGGGCGGCGACGGGGGCGGCGGCGACGACTCCGATGGCGACGGCGGTTCGGACTCGGGCGGCAGCTCCGGGGGCGAGTCGGGCGGGGACTCCGGGGGCGATTCCGGTGGGCAGTCACAGTCCGACGGCGACGTTGCCGGCAGCCTCGACACCAGCGTCCTGACAGCCGACGGCTCCTCGACCGTCTTCCCGATCACGAACACCGGGGGCAGCTACTGGAACTCGAACCCGGAGGCCGGCGACGAGGACTACTGGCCCGCCTCGTGGGCCCAGGACGAGTATGGCACGGACATGCGCCTGGCGGACTTCTTCGCACAGGACTACGGCTACGAGGCGACGGGCGAGCGCTCGAACCCGCCGTTCCGCGCGTCGATCGCACTCTCCCACTCGGGGACCGGCATCGAGGGGGTCATGGAGGGTCGCGTCGACATCGGCGACGCCTCGTCCTCCGCCGAATCCGAGCTCGCGGGCAGCGGCAACGAGGACGCCGTCGAGGACTTCGTCGACCACGTCGTCGGCGTCGACGGCCAGCCGATCGTGACCAGCCGGGAGATCGCCGACGCTGGCGTCGAGTCGATCACCATCGAGGAGCTCCGGGCCATCTACCGCCAGGAGATCACGAACTGGGACGAGCTCGGCGGTCCCGACCGGGACATCCTCGCGCTCGGCCGGACGGAGGGCTCCGGGACCGACACCGCGTTCCGCGCGAACGTCTACGGCGACCCCAACGCGCCGATCAGCCCCGACCAGCGCTTCGGCCAGAACCAGCAGCTCCAGCAGACGGTCTCCGACACCGACAACGCGATCGCGTACATCGCGCTGGCGTTCGTCGAGCCCGAGGGCGGCACACCGCCCCTGGACCTCGTCATCGACGGCACCACCTACTCCTACGGCGAGAACCTCGGGTCCGCGGACTACCCGCTCTCCCGGGACCTCCACGCCTACACGTGGCAGGACACCTCCCGAAAGGAAGCTTGCTTCATCAACTTCCTGCTGAGTGACTTCGGGCAGGAGGTCTTCGTCTCCGGGAACAACTACTTCCAGCTTCCCGACGACCGGCTCGCGGAGGAACGGGAGAAGGTCGCCGCCTCGAACTACGAGTAACGACGCGGCCCCTCTCAGTGACGCATCTCCAATGATGACATATCACTGCGGGACCGGCGACGATCGCCCGATCGAGCCATGATCGGCAGGCTGCTCGCCTGGCTTCGCGCTGCGGTCCTCGGAGCGCCGGCACGGTTGCGGGCGAACGCGATCGCGAAACTGGCGCGCGTCCGCGACGCGATCCTGGGCGTCCCGAAGTGGCTCGAGGAGTATCGATCCCGGACCCCGCCGGGGGCGATCGCGATCCACGTCGTCGGCTCCGTCCTCTTCGTGGCGAGCGTCCTGCTCTTCTGGCGCCAGAACGCCCTCTACTCGGTGCCGGTGCTCGCCCTCGTCGTGCTGACCGCCGTCGGCTGGGTGACACACCAGGGCGAGATCGCCAGGTGGCTCACGATGGCGGCGACGGCGCTGACGGTCTCGGTCCTCGGACTGATCGTCGGCTACCTGGTGCTCCACGCGTGGGACGCCATCGAGCACATGGGCCCGGAACTGCTGTGGCGCCTCGACGAGCCGTTCTGGGAGCCGCCCACCCCGGAGGGCAACTACACGCTCACGCCGCTGATGGTCGGCACCGTGCTGACGACCGTCATCGCGACGCTCGTCGCGGCTCCGATGGGGATCGCCGGCGCGGTGTTCCTCAGCGAGCTCGCACCCGAGCGGGTCCGCGTGGCAGTCAAGCCGGGCGTCGAACTGCTGGCGGGTATCCCCTCGATCACGTACGGCTTCATCGGGCTCACGATCGTCAACCACTACTTCTACGCCGAGTTCCGGACGCCGACGCTCGCCTCCTACTTCGCCGCGGGCGTGATGATCGGGCTGATGGCGCTGCCCACGGTCGTCAGCGTCGCCGAGGACGCCCTCTCGGCCGTCCCGGAGTCGATGAAAAGCGGGTCGCTGGCGATGGGCTCGACGGAGTGGCAGACGACGAAGAGCGTGACCGTCCCCGCGGCCTTCTCGGGCGTCTCGGCGGCTGTCCTGCTCGGCGTCGGTCGCGCGATGGGCGAGACGATGGCGGCGACGGTGATGCTCTCACACTCGAAGGGGATCCCCGATCCCTTCTTCGACGTGTTCACGCCCTACGGCGAGACGCTGACGACCGTGATCGCCTCCGAGGCGCCCAGCGCCACGGGCGGCATGCACGAGAGCGCGCTCTTCGCCGCGGGGATCACGCTGTTCGGATCGGTCATGGTGCTCAGTATCACGGCGCAGTACATCGAGTGGCGGATGCACACGAAACTGGGTGGGAACACGTGAGTACGATCGACGCGAACGAGGTCGTCGCGGGCCAGGCGCGACTCCGGCGCGGTGTCGCGCTGTCCCTGCTCGCCACCAGCCTCGCGACGGTCGTCGCCGGCTGGCTGGTCCTCTTCCAGCAGCTCGGCGAGTCGAAGCCCTACCTCGGGGTCCCGCTGATCGACCTCCTCGCGCTCTCGGTGCTGGCACAGGGCGTCGGGATCGCCGGCCTCGGGATCGCGAGTCGCCGCGGCCTCCTGCCGGCCACGCCCAGTCGATCGGCCGGCCTCTTCACGGGGGCCCTGCTCGGGACGTGGTGGGCCGTGCTCGCGGCGGCGATCGCGACGGCCACCGTCGGTCTGCGCCTCGTCTACTGGATCGGCGAGCCGGTCGGGTTCCTCTCGGGCGTGCCGGTGCCGCTGGGCCTTGGTATCGCACTCCTCGGCGGGATCGCGGGGTTCCTCGCCACGGTGCTCCCTCGGGAGGACGTGGGTGCGACCCTGCCGGTGAGTGCGATGCTGGTGCCCCTCGGGGCGCTCGCGCTCGTCGGCCCGCTCGCGCTGCCCTGGACGTGGGAGCCCGGCTGGACGTCGGCGATATTCCCGGGCAGCGAAGTGATGCCCTTCGTCTGTATCGCCGCGTCCCTGCTTGGCTGCTGGACGCTCGCGAAGGCCGAGGCGGGCTTCGGCGCGGTGGGGCGCCAGCAGGGCGCCTTCTACCTCATCGGCATCACGGTCGCCGCGACGCTAGGCGTCCTCGCCCTGCTCATCTACTTCATCGTGCGGGAGGGGATGGACACCCTGTTGACCGGTGCCGGTTTCCACGGCCTCGGCGGCCGCCTCGTCCTCCCGGTCGTCGACGTCACGCTCCCCTGGGTCGACGTCTCCCTGCCGTTCGTCCTGAACCAGCCCGGCGGCCTGTTCGTCGAGATCCCCGGCGTCTGGCCGGCGATCCTCGGCACCGTCTGGCTCGTGATCGGCGCGGTCGTGGTCGCAGTGCCGATGGGGATCGGCGCCGCGGTGTTCCTCACCGAGTACGTCGAGCGCGGCCGGATCACCCAGGCCATCGAGGTCGTCACCAACGGGCTCTGGAGCACGCCGAGCATCGTCTTCGGCCTCTTCGGGATGGCATTCCTCATGCCGCGGCTCAGCGGCGGCGGTCGGTCGATGATCGTCGCACAGCTCGTGTTGGGGTTCATGCTGCTCCCGCTGGTGCTGATCACGAGCCGAGAGGCGATCCTCTCGGTTCCCGACGAGTACCGCGACGCCTCCGCGGCACTGGGCGTCTCGCGCTGGCAGACGATCCGGAGCGTCGTTCTCCCCGCGGCGATGCCGGGCGTCATCACCGGCGTCATCCTCGGCGTCGGCCGGATCGCCGGCGAGACAGCCCCGTTGATCCTCGTCTTCGGGGGCCAGCCCTACCCGGACTCGAAGTCACCCGTCAGCGGCCAACAGGGGATCCTCGAATCCTTCTCCGTGAGCCTCCAGCCCCCGTTCATCACGAATCCGGCGATCACGGAGTCTGGGACGGCGCTGCCCTACCAGCTCTACGCCTCGATCACTGCGGGGACCTTCCCGAAGCCGGAGGTCTTCAGCGACAGCGAGTTCGGCTGGGGGACCGCCCTCGTGTTGCTGATCGTCGTGATGGGGTTCTACGCGGTCGGCGTCGCGAGTAGGCTGTACTTCCGGCGGAAACTGAACTATGGGTGACCACACATGAGTGAAGCACGATCGTTGACGGAGGACGAACAGCCATCGACCGACGCGGCGGCGCGCTCGACCACGGCCGGCGAGACCGCCGAGCGGATCGACCCGGCCTGGCGCGACTACCAGTTCGCCGGCGAGCCCAAGCTCACCGTCGAGGACCTCGACGTCTACTACGGAGACGAGCAGGCGCTCCAGGGCGTCTCGATGGAGATCCCCTCCGAGAGCGTCACGGCGCTCATCGGCCCCTCCGGCTGTGGCAAATCGACGTTCCTCCGCTCGCTCAACCGGATGAACGACCGGATCAAGATCGCCCGGATCGACGGGTCGGTTCGCCTGGAGAACCAGGAACTCTACCAGGACGGCGTCGACCTCGTCGAGCTGCGCCGCCGGGTCGGGATGGTCTTCCAGTCGCCGAACCCGTTCCCGAAGTCGATCCTGGACAACGTCTCCTACGGCCCGCGCAAACACGGCGAGATCGCGACCGGGCTCCTCCCCAGACTGCTCGGGCGCGACGACACCGAGAAGCGCGACGAGCTCGTCGAGCGCGTGCTGCGTCGCGCGGCGCTCTGGGACGAAGTGAAGGACCGCCTCGACGACAACGCCCTGGGCCTCTCCGGCGGCCAGCAACAGCGCCTCTGCATCGCGCGCTGTCTCGCGGTCGACCCCGACGTGATCCTGATGGACGAGCCGGCCTCCGCGCTCGACCCGATCGCGACCGCGAAGATCGAGGACCTCATCGAGGAGCTCTCAGAGGACTACACGGTCGTCGTCGTGACCCACAACATGCAGCAGGCGGCCCGCATCTCCGACCAGACGGCGGTCTTCCTCACCGGCGGGCAGCTCGTGGAGTACGGCGACACCGAGCAGGTCTTCGAGGACCCGAACAGCCAGCGCGTCGAAGACTACATCACCGGCAAGTTCGGGTGACCATCGTGCCTCGCGAGTCCTTCCAGGACGAGCTGGACGCGCTCCGGAGCGACGTCGTCGGGATGGGCGAGGACGTGCTGGACCAGCTCGACGCGGCGCTGGCGGCTCTCGAGACGGGCGAGCCCTCGCGCGCCGAGACTGTCGTCGGGGGCGACGAGGCGATCAACGAGCGCTATCTCGCTCTCGAGGCGCGCTGCGTCGACCTCTTCGCGCTCCAGCAGCCGGTCGCCGGCGACCTCCGGTTCGTAGCGGCCGCCTTCAAAATCCTCACCGACCTCGAGCGGGTCGGCGACCTCGCGGTGAACCTCGGCCAGTACGCGCTGGCGACGGGCGGGGGCCCGGACTCGTCCGCCGAGGCGGTCGAGCTGCCGCCCCAACGCGTCATGGAGATCGCGAAGGACGCCCGCGCGATGCTCGCAGACGCCATCGACGCCTTCGCCGAGGAGGACGCCGACGCCTGTTTCGCGATCGCCGAGCGCGACGACGACCTCGACGTGCTCTGCCAGCACGCCGGCGAGACCGTAGTCCGCCACGTGCTCGCAGCCGGCTCCGGTGGCGTCGACGCTCCCGGCGGGCGTTCCCTCCCGCCCGGCGAGACGGCCGAGCGGATTTGGGACGCGGAGGAAGCGCTCGAGGACGTCTCTCGCGTCCTCCTGACGATCCGGGACCTCGAACGCGTCGGGGACCACGCCGTCAACGTCGCCGGCCGGACGCTCTACGCACTCGAGCACGACCCCGCCTTGCTCGTCTGAGACCGGCCGCGAGGGTCGCAAGCCCGGGCACCCCAGCGTCGGGTCGCTGCCTCGGCGTCGGTGGCGACGGCCGGGCCCCGCTGGGGGCGTTCCGGGACCGTGCTCGTCCCGTCGACCGAGCGGTTTTCCCGCTGGCACGCCGAAGACGCGACAATGACAGTGGAGGTCGAGCGGGTCGTCACCGTCGACGCCGACGTCGAGGAGGTCTGGGACGTGCTCTCGGACTCGGCCGCCCGCGCCCGGGCCATCAGCGTCGCCGAGTCCTACCGCGTCGAGGGCGAGGAGGTCGTCTGGCAGGTATCGTTGCCGATCCCCCTCATCCGGCGGACGATCGCGGTGCGGACCCACGACGAGGAGCGGGACCCGCCACACTTCGTGCGGTTCGTCGGCACCTCCCGCGCGTTCGACGTGGAGGGCGAGCACGAGCTGACCGAAGTCGAGGCTGGCACGCGGGTTCGCTCGGCGTTCCACGTCGACGGGAATCTGCCTGGCGTCGAGCGATTCTTCCGGCAGAACGTCGACGACGAGCTGGCGAACCTCCTCGAGGGGTTCGACGCGGCGTAGCGCCGCGGACGGCCGGCGTCGTCGCCTCCGCCGGGGTTTCCAAAGGTCTTTGCCCGCCCTGCACGTACTCGGCGTCCATGGAGGAGGGCCCTCGGGTTCGCGCTGCCTTGCGGGAGTCGCTCCACGAGGTCGCGCCGGCGCCGTTTCGTGCCCGACTCGAGCGGACGCTCGAGGGCCGCCCGCTCACGCCCGGCGTCCTGACCGTCCGGACCGCGCTGGCGGTCGACGGGACGGTGGCGCTCGAGGCCGCCGCCGAGCGCGGCGCTGCCGTCCAGCTCACCTACGAGGGCCTGCGACTCACCCGCCGCATCGTCGAGACGGAACCCTGGCCGCCCGCCGGCGACGGCGACCCCGACGTCGACGTGGTCGCCGCGGAGGTGCTCGTCGCGAAAGGGTGTAACAAGCTCGCCCACTCGGGGGTTCGAGGACGGATCGTCGACGTCATCCGCACGTTCGGCCGCTCGCTCGCCCGCGAGGAGGAGGCGACCCAGGAGCACTCCCTCGAGGCCGACTTCGTCGTCTTCGCCGTCGCCGCCGGCGCCGACCTCGCCGCGCAGACGGTGCCACCCGGCCTCGTCGAGTACGCCAGGGAGCTGGCGGCGGAGATCGACGCCGACCCGCTGCCCGGCGGGGAGGCGATCGCGGACGTCGGCGAGGACGTCCAGCGGATCGTCGCCGCCGCGGAGCCCGCCGCGGAGGATCGATCGCGCTCCTCGACGATGGATCCCTAGTGCCACGTCCCTCGCTGCCGATCGCCGCTAGCGCTGCAGCGCTGCCGCGCCAACACCCCGGCGCGGCCTCGCGCCTGCCGACGGCGTTTCCCACGGATCCGTCCGATCCTGACCCCGACCCTCGGTCAGCTTTTTCCCTCCGCGCCGCCATACGTGGGGTATGGGCATCCTCGGACGCACGTCGTACGTGATCAGATCGAAGCTGAACGCCCTGGTCGGCCGCGTGGAGGACCCCACGCAGACCCTGGATTACTCCTACGAGCGCCTCCAGGACGAACTCCAGGACGTCAAGCGTGGGATCGCCGACCTCACAACCCAGAAGAAGCGCCTCGAGACCCAGCGCCGCCGGCTCGAGGAGAACGTCGAGCGCCACCGCGACCAGGCTCGCCGGGCCATCGAGCAGGACCGCGAGGACCTCGCACGCCGGGCCCTCGAGAAGAAGCGCGCGAAGACGACCCAGATCGAGGAGCTCGACCGTCAGGTCGCGAACCTCGAGGAGACCCAGGACTCGCTGGTCGAGAAGAAAGAGCAACTCCAGGAGCGCGTCGAGCAGTTCCGCACCCGCAAGGAGACGCTGAAGGCCCGCCACGAGGCGGCGGAGGCCAGCACCCGCGTCTCGGAGGCCGTCACCGGCGCCGGCGACGAGTTCTCGGACGTCAACCGCGCGATCGAGCGCGCCGAGGACCGCACCGCCGAGATGGAGGCACGTGCGGCGGCCCTCGACGAGCTCGAGGAGGAGGGCGTCCTCGAGGACCAGCTCTCGGAGGACTCCGCGCTCGAGCGAGAACTCGAGGAGCTGGGTGCCGAGGACGAGATCGACGCCGAACTCGACGAGATCAGGGCCGAGATCGACGCCGAGGCCCCCGACGCCTGAGGCTGCCGTCGCGTCGCCGGTGGCGGCCCGCCGTCCTCCCTTCCGGCCGTCACTGTGTGAACGCCGGCCCCGGCCCCCGTCGACGCGTGCCCCTACGGTGCGGACACCTACGATGGGGACCCCCACGGCGCGGGGCCCGGTTCACGTGTCCGCCAGCGGCGACGATCGGCGGGTTCTTGCCCCTCCGAGCGCTCGCACCGCTATGGACGACGAGCTTATCGACGACACGGACCTTCCCCCGGAGCGACGCTCCCTCCTGCCCGGGGAGGGCTTTTTCGTCCCCGACTCCTTCGAGGAGGAACTCGAGGCACAGGAGGCCGCCCAGGAGCTCGCCGGCGTCGACGTCGCGGTCGTCGCGGACCCCGACGCCGACGGCCTCGCCTGCGTCGCGCTCCTCCGGGAGGTCTACGGCGAGGCGGCGCTGATCCCGGCCAGCCCCCACGACCTCGAGGACGGGATGGCCTCCGTCGGGGAGTACGGCGAGGACGGCGTCCGCGCGTTCGTCTGTGACCTCTGTCCGGATCGCTTCGAGTACGTCGAGGAGGAGCTCGCGGCGATGGTCGAGCGCGCCGGCGAGGTCCGCTGGTTCGACCACCACCAGTGGGACGACGACGTGGCGACGGCGGTCCGGGAGGCGGGCGTCGACCTCGTCGTCGGCGACTCCGAGGAGGAGTGTACGGCCGACGTCGCGCTCCGCTCGCTGGACTACGAGTTCCCCGCGCACCTCCAGGAACTCGCCGCGGTGACCCGGGACCACGACCTCTGGCTGAAGGAGGACGCCCGGAGCGACGACATCGCCGACTACGCCTACTGGGTCGAGGACGAGGAGACGTACGTCGAGACCGTCCGCGAGCACGGCGCCGACCTCCCCGAGGACGCGATGGCCCTCCTCTCCGAGCGCCGCGTCGAGAAGGAGGACCTGATCGAGCGCGCCCTCCGCCGCGCGGAGTACCGCGAGATCGGCCCCTGGACCGTCGGCGTCACCTACGGCCGCTGCTCCCAGAACGAGGTCGCGGAGGGCATGCGCGAGGAGGGCGCCGACGCCTCGGTGATCGTCAAGCCCTCCGGCCCGGCGTCGATCCGGGGCACGGACACCTTCGAGCGCGCCCACGAGGTCGCCGGCAAGGTCAACGGCGGCGGTCACCCGAAGGCCGCGGGCTGCAAGCCCGACGTCTACGACGACATGTTGGACTACGCCCACCACTGGACGACGCAGGGTGCGGTGACCAAGCGTGCGATTCTGGAGGCGTTCGAGGCGGTCGCGTCGTCGGTGGAGGAGGAAGCGGCAGAGTGAGAGCGGCGCGCGAGCGTCTGCGGCGCGTTCGTCGCTCGAGTGGATCCGTGCGTCCGCCGTTCCTATCAACTACTCCGCAAAATCATTATGCGCCAGCGCGTTGCAGTGTACTGATACGATGACCCGAAACCGCTCGCACGTCTCCGAGTGGGCGTCGTTCGTCGACGAGCGGGTCCCCTCGGAGTACGAGGACGGCGGTCGACGCCGCGCGGAGTAGTCACGGACACCGCGGTGGGCGGCGCCGGCTCAGGCGATCTTGTCGTACTGGTCGGAGAGCTTCTCGGCCGCCTCGTCCATCAGCTCGGACTCGTAGTCGTCGAGTTCCCACTCGACGACCTCCTCGACGCCGTCGGCACCGAGCTTCACGGGGACGCCGAAGGCCGTGTCCTCGTAGCCGTACTCGCCGTCGAGGACGACCGAACACGGGAGCACCTCGCCGGTGTCCTTGAGGATCGCCTCGACGGTGTGGGCGACGCCGGTCGCCGGCCCCCACTGCGTGGCGCCCTTGCGCTCGATGACGTTCATCGCGGAGGCCTGGAGGTCCTCGAGGATCTGTTCTTTCTCCGCCTCGGAGAACGTCGGGTCCCGGCCGTCGACCCGGACCTTCGAGAAGACCGGTACCTGCGCCTCGCCGTGCTCGCCGATGATCGTCCCCTGGACGTTCTTGACGGGGCTGTCCAGGCGCTGTGAGAGGACGTACCGGAAGCGCGCGGAGTCCAGGCGCCCGCCGAAGCCGACGACCTGGTGTCGGTCGCGGTCGCCGGTCTCGTAGAGGTGTCGGTTGAGCAGGTCGACGGGGTTGGACGTCGTGACGGTCACGAAGTCGTCGCTGTGCTCGGCGAGCGACGAGCCGATGTCCTCCATGATCGGGGCGTTGTCGCCCGCGAGGTCGATGCGTGTCTGGCCCGGCTGGCGCGGGATGCCGGCGGTGATCACCACGACGTCCGAGCCGGCTGTGTCCTCGTAGGTGCCCTGCCGGACCTCGGTGTTCGAGTGGTAGGCGATCCCGTGATTGGCGTCGGCCGCCTGGCCGATCGTCTCGTCTTCCTTGTCCGGGATGTCCACGAAGACGAGTTCGTCGACGACGTCCCGGAGCGCGAGGGTGAACCCTGCCGCGGCCCCCACAGTCCCGGCCGCACCGATCACACTGACTTTCGACATAACACGTGATTATACCCCGCGGTCGGCAGTTAACGGTGTCGGAAGGGCACATTCGGGCGTCACGCGCCGATTTTCCCCCTCGACGGTCGTCGAATTCCCTCCGCGCGCTCCGTCGCCCGTCCGCCCCGGTGTCGGCGCGTTTTTGCCGCTGCGGGCCCTCTCGGCCCACATGAGCGACGCCGACGACGCCGACTTCGACAAGGAGGCCGAGCGAGAGCGCCTCCGCGAGAAGTACGAGGAGGACCAGGCCGACCGCGAGGCCGCCCAGCAGATGAGCGACCTGCTGTTGAAGGGCGCGACGATGACCAACGCCCACTGCGGGGCGTGTGGCTCGCCGATCTTCCGGCACGACGGCCAGGAGTTCTGTCCGAACTGCAGCGGTGCCACGTCGAATGGAATCGGGACCGACGAGCCGCGGCCCGAGGCGGAGGACACCACAGCGGACGAGACGGCCGAGGCCCAGACGACGGAGGCGGCTTCCCCCGACGAGCGACTCGCCGAAGTCGTCGCGAGCGACGCCGACGACGGGGACGTCGAGGACGCCGACGGCACCTCGATGGCCGAACGGGCCGCCGCTGCCGTCCGCTCCGCCGATCGGCAGGACCCACCGGCCCAGCCCGCTACGCCGACGGACGGAGCCACCGGCGGTCAGGCCCCCAGTGGATCCGCCACGCTCGCCGACGCCCAGCAGTCGCTACTGACCGCGATCGTCACGCACGCCTCCGCGGCCGCCGAGGCCGACCCCCGTACCGCGGGGGACCACCTCGCGGCCGCCAACGAGGCCGCCGAGGCGCTGGCCGAGATCACGCCCGAGGAGTGACCGATCGGCGGCCGGCACGGCTCAGGGACAGCTCGCGTCCTCGAAGGACTGTGGCTCCGGGCCCTGTCGATGTCGTTCGACCGGCCCGGGAAGCGAGACGAGCATCGCCTGCCCACCGTAGCCGTGGGTCTGGTCGTGCCCCCGCACGACCACGCACTCGACGTCCGCGGGAACGGTGACTCTCGCCGAGCGCGTGAACGGCTCCGTGCCGTGAGCGTGGGTGAGGTCGCGGCGAACGAGCCGCTCGCCCGCGAGCGTCTCGACCTGCCACCAGTCCGCGTAGCCCTCCTCGCCGTCGTCGTCGTGGTACAGCGTCACGTCGAAGCGGTGCTCGCCCTGATCGTTGAAGAACGCCGTCTGGACGCGCGTGACGTTTGCCTCCCGCAGGTCGAGGTCGTCATCGTCGCCCCTGTCAGTCACGTTCGAGTCGCCCCCGTCCGTCACGGTCGAGTCGTCGCCGGGCGTAGCGTCGTCTCCGGCCGACGCGTTGTCTTCGTCGCCGGCCGACGCGTCGTCATCGCTGGCGACACAGCCCGCCAGCCCAACGAGTCCGCCGGCGCCGGCGGCCAGTATCGACCGGCGGGAGACCTGCCGTGACACGCCGGTGGATTGTCCCCCAGCGCCAAGAGTGCGGGGCCTCGACGGGCGTGTGGCGACGCACCGGGACCACACCCGCGGTCAGACCTCGTAGTCGCTCGCGACGACCTCCCGGATCCGCTCGGCGGTGACCTCGCCGACGCCCTCGACCTCGAGCAGGGCCTCCTCCTCGGCGGTCATCACGGCCTCGACGCTGCCGAAGTGCGCGAGGAGGGCGCGGGCCGTGATCGGGCCGATCTCGGCGATCGAGGAGACGACGTACTCCTGTTGTTCCTCGAGCGTCTTGGCCTGCTTCTCGCCGTGGGCGGAGACCGCGCGGCCGCGGTCGGCCTGCTCGCGCTCGGCGATCGTCGTCAGGAGGTCGACGGTCTCGTCGGGCCCGTCGCTGTGGAGGACCGAGAGCCCGAAGTCGACCGCCAGCGACGTCACGGCACCCCGGATCGCGTTCGGGTGGACGTCCCGGCGCTCGTAGAGCCCCTCGCCCTCGAGGACGACGACGGAGCGCTCGTAGTGCTGGACGAGGTCGCCGGCCTGCTCGAACAGCGAGCGGTCCCCGCCGAGCAGGGTGTCGAGGAAGTCCTCGACGGTCTTGCGCTCGATCGCGACCCGGTCCGAGCAGACGTAGTCCCCGACGGCCAGCGTCTCGAGGCGGGTCTCGACGCCCTCGACCCGTGAGAGGTCGCGGGCGATCGAGGATTCGAGCTCGCGCTGGTCGATGACGACCTCGATCGCATCGGCGTCGGGATCGGGTTCGACGACGAGCCCATCGTCGGGAGCGTCGTCAGCCTCCGCGTCCGCTTCCGCCTCGGAATCCTCGTCCACGGAGACCGACGATGCAGCCCCGCTCTCGCCCGCTCCTGCCAACCCCCCTGTTTCGGCTGTGGATTGTCCCATGGTAGCATCCCGCACGGTTTCGTTTGTCTCGTCAGTCGACGAATCGAAGGACTCCAGCGCCGCCTGGTCCGCCCCCGAGGACCCGTCGCCATCCTGCGGTTTGCTACTCGCGTTCCCGCCGTCAGACGCCCGTCTGACGGCCGCTCCGGCCCGTTCGTCGGCGTTTTCGCGCTCCTCGCCAGCCGCCGAAGCAGGTCCAGTTGAAACGGGGGTTTCACCCGGGGGGTCCTCGGCCCCGGAATCCGCCGCTGCAGCCCGGGTCGCTGGGGCGTCGCCGGTCGCGAACGCGTCGAGGCCCGACTGCTCGAGCCGCCCCGCGAGCTCGTCGCTCATCGCCTTGAGTTCGCGGAGCTCCTCGGCCATCTCGTCCTCGCGGCGCTGGGCGATCCAGAAGAAGGCCTCGTCGCGGGTGTCTTCGGCCATCAGGACGACGACCTTCCCGCGGGCCTGCCGACCCGTCCGGCCCTTGCGCTGGATCGAGCGGATCGCCGTGGGCACGGGCTCGTAGAAGAGTACGAGGTCGACCTCCGGGACGTCCAGGCCCTCCTCGGCCACCGAGGTCGAGACGAGCACCTCGAACTCGCCGTTCCGGAACGCGTCGAGGGTGTCGCCCTGCTCGCGCTGTGTCATGCCGTCGGAGCCCTCCTTGTCGCCCTGGCCGACGAATCGACGGGTGTCGAAGTGCTCGCCGAGGAACTCGGTCAGCACCTCCGCGGTGTCCCGGGACTCCGTGAAGACGATCGCGCGCTCGCCGTCGTGGATCCCCAGCGTCTCCGCGATCCGGAGTCGTGCCTCCGCGAACTTCGGGTGGCGGTCGTCGAAGTCCTCGACGCGGCGCATCGCCTCGCGCACGGTCGGATCCGAGACGAAGCGCTGGCTCGCCTTGGAGGCGCCCGAGGAGCGGGCCTGCTGGCGCTGGCGCTCGAAGTAGCGCTCGACGGCCTCGATGGACTGCGTTTCCACGACCTCCAGCGCCCGCCGGAGCTTCATGATCTCGGCGTGGATCGACATCCCCTCGTAGCCAGCCGAGTCGTCGGCGTCGATCAGCTCCTGGAGCTTCCCCCGCAACTCGTTGAGGTCCCGCTGGGAGAGGTCCGCGCTGGACTTCCGGGTGACGCCCAGTTCTCGGAGCTGTTCGAGGCGCTCCTCGATCACGTCCGCCAGTGCGTCCCGGATCTCCAGGAGCTCCTCGGGCAACTCGACGGTGGCCCACTCGACGTCGGTGTCGTGGGTGAACGCGTCCACGTCGGCGTCCTCGTCGGTCATCACCTCGACGCTGCGGAGCCCGAGGTTCGCACAGACCGTCAGGATCTCCTCTTCGTCACCGCCAGGCGAGGCGCTCATCCCCGTGACGAGGGGCTGCTCGGCATCCTCGTGGTAGCGCTCGGCGATGTAGACGTAGGCGTAGTCGCCGGTTGCGCGGTGGCACTCGTCGAAGGTGAGGTGAGTGACGTCCTCGAGCGCGATGCGGTTGCCGATGAGGTCGTTCTCGACGACCTGCGGTGTGGCGATCACGATCGTCGCGTCGTCCCAGAGCGCCGCGCGGTCGTCGGGGCTGACCTCGCCCGTGAACACGACGATCTCCCCGTCGGGGACGGCCAGCGCCTCGCGGTAGAACTCCGCGTGCTGCTCGACGAGGGGTTTGGTCGGTGCGAGCAGGAGGATCTTGCCACCGACCTCTTCGAGGCGGCGCGCGGTGACGATCGCGGAGACGGCGGTCTTGCCCAGCCCCGTCGGGAGGCACACGAGCGTGTGCTCCTCGGCGGCCGCGCCGGCGAGCTGGAGCTGGTAGCGCCGGCGCTCGAGGACGCCCTCGACCAGCATCGGGTGCTCGATCGTGGGCACCGACTCGCCGTCTGTCATCGCCAGTGGTTCGGTCCCGCCGCGCAAAAGGGTTCTCGTACCTCGGTGGAAGTGGTCGACGGCAGTGCCCCGGCGATCACTCTCCTGGACCGGCCCGGCGTCGGGATGTTGACGCCACCGGGGGTTCACGCGCCGCTGGCGCTCCCCCTCGGCCGCTGGCGCTCCGGCGGCCTGTCCTATTTATCCCCGCCATGCCAAGGCGGCCCCATGGCGCCCTCGCACGTCTTGGTCCCCCTCGATGGCTCCCCGCTGGCCGACGACGCACTGGTCCACGCTCTCGAGACCTACGACTGCGAGATCACGGTCTTGAACGTCGTGACGCCGCTGGACGCGACGATGAGCGAAGGGGGCGTGCTCGAACCCGACGAGGAGCGACGCGCTGACGCCATCGAGCGGGCCGAGTCCCTGGTGCAGACGGCCCGCGCCCTCGCCGCGGAGAGCGGTCGCGACGTCGAGACGGTGATCGAGACCGACGATCCGGCGGACGCGATTCTCGCGTTCACCGAGGAGCAAGACGTCGACCACGTCGTCATGGGCGGCCACGGTGGCGACCGTTCGGAGATCGCGCGCCGCCTCCTCGGTACGGTCGCCACGCGGGTCGTCAGCGAAGCGCCGGTATCGGTGACGGTTGTCCGGTAACCGCCGGCCTTCGCCGGTCGCGTCGTCGCCGACGGCGCGCCCTCACGAGATGCCCAGCACCGCCGAGAACAGCCGGTAGAGACCAAAGCCGAGGCCGACGGAGCCGGCGAGCGTGATCAGCCAGAACCCGATGGTGACGCCGATCTTCCGCCGGGAGACGCCGGCGCTGCCCGCCGCGAGCCCGCCGCCGATGACCCCCGAGATGATGATGTTGTTGAACGAGATCGGGATCCCCAGCGCGATTGCGATCTGGGCGATGATGAACCCCGGCACGAGCGCCGCGATCGACCGACGGGCGCCGAGCTGGGCGTACTCCCGGGCTGTCGCCTGGAGCAATCGCGGTGCACCCATCCAGGCGCCTGCGAGGATCCCGCCCGCGCCGAGCGCCAGCAGCGCGATGCTCGGCAGGCCGAGTTCGACGCCGTAGAGGTGTTCGAGGGGCCCGGTCGCCAGGCCGACCTGGCTGCCACCACTGGAGAAGGCGACCAGGCTCCCCAGCAGCACCAGGAAGGTCTTGATACCACGATCGACGGAGGCGAGGGTTCGCCGCCGGACGAACCAGAACGCCAGCGCCGCGAGTGCGAGGGTCGCGAGGACGCCGACGGCGTCGACGCCGGCGGGCGCGGGCCCATCGATCGCGCGCGAGGCGACGCCAGCGATCGACCCCTGGCTCTCGCCGGGCGCCGACGGCAACACGCCCAGCCGGATCCGACTCACGATCCCCCCGACCACGCCCGCGAGCAGCGGGACCCCGACGGTCTCGGGGACCTCCTCGCGCCGGAGCATCGTCGCGGTGGCGTAGGCGAGGCCACCGGACATCGGCGGGACGAGCAGCCAGAACGTCACGATCTCGCGGTAGGTGCCCGTCGCCGGATCGCCGCCGAGCGAGAGCCCGACGCCGACCATGGCGCCGGTCGTGGCGAACGCCGCGGGGACGGGATAGCCCGAGTAGACGCCGAACGCCATGAACCCCGCCGCGGTGAGGAGCCCGGCGGTCGCGGCCAGCGGCGTGATATCGACCCCCAGGATCAGGTTGGCACCGACGGTCTCGGAGATACTGCCGCCCTGGGTCAGGGCGCCCAGCGCGGCGAGGATCCCGATGAGGAAGGCGGCCCGCATCGTCGAGACGGCGTTGGCGCCGATCGCCGGCGCGAAGGGCGGCGAGTTGCTGTTGGCCCCCAGTGCCCACGCCATGGACAGCCCAGCGAGCGTCGCGAGCCCGACGAGGGCCCAGAAGGTGACAGCCATTGTGGAGGCAGGGACCGGCCGATGGTCCGGAACTGTTCGGATCGTTGCTGCGGCGTCGGCAAAGGCTTACCGCCGTCCCGAGCACGGGCTGTTCCCCGATCCGCAAGCCGCGCATCACGCCCTGGCCCGATCACACCGGCCAGACGGTCACCGTCACCGCGACCGCCATCGCTGCGGCGATCGGGATCGTGAGGTTGTCGTCGACGACGTGCCCGCGCACCTCGAGGAAGACGCCGTCGGCGAGGCTCGCCGCGGCGGCCCCCGCCACGGCGGGGACGGGCGCCAGGAACGGCAGCGCGACGGCCAGCGAGACAGCGAACGCCCCAACGAGCGCTCGCGGTCGCTTGAGCGTGACGGGCTCGGCCCCACCCAGAACGCCGCCGATCGGGTCGGCGACGGCCAGCATGAACATCGCGGGCAGTGCGATCCTCGAGGGGAACGCCAGCGCGACGACCGCCATGCCGAGAACGTAGAGAGCGTACCCAGCCACCGCGTCGGACTCGTACTCGCGGGTCAGCGTCCGGTAGATCCACCACCCCGGTTCCGAGCGGAGTCTGTGGAACTCGAGAACGGCGGCGACGGCGACGCCCCCAATCAGCGCCGCCTGGAGCCACGGCCAGGGGAGTCCGAGGACGTGTGAGAGCGGGATGACGGCCCCGCTGGCGTGGACGAGGCGCCGTCCGACCTCGCCGGGGAAGCGTCGGTGCACCGCGTCGGCGACGGCGCCCCCGCGGCCCCCGGGCATCGTCAGTTCGCGGGCGCCTGCTCGGCGACCGCGGCGAACTCGCGGACGCCGTCCCGGAGGTCACGACAGAGCCGGGCGAGGTCCTCGACGTCGACGCGGAGCTGCTCGGTCGAGTCCCGCTCGCGAAGGGTCACGGTGTCGTCCTCGAGGGTCTCGTGGTCGACGGTGACGCAGAAGGGCGTCCCGATCTCGTCCTGGCGTCGGTACCGTCGGCCGATCGCGCCCGAGTCGTCGTAGCCGACCGCGAGCCCGGCCTCGCGGAGTTCCTCGGCGACCTCCCGCGCCCGCTCGCCCATGCCGTCCTTGTCCATCAGCGGGAAGACCCCGACAGTCGTCGGTGCGACCTCGGGATCGAGCTGGAGGTAGGCACGCTCCTCGCCGTCGACCTCGTCCTCGCGGTAGGCGTGCTCGATGAGGGTGTAGACGAGGCGGTCGACGCCGAAGGACGGCTCGACGACGTGGGGCCGGAGGTGTTCGCCGGCCTCCGTGACCTCCTCGACCGCGTAGCCCGTGTGCTCGAAGGGGACGTCGTAGGTCTCGGTAGCGTCACCGTCGTCGGAGTCGACCTCGACCGTGACGGTTCCCGCGGGTTCGGCCGCCGCGGCGTCGAAGCGATCGGGGTCCGCCGCGACGAGGGCTTCCAGCGCGTCGGCGACGTCACCGGCCGCGCCACCGAAGGCCGGCCCGAGTTCGCTCATGTCGGGGTCGACCGTGGCCTGCTTCGTCGTCTGCGGCTCGTCGTACTGCTTGAACACGGTGAAGTCGTCGTCGCTGTACTCGGCGTGCTTGCGCAGGTCGTAGTCCGAGCGATAGGAGAAGCCGGCCATCTCGATCCAGTCGCCCGCCGCGTACGCCTCCGCGTCCCAGCAGTCACTGGAGTAGTGGGCCAGCTCGCCGGGGAGGTGCTGGCGGAAGCGAAAGCGGTCCATATCGACGCCCACGCGATCGTACCATCGCTTCGTGAGGCCGAGGTAGTACGCGATCCAGTCGCTCTCGACGACGCCGTCCGCTACCGCGTCGCCGATCGTCGTCTCGATCGGCTCGCCGTCCTCGGCCTGCTGGGCAGTCGCGGGATACAGCGACACGTCGACGTCGGCGACGGCGTCGACGTCTGGCTCGTCTTCCTCGGGATCGACGAAGTGCTCGAGCTCGGCCTGGGTGAACTCCCTGGTGCGAATGATCGACTTGCGCGGACTGATCTCGTTCCGGTAGGCCCGGCCGATCTGGGTGACGCCGAATGGAAGCTGGCCGCGGGCGTACTGCTTGAGCCGCGGGAACTCGACGAAGATGCCCTGGGCGGTCTCCGGACGAAGGTAGCCCGGTGAGGCGTCCCCGGGGCCGATGTTCGTGCCGAACATGAGGTTGAAGTCCTCGACGGGCTCGCCGGCGAGGGCGGCGCCACAGGTCGGACAGCAGATCTCGTACTCGCGGAGGAGTCCCTCGACCTCCGGGATCGGCAGTGCCTCGGCGTCCTCGACCGTCGAGCCCGACGCGTCCTCGATCAGGTGGTCGGCACGATGGCTCTCGGCACACTCCGCACACGAGACGAGCATGTCGTCGAAGGTGTCGAGGTGGCCGGAGGCCTCGAAGACGGCCTCGGGCATGATCGTCGGCGCGTCGACCTCCTGGTGGCCCTCCGCGATCGCGAAGCGGTCGCGCCAGGCGTCCTCGACGTTCTGTTTGAGCCCGGCGCCCTGGGGGCCGTAGGTGTAGAAGCCGGCGACGCCGCCGTAGGCCGCCGAGCTCTGGAAGAAGTAGCCGCGGCGCTTGGCGAGTTCGACGACGGCCGCCGAGCGGTCCTCGTGAGGGATGGATTCGTCCGTCACGGCTCTAAGCGTCCTCGGCGATCGCACGCAGCAGGTCGACGTCCCGCAGGATACCGGCGAGGCCGTCCCCGCTGACCATGGGGAGCTGCTCGACGTCGTGGGTGATCATCAGCTGTGCCGCGTCCTGGGCGGTCTTGGACTGGGAGATGGTCACGATGTCGGTGGTCATGAACTCCGAGACCGGCCCCTCCGGCAGCTCGACGTCCCGGGTCGTCACGGATCGGCTGCCGACGCCCTTGATGCCCTCCCACATCCAGTCGTCGTCCTGGTCGGCGAAGCTGTTGCCGGTCGTCGCCTCGCCCTCGACGACCTCCGCGACCTCGATGACGTCCTGTTCGGTGAACATCCCCGCCATCGTGCCATCGTCGTCGAGTACGACGGCGTAGGGCATGTCGGCGTGGTAGAGCTGGCGCTCGGCGACGGCCAGTGGCGTCCCGGCGTAGGCCGTGATCACCGATCGCGTGGCGATGTCGCCGGCGGTGGCGTCGCCGTCGACGGCGCCCTGTGCGATGGCGTCCACGACGTCGGTCACCGTGACGATCCCCTCGAGCTGGCCGTCGACGACCGGGATCCGCCGGGCGTCCTCGGCGACCATCAGCGCCGCCGCCTCGCGCAGGTCCGCCTCGGCGGTGGTCGTCGGGACCTCGTTCATCAACAGTGCGAGCTGGTCCTCGTCGGGCTGTTCGATCAGCCCCTCCCGGGAGACGAGTCCGCGGTACCGCTCGACGCCGTCCTCGACGGTAACGACGGGCACCGACGAGAAGGTGCCCTCCTGCAGGTGCTCGAGGGCGTCGTCGCGGCTGCCCGGGAGCTCGAGCGTGACCAGCTCCGGGCGTGGCGTCATCGCGTCCGAGACGTGCATGCACCCGGGTTGGGCCAAACCAGGCATAAACCCCGTGCTTTGGCCGACACGTGGTCTCCCGAGGATCGCCGGTCGGCCGGGCGGGTCGGAACGGCGTCGCGGGCCGACTACGACGCGAGTGGTCCCTGGCGCGGGCACCGATAACTATCACGGTCGTCCCTTGCGGATGCGGTAGATTGCACTGCGAACATGGAGAAATCCGAGACAGTATTCAACGCATGGTGGGGATCAGCGGTCTTTCCCGACTGATCGACCGCCGCCGAGCGACCATCACGATGGATCCGGAGGGTTTATCAGTCCCTCCGAGGTACCCTCTCACATGGCAGTCGCACCCGGCAACGCCGACGACGGTGGCGACCGCGAGGTGATCGGCTCGCTCGACGACGCCGACGACCGGGCGGCCTACGTCATCGCGGACATCGCGACGGAGGAGGCCTGGGTGTCCATCGACGCCGACGACGCTCCGGACCTCGAGGAGATGCGCTGACCTCGCGGCAGGCTGTCGTCTGCTTCTCCGCGGTCGGGTGCGCTCGCGTTTTGCTGCGATTGGCTCGAGTTTCGTCTGCCACCGTGTGGCTCGATAGTACGCCGCCCGTGCCCCGTAGTGAGTACGCCGCACGTACCCCGTGGTGAGTACGCCGCACGTACCCCGTGGTGACGCGGGCGGTCCCGGGGATGGTGCCCGCGTCCGCGTCCACGAGCCCCCGGCCGACCGTGGAAAGAACAACGTTTTAAGACGCCGCGCGGAACCAACACGTCACCATGAGCAAGAAGTCCAAGGCCCAGAAGAAGCGCCTCGGGAAGCTGGAGCGACAGAACTCCCGCATCCCGGCGTGGGTCATGCTGAAGACCGATCGCGACGTCACCCGCAACCCCAAGCGGCGTAACTGGCGGCGGTCCTCCACGGACGAATGAGCGCCTCCGACTTCGAGGAGCGCGTCGTGACCGTGCCCCTCCGGGACGTGGCCGCGGCGCCCAGCCACGAGCGTTCGGGCAAGGCCGTGTCGCTCGTTCGGAGCCACCTCGCGCGGCACTTCTCCGTCGAGGAGGACGCCGTCCGCCTCGACCCCTCGATCAACGAGGCCGTCTGGGCCGACGGCAGCGCGAACCCACCGCGGAAGCTCCGCGTCCGCGCCGCCCGCTTCCAGGAGGAGGGCGAGGGCGTCGTGGAAGCCGAACACGCGGAGTAGCTCTACACTTGCTGCGGGCCTCCTTCTCCGGATCGCCGTACGTCGGTGTCTTCGCGCGGATCGCCGCGGGCCACCTGCTGGTCCGTCCGGACGCCGAGCCGGAGCTCCGGGAGGCCATCGCGAGCGAACTCGACCTCACCCCGCTGCCCACGACCGTGGGCGGCGCGGGCACGGTCGGCGCGCTGGCGACGGGCAACGAGAACGGACTGCTCGTCAGCAGTCGGGCGACGGACCGGGAGCTCGACGCGCTCCGCGACGCCCTCGCCGTGCCCGTCGCGGAACTCCCCGGGCGGATCAACGCCGCCGGGAACGTCGTCCTCGCGAACGACGCCGGCGCCTACGTCCACACCGAACTCGACGACAGCGCCGTCGACGTCGTCGAGGAGACCCTCGCCGTCCCCGTCGAGCGCGGCGACGTGGCCGGCGTCCGGACCGTCGGCACCGCCGCCGTGGCGACCGACCGCGGCGTGCTCTGTCACCCGAAGGCGACCGACGCCCAGCTCGACGCGCTCGCCGACCACCTCGACGTCCACGCCGACGTGGGCACGGTCAACTACGGCGATCCGCTGGTCGGCTCCGGGCTGCTGGCGGGCGCCGGCGGCTACGTCGTCGGTGAGGAGACGACCGGCCCGGAGCTCGGGCGCATCGAGGACGCCCTCGGCTACGTGGAGTAGCCGGGTCCGTACCGGGCGCTGCCCGTGGTCGCGGTGATTTTTTCGTCACGGGGATCCCACCAGCGATCATGACGGACTCCGACGGCCTCGACGCTCGCTACGTCTCCGCCTTCGACATCGTCCGCAGCGAGGCCCGCGTCGACATCCTCCTCGCGCTCTCCGAGCGGGCCGCGACCGAGCCCGGAGACCCGGCCATCTCCTTCTCGTCGCTCCACGAGGCGACCGACATCGCGGACTCCGGACAGTTCAACTACCACCTGGACAAGCTCACCGGCCACCTCGTCCAGTCCACCGAGGAGGGGTACAAGCTCACCCCGCGTGGCCACGAGATCGTGGGCGCCATCCTCTCGGGGGCGTTCGCCGAGGGAGAGGACCGGGGCCCGGAGCCCATCGAGAGCACCTGTCCCTTCTGCGAGGCGGGCTTGCAGGCGGCCTACGAGCAGGGACAGATCGTCGTCACCTGCGAGGCGGGCCACCAGGTGTTCACCAGCAGCGTCCCCAACGAGATGGCCGCCAACGTCCCGCTCGAGGAGGCACTCCTGGAGGCGCTCGCTCGGGCACGCTGGGACCTCCAGAAGGCGCTGTCGGGGACCTGCAGCTACTGCTACGGTCCGGTCGAGTGGTCCGCCACGACGGATCGCGAGGAGCCGCCGCCGGTGCTCTACGAGGGGCAGTGTTCCCGGTGTGGCGTGGGATACAGCCTGCCGCCAGCCTACGCGGTGTTCTTTCACCCGGGCGTGGTCTCTTTCTTCTGGGACCACGGGGTGGACGTCCGCGAGGTCACCGCCTGGGAGATCGAAGACCACGTCGCTGACCAGGCTGTCGTCTCGGCAGATCCGTTCCGGGCGCGAGTGACGTTCCGGGCGGACGGCGATCGCCTCGAGGTCGAGGTCGACGACGCGACGACGGTTCGATCCGTGACTGCAGAACCGGCGACGGCCGGAGAGGAATCCTGAGCGCCGCCAGGATTGGGTGGTTCGGGGCTCGGAGTCGTAGCCGTGCTCGGTCGCGGGTGTTCCCGCGGTCTCCTCACCGCACGCGGTGGGCCGTGTGGGCGAGGACGGCGCCCAGGCCCGCCGCCGTGGCCAGGCCGGGGTAGACCGCTGCCAGCAGGCCGCCGAGCAACACGACGTTGAGCACGACGAGCACGCGCATCGGGACGTCCGCGAGCCCGTTCGATTCGGCACCGTGGAGAGTGACGGTCGGTCTCATCGTAGTAGATACTGGGGGCGACAGCCCCATAAGTATAATCTGAAGGACATTTCTGTAGCGGGAATTACTGAAATTCGCTTCAGTCGATCGGCGGGGAACGAAGCCCGTTTACGCTCGCCGGCGCTACGTCCGCCGATGGCACGCAAGGACGAGTACTACAACCGGGCGAAGGTCGAGGGGTACCGCGCCCGCTCGGCGTTCAAGCTCGTCCAGCTCGACGAGGCCGCGGGCCTCTTCGGCCCGGGCAACGTCGTCGTCGACCTGGGTGCGGCCCCCGGTGGCTGGCTCCAGGTGGCCGCCGAGCGCGTCGGCCCCGAGGGCGCCGTGATTGGCGTCGACCGACAGCGCATCGACGACCTCGAGGACGTCGAGCCCCGCGTGGAGCTACTCCGCGGCGACATCACGGACGACGAGACCCGGGAGCGGATTCGTGCGGTCGCCGCCGAGGTGACCGGCCAGGACGCCCCCGAGGCGCAGGCGGGCGACGGTGGCGCCGACGGCGCCACGAGCGGCGTTTCCGGTACCGAGAACGACCTGCACGACGCCGACGGCGCCACGAGCGGCGCTTCGGATGGCGAGAACGATCTGCACGACGTCGCCGGCGCCACGAGCGGCGCCGTCGACGTCGTGCTATCGGACATGGCGCCGAACGTCTCCGGCGAGTACGAACTCGACCACGCGCGGTCCGTGCACCTCGCTCGCCAGGCCCTCGAGACCGCCGAGGCAGTTCTCGCACCTGGCGGGGACTTCGTCGCCAAGGTGTTCCAGGGGCGGGACCTCGAGGCGTTCGAGGCCGACGTCGAGGACGGCTTCGAGTACGCGCGCCGGGTCGTCCCGGACGCGAGCCGGGACAGCTCCTCGGAGGTCTACGTCGTCGGCAAGCACCGGCTGACCGCGCCCGTCGACGCTGACGACGAGCTCACCGTGGAGATCGTCGACGAGGGTTCGGAGGGCGACGGCGTCGCTCACGTCGAGGGCTTCACCGTCTTCGTCCCGGACGCGACGGTCGGCGAGACGGTGGCGGTCCGGATCGAGGAGGTCAAGCCGCGCTTCGCCTTCGCCGAGCGTCTTTCCTGACGGCTCCGACTCCGGCCGCTCCTCCCCGATGCTACCCGGCCTGTGGCTCGCCGCGTCGTCCCAGCAACCGCGAGGGGACGGTGAGCAGCCACAGGATGGCCAGGCCGAGGACGTACGCGACGGCGACCGGGATCGCGAAGACGAGCATCGTGAGGATGCCCCCGGGCGTCAACAACGCGGCGGCGACGAACGTCGCCATCACGACGTGGCGCCAGTACCGGCGCATGCTCCGGTAGTAGACGAGGTCCGACAGGTGGAGGAGTAGCATGCCGATCGGGATGTTGAGGAAGAGGCCGAAGCCGATGGTCATGAAGAAGACGACCCACAGCAGGCTCTTGATCCGGTAGGAGACGACCATGCCCGACTGGACGGCGTCGGTGACGAGGTAGGAGATGACCGTCGGTGCGACGCCGTAGAAGCCGACGATCGCGCCGGTGAGGGTCCCGACGAGGAGGATGTAGCCCCACATGAGGAACGACCGGCGGTCGCCGGTCCCCGGGGCGATCCCGCGCTCCTGGAGCGCCGGCCAGGCGTAGTAGAGCACCACCGGCGTCGTGACGAGGATGGCGAGGACGCCGCTGAACTTCACGATGAAGATCAGCACCTCGACGGGGTGGAGCGCGATCACGACGTCGGTCGCCTCCTCGGCGCGCTGGCCGGGCGCGAGCGCGTCGTTGGGCACCTGGGAGATGAACACCTCCATGATCTGCTCGACGCCGACCGTGTAGAGGTACGCGAAGCTCGCGGTGAACACGCCGATGAAGACCGCCATGACGACGAACATCCGCGAGCGCAGGGAGTCGAGGATGAACCCGACGTCGTAGATGTAGCCGCCGATCTCGTCGTCGTCGGTCTCCTCGTCGGCGAAGGATCCGAGCACCCCGGCGGTGGTGTCGCCGAAGATGTCGCCGAAGCCCTCGGAGTCCTCGACCGCGCCCGCAGCAGCCGCCTCCGCACTCTCCTGCTCGTCGGCGGGCGCCGTCCGGCCGCCGTTGATGCGATCCCAGCGTTCGAGGAGCAACTGGCCCTTGCGCTCCTCGCCGGCCTCCATGGCCGCGCCTGCGATGTCGATGGCCTCGTCCTCGCTCAGCGACTCGAAGGCCTCCGGCGGTGCGGCCTCGATGCCGTCGGCGTCGAGCTCCCGGAGATCCAGTTCCGCCGGATCGCCGGTGACTGGCGGCTCGGCCGCCGCCGAGGCCGCCTCCCAGCGCTGGAGGAGGAGTCGTCCCTTCCGCTCGTCGCCCACCTCCATCGCCTCGCCCGCGATCTCGACGACCTCCTCCTCGTCCAGGGCGGCCAGCGCCGCCTCCGGTACCTCCGAGACTTCCTCCGCGGAGAGGGCACGGAAGTCGACGTCCGGGACGGCGTCGCCGGACCCCTCGCCGTCCTCGGCGCGCTGGGCGGCCTCCCACCGCTCGAGGACGAGCCGTCCGCGCTCGTCGTCGCCGGCCTCCATGGCCTCGCCGGCGATCTCGATCGCGTCCTCCTCGCTGAGACTCGCGAACGCCTCCAGGGGTGCGTGTCTGAGCCCCGCCAGATCCAGGGCGGCGACGTCGACGTCCTCCTCGGGTCCGCCGACGGGCCCGAGCCCCCGGGGAACCACCGGCATCCGGAGAATGGAGACGAGGTGGTAGGCCATCGCGAGGAAGCCGACCACGACCCCCGCGATGGCACCCGAGCGTAGCCAGACTGCCGGCCCGCCCCGCTCCACGCCGGTGGGGAGCGCGATCTCCCCGAGGAAGGGAAGGGAGGTCTGGGCCGGGAGCGCCGAGAGCACCGCCTCGCCGACGACCTCTGCGTGCCCCGTGTAGAGTCCGACTGCCGTGCCGACGCCGGCGAGCACGGTCGCCGCGACGATCTGGTACCCCTTTCGGCGGAAGGTGCCGGGGGTCACTGGGCTGTTCGTTGCCCCAGCACGGTGGACGTTTGTCACGACTTTCGCGAGACCGAGGCTGAAGGCGTAGAGGGTGATCAGCGGGATCGCCCACATGATCTGGGTGAAGGGGTCCGGCGGGGAGAACACCGCGCCGAAGACGAAGATGCCCAGGACCGCGTAGCGCCACTTGTCCCTGAACGTCTCGTAGGGGACGATCTCGGCGTAGGAGAGCAGCCCCATCACCAGGGGAAGCTGGGCCGCGAGCGCGAAGGAGATCGTCAGCAACAACAGGAACTCGGTGAACCGGACGATCCCGTAGCTGGGCTTGGCGCCCGCGGCGTAGGCCTGCTCGGCCAGGATCTTGAACATCAGCGGAAAGAAGACGAGGTAGGCGTAGGCGATCCCGATCACCGCCAGCGCCAGCGCCAGCCCGACGAAGCCGTAGATCCGCGTAGAGGTGACCGTGACGTGGCTCTCGAAGCGGTCGATGATCGCACGCCGCGCGAGGTAGAGGCCGACGACGACGGCGAGGACGATCCCGACGATCAACCCGAGCTTGAACTGCAGGAGGATGACGTCGAAGGGCGTCCGGGCGATGATGTCGACCTCCGCGGCGACGCTCTGGCTCATCTGGGACTTCGTCACGGACTCGAGGTAGTCCCAGACCCACCACCGCATGGCCAGTACCGTTCCCAGGAACGCCACGACGAAGACGGCGAAGACCTTCTTGAGCTCCTGCTGGACCCCCACGAGCAGCCCGGCGACGGTCTCCCGCCCCGCGTCGACGGCCTGGACGGTGTCCTCGTCGACGACGGAGCTCATCTCCCCGGGGCTTGCCAGGTGGCAGTTATCAATCTTCTTCTCCGAGCGCGCGCGTGTCGCGCCCGGACTCGAAAAGGCCTATAACGGCCGGTCGGTGAGTTGCCGGACGAATGTCCGAGGAGCCGCCCGAGAACGGCGAGCCCGACAGCGACGCCGAGGCGTCGCCGGGCGGCTCCGACGGAACGACGGACGCGGAGGTCGAGGCGGATTCGGAGGAAGCGGCGGCCGACACCGGTGACACCGACCCGGACGCCGATGCCAAATCGGACGACGGTTCCGAGGAACACTCCACCGAGGCGCCCGGAGAGGCAGACGGCGACACGCGGCCAGACGCCGACGATCCGAACGGTTCGAGCGATCCCGACGAGCAACCCACGTCGGAGGACGGGGGCGAGGAATCCGCGGACGACGGGGCGGCCCAGGACCGTCGGCGAAATCCACCGGAGCGGGCAGCGCCGCGCGAACCCCAGAAGGGGGCTTCGGGCCGGACCGTACCGCCCAGCCATCGTGATTCCGGTTCGGCCGACGCGGACGCGAGCGATCCAGACGCCCCGGACGCCGACGACGCCGACTCCTCGGCCGAGGACGCTCGATCCTCCTCCTCGCCGTCCTCCGCTCCATCCAGCGCCAGGTCTGCACAGACAGACCGTGGCGGCTCGCCGGTCGCAGGGCGGAGTACCGCGACGGGGGCGGCCGAGGCGGGCGGCGGAGGCGGTGGTGGCATCTTCTCGGGTGGAATCGGTGCCTCGGCACCGCCCGACGACGAGGAGATGCCGCTGACCGAACACATAGAGGAGATGCTCACGCGGCTCACGGTCGTCGTGCTCGTCGCCGCGGTCGCGACGGTCGTGGCGTTCCCGCTGGCCAACGACATCATCGTGGAGATGTGGTACGACGTCCACAGCGGGTCGGTCGAGGCGTGTCAGGCGGACCCGGAGGCCAGCGGCTGCGTGCCGCCACACGTCTATGGACCCCTCGAGCTGGTGTTGACGAGGATCCGCGTGTCTGCGCTGGCAGGGCTGCTCGTCGCGTTACCGTTGGCGGTCTATCAGACCTACCGGTTCATGCGTCCCGGCCTCTATCCCCACGAGCGTCGCTACTACCTCGCGGCGGTCCCCTTCAGCCTCGTGCTGGGCATCCTCGGGATGGTCTTCGCGTACTTCGTGTTGTTGCCGCTGCTCTTCGAGTACTTCATCAGCTACACCGAGGGCTCGGCCGACCTCGCCTTCCAGCTGGCCGAGACGATGAACCTCGTCCTCGTGATGATGGGCATGCTCGCGATCATCTTCCAGATCCCGCTGTTGATCATGCTCGCGATCATGATGGGGATCACGACCCGGGAGTGGCTCGAGCGTCGCCGCCTGTACTTCTGGGGGATCTTCCTCGGCGTGGCGGTGCTCTTCGGCCCCGATCCGACGGGGATGGCGCCGATGATGCTCACCGCGACGATGGTCGTGCTCTTCGAGGCGACGCTCCTGTTGTTGCGCTGGACCGGACGTTGAGGCCCGCGACTCTTCCGTCGAACCGAGCGCCTCCTCGCGGAGGGGTAGTCCGTGGCCCGCTCAGACGTCTGCGCCGACCGCCTCCTCGATCGAGTCGAAGCCGTCGCGCTCGAGTAGCTCCAGGATCCCGCGGTTGATCGATCGAGCGAGCCCCGGCCCCTCGAAGACCAGGCCGGTGTAGAGCTGGACGACACTCGCGCCCGCTCGGATCTTGCGGTAGGCGCCCTCGGCGGAGGCGATCCCGCCGACGCCGACGACCGGGACGTCGACGCGCTCGGCGACGAAGCGGACGCGCTCGGTCGCGGGGTGCTCGAGTGGCGCGCCCGAGAGCCCGCCCTCCTGGGCGGCGTGGGGGCTCCGGAGACGCTCCGGGCGCTCGGTCGTGGTGTTGACGGCGATGACCCCGTCCAGACCCAGGTCCTCGACGACGGTGAGTGCCTCCTCCGTCGCGGCCTCGGAGAGGTCCGGCGAGAGCTTGACCAGCAGCGGGTCCGCGCCGGCGTCCTCGAGCCGCGTCAGGATGTCGACCAGGGGGCCTCGGTCCTGGAGCGTCCGCAGTCCCGGCGTGTTCGGACTCGAGACGTTGACCGCGACGTAGTCGGCGTCGTCGGCGACCTGCTCGTACGTGTAGGCGTAGTCCCCGGGCGCCTCCGAGAGCGGCGTCGCCTTCGACTTGCCGACGTTGACGCCGACTGGAACGTCGGGCAGGTCCATCGCGGCCAGCCGCTGGCCGACGACGTCCGCGCCCTCGTTGTTGAACCCCATGCGGTTGACCAGTGCGCGATCCTCGCGCAGCCGGAAGAGCCGGGGCCGGGGGTTGCCCGGCTGTGCCTCGGCAGTGACGCCACCGATCTCGACGTGGCCGAAGCCAAGCGCCGCGAGCGCGTTCGGGATCTCGGCGTTCTTGTCGAAGCCCGCCGCGATTCCGACGGGGTTCGGGAACGAACAGCCGAACGCGTCGACCGCGAGTCGCTCGTCCTCGACCCGGTAGCGCCGGGCCAGTAGGTGCTCGATCGGCGTTCCCTGGACCGCCTGCAGTCCCCGGTGGACCACGCCGTGGGCGGTCTCGGCGGGGAGCTGGAAGAAGAGCGGTTTCGCGACGCTGTAGGGGTCCATCACCTGAAGGTCGCCCTGCGGGGACAATAAGCGCCCCGGAGGCTGGAGCCCCATCGCCACCTGTACGTCGCCGTTCCCGGTCCCCCGCAGCGTCCGTCAGGTGGACGTCGACGGGATCACGGAGATCGTACCCAGCGACGATGACTGGCGCACGAGGATGCCCGGGCCGCACCGGCTCCCGGCGGCGAGCCACCGGCTCCTCGGCTCCATCGCTGGAGCTTGGCTGTCTCGGCAGCGTCGATTGGAGGAACCGGCGTCCGTCCTCTCAGAACTCGTGTTCGACGTCGTCCTGGTCGGCTTTCTGGATGATGATCTTGTCTTCACGGACGCGGACGAACACTTCGTCCCCGATGGACATCCCCGCGACGGCGAGTTCGTCCTCGTGGAGGTTGATGTGGACGTTGTGGTACTCCCCGTCCTCGTCCTTGGCACCACTGGGGCTGAGCTTCTTTTTCCGGACCATCGCGGTCTCTCGTTCCGAAGGTTCCCCACACCACGTACTTAAGACTTGCTGGAGGGACCCCGCCGTCTGCGGGCGGTCCTCACCCGCGCGCGGCCGTCCCGTGGCGGCGACAGCAGGGCGAAAACCGCCATGCGTCGCCGGGATCGCCGCCGTTCACGGCCTTCCTCGGCGAAAGGTATATATATAGGGCCGTCCCGTCTGGCGATCTCGGGGATATCTTTATGGTGGGGACTGTGCTCCATTGACACGGAGGTCCGCAACTCATGGTACGCGAAGACGGCAAACGGAATTTTGCACTGCGCCAGGGAGGCGACGAGTCGAGCGTCTTCTCAGGAAACACGCCCCGACAGGCCGCGCTGAAGGCGGCCCGACGTCTCGAGCCAGCCCCCTCGGAGGCCGCCGCCGACGAGCAGGAACTCCGGCTCCGGGAGAAGGGGACGGACAAGGTCCACATCTACGAGGGGTGGGCGTGGGAGGAGGAGGCACCCGACGACAGCCCCAACTGGATGCCCGACGACATCACAGAGGCGAACGTCTCGAAGAAAGGGATCGAACACCTCGAGGAGTGAGCGGGCCGCGACGCCGCGATTTCTCCGTCGATCCCTCCGCTAGCAGCAGCGCAATCGGGAGCCGATCTCGGCTCGCGTCCCGCGAGATCTCTCGGCGGGTCTGGCCACCCCAGCGGGATCCGCACGGTATCCCATCGAGGTACTCGTGATTACAGTCTATCCAATCACTACGATGCCCGCCCGCACGCGCGCGCAGGCTGTGGTGTACTGATGGGAGTCCCTGCTTGCGATCGGAGACGGTCATAGCCCGGTGAATCGCTGCCATCGAGGTCGGGGTGTGCGTCTCCGGGACGACCTGAACTCCTGCCCACGAGCTCGATCCCGTTGGCGGCACAACGCCGGCCACCTCGCGCTTCCATCTGGGCGCCTCGGCCTGCCGAGGGCTTTTCCCCGACGCACCACGACGCAACATCGCGCGGATCCCACCCGGCCCGACGCCGTGTGACGCGCGGGATGACCGGCCGGCCTCCGTCCGCGCGATACGACGGACACCAGTCGCGACACTGCGCTGACCCTGGTGATCGCGAGTCACCGGGCCGCTCGTCCCCTGTGATCGGACGCCGTGGTAACGCGAATCGAACGGGATTCCGTTCGACGGCCTTAAGTGCAAACCCGGCATCCGATCGGATGGATTCGCGCGGCGCAGCGGCGCCGTGCCCTTCGGTCGTCTCGCGGCTCGAAGGGAGCACGCCCGAGGGGCGGCTGGCGCCGCCCCGGTTCGTAGCCCTTAAGTATGTCAGGGGGTTCGGATCAGAACGCGAAAATCGGCCGACTGCGGCCGACCACTCGCCGACCACGATCCGAACGCCTTATATGATACCGGGCATTCGGGTGTGAATGCGAACGACGCGAGATCGGCGGGGCGTTCGAAGCGCTCTGCCGACGGACCGACGGGCCCTTCGAAGGGTTTATCCCCTCCGATCGGCCTATATTTAGGTCCGAAGGAAATGAGGATCCCGCCCCTGCGGTCCGCCGTAACAGACGGGATCTGATGTTAGCCCTGGTAGTTCGGCGACATCCGGCCTGACGGCCGAACGTCGTCGATCTTGGACCATACGCAATGTTCACGTGACGCCTTCTGGCGTCTCGTGTTCCCGCCTAACCCGCCTCCATCACGGAGGCGACATTCCGGTTGATCCTGCCGGAGGCCATTGCTATCGGGGTCCGATTTAGCCATGCTAGTCGCACGGGTTCAGACCCGTGGCAGATAGCTCAGTAACACGTGGCCAAACTACCCTGTGGATCGGAATAACCTCGGGAAACTGAGGCTAATGCCGAATAGCGCCCGCGTCCTGGAGTGGAGCGGGCGTGAAATGCTCCGGCGCCACAGGATGTGGCTGCGGCCGATTAGGTAGACGGTGGGGTAACGGCCCACCGTGCCCATAATCGGTACGGGTGATGAGAGTCAGAGCCCGGAGACGGTATCTGAGACAAGATACCGGGCCCTACGGGGCGCAGCAGGCGCGAAACCTTTACACTGCACGACAGTGCGATAGGGGGACCCCGAGTGCGAGGGCATACAGTCCTCGCTTTTCACCACTCTAAGGTGGTGGTGGAATAAGTGCTGGGCAAGACCGGTGCCAGCCGCCGCGGTAATACCGGCAGCACGAGTGATGGCCGATCTTATTGGGCCTAAAGCGTCCGTAGCCGGCCAGACAGGTCCATCGGGAAATCTGCACGCCCAACGTGCAGGCGTCCGGTGGAAACCAGCTGGCTTGGGGCCGGAAGATCCAGGGGGTACGTCCGGGGTAGGAGTGAAATCCCGTAATCCCGGACGGACCGCCGGTGGCGAAAGCGCCCTGGAAGGACGGACCCGACGGTGAGGGACGAAAGCTAGGGTCACGAACCGGATTAGATACCCGGGTAGTCCTAGCTGTAAACGATGTCCGCTAGGTGTGGCGCAGGCTACGAGCCTGCGCTGTGCCGCAGCGAAGGCGCTAAGCGGACCGCCTGGGAAGTACGTCTGCAAGGATGAAACTTAAAGGAATTGGCGGGGGAGCACTACAACCGGAGGAGCCTGCGGTTTAATTGGACTCAACGCCGGACATCTCACCGGCACCGACAGCAGTAATGACAGTCAGGCTGATGCCCTTACTCGAGGCTGCTGAGAGGAGGTGCATGGCCGCCGTCAGCTCGTACCGTGAGGCGTCCTGTTAAGTCAGGCAACGAGCGAGATCCGTATTCCTAATTGCCAGCAACGCCGTGAGGCGGTTGGGTACATTAGGAAGACTGCCGCCGCTAAGGCGGAGGAAGGAGCGGGCAACGGTAGGTCAGTATGCCCCGAATGTGCCGGGCGACACGCGGGCTACAATGGCCGGGACAGTGGGATGCAACCCCGAGAGGGGGCGCTAATCTCCGAAACCCGGTCGTAGTTCGGATTGCGGGCTGAAACTCGCCCGCATGAAGCTGGATTCGGTAGTAATCGCCGTTCAGAAGACGGCGGTGAATACGTCCCTGCTCCTTGCACACACCGCCCGTCAAATCACCCGAGTGGGATCCGGATGAGGCCCGGTTCCCGGGTCGAATCTGGGTTCCGCAAGGGGGATTAAGTCGTAACAAGGTAGCCGTAGGGGAATCTGCGGCTGGATCACCTCCACTGATCGGGACCTGGCAATATGCCAGGCCCACCTATCCACGATCGACGTCACGTCCGTCAGGCCGGACGCTAACGAACTACCAGGGCTAACCTCCCCGAGAGGGGTGGGCCCATAGCTCAGCGGTAGAGTGCCTCCTTTGCAAGGAGGATGCCCTGGGTTCGAATCCCAGTGGGTCCATGGCTCGTGGCCGGTCCGAAACCGTCTCCTTAAGTGGGAGACGGCGATACGACAGGTCACGACTGACCGATGCACCGCCCCGCGCAAGCGCGGGTGGGAAGGGTCGATGCACGCACTGCCACACTCAGGCGTGCAGATGACACCGTGTGTACGTGCGATCCAGACGTCCACTGGGTCCGTACAGCGATCGGACCCGACGTCAGCAGACTGCGTGGCTACTATGCCAGCCGGTGGATAGCTCGGCTCGAGAGCCGACGAAGGGCGTGCCAAGCTGCGATAAGCTCTGGGGACCCGCACGGAGGGGAAGAACCAGAGATTCCCGAATGAGAATCTCCACCGCAATTGCTTTGCGCAATGGGGAACGCCGAGAACTGAAACATCTCAGTATCGGCAGGAAGAGAAATCAATTACGAGACGTCGTTACTAACCGCGCGTGAACGCGACACAGCCCAAACCGAAGCCCTCACGGGCAATGTGGTGTTCGGGCTGGCTCCCATCGTCCGAACGGGGTCGTGAAGTCTCCTGGAACGGAGCACGAGACAGGGTGAAAGTCCCGTAACGATCTCCAGTACGGCGTGCGCCAGTACCGGAGTAGCGGGGGTTGGATATCCCTCGCCAAGATCCCAGGCATCGACTGGGAAGGCTAAGTACTCCTCGAGACCGATAGCGAACAAGTAGCGTGAGCGAACGCTGAAAAGCACCCCAAGAAGGGAGGTGCAATAGGCCTTGAAATCGGTTGGCGATAGAGCGACGGGGCACGAAAGGTCCCCTGCACAACGACCGTAGCGCGAGCTACCAGTAGGAAGCAGGGGAAGCCGGTGTTCCGTCGTACGTTTTGAAAAACGGACCAGGGAGTGTGCTGGATTGGCGAGTCTAACCCGTTCATCGGGGAAGGCGCAGGGAAACCGACATGGCCGCAGTGCTTTGCACCAGGGCCGCCGTGTTCAAGCGCGGGGAGTCAATCCGGCACGACCCGAATCCGGGCGATCTACGCGTGGGCAGGGTGAAGCGTGCCGAAAGGCACGTGGAGGCCCGCTAGGGTTGGTGTCTTACAATACCCTCCCGTGATCCACGTGTAGGGGTGAAAGGCCCATCGAGCCCGGCAACAGCTGGTTCCAACCGAAACATGTCGAAGCATGACCGCTACCGAGGTAGTCCGTGGGGTAGAGACACTGATTAGCGGCCCGGACCCCGAGAGGGGTCTGACCGCTTGTCAAACTCCGAACCTACGGACGCCGCGGACGTAGCGAGTCCGGTGTGCGGGGTAAGCCTGTGCACCATGAGGGAGACAACCCAGAGTCGGGTTAAGGTCCCCAAGTGTGGGTTAAGTGCGATCGAAGGTGGTCCCGAGCCACAGACAGCCGGGAGGTGAGCTTAGAAGCAGCTACCCTCTAAGAATAGCGTAACAGCTTACCGGCCGAGGTTCGGGGCGCCCAAAATGATCGGGGCTCAAACCCACCACCGATACCTGACCGTGCCCGTCACAGGGCAACCGTGTAGGTTGGCGCTCCGGCCGGATGGAAGCGCGGGCGAGAGCTCGTGTGGACCGACCGGTGACGAAAATCCTGGTCATAGTAGCAGCGTTAGTCGGGTGAGAATCCCGACGGCCTCAAGAGTAAGGGTTCCTCGGCAATGCTTATCAGCCGAGGGTTAGCCGGCCCTAAGTCTCGTCGCAACTCGAGCGAGACGAACAGGGAAACTGGTTAATATTCCAGTGCCGTCGTCCAGTGAAAACCGACGCTTTCGGATCGACCAAGCCGGGCACTCGCCCGGTCGAATCGCCGAAGTCCGTGGAAGCCGTCATGGCACGAAGCGGACGAATTGCGAGATAGCGCAAGTTGGTTCAACCGAGAGCCCGTGAAAAGGTGAGGACGACGTCCGTACCGAGATCCGACACAGGTACTCTGGCGGCGAAAGCCAAGGCCTGTCGGGAGCAACCGACGTTAGGGAATTCGGCAAGTTAGTCCCGTACCTTCGGAAGAAGGGATGCCTGCCCCGCAACGGGGCAGGTCGCAGTGACTCGGATGCTCCGACTGTCTACTAACAACACAGGTGACCGCAAATCCGCAAGGACTCGTACGGTCACTGAATCCTGCCCAGTGCGGGTATCTGAACACCTCGTACAGGAGGACGAAGGACCCGTTAACGGCGGGGGTAACTATGACCCTCTTAAGGTAGCGTAGTACCTTGCCGCTTCAGTAGCGGCTTGCATGAATGGATTAACGAGAGCATCACTGTCCCAACGTTGGGCCCGGTGAACTGTACGTTCCAGTGCGGAGTCTGGAGACCCCCAAGGGGAAGCGAAGACCCTATGGAGCTTTACTGCAGGCTGTCGCTGGGACACGGTCGCTAGTGTGCAGGGTAGGTAGGAGTCACTACACAGGTGCGTGCGCCAGCACGTCGCCGAGACACACATGAAACACTACCCACTAGTGACTGTGACCCTCACTCCGGGAGGAGGACACCGGTAGCCGGGCAGTTTGGCTGGGGCGGCACGCGCTTGAAAAGATATCGAGCGCGCCCCAAGATCACCTCACTCGGGTCGGAGACCCGAGGAAGAGCGCAAGAGCACAAGGTGGTCTGACAGTGTCCAGCACAACAACGGACGCTGACGCGAAAGCGTGGTCTAGCGAACCAATCAAGGTCCTCAATGGGCCGGATTGATGACAGAAAAGCTACCCTAGGGATAACAGAGTCGTCACTCGCAAGAGCTCATATCGACCGAGTGGCTTGCTACCTCGATGTCGGTTCCCTCCATCCTGCCCGTGCAGAAGCGGGCAAGGGTGAGGTTGTTCGCCTATTAAAGGAGGTCGTGAGCTGGGTTTAGACCGTCGTGAGACAGGTCGGCTGCTATCTATTGGGGGTGTTTGGTGTCTGACGGGAACGATCGTATAGTACGAGAGGAACTACGATCGGCTGCCACTGGTGTACCGGTCGTCCGACAGGGCGAGTGCCGGGCAGCTACGCAGCACGGGGTAAGGGCTGAACGCATCTAAGCCCGAAACCCACCTGGAAAAGAGACACCGTCGAGACCACCCGTATAACACGGGGTCGATAGAGACGGGGTGTACGCGCCGAGGCAACGAGGCGTTGAGCCCGCGTCCACTAATTGGTCGAAGCCACACAATCATACCGCATTGCTGACGTCCGGACGAACGCCGTACGGACCCAGGCGTAAACTGGATCGCACGTACCACACGGACACCGACGCAGGTGCCATACGTCCGCGGTTCGATTCCGCGAGTCGGCGTTAAGGCGGCCATAGCGGCGGGGTCACTCCCGTACCCATCCCGAACACGGAAGATAAGCCCGCCTGCGTTCCGGCGAGTACTGGAGTGCGCGAGCCTCTGGGAAATCCGGTTCGCCGCCTACCACTCATTACCCTCGCACAGCGACAGCGCTGTGCGGGGGTTTTCGTATTCACCGGGGTGTGCTACGCATACACGTAACACGGTGGTTGCGTGCCGATACCGCCGTGGGCCCACACAGCAACCGGCGGGCTGGTCGAGGGACGGTTCGATCCCCGGCCTCGCTCCCGCAGCACCGACGGGGAGCGCCGGACGGCCCCATTCGGTGAGCCCTCCCGGATCACCGATCGCCGCCGAGCGCGTCGATCGACAGCCGGCCGACGGCGACCCTGACGAGCGTCACGCCCATCACGCCCGCGACGGCGTAGCCACCGACCAGTGTCCAGGTCGTCCCGGTCGGACTCCCGATAGCGAGCTTCGCGACGGTGTTCGCGGGGTGCTCGGGCAATAGCGAGGCGACGACGAACACCGAGAGGACGCCCACCGAGTAGACGAGCTGGGCCTGCCGGCGATCGGGCGCGAGCAGTGCGATCGCGATGCCGAGGCTGACGATCGCGGCCGCGACAGCGGCCACCAGCGCCAGCACGGGGAGTGCGTTGGCGACGGGGATGCCGTTGATCGCCAGCAGTCCCAGCCAGAGTGCGGCCTGGGCGGGGGCGAGCGCGGCCGCGGTCAGCAGTTTGCCGTCGAGGATGTCCACGAGGGTGATCGGCGCGGCCCGGAGCAACTCGAGCGTGCCGTGTTCGAGCTCCTCGCTCACGGAGTCGACGGCGATCGAGCCGCTGATGAACACCGGGAGGAAGCAAAGCAGCGGGACCAGCACCGTGTAGGTGAACCCGAAGTACGGGCTCGCCGAGGCCTCCTCCGGGAGCGCGAGCGGCTCGAAGGAGAGCCGATCGGACAGTGCCGCCCGGCGATCGCGCTCGAGGGCCTCCAGCCCGTCCCGCAACTGCACGACGGTGTAGGTGCTTCGGACCCCGGAGTCCGGGACGGAGGCCCGTATCAGCACTCGACCGTCCTCGTCCTCCGAGACGACGAGGAGCGCGTCGACGCGTCCGTCCTGGAACGCCGAGCGCGCCGAGGACTCCTCGGCGTACTGCCGGACGTCGAGTCCGTCGACGTCCGCCAGCGAGTCGGCGACCGCGTCTCCGTCGTCGCCGACGAGGCCGACGTCCACGGAGGCCCCGTCGATCGAGCCCGGATCGTACATCGAGACCAGCCCCACGACGAGGAACGAGGAGAAGCCGGCGACGAACAGCTGGATCAACAGCGCCAGCACGATCGTCTTCTCGCTTGTGAGCGCGCCGAACTCGCGGCGCGCGATGGTGAGCCGCGGGTCACGTGACAAGGAGGATCACCCCGAGGTTGTACCCCGCGTGGACGAGGATGGCGACGCTGAGTCCGGTGGCGTACCTGCGTGGCCCCCGAACGGCGCCGAGAGCACTGATCGCCGCGGTGGCGGTGTGGAGTGCCAGGGGCGCGAGGAACAGCCCCACTGCCAGCAGCGGCCCGACGCCGGACGTGGGGGTGAACGCGGCCTGGCCGACCTCGAGCTGGTCGAGGCCGACGAGCTGGACCGCGTGGGTGACCTTCTCGGCGGCGAAGAAGCCCGCCCCGCTCGCGGCGCCGAGGACGAGCCCCGAGCGCACGGACCGCTCGAAGCGCTCGTGCTCGAAGGCGGCGTAGACGTGGATGCTCTTGGCGACCTCCTCGATCAGCGCGACGAGCACGAGGATCGCGGGCAGGGAGACCGACAGCGGGAGCGCGAACAGGATCGCGACTGCCAGCAGCTCGAGGACGAACACGAACGGCAGCAACAGGGCGGTCGTGGCCGCGACCTGCCACGGCGCGTGGATCCACGCCGCGAGCGCGTCCAGTGCCTTCAGGTGCACCGGCCGCTGGGTGAACATGTCCTCCTCGCGGTAGACGCCGACGCCGAGGCCGAACAGGACCGCGCTGGCGACGAGCGACGGCCCAGTCGCGAAGACGAACCCGCCGAGCCCGACGCCGGTCCCCTGGAGGTCCCGAACGACGAGGGTCAGCGGCGAGATGAGCGCGATCGGGGTCACGTCGGTGAAGATCGCCGGCACGAACGCGAACGTCGTGACGAAGACGCTGATCGAGACCGTGACGAAGGTGAGTTCCTTGTACGAGCGGGCGAACATCGCGGCGAGGAAGGTCAACGCGAGGAACAGCAGGCCGATCGGGACGACGGCGGCAACCGCGAGCGCGCCCGCACCGACCAGGGCCGCGACCGCGATCGTGATCCCGAGGACTGCGCCGACGTACGGCAGCGTCTTGCCGCCGACGACGTCGACGCGCGTGACCGGCGCGACCAGCAACAGCTCGCCCCTGCGGTTGCGCCGCTCGTCCATGATCGTCGAGCCGTAGGCCTGGATCACGAAGTTCATCGGCACGACGAACAGAAAGGCGAGCACGAGGGGTCCGAAGGGGAAGGGCGCGGAGATGTCGGCGGGCGTGCCCTCCTGGACGCCGCCCCCGCCGCCGAGATTCGGAATCGGCAGCGGACCGCCGCCCGTTCCGACGTCCCCGCCATCGCCGGTGTCGCTCCCAGCGCCACCGGTGCCGTCGCCGGGCGGGCCAGTGTCGTCGCTCCCTCCGGTTCCGTCAGTTCCGTCGCTCCCGTTGCTACCGTCGGCGCCGTCGCTACTGTCGCCGCCAGTCGCGTCTCCCCCACCGTCGCCGTCGCTGCCGGTGCCTCCAGAGGCGCCGTCGTCGATGTCGACGGAAACGCCGCCCCGGTCGACGAAGGTCAGTTCCACCAGTACCGGGAACGCGGCCGCCCGGTCGGACTCGGCCCGGAGCCGCCGGACGTTGTAGGATTGCACGGCGTCGCGGAGCTCGCCGAGCGCTGCGTCGCCCTTCCGGCTGTCGGCGGCGTCGACCCCGTCGGCACCGATTCGGAGGTCGGCGCTGGCCTCGGTCCCGACGACGCGGAGGGTGTCGCGTTCGACCACCGCGTCGTGATATGGGTGGTCCTCCTCGACGGCGACGCGATAGATGCCGTCGTCGAGGCCGCCACCGCCGGCCGTGAGCGCGGGCGCAGCCGCGCCGGCCGCGAGCAGCGCGACGGCGAGGATCACGACGGTCCGCCGGTCGACGGTGCCGGTGCTCGTGGCGACCTCCCAGCGCGCGATGCGCAACAGCTTCCGGAGTTCCACGATCAATCCCTCCGTCGCGGGACCGCTGGCGTCGGAACCGCCCATTGCTCCCGGGCCCGATCGCCACGCAACCGTGGCCGTCGGCGATCGCCCGGCGTCACGTCTCGGCCTCCCGCCCGTCGCCAGCGAGGTCGAGGAAGATCTCTTCGAGACTCGATCCCTTCGTCCGCACGTCGATCACGCGCCCACCCGCCTCGTCGGCGGCCTCGCGGATCCGCTCGATGGCCTCGTAGTCCCCGACGACGGACTTGTGCCGGCCGTTCTCGCGGACGCTCCCCTCGAGTGGGACCGTGGTGTAGACGTGGTAGGCGGTGCGGCCGTGGGCCTCGCGGATCGCCTCGAGGCCCCCGCGGGCGACGATCTCGCCCTCGTTCATGATCGCGATGCGGTCGCAGACGTCCTCGACGTGATAGAGGTTGTGCGCGCTGAACACCACCGTCTTGCCGCGATCGGCGAGTTCGCCGACGAACTGGTTGATGTAGTTCGTCGTGCGGGGGTCGAGGCCGCTGGCGGGCTCGTCGAAGATGAGGACGTCGGGGTCGTTGACGAGCGCGCGGGCGATCGCGACCTTCCGGGTCATCCCCTTGGACATGTCCCCGATCTTCCGATCGCGGTGGGCGAGCTCCAGCCGGTCGAGGGTCCCCTCGATGCGCTCCTCGGCGACGTCCCGTGGGACGTCATAGAGGTCGGCGAAGAAGGAGAGGTACGAGCGGGCGGTCATCTCCTCGTAGAGCGGCGACTCCTCGGGCAGGAAGCCCAGGTTCCGACGCATCTCGGGGTCGCCGGCGTCGAGGTCGGCGACGCGGACGCTCCCGGCTGTCGGTTCGAGCAGCCCCGCGAGCATCTTCAACGTCGTCGTCTTGCCGGCCCCGTTGGGGCCGACGACGCCGAACACCTCGCCCGACTCGACGGCGAACGTCGCGTCAGCGACGGCGACGAAGCCGCCGTACTCCTTGCACAACCCATCGACGTCGATCATCGCGTTGGATGCCGGTTGGCGCCAGCGACAGTAAAAGGCCCGGCCCGACGCCCGCCTCAGCGGTCGTGGACGGGCGGGTCGACGTAGACGCCGTGGACGATCGCGGTCCCGCCGAGGAGGGAGGCCATCGCCAGCGCGCCCTGCAGCGGCACCGAGGCGAGGAGGGCCGCCACGAGCGCGAGTGCGAACGCGAGCGGGATCACCGCCAGGAGGACGTCGTAGCGGTGTATCCGCGGCGCCGATTGGGGTCGTCGTCCTTGCCCCCGGTACGTGGCGCCGGTCGCGTCGGGTGCCTCCGTCATGGTACCACCTCGTCAGTACGCGATAGGAACTGATTGGCTATAAAACTTGTTTTAGAAGGATAGAAAAAACACTTCCGGGGGCACTACTGTGGTGATTTGAAATATCTACATATTATTTCTATAGCTATGTCCACGTTTCCCGTCGGGCTCGCCGGGGCCGTTCACAGGATCGACCGCCGCGCCATCGGGCGTTTCTCGCGTCGGATCTCTGTGGTTCCTCCACGCCACGGCCACGGTGCTGGATCGGGGGCTGGATCGGGGGCTGGATCGCGTGTTGGAGCCGGGTCTCTGCGAGGGTGGGCCGTCGCTCGCGGCAGGCGGCAGTCGGCGGTCGCAAGGCAGATCGGTCCCCGGACAGGTCGGTCCCCGGATAGCGGTGAGTGGACCAAGAACTATGGGAACCGTTCGCTAGGATCGGGTATGGACTCCCTCCAGGACATCGACGAGGTGGTGCACGAGCCCGATCCCGCGTTCGTCGAGTCGACCAACGTCCACCAGTTCATGCAACGGCACGACGTGGCGGACTACGAGGAACTGATCGAGCGCACCACCACGAACGTCGAGGGCGAGCCCGACTCGGGGGTCGAGTGGTTCTGGGACGTCCTCGTCGACGAGCTGGGCATCGAGTTCGACGAGCCCTACGACGCCGTCCGGGACGACACCGACGGTCCCCAGTTCACCGAGTGGTACCCCGGTGGCCGCATCAACGCCGCACACAACGTCCTCGATCGCCACGCCGCGGCGGACGCCGGCACCCGCAACCACGTCGCCACGATCTGGGAGGGAGAGCCCGGCGACGTCCGCCGGGTCACGTTCCAGGACCTCCGCCAGGAGGCCGATCGCGTGGCCAACGCGCTCGCGGCCCGGGGCATCGACCAGGGCGACACGGTCGCCCTGTACATGCCGATGGTGCCGGAGGTCGTCTCGATCCTCTATGGCTGTCTGAAACTCGGCGCGATCGCGGTGCCGATCTTCTCCGGCTTCGGCGTCGATGCCGTGGCGACCCGCCTGGAGGACGCCGACGCATCGGTCCTGTTCACCGCCGACGGGTTCTACCGCCGCGGCGAGCACGTCTTCCTCAAGGATACCGCGGACGAGGCGCTAGCGGAGGCGGGGTGCGTCGAGCACACGATCGTCTACGATCGACTGGGCGCCAGCGACCCGGCCAGCGGCGTCGACGTCCTCTGGCACCGCGAGCGCGACGAGTGGTGGCAGGAGTCGGTCGCGACGGCCGAGGACAGCTTCGAGACCCGATCGCTCCCGAGCCAGCACCCCGCCATGTTGCTCTACTCCTCGGGAACGACCGGCCAGCCAAAGGGGATCGTCCAGCCCCACGCCGGCGCCCTGCTCCAGGCGGCCAAGGAGATCTACTTTGGCTTCGACCACCGGGCCGCCGACCGCTTTTTCTGGGTCTCGGACATCGGCTGGATGATGGGTCCCTGGACGCTGCTCGGCAACCACGCCTTCGGCGGGACGGTGTTCATGTACGAGGGGGCACCCGACCACCCCGAGCCAGACCGGTTCTGGCGGATGATCGAGGACCACGAGCTATCGGTGTTCGGCATCTCGCCCACGGCGATCCGCGCACTCAGAAAACAGGGCGATGAGTGGCTCGACGAGTACGACCTCTCCTCGCTGCGCCTGCTGGGCTCGACCGGCGAGCCCTGGGACCCCGAGTCCTGGCGATGGTTCTACGACGAGGTCGGCGGGGGCGAGTGCCCGATCATCAACATCTCCGGGGGCACGGAGATCTTCGGGTGCTTCCTGATGCCGATGCCGATCCAGTCGCTCAAGCCCTGCACCCTCGGCGGCCCCGGACTCGGCATGGACATCGACGTCGTGGACGACGATGGCGAGTCCGTCCTCGCGGCGGGCGAGCGTGGCTACCTCGTCGCGCGGGACTCCTGTCCCTCGATGACGCAGTCGCTGTGGTCGGGCGACGAGCGCTACCTCCAGGAGTACTGGAGCCGGTGGGAGGACCGCTGGGACCACGGCGACTTCGCCCAGCGCGACGACGACGGCTTCTGGTTCCTCCACGGCCGCGCAGACGACGCAATCAACGTCGCCGGCCGCAAGGTCGGCCCGGCCGAGGTCGAGGGCGCGCTGATCGACCACCCCAGCGTCAACGAGGCCGCGGCGGTCGGGGTCGACGACGACACCACCGGCCAGGCCGTCGTCGCCTACGTCGTCCTCGAGCCCGGGATCGGTGAGACCGACGACCTCAGGGAGGCACTGGGGAGCTGGGTGGGCGAGGAACTCGGCAAGCCCTTTCGCCCGCGAGAGATCCGGTTCGTCGACGAGTTGCCAAAGACCCAATCCGGGAAGATCATCCGCCGCGCGATCGCGGCGACCTACGAGCGCGAGGCGCTGGGGGACATGTCCTCCATCGAGAACCCGGAGGCCTTGGAGGAGATCGAGGACGCCCGGTAGCCCGCCCCGGCGCCCGGTACTCCAGGGCCGGAGCTCGCTGCCCGCGCACCCGGGCGGTCGGTCTCCCCGACGCCGTCGCTGTAGTGCGGTCGTCGTGTGTCGCTGCGACCCGACCGGCGCGTTCTTGTTCCCCGCGTCCGCGAGCGGGGGCATGGACGACCCACAGGCGACGGTCGCGTCGTTCCTCGCGACGCACGACCTCCAGGCGCCGCCCGCCTACCGACTCCTCGATCTCGTCTCCGAGACCGGCGAGGTCGCCAAGGAGGCGGCGACCTCGACGGACTACGGCACCGATCCCGGCGCGATCGAGCTCTCGGCCGACGAGCTCGGCGACGTCTACTTCGCGCTGCTCGCGCTCGCGGAGGCGGCGGAGGTCGACGCGGAGGCAGCCCTGGCCGACGCCATGGCGAAGTACGAGCAGCGACTCGACGGGACGGAATCGGCGGGGAGCCGGGAGTAGTTGGCTCGGCGGTCCGGCCGGGCGAGCCGACCGGGGCTGTGCAGCCCGGCCAGCCCGATCAGTCGTCGGCGGCCGCGGGGGCGGAGGCGCCGTGCTCGATCTCGGTGCCGAGGACGTCGAGGAACTGCGCGAGCCACTCGGGGTGGTCCGGCCACGCCTGCGCGGTGACGAGGTTGCCGTCGGTGACGACGCCGTCGACCCACGAGCAGCCGGCGGCCTCGCACTCGGCCTTGACGGCGGGATAGGACGTCGCTTCCCGACCGTCGAGCACGCCCGCCGCCGCGAGGATCTGCGGGCCGTGACACAGCGTCGCGACGGGCTTGTCCTCCTCGAAGAAGTGCTGGACGGTCTCGATGACCTCGTCGTAGGTCCGGAGGTACTCCGGTGCGCGGCCGCCGGGGACGACGAGGGCGTCGTAGTCCGCCGGGTCGATCTCCGCGAGTGTCGCGTTCAACTCGAAGTCGTGGCCGCGCTTCTCGAGGTACGTCTGGTCGCCGCGGAAGTCGTGGATCGCCGTCTTGACCGTGTCACCGGCCTCCTTCTCCGGGCAGACGGCGTCGACCTCGTGGCCCACCATCTGCAGGGCCTGGAACGGCACCATGTTCTCGTAGTCCTCCACGAAGTCGCCGGCGATCAGCAGGATTTGCTTGCCAGTCATTGACAGACACCGGATACGGCTTGGGCCGCGCTCGCAATAAAGGTGTCTCGACCCGCCAGGTGGACCGTCCTCGCTGGCGATAGCTCGGGTGCGCCGGCGGGCGCCGCCGCGGTCAGCACTCGACCCCCTCGGCCGCGAGGCGATCGCGGACGGCCGGCCGATCTACGGTCCCCGAGGCGGTTCGGGGGAGGGATTCGACGACGGCGACGGTCCGCGGACGCTTGTAGCCGGCGAGGCGCCCCTCGCAGTGCTCGGCGATCGCGGCGGGGTCGAGGGCGTCCGCTGCAACCATGGCCCCGACCCGCTCGCCCCACTCCGGGTCCTCGAGCCCGACGACCGCGGCCGCGTCGATGCGAGGGTGGGATTCGAGGACCGTCTCGACGTCACCGGGTGTCACCAGCTCCCCGCCCGTCGAGATCCGTTCGTCGGCGCGCCCGAGCACCCAGAGGCGCCCCCCATCGTCCAGCCGGCCGAGATCGCCCGTGTGGTAGCCCAGGGCCGACCGATTCGCGGCTGTCGCCGCTCCGTCACCGTAGTAGCCGGGCGAGACCGTCGGCCCGTCGACGACGATCTCGCCGACCTCGCCGGCGGGGAGCTCGGCCGGTCCGTCGTCGTCCGCGGGGCCGTCGACGATCCGGACCGTCGTCGGGAGCAACGGGCGTCCGACGGTCCCCTCGTACGCGCGCGCCTCCTCGGGACGGGCGGTTGCGACCTGCGAACACGCCTCCGTGGCGCCGTAGGTCGGACACACCGGGACGTCGAGGTCCGCACAGCGATCGACGAGCTCCGGCGGTGTGGCCGCGCCACCAGAGAGGACGAACCGGAGCGTCTGGAGGGCCCCGGAGTCGTCGGCCTCGAGGAGTCGGCGCAGCATCGTCGGGACGAGCGAGAGACACGAGGCATCCCGCTCGTCGATGGCAGCCAGCGTTCCGTCGGCGTCGAACGTCCGCTGGAGCACCACCGTGGTGCCATAGCGGACCGAGCGGTCGACCGGTGCGATCCCGCCCATGTGGGCGATCGAGAGCGGGTCGAACCACCGGTCGTCCGGGTCGATCCCCAGCCGATAGCCGGAGGCGACGGCGCTGCTCCGGAGGTTCCCGGCGGTGAGGACGACTGCCTTCGGCTCCCCCGTGGTCCCGGAGGTGAACACGAACAGCCGGGGATCGTCGAGGTCGGGCACCGGCGCGTCGAACGCGGTGGGTGCCCGTTCTCCGAGTGCGATCGGTGCGGCTCGCCCGTCGTCGCGCTGGCGTTCGTCGCCGGCCTGGTCTGGGCGGAGGGATTGGGCTGGGTTGGCGGGCTGCACTGGGCCGGCGACCCCCTCGTCGTCGCGGTTCCCGTCGGCCTGCCCGGTCTCCAGCACCGCGAGGATCGGATCACGCTCGGCCCGGGCGGTGGCCTCGACCGCGAGTGAGGCCGACTGCCCCTCGGCGGCCAGGACGTCGAGGTCGGCGACGTCGACCTGCGGCCCGAGTTCCTCGGCCGTGAGCCGGGGATGCAGCGGGACCGCGACTGCCCCCAGTCGGAGCGCTGCGTAGATCGTGCGGACGGCGGCAACGTCCGTGCCGGCGAGGAGTCCGACGTGATCGCCGGCGCCGACCCCGAGGGCGGCGAGTCGACCGGCCGTCCGCTCGACGTCGTCGTCGAGCTGGGTGTACGTCCAGCTGGCGCCGTCTGCGGCCCGGAGGAGGGCGGTTCGGTCGCCGCTCACCGGCGCCCGCTCGGCGACTGGGTCGCTCGCCCGGGGCGTTCGCATTGGGGGATCGGTCGGCGGGCTGCTACAAGAGCGGTCCGGTCCCGGGTACGGCCTGGCCCGGCACCCGCTCCGGGGCGGCCGTCATCCCTCCGGCGGTGCTGCCGGGCCCGGTCAGTCCGCGGCGGTGACGGTCACCACCAGCTCCCGCTCCCGCGGGCCGTCGCACTCCACCAGCAGGATCGACTGCCAGGTGCCGAGTGCCAGGGCACCATCGCTGACGGGGATCGTCGCGTCGCCGCCGATCAGTGCCGCCCGGAGGTGGCTGTCGGCATTGCCGTCGAGTTCGTCGTGGCGGTGGCCGCCGTCGGGGACGAGCTCCGCGAGGAAGGACTCCACGTCCTCGCGCAGTCGGGGCTCGTCCTCGTTGACGAGGATGCCCGCGGTCGTGTGCTGAGAGAAGAGGTGACAGGTGCCAGCGGCGAGGTCGTCGGGGACGACGTCGGCGACGCGGTCGGTGATCGGGATGGTCTCGAGGCGAGCCTCGGTGCTGACCCGGAGCGTCCGTTGCATGTGCAAGCGATGGCGTCGAGTGGTCTTCAGTCGACTGGACGGACGGGGGACGGTGACGGCACCGTCGTAGGGCGGGTCTTGAACCGGTTTCGGGCATCGCATTTGTGCTGTGGCTGGGGATCCTCGGCGTCGACCGCATCGTGGCTCTCGTGCGGTGGACGATGCCCTCGGAGGGCACCGGGACGGAGTTTGGCGGTCACGCGACACGCCGACCCGGGCCTCCCGGACATGGAACCGCGGGTACTCACCGATGGGAAGGAGGCCGGCCCCCTCTCCCACGGCAGCGGGATCGGGCTCTGGTTCGTCCATCTCTACGTGCGCCACTCCGACGGCACTGTCACGGTGGAGCCGACCGATCCCCAGGTACCGCCATCACGATCCGCTTGTCGACGGCGTAGCGATGCCGGTCGCGCTGCACGTCGCTGGCGACTACGCGACGCTCCACTGCCATCACGACCGCCGGGATCCCCGTTTTGCAACCGGCGACCCGCTGCTCGTTCGCCGACGGGGTGTGGTGGCTGCCGACAGGGGTTGTACGGACGGAGGGATCTCCGAGAGGATACTCGTCATCGGCCCTGCCCCGCTTCGGCGCCGGAACGCGTGGGCACAGCGCCGGGAACCCCTCGAACTCGTGCTGATGAGGGACGGTGGCACGTGGTTTGCCCGCGCCCGGTTCCGCCGGTCGTCGTCGCCGCCGAGAGCTACTGGTGGTCGACGTACGGCAATGCCACGACGAACTCCGCTCCCTCGGGGTCGTTGTCCTCGACCCACACCTCACCGCCGTAGCTCCCAACGAGCGTGTTGACCAGATAGAGACCGATCCCCGTGCCAGAACTCTCCAGCCCCGTCTCCCCCTTGCCGAAGATCGTCTCCTTCCGGTCGTCCGGGACGCCGGGGCCGTTGTCCGCGATCCTGACGAGCACGCTGTCCTCGGTGGTTCGTGCCGAGACGCACACTCGCGGGTGGTCCTTGTCGTTGTGATGGTGGGCGTTCTTCAGGAGGTTCCGGAAGACCGATCCCAGCATGTCGCTGGCCTCAACGCGCACGTCGGGGATCTCGGACTCGACGGTGACAGTCGCGTCGGGGTACGCTGATCGCACCTCCGTCAGTTCTTCCTCCAGGACGCCCCGGAGAGCGATCGGGGTGACGTCGTCGTCCGACGAGACCATGACCTCGGCCATTTCCCGTGCTCTCGTCGTGAGTTCGACCGCGTGCCCGGCGTTCTCGTGGATCGTCCTGGCGTACTCCTGGACCTCCCCGCCGTCGGATGCATCCTCGACCTGGTCGGCGTAGGCGATCACCAACTGCAGGTCGTTGCGGATGTCGTGTCGCAACACTCGGTTCAGTACTTCGAGGTCGTCGCGCTGGGTTTCCAGGCGCTCTTCGTACGCCTTGCGCTCGGTGATGTCCCGGACCAGCGCGTGTAACTTGGGCTCGCCGTCGGCCTGGAACTTGCTGAGTTTCACCTCCGCAGGGAACTCGGTCCCGTCGATCCGTTCGTGCGTCCACTCGAACAACGCCTCCCCTTCCTCGAAGGCCCGGTCCACGTATGCCAGCGCCGCTGCGTTCGAGTCCGTACCGTCGGGCTGGGTCGCCGGCGACAGTTCCCACGGCGTGTACTCCACGAACTCCTCGACTGACTCGGCGCCGAACAGGTCGAGCGTCGTCTCGTTGCAGTCGAAGAACCCGTCCCGATCGAGCAGCATGAGAGCGTCCCGCGTGTCTTCGAAGAGGTGTCGATACTTCTCTTCGCGCTCGGCCAGTTGGCGCTCGCGTTCCCGGCGCTCGGTGATGTCTCGGACGAGCGCCTGCACGACTGGTTCCGCGTCGTACTCGAACCGGCTGAGCTTCACCTCCGCAGGGAACTCGGTTCCGTCGGCCCGCTCGTGGGTCCACTCGAAGAAGGCCTCTCCCGTTTCGATCGCGTCCCGAATCCGTTCTGTGGCCGCCTCGGCCGAGTCTCGGCCGTCCGGCTGGGTCTCGGGTGACAACTCCCAGGGCGAGTACTGGAGGAACTCCTCGACCGACGAGACGCCGAACAGGTTCAGCGCCCGTTCGTTGCAATCGATGTAGCCGTCCTCGTCCATCAGCATGAGGGCATCGCGGGTGTTCTCGAAGAGGGTACGGTACTTCCGTTCGCGCTCTCGGAGTTCCCGTTCCTGCTCCTTGAGTTCGGTCACGTCGAGGACGTATCCAACCAGATGCGAGTCCTCCTCCTCGGCCTGGAGGTTGTGCGTGTACTCCTTGACCCACCGAACGCCCCCCTCGGCCGTTCGAATTCGGTACGCCTCGGGATCGAAACGGTCGTCGCCCCGGTCTCTGTGTTTCTCCAGCGATTCGGCGAGCCCCTCCAGATCGTCCTCGTGGACCAGGTCGGCGAATGGCGTCTCCTCGGATTGCAATCGAGCGGGGTCATATCCCAGGACCGTCTCGACGTTCTCAGAGACGTACTGGATCGGCCACCCTTCCCTGTCCATCCACTGGAACGCGACCGCGGGCCCCTGAGCGAACATGTCCCGCTCCTCGCGGAGCGCCCGCTTGGCACGCTTCTGTTCGTCGATGTCGAGATGGATGCCCACCGCACGCACCGGCGTCCCATCCTCCCACTCGACGACGGTGCCCATCGTCCGGACCCACTTCCAGTCGCCCGAACTCGTCTTCATCCGATAGTCGCACTCGTAGAACGGCGTTTCGTCGGCAACGTGCTCGGCGAGGGCCTCGTCGTGTCGACGTTTGCCGTCGGGGTGGACGAGGCGCTCCCAGTCCTCCAGCCGGTCACCCATCTCCTCTGGCGAGTACCCGAGCATGGTGGTGAGGAGTTCGTCCCGGTACACCTCGTCCGTCGCCATGTTCCAGTCCCAGATCCCGAGTTTCGCTCCCTCGACGGCGAGCTTCATTCGCTCCTCGGTCGGATCGACGGCTTGGCCATCCTCGGGCTCGCCGTCTCCGCCGATCGTCGTGGGTGTCGATTCCTCGGGGAACTGGCAGTGCATGCACCGGATCGTTCCCTCGTCGGTACGCTCGGCGCTGATTGCGACTGGGACCGAGATCGATCCCCCTGAAGCGCGCTGCAAGCCGAGTTCGACCGGATCCACTGCTTCTCCGGAGCGAACCGAACGGAAGGCTCCGCGGAGGTCCTCGCTGTCGTCGTCGACCACGTATTCAGCGAACCGCTGTCCACGCATCGTGGACTCGTCGTACTCGACGGAAGCTTCCCAGGCCTCGTTCACGCGTTGGATCTCACCTGCCCGGTTCAGGCGGAGGTACGGATATGGCAGGGACGCTACGACTGCACCGCCTGCCGGCGTCGATGCGGGATCGGGGTCCTCAGTCACCGAACGATACCTCCGATTCCACCGACTGCACAGATAGGTACCCTGCGGAGACCCGGCCATAAATACGTATCTGCCGTCGCTCCATGGTGGCGGATCGGCTGCAGCCTCGAGCCCGACCGGCACGCGGTCTGCCAGGGACGTACGCGCGACACATCGGCCGCCGACCCTCGCCTGACGAGGACGGATTCTGAGCGCGCTTGCGTCGGGGGACGGACGGCGCCTCGCCCGGATCGATCACACGAGCCACGGTGGGTTGCACTCTGGGAACGCTTTAGCCCGCGGGCGAGAGATACCGACCTACAGGGTCGAACCGTGGGCACTGACGACGATTCGACGGACTCCCCGGGCGCACCAGCCTCGCGATCGCAAGCGGATGCGTCGCGAAACGGGACGCCGACGTCCCGGAGGGATCGGCTGCTCGGCTTCGACCGTGATCCAGTCGTCTTCCCGTCGTCCCTCGTCCTCGTTGCCCTCGTCGTAGCGGTGACGGTGGTGTTGGGCAGCGACGCGGCCCGGGTCTACGCGGCCACCTCCGAGTTCGTCAACCAGACGTTCGGCTGGTGGTACGTCGTCGCCGTCAACGTCTACCTCGTCTCACTGGTCGCGATCGGGCTCAGCGAGTTCGGAACGATCAGGCTGGGTGGGCCGGACGCCGCCCCCGAGTTCAGCACGCTCGCCTGGCTCGCCATGCTGTTCAGTGCCGGGATGGGCGTGGGCCTCCTCTTCTTCGGTGTCGCCGAGCCGATCAGTCACCTGCTGTCGGGTGGCGGGTCCTTCTTCGACGCCGCCCCCAACACGTCCGAGTCGGGTCGTGCGGCGACGATCCTGACGATGTTCCACTGGGGCGTCCATCCCTGGGCGATCTACGGAATCGTCGGCCTCTCGCTCGCCTTTTTCTCGTTCAACCGTGACCGCCCGTTGAGTTTTCGCTCGATCTTCCAGCCGGTCCTGGCCGACCCGGTCGCCGACTGGTCGGGACGCATCGTCGATCTTACTGCCGTCATCGCGACCGTGTTCGGCCTGGCGACCGCCGTCGGGCTGGCGTCGCTGCAGATCACCGCGGGACTCGACGTGCTCGGCACGCGGTATCTTGGCGCCGCCGTGCCGACCACGCACTGGTCGGCTGCCGGCGTCGTCGTCGTTCTCATGGGTGCGACGGTGCTGTCGACGTGGCTCGGCATCGAGCGAGGTATCAGGCGTCTCTCCGGGCTCAACGTGGCGGTCATGGTGTCGATACTGCTCCTCGTGGTGATCGTCGGCCCCTCTCTCTATCTCGTCGAGGTCCTCCTGGAAGGTACCGGGGGCTACGCCAGGAATTTCGTCCAACTGAGCCTCTACATTGAGGCACTCACAGCAGACGGCACGAACTGGCAACACGCGTATACGATTTTCTACTGGGGGTTCTGGATCTCTTGGGCGCCGTTCGTCGGTATCTTCCTCGCCCGGATCTCGAAGGGTCGGACAGTCCGCGAGTTCGTCGCCGGCGTCCTCGTCGTCCCGGTCACGTTCTCCGTGCTCTGGATGGCCGCGTTCTCCGGTGCGGCCATTCACGTCGAACTGGCCGTCCTGGAGGGCGGACTCAGTCAGCCGCTCCAGGAACAGGGTCGTGCGGTCGCGTTGTTCGAGCTGTTCTCATTTTACCCACTCGCGGGGCTGCTATCCGTGCTGTCGACGCTCGTGCTGGTCACCTTCTTCGTCACGTCCGCGGATTCTGCGTCACTCGTCTTGAGCTATCTGACGGCCGGTGGCTCGCGTGAGACGACGCGGCCCCAGCGCGCGGTCTGGCCCGCCGTCATCGGAGTGGCCGCGATCATGCTGCTGTTCGCCGACGGCCTGGGGGCCCTCAAGACGGCCGTCGTCACCGTGGGCCTTCCGTTCAGCATCGTCATCCTGGGGATGATCGGGTCCCTGTACAGTGGGCTCCGGACCGAACTGATCGACGAGTAGGCGACGGCTCCCGACGACGCGAAATGGGGCCGACCGACTCGATACCCGGCCTGCAGGGTCGACGATGGGTATCGTGCCAGCGGCCACCGCTGGTGCATCCCGCCACAGCAATGCCTCCGGACTGGCCGCTCGACTGGATCGGTGTCGGCTCGAGTCATTCTCGGTTCCGGGACTGTAGACCCCCTGCCGAGCCCCTCGCTCCGCTCACTCGAGCGTGAGGGTCAATTTCGTCTCGTTCTCGACGTTGTCCGTGACCGGACACCGCTCCTTCACGGCGGCGAGCAGGGCGTCCAGATCTGCGTCTTCGGCGGTCTCGATCGAGATCGTCACCTCGAGCCCCTGGAGGCCGGCCCGATCTTCGACCGTCTCTCCGCGGTAGGTCGCGTAGTTCACGTCGCCCTCGACGTCCGCCTCGAGGGACTCGATGGTCACGTCCATGTCGCGTGCGACCATCGTCGCCGTCGAGTTGAGACAGGCCAGGACCGACCCGAGAAAGTACTCGACGGGATTGACGTCCTTGCCGACGACGAACTCCGCGTCGCCGGTGTCGACGTCCGTGCGTTTGGGGCTGATACGTGACGCGCGCACTTCGTAGTGCGTCAGTTCCGAATCTCCCATACGTCCACATTGTCGTTCCAGGGAGAGTAGGTTACGGTCCCTGGGTTCTGGCGAGGCCCGCCGGGGGACCGTCACGAACGGCCGACTGGCTTCCAGCGGCCATTCTGCCGGCCGACACCCGCCGTCCCGGACCGGCACCCCGTCCGGGCCGATCAGCGCGGCGCGCAGGTGGCTGTCGGCGGTCGGCTGAACGGCGTGAAGCCGACCTCGTCAGGCGAGCGGAGCGAGTCTGACGGTGTTACCGTCGAGCTCGTCGTGGCGGTGCCCGATATCCGGACCAGTTTCGTGTGAGGACTCGAGGTCCGTGCGCAGGCGGGGCTCGTCCTCGTTGACGAGGATCCCCGCGGTCGTGTGCTGAGAGAAGAGGTGACAGGTGCCGGCGTCGACGTCGTCGGGGACGGCGCTCGCGACGCGGTCGGTGACGTCGACAGCTTCGAGACGCTCGTCCGTGCGGACGGAGCAGGTCGTCTGCGTGTCCGGGGGCACGCCGTGTGCACACTTGAGGGCCGGGCCTGGACGGTCGTGGGGACCGTGCGTCTGGCCGGTCGCGGGAGCCACAGATCGACCGCGCGCCAGACACCCCCTGCCGGCGACGGCGCTCCCGGGACCCGTGCCGGCCGTGTGAGGACGTCGCGCGCGGTCCGATTCGGGCCCACTGTCTTCGTTGCAGGCCGGGCGGTGTGGATCACCCGATCCGGGACCGGCGTCCAGGGCTGTCGTGACCGAATTCCTCCGCCCGCGAGGCCGACGGCGCCGCCGGTGTAGTAACTTCTATACGGCCGCCACCGAAACCCGAAACGAGACAATGAGCCAGTCCTACGACCGGGGGCTGATCGAGGACTTCGGGCGCTGGCGGGAGTTCTCCGCCGGCATGTGGGCGTGGATCCTCCACAAGTTCACCGGCTGGGTCCTCATCGGCTACCTGTTCATGCACATCGCCGTCCTCTCGACGGCGATCCCGGCGGCCGACGGCGATCCCTCGACGTACACGGACACGATCCAGGGACTCGAGAACGTCGTCGTCATCCGGGTCCTCGAGATCGGCCTCCTCGCGACCGCCGTGTTCCACATCCTCAACGGCGTCCGGCTGCTGATGGTCGACCTGGGGCTCGGCCTCGAGTCACAGGACAAGAGCTTCTACGCGGCGCTGGTCGTGACCGCGGCGATCACCGTCGCCAGCGTCCCGACGTTCCTCGGTGGGGGTGTCGTGTAGATGGCCGAACGCTACTCCTCCTTCGAGCCCCACGGCACGAACTGGCTGCTCCAGCGCGTCACGGCGGCGCTGCTGGTCGTCCTGCTGTCCTTTCACTTCTTCCAGTTGCACTTCCTCAACCACGCCTACGAGGTCACGTTCGCGGGCACCCGCGCGCGGATGGAGGACCCCGCCTACTTCGCGACGATGGTCCTCTTCCTCGTGACCGCCGCGTTCCACGGCATCAACGGGATATTCAACGCGCTCGTGAACCAGGGAATCTCCGGCAGGCGCAAGCGGGTCGCGAAGTACGGCCTGCTGCTCGCGGGCCTCGTGCTCGTCGGTCAGGGCATCCGCGTCGCTATGGCGATGGCGGGGGTGACCTTCGCATGAGCACGGACCAGGAGGACCCAGCGGATGCGACCGAGTCCGCCGAGGCGGCCGAGACTGCGGAGGGCGCCGAGAGCGAGCGCACGCCTGCGGAGCCCGCCGCCGAGACGCCCGGCGACCGCCGTCGGGCGGAGAAGGCGGAGCGGGCCCGGGACCGGGTCACCGAGGAGGAGCGCGCCGCGACCGCGGCGGCCGCCGACGAGACGGTGCTCCTCAAGGTCTTCCGGTACGACCCGGAGGTGCCCGAGAAGGAAGAGCCCCGCTTCGACGACTTCCACGTGCCCTACGTCGAGGGGATGACCGTCCTCGACGCGCTGATCTACGCCCGCGACGAGTTCGACTCCTCCCTGACGTTCAGACACTCCTGCCGGCAGGCGGTCTGTGGCTCGGACGCCCTCTTCGTCAACGGCTCCCAGCGCCTGGCCTGCAAGACCCAGCTCTCGGCACTCGACGAACCCGTACGGGTCGAGCCCCTGCCCCACCAGGACGTGGTCAAGGACCTGGTCGTGGACATGCAGCACTTCTACGACCAGATGGACGCCGTCGAGCCCTACATGCAGAGCGAGGAGTTCCCGGAGGGCGACCTGGAGGAGCAACGCCAGTCCCCCGAGAACCGCGAGAAGATCAAGATGGCCACGCGGTGTATCTGGTGTGGCGCGTGCATGTCCTCGTGTAACATCGCCGCCGGCGACAACGAGTACCTCGGCCCCGCGGCGATCAACAAGGCCTACCGCTTCGCGATGGACGAGCGGGAGGAAGCGGATCTCAAGGAGCACCGGCTCCGGATCATGGAGCAGGAACACGGCGTCTGGCGGTGTCAGACGCAGTTCTCCTGTACGGAGGTCTGTCCGAAGGACATCCCGCTGACCGAGCACATCCAGGAGCTCAAGCGGGAGGCGGTGAAGTCCAATCTCAAGTTCTGGTAACAATGACAGTACACGAACACGACGTGATCGTGGTCGGGGCCGGCGGTGCCGGTCTCCGCGCCGCGATCGCCGCACACGAGGAGGGCGCCGACGTCGCGCTGGTGACGAAGCTCCATCCGGTCCGGAGCCACACCGGCGCGGCGGAGGGTGGGATCAACGCCGCGCTCCGGGAGGGCGACGACTGGGAGCTCCACGCCTACGACACGGTGAAGGGCTCGGACTACCTCGCGGACGCGCCCGCCGTGGAGACGCTTGCCCAGGACGCGCCACAGGAGGTCATCGACCTCGAGCACTGGGGGATGCCGTTCTCGCGGGAGGACGACGGCACCGTCTCCCAGCGGCCCTTTGGGGGCCTCTCCTTCGCTCGGACGACCTACGCCGGCGCGGAAACCGGCCACCACATGCTCCACACGATGTACGAGCAGGTGGTCAAGCGGGGCATCCAGGTCTACGACGAGTGGTTCGTCACGCAGCTGGCGGTGACCGACGAACCCGATCCCGGCGACCGGACGTGCTCGGGCGTGGTGGCCTACGAGGTGCGGACCGGGGAGGTCGCCGGCTTCCGCGCCCGGAACGGCGTCGTGCTCGCGACGGGCGGGCCGGGCCAGGCCTACGACCACACCACCAACGCCGTCTCCTGCACCGGCGACGGGCAGGCGATGGCCTACCGCGCCGGGGTTCCCTTAGAGGACATGGAGTTCGTGCAGTTCCACCCGACGACGCTGCCCTCGACGGGCGTGTTGATCACCGAGGGCGTCCGCGGGGAGGGCGGGATCCTCTACAACGCCGAGGGCGAGCGCTTCATGTTCGAACGCGGCTACGCGAACAACGACGGCGAGCTGGCCTCCCGCGACGTCGTCTCGCGGGCGGAGCTCACGGAGGTCAACGAGGGCCGGGGCGTCGAGGACGACCACGTCTACCTGGACATGCGCCACCTCGGCGAGGAACGGATCATGGATCGCCTCGAGAACATCGTCCACCTCGCGGAGGACTTCGAGGGCGTCGACGCGCTCGAGCAGCCGATGCCGGTCAAGCCCGGCCAGCACTACGAGATGGGCGGCATCGAGACGAACGAGAACGGGGCGACGGCGATCGACGGGCTCTACGCTGCGGGGGAGTGTGCCTGCGCTTCCGTCCACGGCGCGAACCGCCTGGGCGGCAACGCGTTGCCGGAGCTGCTCGTCTTCGGTGCGCGGGCCGGGCGCCACGCCGCCAAGCCCGACCGGGCCGACGCGAAGCTCGAAACCGGCCGCACCGACGAGGCCGAGCCCGAGACGGACCTCGACGCGCCCGTCGAGCCAGGCGCCGTCGATGCGGGCGGTGAGGAGACGGCGGCGGACGGTGGGGCCGCCGAGGACGAGGACCCACTCGTGGCCGCCGTCCGGCAGGAGCAAGACCGCATCCAGACGTTCCTCGAGCGCGAGGAGGGCGTCAACCACGCCGAGATCCGCGCCGAGGTCCAGCGGACGATGACCGAGAACGTCAACGTGTTCCGCGAGGAGTCGGCGATCCGCCAGGCGCTGCGGGACATCCGCGACGCCCGCGAGCGCTACCAGGACGTGGCGGTCTCGGACCCGAGCCGGACGTTCAACACCGACCTCATCCACACCATCGAGACCCGGAACATCATCGACGTCGCCGAGACGATCACGCTGGGCGCGCTCGCCCGGACGGAGTTCCGCGGCGCCCACTGGCGCAAGGAGCACCAACAGCGCAAGGACGACGAGTGGCTCAAGCACACGCTGCTCAGCTGGGAGGGCGGCAGCCCTGAGATCTGGTACAAGCCCGTCGACCTCCAGGGCGAGAACCAGGTCTACGAGCCCAAGGAACGGAGTTACTGACCGACGCGCCGTTTTCTCCGCGCGACCGCGGCCGATCCCAGGCGGCTTCGCAGCGGGTTCGCGCTATCACTCGACCGTCAGCCCGGTGATCTCGAAGCGGGTGCCGCCGCTTTCGGCGTCAGCGACGTCGATCGTCCACCCGTGGGCCTCGACGATCCGCTCGACGATCGTGAGGCCGATCCCGGAGCCGTCGTCCGCCGAGGAGTGGCCCCACTCGAACACGGCAGCCTTGCGGTCGTCCGGGATACCTGCGCCGTCGTCCTCCACGTAGAACCCGGTGTCCCCGATCCGACCGACGCGGATCGTGCAGTCGACCCCACCGTGTTCGATCGCGTTGCGAAAGAGGTTCTCGAAGACGTGCTGCAGCCGGCTCCTGTCGCCGTGGACGACGCCCTCGTCCACGACGTCGATGTTGGCCTCGGCCGAGGCGACGCTGCCCCAGCTCGCCCCGACGAGGTCGACGAGGTCGGTGGGTTCCCGCTCCGCGACGATCTCGCCCTGCCGCGCGAGGGTCAGGGTGTCCTCGATGAGCGTTTCCATTCGCTCGAGCGCGTCCTCCAGCGGGTCGACGTGCTCGCTCCCGGACTCCTCCGCCAGCAGTGCCGCTCTGCCCTGTGCGACGTTGAGGGGATTCCGCAGGTCGTGGGCGACGATGCTCGCGAACTCGTCGAGTTGCTTGGTCTTGCTGCGGAGCTGTCGCTCCCGCTCGACGCGGTCGGTGACGTTGCGGGTGATCCCGACGATGCGGGTCACCTCGCCGTCCTCGATCACCGGGGCGAGTCTGGTATCCCAGGTGCGTGCGCCCTCCTCCACCGCGAGCTCCTCCTCGTAGGAGATCGGTTCTCGTGCCTCGAGACAGCGCCTGTAGTTCGCCGCGAGCGCTGCGCCGTCCTCCTCGCCGAACACCTCCGCCGGAGTCTTGTCCCGCACGTCGCTGGTCGTCAATCCGGTCTCCTGCTCGTAGGAGGGACTCAGCCGCTCGAACCGGAACGTGGGCTCCGCTCCGTCCTGCTCGACGCGGAGGAAGAAGATCGCCTCCTCGGCGTTGTTCAGCAGGACCGTGTACTCCTCCGCGAGTGCGCGGTGCTCTTCCTCGCGCCGCTTTCGCTGGGAGATTTCGCGAGTGACGATGAGGATCCCGTCGACGACCCCGTCGTCGAGGCGGTTCTGGATCGTCGCCTCGATCCAGCACCACGACCCGTCGGCGTGGCGCCACCGCGTCTCGGCGGTCTCGACGGCGTCGGGGTCCTCCAGCACCCGCTCGATGGCCGCCCCGACCTGCTCCCGGTCGTCGGGATGCTGGTATTCGTACCCGACCTCGCCGATCAGCTCGTCGGGCTCGTAGCCCAGCGTACGCTCGACGGAGGGACTCACGTAGGTGATGGTGCCGTCCGTGTCGGCGATCGTCGCGACGTCCGGGGACTCCTCGACGAATACGCGGTAGAGCTCCGAGTCCATAGACTCGTTACTCGGTGTAGGGGATAAGCGACCTGGCAGTTGCCTCGGCACGGCGGATCGACGGCCTGGCGGGCTCCGGGTTCGCTCCGTCCTCAGCCCACACCGAGCCAGCCCAGGAGATCCACGCCCACGTCGACCCACTGGATCAGCTTGTACCCGAGGTAGATCCCGACGATCCCGAGCACGCCGGGCAGCTCCGGCGGCGCGGGGATCGGCACCTGGATGAACGCGAACAGTCCGCCGGCGAGGATCCCGGTCAGCAGTGCGAGCGACGCGACGAGCAGGTCGACCATGCCATGATTCGCGACTGCGGGACGCTTAAGCGGTGGCCCGGAGTGGAAGGATCCCCGTAGGAGCGGTGCCGCACGGAAGCCCCCTCCCGCTCGCGTCCGCTCGCTCACGGCTCGCTACGCTCGCCGCTCGCCGTTCGGAGGCGCTCCCTGCGGTCACGCCTCCAGCTCGCTGCGCGCTTCGCTCCCGTTGGTCGCTGCAGTGCTTACTTCCCGAGCGAACGCGACCGGTCGGCCCCTTCCGGAGCCCCGCCCGAATGGCAGAGGTCCGATCTCATGACACGCGGTGGTGTGCGGTGGCGCGTGCGGCGCTGACCTCGTGTCAGCGCGCACCGCGCGAGGGTCGAGCAGCGCAGCCGAGTGGAACGAGGCGAGCAGCGCAGGCGGCTGGGGAGGCCGAGGCTGTCTGGGTGGACTGAGCGATCCCGTCGGGATCGCGAGGGTCGAGGGACGAGCGAAGCGAGTCCCTCGGGACATCGAAAGGGGCCGATCGCTCGCCGGGCGTCAGGACGTAAGCACCGCAGCGGACGCGAGGAGCGCAACGACTGAGGCCCGGCGAGCGATCGGGGGCTTTCGGGCGGGACATTCTCTCCAGTACGACCTGTCTCTCCATTCCTGACTGATGATGGCGAGATCCCAGGCACTTTAGGACGCCCCGGCACCTCCCTCCCCCATGACCCTCGACCGGGTGCACTTCCAGGGGATAACCCGACACGCCCGGCGGATCGGCAGGACCATCGACGAGCGGGACCACCAGCGCTTCGCGACGACCGTCTGGCGGGCGTTCCTCGACCCGCTCCGGGACGCCGACGGCCGTGCCGTCCTGCGGCCACTCGGCGAGCAACGCCTGCGCGAGATCGACCTCGAGGCCGCCGCGCTCCAGGACCCGCCCTTCCCGACGAGCCACGGCCTCGATTCCGGGACGATCAACCCGACCTCCTACAAGAACGGGCTCGTGCTGGACGTCGCACAGGCGGCGATGGCCGCCGAGCCCTCGGACCTCGCGCTCCACCGCGAGCGATCGATCATCACGACCGTCCACTCCGGGGACGTCGCCAGCGTCGCGGAGTTCGAGGAGCGTCTCGACGAAGGCCACACCCGCAGTCGGCTGCTCCGGGCGCCCCAGGTCCCACGCTTCGAGGAGAGCGTCGTCCACGAGCTATCGTTGTACCTCGCCGAGAGCGGCCACGCGCTCGACCACTTCGACGCCGTGGAGGACCTCCTCGTCCTCGATGGCCCGATCTACCCGAAGGGAATGTTGAACTGGGCCGATCGCGCACCCGAACTCCGCGATCTGCTGTACGACGAGCCCGAGCCCCGGGACGTGATCGAGAACTACCTCCGACTGGTCGAGGCGGCGGTCGATCGGGACGTCCCGCTGCTGGGCTTCGTGAAGAACCCCGCGACGAAGGCGATCACGCGGACGCTCCGGGACCGGGGCGAGCGCGCGCCGTGGGTCGGGGACACCGCGCTGTTCACTCGCCTGCTCGAGCGCGGCGACGTCGTCGAGACGGTCGACGAGCACGGGGAGACCCGCCGGGAGCGCCGCCGGGACACGGACGCGCTGACCTACACCTCCTGGTTCCGGTCTCGGGGTGGTGCCGACCGCCTCCTGGCGACCGAGGACGCCGGGACCGCAGGCGCCGCGAGTTCCCCTACCGGGCCCTTCGGCATCGAGCGGGAGCTCGACCCCGAAGCCTACGAGGTCACCTTCTTCGCGCTCTACGACCCCCGGGACGACCTGCTCTACCGGATCGAGGCGCCGCTCGCGATCACCGACGATCCCGAGCGCCGCGAGCGGCTGACGCGGTTCGTGCTCCGGGCGGTCGCAGTCGAGCGCGGGCCGCCGACCGCGGTCGCGAAGGCCGACTCCCTCGCCCGCATCGGCCGGCAGAGCACCGTCGACCTCCGGGAGGCACTCGCGGAGGCCTTTGGCTCCGATCTGCTCCACGAGTACGACGACCGGCGGTGGGGCGGCGAGGTGGGGTGAGCGGGGCGCTCCCACGGCGCCCTGTCGATGCGGCTCCGTCGGTGAACGGAGTGCAGTGGCCGCCGAGGTCCCGCCTTCGCCCGAGTGCGAGGGTTAGGGCGCCACCCAGTCGCTTTGATCGGCCCCGCCGCGATCCCTGGCGTACTTCCCCAGCACGTCGGCCTCGAAGTGCATCGGATCCCCC
>Ga0207756_100048_pt1 | contig 167265 bp, 162 predicted proteins | sample A23M1SouthBayCA_FD_187748 | JGI IMG/M metagenome (GOLD analysis project Ga0207756, IMG submission 187748) | Aerobic enrichment media microbial communities from Eden Landing Ponds, California, USA - A23 M1 (3) (SPAdes) | ecosystem: Environmental > Aquatic > Marine > Unclassified | place... | reverse complement strand
CGCTCCACAAAATCCAAGTCTATCCAGTCGTTACAACCGCTGAGGCGTGCGATTTTTGCCATAGACCAGCACAAAATCGCCGCGCCTCACTTTTCAGCCTTAACTAAACACTGCCCCTCGGACCGAGCGCCAGGACTAATACCCGCGCTGGCGTCAGCGAGGACGAACCGTGTTACCCACGAGCGAACGACGGGCGAGAGCGCCACGCCGCGCCGGGGCCGACCGATGACCGATACCGGGGGGCCGCGGCGCTCGTTGTGGCGCCGCCCCTCGCGCGTCTCGCTCGCGGCGGGAGTCGTTGGCGTCCTCGCCGGCGCGGGGAGCGTCGCCGCCGTCGATTCGGGATACGTCGCGACGGATGTGGGCATCGCGCTCGCCGTCGTTGGCGTCGTCGGCGTCGCCGCGGGCGCGCTGAACCACGTGCTGGAAACGCCCCCAACGACCCCCAACGCCGTCCCCGCGAGCGTCCACGCCGCGCTCGCTTCCCTCGCCCGGGAGCGCTTCGGGTCGGCCGCCGACCGGCGGGTGTACCTCCCCGGCGACGGCGGTGCGCCCTCGCTGTTCGTCCCCGACGAGGGGGCCGACGGGACGCTCCCCACGCCGGAGACGGCACCGGGAACGACGGTCCACCCTTCGGGGGCAGAGCTGCTCGCGGCGAGCGAGCGACTGCGGAGTTCGGCTCCCCCGGCCGACGCCCGCGCTGCGCTCGCGCAGGCGACCGACGCGGCGGCGTACGGCTTCTCGCTGGCGTCCTCCGTCGAGGTTCGCGACTTCGACGAGGGCCGCGCCGTCGTCGAGGCCGACGGCGTGCTCGCGGGCGACCCGACGGGCTACGACCACCCGCTCGGCTCGCTCCTCGGCGTCGCGTTGGCCGAATCGACGGACGGACCGGTCGAACTCACGGTCGAGGGCGGCGAGGAGGCGGTTTTTACCTACCGCTGGGAGTGAACCGAATCAGCCGAACAGCACGCCGACCTGGGCAGTGAGGTCGGCGGTGGCGAGGAGAACGGCGAGGAGGACGGCGACGGCGAGGGGGAGACGGAGCCGGCGCCGCCACGGCGCGCGGACGTGGGCTGGCGCGGTGAGCGCGACGAGGGCCAGCAGGCAAAAGGCGCTCGCGACACCCCAGTAAACCGGCGTCAACGACCCGACGGCCTGGAGCGCGACGACGACCCCGAGCGACAAGCCGACCCATCCTCTGACGAACCGACGCGGCCCCGACATTGCCGGCGCTTTCGGCCGGACCGACTTAACTGCACCCGTCGCGGGGGTTATCAGGGCCTCGCGCCAACTACCGAGCATGTGGCCGTGGGCACACGCCGTGTTCGGTTATTGTGGGTATATCCTTGCCCGGCCACGGGCCATCAAGCACGCGGACCGCTACGCTCTGCTCGCAGCCCTCTTCGGAAGCCAGTTTCCGGACGCGGTCGACAAGCCCCTCGCGTGGGGGCTCGCCGTCATTCCCTCGGGGCGCTCGCTCGCGCACTCGCTGCTGACGGCCGCCGCCGTCTGTGCTCTCGTGTACCACGTCGCCGCCGTGCGGGGGCGCAGACGGGAGATTGGCGTCGCCTTCGCCGTCGGCTATCTCTCCCACCTGGCCGGCGACGCCCTCCGCCCGGCGCTCGAGGGCTCCTACGCCGAACTCGGATTCCTCCTCTGGCCGCTGTCGCCGGCGCCCGCCTACGACGAACCCGTCGGGGTTCGGGCGGTTCTCGCGGCGCTGGCGGAGACGGAGATAACCGGCGCGTTCCTGGTCCAGTTCGGCGCCGCCGCCGTGCTCGGCTGTCTCCTGCTCGTCCACTTCCTCCGGTTCGCCTCGTGGGGCCCGGCGGAGGCAGAGACGGAGAGGGAAGCAGAGGCGGAGTGAGCGGTGGGTCTTTTCTCGTCTGCCCCCCTCGGGAGGGTATGGACGACATCGGACCGCAGGGAAAACGGGTCGTCGTGACCGGCGGCGGCGGGTTCGTCGGCCACCATCTCGTGGACGCCCTCGCCGCGTACAACGACGTGACCGTCCTCGACGACTTCTCGAACGGCCGCCGCGAACGCCTCCCCGAGGGCGTCACGGTACACGAGGGCGACGTGTGCGACCCCGAGGCAGTGACGCGGGCCGTCGAGGGCGCGGACGTCGTCTTCCACGAGGCGGCCGTCGTCAGCGTCGAGCGCTCCGTCGAGGACCCCGAGGCGACCCACGCGGTGAACGTCGACGCGACGCTCTCCGTCCTCTCCGCGGCCCGCAAAGCGGACGCCCGCGTGGTGTTCGCCTCCAGCGCGGCGGTCTACGGCACGCCGGAGCACGTTCCCGTCGCCGAGACCGCACCCAAGGAGCCGGTCTCGCCGTACGGCCTCGAAAAGCTCAGCGCGGACCACTACTGCCGGCTGTTCGCGGAGCTCTACGGCGTCGAGACCGTCGCGCTGCGCTACTTCAACGTCTACGGCCCCGGCCAGTCGAAGGGGCCGTACAGCGGTGTCATCACCGCTTTCGTCGACCAAGCCCGCGGGGGCGGCCCGGTCACAGTGCAGGGGGACGGCGAGCAGACCCGTGACTTCGTCCACGTCAGCGACGTCGTGCGAGCGAACCTGCTCGCGGCGACGACGGAGCACGTCGGTGAGGCGTTCAACATCGGCACCGGGCGAGCGGTCCCCGTCCGCCGGCTCGCCGAGGTCGTCCGCGACAGCGTCGACCCCTCGGTCGACATCCAGACGGGCGCGGCCAGGGCGGGCGACGTGCGACACAGTCGCGCCGACATCACGAAGGCCCGCGGGCGCTTGGGCTACGAACCGACAGTCGACCTCGAGGAGGGCATCCGAACGGTCGTCGAAACCTAACTACTCCCGGACGACGACGGTCCCCTTCATCACCGACTCGTGGGGGATGCAGTAGTAATCGTACTCGCCGGGAGTGTCGAAGGTGTGTTGATACGTATCGCCCTCGCCGAGCGCGCCCTCCTCCGGGTAGGCCTCGTTGGCCGCCGCTTGGGCGTCGAAGTCGCCGGAGGCGAAGTAGTCCGCGTCCTCGGGAATCCCGTCCTCGTAGGCCGTCACGGAGTGGGCGACGGCGCCGACGTTCTCCCAGGTGACGGTGCCGCCGACGGAGACCTCGACGGTTTCCGGGGCGAAGTTCAGGTTGTCAGTCATCTCGGCGGTAGCGGACTCCGGCGCGCCGGCCGTCGTCGGCGTCGGGTCGGCTCCCGAGTCACCGGAACATCCGGCGAGGGCGGTGAGAGCGGACGCGCCCGCGATTCCTCGGACGAGCGTCCGGCGTGAGAGAGGCATACCGATACATCGAGCAACCGGCGCAAAACAGTCCCGGTTCGCTCAAGCCGCGTCCGCGACGAGGGCCTCGGCACGCTCGAAGAGGGCGTCCGCCCGTGCCGGGTCGCGGGCCTCGGCGGTCACGCGGACCTTCGCTTCGGTGCCGCTCGCCCGCAGGAGAAACCACGCGTCGCCGAGGTCCACGCGCACGCCGTCGAGCGTGTCGACCTCCGCGTCCGGGAACCGCTCCGCGACGGCCCCGCGGACGCGCTCCATCACCGCTTCCTTGTCCTCGACGTCGACGGTCGTTCGGCGGGTCGGGTAGCACTCGAACGCGCCGACGAGTTCCGCGAGCGACCCCTCCTCGGCGACGCGCTCGACGAGCTTCGCGGCCGCGAGCGGCCCGTCGGGACAGAGCGTCTCCCCCGGGAATATCCACGCCCCGCTCGGCTCGCCGCCGAAGACCGCGCCTGTCTCGACGGCGCCCTCGGCGACGAATACGTCGCCGACCCTCGTGCGTACCGTTTCGGCGCCCACGGCGTCGAGAGCGTCGGCGACCAAGAGACTCGTGTCGACGGGGACGGTGACCGTATCGCCCGCGCCGGCCATCCCGCGGGCGAACAACGCGAGCAACACGTCGCCGGGGATGAACTCGCCCTCGCCGGTGACGGCCATCATCCGGTCGGCGTCGCCGTCGTGCGCGATGCCCATCTCGGCCTCGGAGTTCGCCACCGTCGCCGCCAGCGTCCGGCAGTTCTCCGCGGTCGGCTCGCTCGGTCGGCCGGGAAACGCCCCGTCGGGCTGGGCGTTGAGCGTCTCCACGCGACAGCCGATACGCCGGAGCGCGTCAATGCTGACTCCGCCCGCGCCGTTCCCCACGTCGACGACGACGTGTGGCGGGTCGTCGACCGAAACCGCGTCCGCGATGGCCGCCGCGTGGCGCTCGCGGGCGCCGTCCCACGGGCGACGCTCGCCGACGGCGTCCCACGCCTGTCGCTCGAAGCTCCCGGACTCGATGCGCTCGACCAGTCGGTCCTGTCCGGCCTGGTCGAACGCCTGCCCCGAGGGCTGCCACACTTTCAGCCCGTTATCGGGGGCCGGGTTGTGCGAGGCGGTCACCGAGACGCCGGCGTCGGCGCCGCGCCACGCGACGCTCCGTGCCACCGTCGGTGTCGCGGCCATCCCCACCTCGACCACGTCGGCGCCGCACTCGGTCAACCCGGCGGCGAGCGCGTCGACGAGCATCGGCCCAGTGGTTCGTGGGTCCCGCCCGACGACGACGCTGTCAGCCTCCCCAGCCAGCGCGCGGCCGACGGAGAGCGCCAGCGCCGCGTCAACGTCCTCGCCGACTCGCCCCCTGATACCGCTCGTCCCGAAATACGTTCGACCCATGCCACAGCGCGGGTCGGGGAGCGGCATAAACCCCGCCCCACGCTCCGGTACTGTTTTGCCCGCCCGGCTACCTCTCTCGGTATGACTCGGGCGCGTTGCCACCGACTACCCGCCGACCGGCCGCCGGCCGCTTCGGACGCGGGTGTCGACGGATGAGACGGCCCGCCCCGGTGACGCTGGTCGCGCTCGCCGTCGCCCTCGCCGTCGCGGGGGGACTGTCGCTGCTGTACGTCCTCGGCGTCTTCGGCGCCCCGACCGCCGTGCGCTCCGGATTCGCGCTCGTCGCCGCGCTGTTCGCGCTTCTCCTGTTCCTCCTTACCCGGAACGGCACCGCGCTCACCGGGTCCCCCACTATCTCCGGCGGCAACACCGCACGGCTCGTGCTCGCGCTCGGCGCGGCGGCGGTGCTGGCGACGGCCCTGACCGGCGAGCGCCTCCTCCCGGTTCTGGGCGCGCTCGCCCCCGGCTATCTGCTGGTCGCGGCGCAGCTCGCCCGGAGGGACCCGCCGGTCCGCTCGACGCTGGCCTCGCTCGTCGTGCTGGTCGCGGTCCCGGCCGTCACCAAGTACCTCACGACGGACGTCTTCTTCGCGGGCACCGACACCTTCGCCCACGTGGAGGCGCTCCGGCGCCTCTTCGAGACGAACTACACCACCGCGCTCCCTCACGGCTACGACCTGTTCCCCGTTTTCCACCTCGTCGTCGGTGCCGTCTCGCGCTTCAGCGACCTCCCGGCGTACGACGCCCTCCTGTTGACGGGCATCGCGGTCGCCGTCACGGCGGTGCCGGCGACGTACCTCGTCGCGGCGCGGGTCCTCGGCGACACCCGGCTCGCGCTCTGCGCGGCGACGGCCATCGCGCTCTCCGAGTTCGTCGCCTACCACGCCCTCTACTTCTTCCCGCAGGCGTTGGCGCTCGGGCTCCTGTTGGCTGGTCTCTCCGCGGCGGCATCGGTTCCGGCAGCGACACGAACGGTCACCGTCCGCCGGCACGCGGCCTACCTGCTCGCGCTGGTCGGCGTCCTCGTGTTGACTCACCATCTCACCTATCTACTGTTCGCCGGACCCCTTCTAATCCTCTTCGCCGCGGTCGGCCTGCGCGCGACGCTCGCCGGGCGCTTCGAGGCGCTTTCGGCCCCGCCCTCGGCGCTCGTGCGGGCGCCCTATCGGAGCGCGTTCCCGTTGGTCCTCGGGCTGCTCGCGCTGGTCGCCTATCTCGTCTTCTCGCCGAGTCTCATCCTCTTCGGCATCGGCGTCGCGACCTACGACATCCTGCTCGGGAGCGGCGCCCCGGGCGGGCCTTCGACGTTCCTGTTCGGCCTCACCCCCCCGGCAGACTCGCTCGTTCGGGCCGTGGAGTGGCTCCTCACGCCGACGGGCGTCTACTACAGCCTGCTCGGGACGGTCCTGCTCGCCGGCGTCTACGCGTTCCTCGGGAACGTTCGCGAGTACGCCCGTGTCGGCCCGCTGGTCGTCGTCGGGGCCGCGCTCGGGGCGCTTCTCTTTCCGCTTCCGGTCGCTATCCCGCAGGTCGAACGCCTACAGTTCGTTCTCACGCTGTTCGTCGCCGCCCCCGTCGGGCTCGGCGTGGCCCACACGCTCCGCACGAGCGCGCGCTCCCGGCGCGTCGCCGTCGTCGGCGTCGTGCTGGTCGCGGCGCTCGCCACGGCGACCCCGCTGACCCGTCTGGCGGCCGCCGACATCGACGGGGTGTATCTCGACGAGCGCGGCGCGCAGACGACGATGAGCGACGCGGAGTACGCGGCCCTCGATTCGACGGCCGGCTTCCTCGACGCCCGGACGAGCGGCCCCGTCGCGACCGATTACATCGGCCAGCGCGCGCTCGCTTCGGTCGGGTGGCGAACTGACCCCGGGGAGAACGGCCTCGTGGCCGCCGGGACGGGGCTCTCGGCGCCGCCGGGCTACATGGTCGTCCGCGCGCCGTGGCGTACCGACTTCGTCCCGGTCATGGCCCGACGGGGGCTGGTCTCCGAGGACGTCAAGTGGTTCACGACCGTTTCACCCCGCTACGAGCGCGCGCTCGCCGCCCACGACAGGGTGCGCGACGCCGGCCCGGTTTCCGTGCTGGCGTCGTCCGACGGGTTCGAGGGCGTCCTCGGGAACAAAAGCGCCTGATCAGGCGAACGACGACCAGAACGGGTGAGCGAACAGCCGGCCCACAGACGCGTCGCGGACCCGCTCGAAGGCCGCGGGGTCCGTGGGTCCAAGGAACGCGGCGGCGTGCTGAAGCGGGCGCGGTACGGTGTCGGGGTAGGTCCGGAGGAAGTCGCGCCAGCGGAGGCCGGCCCGTCCTCCCGAGAGGAGTCGCGCGTCGAGCAACTGCTCGGTCGGCATCTCCCCCGCGACGAGGCGCTCGAAGGCGGCGTCGTCGATGACGCCCAATCCCGCCGGCGAGCGCGGGAGCGCGGCGTGCCAGTCCACTTCGGGGAGCAGGGGAACGTCGAACTCCTCGGCGTACGCCGAAAGCGGCGTCGCCGTGTGACACCCCTGGGCGAGAGCGTTCAGCGCCGGCGGGTAGCCCGTCGCGTAGCCCAGCGCCGCCGCGAAGGGTTCTTCGGCCGCCCGCGAGAGCAGCGCCCGCAGGCGTTCCGGCGGGAACCCCAGGGAGGGGAACAGCGGATGGGCCGGGGCGACCCACGCCGCGTCGGCGGCGAGCGCGCAGAGCTCGTCCAGCGAGCACGCCCGTGCGGGGGGTCGGGACTCGATGGGGAGACCACAGACGGTGACGTGGCTGTGGTCCGTTTCGAGGGAGGTTTCGACGCCGTTTATCACTGTACCGCGGTTCTCGCCCACCTCCAGCACCGCGTGGGCGCAAAAGCGCTCGAAGCGCCCGCCGCGCGCCTCGACCCGCCGGCGGAGCGTCTCGAATCGTTCCGGCGGCGCCCGCCAGTGTTCCGTCCGGGTAAACACGATATCGACGCCCGGCGGCGCGGCCGCCAGCGCGGAGAGGTAGTCGCCGTAGTGGTTGCTCTCCTCGACGCCGCGCTCGCTCCGCTCCGTCGCGTTCGAGTCCGTGGTGTGGGTGTGATGGAAGAGGAGCGTCGGCACGTACCCTTCCCACCCGGCCAAACGACAAAAGCCTGCCCCGGCCGCACGGCCGGACGGTCTCCCCGCCTCCGGATAACAATAATTCGGGTGTATCAGGACCTCTATGCCTAGTTTTCGTTTATATTGCGCGAGAGGTTCAAGTGTGTCAGCGCCCTATTATCGGTTGATGACAGATGAACGACGCTGGCTGTCGGGGCTGACCCGCCGCGACTATCTGCGGGCGACCGGGAGCATCGGCCTCCTCGGCGCCGTCGCGGGGTGTTCCGGGTCCGGAGCCCTGGAGGGCGAAGAGTCCGTCCGGTTCGGCTACGGCGGCGACGCGCTCCAGGTGATGACCGCGGCGAGTGCCAGCGTCTCGGACACGACGACGCTGGCGCCCGTCGCGCGCTGGGCGCTCGACGAAGCTTGCGGCGACACCGCACACGACATCGCCGGCGACAACGACGGGACCTTCTACGGGTCCCCCGGACTCGGCCTCGACGGCGTCCGCGGCGCCGGGAGCGTCGACTTCCGCGCCACGGACGGCCATTACGCCGAAATTCCCGACGCGCCGGCACTCCGCCCCGGTCCGGAAATCGGTTTCGGGGGGTGGTACCGTACCGCGAGCGGCGACACCAACCAGACTGTCCTCCAGAAGGCAGACGCGCTGAACGGCGGCGCGGGCTACTCCATCGAGGTGCAGACGGAGAGCGGCGTCCGCGCCCACGTCGGCACCGAGAACGGGGAGGTGTCGGTCAAGAGCTTCGGGCACGCGACCCACGACGGCGCGTGGCACCACCTGTTCGCCGTCTGGGACACCGAGACGCTCCGACTCTACCTCGACGGCGAGGAAGTCGCCCGCTCCCGGGGGAGCGGGTCGGTCGTCCACTCGGGGAACGACCTGTTCATCGCCCGCGGGCACAACCGCTGGAGCAGTCGCTACGACATGGCCGGCGCTCTCGACGACGTGCGCGTCTACGACGCCGCGCTCTCGGCGGCGGCCGTGAGCGCCCTCTACGAGGGGAGCGAGGAGACGACGACCACGACGCCGACGACGACGGAGCAGACCACCACAACGAGCGAACCCACGACCACCGCCGATCCGACCTCCCCGACAACGACGTCTGAGCCGACCACAGCGACGACTACCACGACAACGACGACCCCACAGACGACGACCACCACCACGTCCACCGACAACTACGGACAGGCAGGCTACGGCGCCTACGGCTACGGCGGCACTCTCGACAACTGAGATGACCGACAACCACAACCTCGACACGCCCGTTGAAGGAACGCTCGACTGGCACATCCCGCTGAACGCCAACTTTGAGGCCCTCGACACCGCCGTCGAACTCCGGGACACGGCCGCGAACCGCTCGAACTACGTGCCCAAGGAGGGCGCGAAGTTCCTCGCCACCGACACCGGCCGGGTGTATCTCGGCGACGGCTCCGCCTGGAACGCGGTCGGCAGTATCGCCGGGGACGGCGGCGACGGCGAGGGTGTCAACACGGCGCTCGTCGCGGGGAACCTCGTCGCCCTCGCGCGGGAACTCCCGTCGCCACAGGTCATCGACCCCGACGGGACGGACACGCCCGTCCAGGACGCGATGGACCTCCTCGGGAACAACGGCGGCGGCGTCGTCCGCTTACCGCCGTACACCGTGAGCGAGGCCGGGAGCGTCCGGCCGTACTCCAATACGACGGTGCTCGGCTTCGGGCCCGACGTGTCGAAAGTCTCTATCACCGGGTCGAACACCGACGGCGTCCGCTTCGACCGGAGCGAGGCCGTCTCGCGGGTCCGTCTCGACGGGTTCGCGCTCAACGGCCCCGGTCTGAGCGCCGACTCCGGCGTCGCCATCCACCACGTGACTGGCGACACGCAGGACCTCGTCGTCGGCCGAATCGTCTTCTGGGGGTGGAACAATTCGGTGTATCGGGTCGACGAGGGCGTCGGCCCCTTCCAGTGCCGCCACGAACTCCTCACCGTCTACGAATGCGACGCGGGCGACGAGGACGGCCTCTTCGAGTTCCGCTCGTGGTACGGCCCGGCGAACTGGTTCGGCACCATCGCGGCCTACCCCTCGGCCGATTACAGCGGGTCAAACACGACGGTGTTCTTCTCGCGGGGCGGGACGCAGGCAGTCGGCCACCTGACGATGGGCGGGTCGGCGGGTATCGCCGTCGACCAGACGTGGGACAGCCACCTCCACTTCGAGCACGTCCACTGGGAGCCGACCGACCTGCGCTCGACGCCGCCCGCCATCGTCCGCCTCCGCGGGCGGGGCCCGGGAATCGTCGACAGCCTGAAACACGTCACCGGTACCGCCGAGTACGTCTACGAGTTGGGCTACGACGCGTACAACGCCGCCGCGCCCGCCCGCAAGCGCATCGGCCAGTACTACGCCGCCGGAAGCGACCTCGGCATCGACGCGAACACCGTGAACGTCTCGCATCCCCCGGACGCGGCGAACCCCTCCTACTACTGGGGGACAACCGACGACGTGGACGTGACGCACGGCCAGAGCGGCTCCGGGGGCCTGCGGGTCCTCGGGACGGCCGGCACGGCGATGGGATAGTCCAGCACAACGGATTTCTGTTTCGGGGGTGAGGTTTCGCTATGCAAACCGTCGTTCTCGCCGCAGGCTCGGGCACGCGTCTCCGTCCGTTCACCGAGACCCAGCCCAAACCCACGCTCCCCGTCGCCGGTCGACCTCTTATATGTCACACGCTCTCGGCGGCCGTTGCAGCGGGTGCGAGCAGACTCGTCGTCGTGGTGAACCCGAACACCGACGCCGTCCAGCGCGCCGTCGGCGACCGCGTCGCGGGCGTCGACGTCGAGTACGTCACGCAGACCGAGCAGCGGGGCACCGCCGACGCCGTCGCCGCGGCGGCCGATTCGCTTGAGGACGCGCCGTTCGTCGTGTTGAACGGGGACGCCCTCTACGACGAACCCTCCCTCGCCGACCTGTACGGGTCCGCACCTGCGGTCGGTTCCTTTCGTGTTTCCGACCCCGGGAGCTACGGCGTCCTCCACACGGAGGGCGAGCGGGTGACCGGCGTCGTCGAGAAGCCAGAGAACCCCGCGTCGGACCTCGTGAACGCCGGCGCGTACGCGCTCCCCGCCGTCGTCCGCTCGTGGCTCGATGTCCCGGAGAGCGAGCGCGGCGAACTGGAGTTCACCGACGTCCTCAATCGAGTCTGTGGGGAAGTCGAGGTCGGCACGGTCGAGTTCGAGCGCTGGCTGGACGTGGGCCGCGCGTGGGACCTGCTGGCCGCCAACGAGTGGAAAGTCGAGGAGACCGGGCCACGGGTGGAGGGCGAGGTGTCCGAGGATGCCGTCCTCTCGGAGCACACCTACGTCGCGCCGGGCGCCGAAGTCAGATCGGGCGTCGTCATCGACGGCCCGGCGTACATCGACAGCAACGCGACCGTCGGGCCGAACGCCTACATCAGGGGCACCACCTACGTCGGCCCCGAGGCGAAAGTGGGCCACGCCGTCGAGGTGAAAAACAGCGTCCTCATGGCCGGGGCGACGGTCGGCCACCTCGCCTACGTCGGCGACAGTCTCCTGGGACAGGACGTGAACTTCGGCGCCGGCACGAAAGTCGCCAACCTGCGCCACGACGGCGGGGACGTGAAGCTCACCGTGAAGGGAGAACGCGTCTCGACGGGCCGCCGGAAGTTCGGCGTCGTCTGCGGCGACGGCACGAAGACGGGGATCAATACGAGCCTCAACGCCGGCGTCACCCTCTCGACGGGCGCCAGCACGACGCCCGGCGAGGTCGTAACTCGGGACCGCTAGAGCCGGCGCCGTTCGGTGGTCCGCAGGGGCCACGGCTCCCTCGATTTCAGTCCCTCCAGGAAGCCGACGCCGTAGCAGCCGTACTGGACCAGCAACACTACGGGCGCAAGCAGGGCGACCGGTCGCTTCACGTCCCTGAGCGCCGCCACCGTCACCGACACGGCGACCGGGAGGAAGAGGAGGAACAACAGGAGGGGCGCGCGGAGCCGCCGCGTACGGAGCGCGTCGAGGCCGGCGAGCGCGCCGACGCCCAGCCCGAGGGAGGGGAGAGGGGAGTACCACCGGACGACGCGTCGGTGGCGGCGCTGGATGCGGGCCATCGCATACCCATACGAACGGCTCTTGCGCGCCACCGCGCCGAGCGACGCCGGCAGGTGGTGGGAAACGGGGTTGAGCGGGTTGAATCGGAAGCGATAGCCGTCCCGTTCCAGCCGGTGGTGGAACTCCGCGTCCTCGCCGACGTTGACGCCGTCGTCATACTGATAGGAGTCGAAGAGGGCGCCGTCGTAGAGCACGTTGCACGCGGGCACCGACCCGACCTCACGGAGCGTGTCGATGTCGCGGGACTGGGGCGATCCACCCGACCCGAACGGCGAGCCCTGGACGCTCTCGACGAGCTTCGCGAACGGCGAGTCATCGGGGAACGTCCGGTTCGGGCCGCCGACGCCGACGACGTGGTCGGGGGCGTCGCGCAGACAGTCGACGTGGCTGGTCAGCCAGCGCTCGGGCACCGCGCAGTCCGAGTCGGTGCAGGCGACGTACTCGCCGTTCGCGGCGTCGACGCCGCGGTTCCGACAGGCGCCGATGGTCGCGCCCGGCGCGGAGAGGAAGCGGACGTCGTGGCTCGCGGCGACAGCCTCGGTGTCGTCTTCCGACCCGCCGTCGACGACGATGACCTCGTAGTCGCCGGGGTAGTCAAGCGCATCGAGCGACGCGAGCGTCTCGCCGAGCGTCCGCGCGGAGTTGTACGTCACCACGATGACCGACACCGCGGGATACGTGTCGCTGTTCGATGCCACGGTCGTGTGCTCTGGTAGGGGCGGGCGACCGGGATAACAGTACCGACGCCCCGCCGCGATGGCTTTATGCGCCGGTACTCTCTCCATCCGGCATAGTATGGCAGACACTCACGGGCACCGGGGGAAGCTTTTCGGGGGGCTGGGTGTGCTGAAGAACTCGCTGGGGGAGTCCAAACGGCTCCGCCGTACCGCCTGGCACCTCTTCGAATCCCTCCACCGGTCGGTGGACGCCCGGCGGACGCCGCCGCCGGTCGCCGGCCCCGAGGGTATCGTTGAGCGTCACGCCGGCCCGACGGCGCCGACGTCCCCCTACGGCCCGCCGGAATCGGACCCGCTCGACACGGCGCCCGCCCTCCCGAAACCGGTGTTGGAGCCCTCCGACGTCACGGACTTCGGCGCCGTCGAACTCGTCGCGGACCCGTTCCTCTACCCCGATCCCGAGGGCGGGTTACACATGTTCTTCGAGGTGTACAACCACTTCCGGACGCCCACGGCGGCCATCGGGCACGCCACGAGCGAGGACGGCGTCGAGTGGACCTACGACCGCGTGGTCCTGGAAGACGACTGCCACCTCTCCTTTCCCTACGTGTTCCGCCACGAGGGGACGCACTACATGGTTCCCGACCGGTGGTCCCGCGACGACGCGAACCCCGCCGACGTGACGCTGTATCGGGCGACGGAGTTCCCCACCAAGTGGGAACCCGTTTCGCGGCTGGTTTCGCCCGACGAGCCACAACACGACTGCGTCGTGTTCCACTGGGAGGGCCGGTGGTGGGCCCTGCTCGGGGACGGCAGGAACCTCTGGGCGTACCACGCGGCGCAACTCACCGACGAGGGGTGGACGCCTCACGCCGAGAACCCGGTCGTCACGGACCGCCCTCGCGCGGGCCGCCCCGGCGGGCGCCCCCTCGTCAGGGACGACTACGTCCTGGCGTTCCTCCAGGAGTCCAGAATCGGCTACGGCGACTGCGTCAGGGGCTATCGCATCACGGAGCTCACACCGACGACGTACGCCGACGAGGAAGCGTCGGAGAGACCCGTCGTCGAACCGCCGCCCGGGAAACTGGGGTGGAACTCCGGGTTCATGCACCACTTCGACCCGTGGGCGGACGGCGAAGGGGAGTGGTGGTGCGCCGTCGACGGGAACCCGGACCTCGGGTGGCGAGTGTTCGGGTCGAACCACTGGGCCATCGGCATCTACCGCTCGTCACCCGAGTGACCCGACAGCAAGGGCTTTCATCGGGGGGGCCGACAGTACGTTCAGACCCGAACCCCTCGCATGTCGAATCACCCCGCCGGCAATCAGACTGAGCAGACCTACCGCGTCCTCGGCTGTGCCACCGAACACCCCAGCCACGTGTTTCAGACGCGCACGCCGTTCAACCACCGGTCCTTCGACGCGCTCAACGCCACGGACGCCGCCCTCGACGCGGTTTCCCCGACGCCGTTCGCGCCGCCGGTCGGGCCCTACTCCGAGTACCGACACGTCCCCAAGACGGAGCAGTGGGGCTCCTATCGCGTCCACTACCCGCGCTACCTCTACGCTCTCCCGAAGAAGTACCTCTTTCACGTCTCCGGGAACTCCGCCCAGAAGCGCGTCACGAGATACGTCGAGGACACCTTCGAGACGCCCCACGACGTGGTGCAAGTCTGTAGCCTCTATCTCGACGGCTACGCGGCGCTCGAATACTGCCGCCGTCACGACGTCCCCCTCGTCGCGCTCTCGCACGCCGGGGACCTGAAGAACTTCGAGCGGTTCAACGACACCGTTCAGGCCCAGATACGCGAAACCATCGACTACTGTTCGGCCCTCCTCACCGTCAGCGACGAACTGGGCGAGATAGCCAGACGCTACGCCCCCGCGGAGAAGGTTCGCACCCTCCCCATCGGGGAGGACCCGGAGCGCTATCCGACGGAGCGCCGCGAGCAGATACGCCGCGAGCTCGGCGTCGACCCCGACACCAAGCTCCTCCTCTTCGTCGGACGCTTCGAGGAGCAGAAGGGCGTGCGCGAACTCGTGGCGGCCCTCGGTGCCCTCGAGAGGGACGACGTTCGCGTCGCGGCGGTGGGCCACGGCGGCGACCTCCGCTGGTGGTTCCTCGACAAGTTGGGGGCGTCGCGCCACCCGGCACACGCCTACTGGGACCTCGACCCCATCGCCGTCCGTCGTCTGCACGTCGCGGCGGACGCGCTGGTCCACCCGAGTTGGACGGAAGCGCGGCCCACGGTCATCTACGAGGCAATGGCCGCGAAGACGCCCGTCATCGCCTCAAACGTCGGCGGCATCCCCGAGATGGTCGTCGACGGCGAGACCGGCGTGTTGACGCCGCCGAAGGACGCCCGGGCGCTCGCGGAGGCGTTGAACGACTGCCTGGACCAGCCCGAACGCTTGCGCGAGATGGGAAGCGCCGGCCACGAGCGCCTCCTCGAACAGGAGTGGACGTGGCAACGCCACGCCGAGAAGCTCAACGAGATACACCGCGAGGCCATGGATGAGTGAGTCGCCCGCCGTGAGCGTCGTCATCCCCGCCTACAACCGGGCGAACGTCCTCGGGCGGGCCATCGACAGCGCGCTCGCGCAAACCCGCCGCGACATCGAGGTCGTCGTCGTCGACGACGGGTCGAGCGACGACACCGAGGCCGTCGTCGAGGGGTACGACGACCCGCGGGTCAGATACGTCGCCCACGGGGCGAACCGCGGCGTGAGCGCCGCCCGGAACACCGGCGTCGACGCCGCGCGCGGCGAGTACGTCGCCTTTCTCGACTCCGACGACGAGTGGGTCGCGCGGAAGCTCGAACGCCAGCTCGCGGCCATCGAGTCCCGCGGGCCCGGGTGGGTCGGGGCGTACTGCGAACCGCTGGTCCCCGACCCGTCGCCCTTCGCCCGGGCGGTCGCGTGGGCGTCCGGGCTGGTGCGTCGCGACGGCGTCACCGAGGGGGGGCGGGAACTGGCTGACGCCCTGCTCCGGATGCAGGTGTTCATGTCCCCCGGGTCGACGCTGATCGTCGAGCGCGCGGTGCTCGAATCCGTCGGGGGCTTCGACGAGGGACTGCGGATCTACGAGGACTGGGACCTCGTGCTCCGGGTGTTGGCCGTCGGCAAGCTCGCACACGTCGACGAGCCGCTCGCCGTCATCCACGCGAGCGGCGACCCGCCGGGAGCGGTGTACGCGGCCAACGACCGGCGCTATCTCGACCGGAACGCCGAACTCGTCGCCGAACTCGCGGGGCGGGGAATCGACGTCGAGCGGGTTCACCGACTGGGCGTCGCGGGGCATTTCCTCTCCGGCGGGGAGTTCCGCGAGGCGCTGTCGTATCTCGACTGGAACGTGGCAGTCCGCCCCGCCGACGCGGCGCGGGTCCTCCTCTGGACCGCATTGGGGCTCCGAGCGCGTCTCGGCCGTTGATCGCACCGATAGCTTATTGCGCTCGCCGTTGGTTCTCTCCGACACTGGTTCTCCAGCATGACACCTGACAGCGCACCGGACGAGGCAGTCGGCGGGCAGTACCGCGCGCTCGCCTGCTCGGTTCACCACCAGAGCCACGCGCTCCAGGTGCGCTCCCCCTTCAACCACCGCTCCCTCGACGCGTTGAACCGCGGACCGGCGGACCTCGATGTCGTTGTCCCGACGCCGTTCGCGCCGCCGGTCGGGCCCTACTCCGAGTATTCCCGCGTTCCCCGGACGGAGCGGTGGGGAACTTACACCGCACACTACCCGCGGTTCCTCTACGCGGTTCCGAAGAAACGCTTCTACCATGTGTCCGGTGACTCCATCCAGAAGCGCGTCACCAAATACATCGAGGACACCTTCGAGACGGACCACGAAATCGTCCACGCCTGCGACGTCTACCTGGACGGCTACGGGATGTTGCGCTACTGCCGGCGCCACGACCTCCCGCTCGTCGTGATGAGCCACGCCGTCGACCTGAAGAACTACGAGACGTTCAACGAGCGGACGCAGGCCCGCATTCGCGAGACGCTCGACTACGCCTCCCGAATACTCACAGTCAGCGACGAACTGGGTGAAGTCGCCAAGCGCTACGCACCCGCCGGGAAGGTTGAAACAGTGCCTATCGGCGAGGACCCCGAGAAGTTCCCTGTCGAGCGCCGCGAGCAGATACGCCGCGAGCTCGGCGTCGACCCCGACACCAAGCTCCTGCTCTACGTCGGTGCCTACACCCGAGAGAAGGGCATCGAGGACCTCCTGAAGGCGATGAACGCCCTCGAACGGGACGACGTAATGCTCGTCACCGTCGGCCACGAGGGCGACAAGCGCTGGTGGCTGCTCAACCAGTTGAGCGAGCTCTCCCATCCCGCCCACTCCTTCTGGCGCCTCGACCCGGTGGCCCTGCGGCGCTGGCAGGTGGCCGCGGACGCGCTGGTGCACCCGAGTTGGACGGAAGCGCGGCCCACGGTCATCTACGAGGCAATGGCCGCGAAGACGCCCGTCATCGCCTCGAACGTCGGCGGCATCCCCGAGATGGTCGTCGACGGCGAGACCGGCGTGCTGGTCGACCCGCACGACCCGGCGGCGCTCGCGGCGACCCTCGACGAGCTGTTGGGCCGCCCCGAACGCTTGCGCGAGATGGGTGCCGCCGCCCGCGAGCGCCTCGTCGAACAGGACTGGACGTGGCGGGGGTACGCCCGCCGCGTCGGGGCGATACACCGCGAGGTGATGGACGGATGGTGAGCCCGCCGAATGGAGTTGTTCTGCGTCGTTGACGAGGAGCAGGACCAACTCCATCTGCTCTTTCCGGGCTACCGCCACGACGACAACCGGCGCTTCCCGGGGGAAGCGCTCTACCGGGCGGCCGCCCGGTGGGCCATCGACGAGGGAATCGCGACGTGTAACTTCGGCGGGACGGACCCCGACGTCGAGAACGGCGTCTACCGGTTCAAATCGGAGCTCGGCGCGACGCCGGCCCCGACGCTCCGCTGGGAGCGGATGGGTTCGGCGCTCGGGCGCGTCGCCTACGCGCTGGTGAGCGGGGCGGCCCTTGGGTCGCTGTTCCGGAGGCGCTGACCCACACAGCAAAGTGCTTGTGGGGTGTGGGTCACCCGAAGCGTGTCCACGAACCCTCCCACCGTTTCGGTCGTCATTCCGTACAGCGCCCGGTACACGCCCGAGTCGATGTTAGCGGAGGCCGAGCGGAGCGTCGCGGCACAGACCGTCCCCACGGAGACGGTGGTCGTCGACGACGTCGATGACGGTCCCGGGGCGGCCCGGAACGCCGGACTGGAGCGCGCCTCGCATCGCTATGTCGCGTTCCTCGACGCCGACGACCTCTGGGCGCCCGACAAACTCGAACGCCAACTCGAACGGATGAGTGAAACGAGCGCGGGGCTCTGCGTGCAGGGGGACGCGACGGACCTCGACGACTTCGTCTATCGGGTGTTCGTCGGCGACCTCACCTCGCTGACCTCCTCGATGCTCGTGGACACCGAGGCCGTCGCTGCGCGCTTCGAAGCCGACCTCGTCCGCGGCGAGGACCTGCTCTACGCCCTCGAAGCGGCTACCGAGGCCGGCGTCTGTTGTTGTGCTGGCCTCTTCGAGCGCCGGCGCCACGAGGGGAGCATGATCGCGAGCGGCATCAGCCCCGAGCGATATCTCGAACAGGGCAAGCGCTTCGGCTATCTGGTGAGCCAGCGCGTCCCGGCGGCCCAGCCCTATCTATCGATTTACTACGGGCAGATGCTTACCGACGTTGGGCGACTGTATCGCCGCGAGAACGACCATGCGGCGGCGGCGAAATACCTGCTCCGGGCGATGCGGGTCTCTCCCCATCCGGTCACCGGCGTGTTGCTCCTCCGCTCGGCACTTCGTCGGGCGCTGTCGGCGTGAGGGAGACGCGGGGCGACTCGGGCCGGTTTCTCACTCAGCCGTGACGGTTATCGAGCCCGTATCGAGGAACGCCGTCTCGTAGCCCTCGTGGCGGGAGACGAAGGGCGGGACGTCCACGGTCACGGTCGTCTCCCCGGGGGGCGAATCGAGGCGGGCGCCGTAGTGATAGCCCCACTCGGGGTGGATGGCGGGCGTCAGTTCCCCGGAGAAACTTCCGGTTTCAGCGGAGAGCGCCATGTTCGGGACTACAAAGCGGTTGTACGGCGTCGCCGCCCACACCGCCAGGTACGTGTCGTCGAGCACCCGGACGGCGAGGGACATGTCGGCGACGGACCCCTCGCCGAGGGCGCTCCCGGGGAGGTCGGACGCGGGCGGCACCGTCGCGTTCGGGAAGCCGTCCATCGTCATCGGGTCGACCGCGCCGCGCTCGCCGGCGTTCTCCAGGGTCCGAAAGGCGATTTCGTCACGGGCCGACCGGCTGTACTCGAACTCGATGGGTATCGTGGCGGCGTCGCCGAACTCGCCCTCGAAGCCCCCCATCCGTCGGATACCCATACCCCCAACCGAGACGTTCACCGTGTACGTGCCGTCCCCCTCAAGCGAGAAGTTCGCCCCGTGGTGATACCCCATCTTCTGGGAGAGCATCTGGTAGATGGTCTCCTGGCTCACGACCTCGCCGTCGCGGGTTATCTCGACGTCGACGCCGAGGTCGGGGAGCACCTGTCCCGTCTCGCTGTCCAGGACCCGGGTCATCAGGTGTACGTCGCTGTCCCCGAGTTCGACGAGGTTCGTCCCCAGCCCCGACTCCTCCTGGGAAATCGTCCAGAATCGGTGGGCGTAGCTGTACATCAGGCCGACCTTGTAACGGCCCTGCGTGGTCATGCCGGCCATCTTCATCCCCTCGACGTGGCTCGGGAGGTAGACGGCGTCCGGACGGTCCTCGACCACCGGCGGCGGTGAACCCGCCGAGCGGGTCTCGAAGCCCAGACAGCCGGCGAGCGCGGCGGTTCCGAGGCCGGCGCCCGCGCGGAGAACGTCGCGTCGTCTCATGCGATAGGGTAGAGCCCACACCGGAAAACGGCTTCTGGTGCGGTTCTCGAAACCCGCCCCACAGCCCTGTTCAGCAACCCTTTCAATAATATTGGCCAGTATTACTGTTCAGAAATACTGTTCAGTAATACTGTTCAGTAATACTATTTAATGAAGAACTCCACTCACCTCGGCCGGGCGGGACCGCCGTCGGGGCTCAGTAGTCGATTTCGTCGAGGGCGTCCGTCGCCACATCTCCAAGTTCGCCGGCTTCGATGTGTGAATACCGTTCTCTAACCATCTCCTCGGAGTTGTCCAGATAGCGCGCGGCGACGGTGTAGCCGAACGACCGGACGAGCACCTCGCCCATCCCGCGCCGCCCGCCGTGGGGCGCGAGGTAGTCGTGGCGGGGGTGGTCGATTTCGACGTCCGAATCCGCCGAGAGCCGCTTGAGCACCGAGCGCGCGCCGTCCGTCGTCAGCGAGGGCGGCCGAATATCCTCATTCAGCGCGAGCAGGAGGTCCCGGGCGTACTCGTCGCGTCGCGCCTCGATTTCGTCGGGCGTAGCCCCGCCATCGGCGAGTTCCTCGCGGACGAGTCCGGCTAGCGTGCGCTGGTCGAACGTCGGAAACACGGGCCACCGGCCGGAGGGGGGGTCCGCGAGCTTCCGGTACGCCCGCAGCGGCCCGATGACGGGGTCGGGGAGGCTCGCGGCGTCCCACTGCTGTTTCTTCCGGTAGACGGTCATACTGCCGTCCTCCAGGTCCAACTCCTCCCAGCGGACACCCCGCCGCCGCGGGTCGTCGGGGTCCCGGAGAAGTTCGCCGACCCGAACGGCAGTGTACGCGATGACGAACACCAAGGCGCGGTCGCGTGCGGCTTTGAGGGCCGCGTAGCGCGCTCGCTGTTCGTCGAGGGGGTCCGTGTCCTCGGGAAGCGTCGCGTAGGCTTCGATGGCCTCGCGGGCCCGTTCGTCGACGTCGCGGGTGAACGCGTGGCGCTGTTCGGGTGTCCAGGCCTGCTGGTCGCCGGGTTTGCGGCCGTCGTCCTCGGGGAGGGGGGCCATCGCGCTCGCCCGCTGGGCGTAGTGCGCTCCGAGATACCCCTCGTTGACACACCAGCCACACCACGCGGAGACGTAGCGGTAGTACGTCCGGACGGTGTTCTCCTTCAGCCCGCGGTCGCCCGCGAGATGGCGGGCGTACTCGCGGAACACTCGCTCGTCGAGGTCCGCGACGGTCGGTTCCTGCTCACCGTCGGCGACGCCGGTCCAGCGCTCGGGTCCGCGCTCGCCGGCCGCCCACTCGATGAAACGTTCGAGCTCGCGCGCGGCGTTCCGTCGGTAGTTCCCGCCCTCGCCGCCGCGGCCCTTTCCCTTGTCCTGGAGGTAGCGTTCGAGCGTCCCCCCGAGCGGGGTGTTGAGGCGCTCACTCATGGTCCCCTCGCGGCGTCTGTGCCATTGGGCGACCGGACGGGAGGCGGCCACTTCAATGTGGTCGTGATTATTATGACGCATCGACGGTCGGTTTCCCGGCGCCGAACCCTCGAGCGGTACCCGGGGGGTTTAGATGTCGAGCGTCGGACGGGCCCGGTATGTCACGACCGACGCCGGCCGACCTCGCGGTGAACGGCGCGGCGCGCCCGACGCTCCCGACGGACGCGTCGCCCAGGTTCGGATGGCGAATCCCCGACCAGGAGTGGGGAAAGAAACAGGAAGCCTATCGCGTCCGTGTCGCCCGAGCGCGCGACGGGTTCGAAGCACCGCTCTGGGACAGCGGCCGTGTGGAATCGCCGACTTCGACCGACGTTCCCTACGACGGCCCGCCGCTCGCCCCCGACGAGCGATACTGGTGGCGCGTCACCGTCTGGAACGACCGCGGCGAGCGCTCGGCGCCCTCCGACCCCGTCCCGTTCCGGACCGCACCCGACGCGCCGTGGGACGCCGAGTGGGTCGGCCCCGGCGGGGACGCGAACGGCTTCCGGACGCCCTTCTACGACCCCGCGGACGGGCCGGCGTGGGTCGGGGTCGACCTGGGCGAGGCGCGTTCGCTCGCGGGCGTCGAGCTACACCCGGCGGAACCCTTCGATGGACCGACGACGCCCGACGGCGCCGTCGTCACGGCGCGGGATACGGAAGAGTCGTACAACGAAATGACCGTCGCGCAGGGGCCGGTCGCCTTCGGCTTCCCCGAGGGATATCGCATCGAAGTCGGCGGCCGCCCCGACTTCGCGGACGCCGAACCCGTCGTCGAGCGCCCCGACGCGGACGACCCGCGCCGGGAGGCCGTCACTCACGACCTCGATACGACGGCCCGCTTCCTCCGGGTCGTCGCGACGGAGCCCGAGACCGTGGGGGGAGACCCCGACCCACGCCTCGACGTCGAGCGCGACGCGTGGGCCGTGTTCGCGCTCGCGGCGCTCGCCGTGCGCGACGACGCGGGGAACGACCTCGCCCGCGGGCGCCCCGTCCACGCGTCGGCGAGCGTCGATTCGGGGGCGTGGGGCGCCGACGAACTGACGAACGGCGTTTTCGAGTCCCGGATGGGGGAGGGGTCGCCCCGCCTGCGCCGCGAGTTCTCGCTCTCCAAGCCGGTCAAGTCGGCGCGCGTCCACGTCGCCGCGCTCGGTTACGGCGAACTGTACGCCAACGGCGAGTGCGTCGGGGACTCCGTTCTCGACCCCGGCTGGACGGACTACGACGAGCGCGTGCTCTTTCGGACCTACGACCTGACGGACCACCTTTCGGCGGGCGAGAACGCCCTCGGACTCTGGCTCGGCCGCGGCTGGTTCGGCAAGTCGGCGCGCCAGTGGTCGGCGTTCGGGTCGCCGCGCGCGCTCCTCCGGCTGACGGTCGAGTACGAGGACGGCACCGTTCGAACGGTGACGACCGGCGACGAATGGGCGGTCGGCCCGAGCCCGGTCGTCGAAAACGACATCTACGACGGCGAGCGCTACGACGCGCGCCGCGAACGGGACGGCTGGGCGGCGCCCGCATTTAACGGGGAATGGGACGCCGCCGCCGTCCTGCCGGGTCCGGACGGGGAGCTCACTCCCCAGCGCACGCCCCCGATTCGTGTCACCGAGTCCCTCGACCCCGTCGCCGTCCACAACCATCCGGAGGGGCCGATTCTGGACTTCGGGCAGAACCTCGCCGGCTGGGTCGAAATATCCCTCACAGGCGCCGATGCGGGCGACGAAGTGACGCTCCGGCACGCCGAGGCGCTCACCGACGACGGCGATTTGGCGACGGAGGACCTTCGGAGCGCCGAGGCGACGGACACCTACGTGGCGCGCGGCGAGGAGGTTGAGAGATACGAACCGCGCTTCACCTATCACGGCTTCCGCTACGCGCAGGTTTCCGGCTACCCCGGCGACCTCGACGCGAGCGACGCGACCGCGAAGGCCGTCCACACGGATCTCGACAGCGCGGGTTCCTTCGCGTGTTCGAACCCGCAGTTGAACCGGGTGCAGTCCAACGCCCGCTGGGGCCTGCGCTCGAACGCCCACTCGGTTCCGACCGACTGTCCGCAACGCGACGAGCGCCAGGGGTTCACCGGCGACGCCCACCTCGCGTCGGGCGCGCTCTCCTACAACTTCGACGCCGGGCGCTTCCACGGGAAGTTCGCCCGCGACCACGCCGACGCCCAATCGCGGCAGGGCTATCTCCCCTCGACCGTGCCCAACGGTGCACAACCCGATTTGACGGACCCGACGTGGACGTACTCCGCCCTCGATCTGCCGTGGCGCACCTACTGTCATCGGGGGAGCGCCCGCCAGCTTCGCGAGGGGTACGAGCACCTGCGCCGCTACGTCGACTTCTGGGACGAAACATTAGAGGACGGCCTGATTCCGGACCGATACGCCGAGTACGGCGACTGGGTCGCCCTCGAAAACCTGGACGGGCGCCGCGGGAAGCCGCTTTTCTTCTTCTCGAACGCCTACCACTACCGGTCGACGGCCCTGCTCGCCGACATCGCCGACGCGCTCGGGCTGGCCGGCGACGCGGAACGCTACCGGGAGCGTGCCCACGAGGTGAAGGACGCGCTCAACGTCCGGTATTTCGACGGCGAATCGTATGGGGAGACGCAAGCCGTGAACGCCGTCGCGCTCTCGCTCGGTCTCGTGCCCGACGGAAAGGAAGAGGACGTCGCCGACACGCTCGTCGGGCTCGTGGAGGACGCCGACGGCCACCTCCGAACGGGGTTCCTCGGGACGCCCGCCCTGCTGGACGCGCTTCCGGCGTACGGCCACGCCGACGTGGCCTACGAGGTGGCGAGCGCGGAGGGGTACCCCGGGTGGGTGTATATGATTGAACAGGGCGCGACGACCGTCTGGGAGCGCTGGAACACCGATACCATCAACGCCCAGATGAACTCCCGCAACCACTCGCCGTTCGCGCTGGTTTCGGCGTTCTTCTACGAGACGCTCGCCGGCGTTTCGGTCTCGGAGGCGCTCCCCGAGGAACGGCGGGTCGACGTGACGCCCGGGCAGGTCGCGGCCCTCGACTGGGCCGAGGCGACTATCGAGACGCCCCACGGCCCCCTGGAAACGGGCTGGGAGCGCGCGGACGGCCTCTCGGTTTCGCTCTCGGTGCCGTGGAATCTCCGGGCGACAGTCCACCTCCCGGCGGGCGAAGTGCGCGTGAACGGGGACCCGGTCGCCGACGCCGCGGGCGCTCGGCGCGTGTCCGGGACCGGAGAGGAAGGTGGGGACGAGAACGGGGGCGGAGAGGGGAACAGCCAAACGGTTGAGGTGACCGCCGGCGAGCACGCGATTCGGGTCACTGAACCCGACGACTGAGCCAGGCGAGCGCAGGGAGGGAGCCGGCGAACGACGACCCGAGGCGGTGGTTATTTGCCCCTCATTTTCGATGGGCTCCTATGCACCGAATCCAGCCCGAAGGGGACGCCCCGGTCGTGACGGACGTGAAGATAGGATACGTCGGCGGCGGCAGTCAGGGGTGGGCGCACACGCTCATCAACGACCTCGCACAGTGTGAGGACGTCTCGGGGACGGTCGCGCTCTACGACGTCAACCCCGAGCCCGCCGAGCGGAACGCCGAGCTCGGGAACCGGGTGCTCGAACGCGAGGACGCGCCCGGCGAGTGGACCTTCGAGGCCCACGAAACGCTCGATTCGGCGCTCGACGGCGCGGACTTCGTCATCTGCTCGACGCAAGACCCCCCCGAGAAGACGTTCGTCCACGACATCGACGTGCCCCAGGAGTACGGCATCTACCAGACCGTCGCCGACTCCGTCGGGCCGGGCGGCGTGATGCGCTCGCTGCGCGCGGTTCCGCAGTACCGAGAAATCGCGGCCACGGTCAGAGAACAGTGTCCGGACGCGTGGGTGTTCAACTACACGAACCCGATGACCGTCTGTACGCGGACGCTCTACGCCGAGTACCCCGACATCAACGCCATCGGGCTCTGTCACGAGGTGTTCAAGGCACAGGAGCTGTTCGCCGAGATGGCCGAGAAGTACGTCGACGCCGCCGAGGACGTCGGCCGCGACGAAATTGACGTGAACGTCAAGGGGGTGAACCACTTCACGTTCGTCGACGAGGCGCGCTGGAAGGGCCACGACGTCTATCAGTACCTCGACGCCGAACTCGACGAGCGCACGCCGCTTCCGGGGCACGAACCCGGGGACTTCGAGGGGGAGTCCTACTGGGTGAACAACCTGGAGGTCGCCTTCGACCTCTACGACACCTTCGGCGTGCTCGGCGCCGCCGGGGACCGCCACCTCGTGGAGTTCGTACCGTGGTATCTCGACATCGACGAACCCGAGGAAATCCAGCGCTGGGGCATCCGACTCACGCCGAGTTCCGCCCGCCGGGACGACGGTGACGGTCCCGACGAGATGGCGCGCTACCTCGACGGCGACGAGGAGTTCGAGTTCCACGACTCCGGCGAGGAGGCCGTTGACATCATGCGCGCCCTCCTGGGCCTCGGCCCCGTCAAGACGCACCTGAACGTGCCGAACGTGGGGCAGTGTCCGGACCTCGCCGACGGCGCCGTCGTCGAGACGAACGCACTCGTCACCGGCGACGACGTGACCCCGCTCGCGGCGGGCGAACTCCCCGATCAGGTCCGGGAGATGGTCAGCCGGACCGTCACGAACCAGGAAACGCTCGTGGAGGCCGGCTTCGAAGGCGACCTCGATTTGGCCTTTCAGGCCTTCCTGAACGAACCGCTCGTGACGATTCCCCGCGAGGACGCCCGCGAACTGTTCGCCGAGTTGGTCGACATCGAGCGCGACTATCTAACGGCGTACGATTTCGACGCAAGCGTGCTGGCGGAGCAGTAGAGCGGACAGAACGTCTCAGAGGAGCAAAAGCAGGTCCTCGCCAGTGCGGGAAATCACGCTGGATGGACCGGATCGTTTGAGTTAGGCGTGAGCGGTGTACCCGGCGCCTTCGACGGCCTCCACGAGCGCCGTGACATCCGCTTCACCATCGACGCTCGCCTGTTCGCGCTCCCTGTCGACGGTCACGCCCGTCACGCCGGGGACCTCTCGAAGCGCCTCTTCGACCGTCTGTTCGCAGTGGCTGCACGACATTCCCTCGACGGTGATGGTCGGCATACAGGAATACATACGGTCCCCTCTCTTTAGCGGATTTTCCCTTCGCTCACCGTGGTTTGGTGAGGTTCAAACTTCAGATTCAAAAACACAAACCGCGCCGATAGCCCGAATAACCGAACCGAACTGTTCGTTCCGTTCTCCCGACTCCGGACGGTCGGACAGGAACGCGGTGGCAAATCTCCGATACAGGTCGGGAAACGGGCATACGGTCGCGTCGAACACTCCGGTGAATATTCGAAAGCCAACCGCCGGCGGAAAGGGTCGCTCGAAGGCGCAACCGCATTGAATAGGTAGTGCGTAGTATTAGTTGAGACCCAAACTCACGGAGGGACCACAGTATGCCGACAAATTCAGACGATACGCGACTTGTTACGCTCCTCCTCGGTATCATCGCCGCCGTCATCGTCTTCCCGCTGTTCTTCATGGGCTTCGGGATGATGGGGTTCAGTCCGATGGCGGGCGGGATGTGGGGAGGCCACATGTGGGGCGACGGGACGATGTCTAGCTGGATGTTCATCGTCGGCATCGTGATGCAACTCCTGTTCCTCGCCGCCCTCGTCGGTGGTGGGTACCTCATCTATCGCGCGATTACAGGGGACGGGGGTGACTCAGACCAAGCACTCCAAGAGCTTCGGCTCGCCTACGCCCGTGGAGAGTTGACCGACGATGAATACGAACAACGCCGCGAAGCACTCGAACGAGACACCTGATCACGACCAGACAACGTTGAACTATGCTCGGCTTCACCGATCGCCATCAACAGTCGACCCGTCCGCAACTTCCAGCATGGCTTGACCGATACACGACGGTAGGTCTGTACGGACTCCTCGTCGGCACGGGACTCTGTTTGATGGCGTTCCTGACGAATCCAGTTCCCGACCCCTCGTTCCCGTGGGCGACGCTTCCTGAGCCACTACGGCCGGCGATTACACAGCCTCGAATCGAACATTGGCCGGTGACCTACACTATTGGTATCTGGCTGTGGGTCTTCTGCTTTCCCGCCTTCTTCCTTGCTGGATACCGACGATACGGCGACGTAAATCGTGGAAAAGCGGTCTGGCTCGTTGGGTTTCCGACCGTCGCGATGCTGAGTTTGACCACGTACTGCCGGTTCTTCTGGCCGAAACTCCATCCACCGACCTGGAACGCCCCGGCATACACGTTCGTCTGCTGGCTGTACTGTTCGACCTACGATGTCATTTGGAGCAACGCAGCGTTCCTGATTGCGTTTCTCGGCGCCGTCGCCACGGTTCTGCTACTGCGGCGAACACGCGGAACCACGTATGCTCTCATCGGGTTCGGCATACTGGCCCTCCCCCTCGGCCTCCCAGCCCTCTACGAGGGGTCCCGACGAGCCAGAACTGAGGGCTGACTTCGGTCGTTCAGCCCCCAATATTGTGGTTCGGTTTCGTTGCGTGCTTCTGTCGCTATGTTTCCAATCTCCGGCCTCGATATGCGAGTATCGCCTTCGAACCACCCTCCGAATTGTCGAGATACCGGGCCGTCACTGTGTACCCGAGCGCATGGACACGGATCTCACCCATCTCACGTCGAGTTCGAGTGCGGCGTTCCGGCGGTAGTTCCCGCTGTCGCCACCGCGGCTTTCCCCTTGTCCTAGAGTACGCTCGAAACTGTCGCCGAGCGGCGTCGAAAGCGCCCGGTCAGGCATGCACCGGCCTTCCACCGTCCTGTGAGCCCGGTCTCGATGGCTCTACCCTGGGGAAGCGCCGTCGTGAGGCGGTTGCAGCATTCGTGCTTCACTGACGGCGTCGCGGTCCTTCAATTTGGTCGTGATTATTGGAGTAATCATGAACACCATCCAAAACCGTTGTTTCCCTCGAAAATGCCATTCTACGGCTTCGAGAGACGATTTTTCGTTTCGTACCAAGTATATAAACTTCATTTCGCGATATCAAATGTGCCTCTGTGGAGTTGAGGCTCCATATGGATTGTTCGTGCTACGATTTCGACGGTGTCACGGAGATCAGCAGTGAAACGAATGCCTGCTGCGCCAGAGTGTCGACTGGTCTGGAACCGGCTTTCGGTCGAGTCGCTCACAGAAACCTGGGTAATCTGGCAGAAGACGGTGCGGCGGGACTCACGTGACGGGGCCACGATGAGAGCAGACCACAACACGGTCAAGCCTTCGTCCAACTGCTCAATACAGAGCCGCTGTTGAACTTCGCGCTGATCCTATTATCTTGGTGACGGGTCGAAACAGCAATCATCACAGCCTCGTTCAAAACAGTCTATGAGAGTTATCGAGGTTCGCGAGTACGGAGCTCCCTCCGTACTTCAACTGGCAACCCACGAACAACCGACTCCATCACACAACGAACTTCGGATCGGAGTCGAAGCCGCAGGGGTCAACTTCGCTGATGTGATGCACCGTCGTGGCACGTATCCCAGCGGCCCTTCTCCCCCATATGTACCCGGGTTTGAGGTCGCTGGAGTCGTTGATTCTATCGGATCTGACGTTGAACAATTCGACATTGGCGAGAGGGTCGTTAGTTACGTTGCAAGCGGGACAGGCGGCTACGCCGAGTACGCACTCGCCAAGCCCGTTCATACGTTCCACGTTCCGGACTCGGTTCCCCTTCATGAGGCGGTGGCGGTTCCTATCCAATTCCTTACTGCACACAATTGCCTGTTTGAGTGGGGTGGTCTCGACGAGAATGACCGAGTCCTCATCCATGCAGCAGCAGGTGGTGTCGGTACCGCAGCTATACAGCTCGCTCGGGAAGCCGGTGCGGAAGTGTTCGGCACAGCAAGTACCGACGTGAAGCTCGACCGTATTGATGCTCTCGGCTGTGACCATTGCATCAACTACGAAGAGACATCATTTGTCGAGGCGATTGAACAATTGACGGATGGAGAGGGCGTTGACCTGGTACTTGATGGCGTTGGCGGGGAAGTTCACCACAACAGTCTGAGGGTACTTGCCCCGTTCGGGCGGTTGGTCGCCTTCGGTGTGGCGAGTGGCGAGGGAACGCAGTTGAATTCCAGTGGGCTACTCACACAGAATCTTCAAGTCTATGGCTATCACTACGGGGGTGCGCTCGCAGAAGCCCCTGACCGTGTCCTCGCTCCTGCTGACGGTATTCTGCAACAACTCGCCAACAGGAGTCTTGAAGCCGTGCTTGAGGACACCGTCCCATTAGAAAAAACCACGATGGCCCACCAACGACTGGAAAACCGGACCAGTGTCGGGAAGATAGTAGTTGCTCTCTGAAGACTGTTGATGCGGGACTCCGCACTGCGTTCGTCGGCCTCGTCGGGACCGCCGGTGTATACTTGTACCCCGGGTAGAAACGCCCTCGGACCCTCCGACCCGAATCCGGTTCGCGACGATTAACCAACGGTACTGTCGACCCGTGGATTCGTCGCAAAGATTCACGAACGGTCGACCTGCAAGTCGTCGTCCCGAAGCACCCGCCCGCCGTCGCTCGGAGAGACGTATTGATACGCGTTCAGTTCACTGGAGAGGTCGATTCTGGCGTCTCCGCTCGCGTTGCGTCGACGAAGATCAGCAGGTTCGACCAGTTCGTCGTCCACCGTCGCGGCGACCGCTATGTTCTGCGGGAGGGAGCCGCCGGCAGTCGGAAAGCTATACACGCGGGGGAACACACGGGCCATCGTCCCGCACTCGGCACGGTAGAACCCCGACAGCGGCCCGTTCGGTGCCGAGAGGAGGTTGGCGAACAGCACGCCGTCGGCCGAGAGGCTATCGCGCGCCAGTTGGAGGAACTCGACCGTCGTGAGTCGGGACGGCGCCCTGCCCGCCTGGAAGGCGTCGAGGACGATCAGGTCGTACGTGCGGTCGGTCTCCCGGAGGAACTGCCGACCGCCCCCGATATGCACAGAGAGTCTGTCCGACGCCTCGACATCGAAGAACTCCCGCGCCGTATCGACGACGGCCGGGTCGAGTTCGACCACATCGACTGCGACGTCGTAGTCCGCGAGGAACCGCTTCGGACCGGTGAACCCACCACCGCCGACGAACAACACGTTCTCTATGTCCCCGCCGAACAGGAACGGCAGGTGGAAGTACCGCGTGTACTCGAAGACGTGTCTCTGAGGGTCGTCGAGGTCCATTGCGCTGTGGGTGTCACCGTCAAGGAAGAGTCGTCGGACGGTCCCGCGGTCGACGACACGAAGCGACTGATAGGACGTCGACGCCTCATAGACCACCGTTCCACGCCACCGAATGAACGCCGCGTTGACCACCTGTGCAGCGTGGATAATCGCACCGAAAACGTTCTCCCAGGGGGGACGCGGGTTCCTGAACCACGGTACGCTTGGCCGCCGAGCGAACACGGTCAACAGACCACCCCTGAGACGTGCGACGAGCGACGTGAACACGGAGCGGCCGTCATCCCTAATCGTACCCGATGCTCCGTCCACCCCACCGGACAGCTTCGCCAGCCGACGGTCGACCGGGGGATGTGTCGAGAGGAGCGCCGTCAGTCGCTGGTGCCCGGTCGAAGGCCGAGGCCGGGTGTCAGCGTGGACTCGTCCGAGCGCGCTGGCGAGGGGAGGCCCGCCGACCCGCCGGGCCGCGTACGCGTCGGCGTCGTACTCGGTCCAGCGACCGAGCCAACAGATCAGGAGGACTGCCGGGGCGAGCGCGAGGAGGCCCGCCTGAAACCCGCCCGGCACGCCCGTCGCCGTCACGACGAGCCACGGGGCGACGAACAGCACCACCGAGCCGAGTCGCAACGTGACGTGTCGTCGCCGGTGGTGGCCACGCTCGTGGGCAATGATTGCCCGCAGTTCCGCCGTCGTGAGATGGCGGAGTAGCCCCGTCGTGACGAACACGACGCGAAACCCCGGGAACACGCCGGCGGCGAACGCGTTCGCGAACCGGTCGACCGCCACCACCTTCACCGGTTCGCCCGGTGGCAAGTCGAGGCGCGAACGCTCGCGCGGCGTCAGGTCGCGAACGGGAGAAAATAGCGGGGCGAGAAGCGGCGGAAGCGAGGCGAAGGCGACCCCTGCCACGACGACCCCCACGGCGATCCACAGACCTGTCGATGAGCCGTTGGCGTCCATCGTCGAGAGCAGGGAGCATCCGAGGGCGCTGACGGCGACCCCCACAGTGAGGAATGTGTAGCTGCCGAGTCGGCTCATGCGGTGACCACCGGTGATGGAGTCGGCGATGAAACCGAGGCAGAGCGATAGGAAGTTGCCCCGTTGAACCCAGTGACGGGAATCGAGAGCCCGAGATATATGAATTCGATGTGAATCACGCGACCCGCTATTACGGGCACATACTCGGGTTCTCGTATCATGTTCAGATGATTGGCTCGCCACCGGCCAATATGTGTGAATCCGATAGGTTCATTGGTCTCGTGACACGGTTCCCCCCCAAATGTGGAGGCCCGGTTGTACGCAATCGCTGCCAACGACTCATCAGCAGAGGCACGGTCGGGAGGGTTGAATAGATGGCGTCTGTAGTTCTCGTTCTCGCAATCGCGTTGCTCGCAGCGCTGTTCATGTCATTTACGGTCGGGGCGAACAGTAACTCGGCCCCCATCGCGCCCGCCGTCGGAGCGAACGCACTCTCGGTCCTTCGCGCGGCCCTTCTTGTCGGAATCGTGGCCGGACTCGGAGCGATCCTCCAAGGAGGCAGTATCTCCGAGACCATCGGCAAGGACCTCGTAACCGGCGTGACGATCACGCCGCTCGCCGCAGCAGCGGCGTTACTCACCGCGGCGACGCTCATCACAATCGGGAACTCCTACGGGTATCCGATTCCCTCGGCGTTCACCGTCACGGGGGCGATGATCGGCGCGGGCATCGCACTCGGCGGGGGGTTCGCCGTCGACGAGTACGTTGTCATCCTCGGGTTCTGGTTCGCGATTCCCATCGTCGAGGGTGTGCTCGCCTACGGGCTCGCGCGTGGCCTTCGGAGCGACTCCGTGCCCGAAATCGTCGGAGTGCCCGTTCTCGGCGGGACAGTCGGGTACGCGCTGGCCAACATCCAACTCACCGTTATTCCGACGGCGAGCGGCGCACAGGGGTCGGTGGCCCGATACCTCGCGACCACGTACCACCTGCTCCCGACACCCGTTGGCGGGTCCTACACGCTCGGGATGGTCGCCGTGAGCGTGACGTGTGGCCTCCTCGCGCTCGTCGGGACACGCACACTGTTGCGCCGCGACGAGGCGGCCGGTATCAATCAGTTTCTGATCGTACTCGGCCTCATCGTCGTGTTCACGAGCGGCGGCACGCAGGTCGGGCTTGCGACCGGGCCACTCGAAACGATCTTCGAGACGGACCTCCAACTTTCGTCGATCTACTTGCTCGCGCTCGGCGGTGGCGGCATCCTCCTCGGTGCGTGGATCAGGGGGCCGCGGCTCGTCCACGCCGTCTCGAACGAGTACGCCTCACTCGGCCCGCGGCGCTCGATCGCCGCCCTGATTCCCGCGTTTCTGATCGCTCAACTCGCGATCGTCCTGGGGATTCCCATCTCGTTCAACAAGGTGATGATCGCCAGTATCGTCGGTAGCGGCCTCGCCGCGGGTTCCTCGGAAGGAAGCGGTGTCTCACCGCGGAAAGTCGGCATCACCGTCGGGTCGTGGGTCGGCTCGATGGCGGGCGCAGGGCTCATCAGCTACGGACTGTACTCTCTGTTGAACGCCGCCCCCGGGGTCGGATAGTCAGGAGACGACCCGGTCGATGATCTCCTCCTCCGCCGCGAGGGTTTTCATCCCTTCCCACGTCTCGAACTCGGTTGTGGCGGCGATGTACTCGTTGAGTTGGTCGCGAGGGGCGTCCTGGACGTCGGTGGCATCGTCGAGGGGCCACGGACTCTGCGCACAGAACGCGGCGAACGAGTCGAAGTCGGTGTGAGCGCGCATGAACTGCTCCGAGAAGAATTCCTCCGAGTTGACTCGCGTCCCCGCCTGCAGTTCACCGATTCGTTCGACTGCCTTTCGAATCCGCGCTTCGAGATCCTCCAGTCCAGCAACCTGAAGGTCCATACCGGGGGTGGCTTCCCGACGCGGGTAAAAGCCACGGCCACCGGGATCGGCGAGTCCCTCCCGCGATGTCGCTTGCAGCCACCCGCACGGGTGGGTGACCCGAGAAGTGTTAACCGTCGAATCGGAGCAGACGCAACCCGTTCAAGCTGACGAGGACACGGCCCGGCGGAGAATCTCCGGCAGTTCCGTCAACGCCGCGAGACGGTCGAGCGTGTCCGACGTCGAACTCGAAGCGACGTCCATGTAGACGAATATTTCCCGGAGGGGAATAAGACTTATCAATTTGTGTATTATTTTTGGAAAGCCTAAATTTGGCTTTCCGAACCGTTAGGGGGGGCCCTAAACTCTTCTCGTGATTTTGAATTATATGGTATATATTATTTCTTCGAGCCCGGCGAACGCTGTCGTGTTGCCGGCGGACGGTACGGAGAGGCAAGGAGAAGCCAGGCCCCCAGTCCTGAGAGAAACCCCACCGACATCGAAGGAGGTCCGACTGCTCCTGAGGGGAAGCGAACTGATAGCTATCGGCGTTATTAACCGACCAGAAGCCCCTTAACTAATCAGTTAGTAAGTTACAGTAGAGAATGGAATCGGAGACGAAATCCGAAATCATCGACGCGACGAACCGGGTGCTCTGCGAACACGGGTACGCCGGACTCACGATGCGGAAAATCGCCGACGAGTCGTCGCTGACCACCGCGGCGATTCACTACCATTTCGACACGAAAGAGGAGTTGCTGAACGCGTTCCTCGACGATTTGATCGAGCGGTTCAAGACGGAACTCGCCTCCGAAGCGAGTGACCCGCGGGAACGACTCACAGCGTTTCTCGACGCGGTCTTCACACCGACGAATCCCGACGCGGACGGCTTCCCCGTGGCAATCATGGAACTGAAAGCGCAGGCACCCTTTCAGGGACTCTTCCGGGAACGGTTCCTCGACCTCGATGACATGATGCGCGAGGCCGTCGCGGAGATCGTCGCCGACGGCATCGACAACGGCCACTTCGAGGAGGCCGACCCGAACGACGTCGCCAGGCTCGTCACAACGACGATCAACGGTTCACACGTCCGGCAAGTCGCACTCGGTGAGCCACTCGACGAGACGCGTCACCTACTCGAAAACACGCTGGAGTTGCATCTCGGATGGCGACCCGGCTCTGAGGTGGTCGCGTGAACGAAGTGAACGCGATGACGCCGGAGCGTGCTCCGGAGGTGGTCGCGTGAGCTTCTTCAAGGGTCAGGAGGAACTCAACCTGACGGAGGGTGGCATCGTCAAGCCGCTGTTGTTCCTCTCCTTGCCCATCGTCGTCACGAACCTGATGCAGACCGCCTACAACCTGGCGGACACGTTCTGGCTCGGCCAGTACTCCACGGAGGCGCTGGCGGCCATCTCCTTCGCGTTCCCGATGGTGTTCCTGCTCATCTCGCTGGGGATGGGCCTGTCGGTCGCCGGGAGCGTCCTCGTCGCCCAACACACCGGCGCCGAGGAGACTGAGCAGGCCGAGTACGCGGCCTCGCAGACGGTCTCGTTCGCGTTCATCGCCTCGGCCATCCTCGGTGCGGTCGGCTATCCGTTCGTCCGCGAGTTCCTCGGGTTCCTCGGCGCGTCTCCCGACGTCCTCCCCGGTGCGACGGCGTATATGCAGGTGGTCGCGCTGGGCTTGCCGTTCATGTTCGGCTTCTTCGTGTTCATCTCGCTAATGCGCGGCGCGGGCGACACCATCACGCCGATGCTCGTGATGTTCGGGACGGTCGTCATCAACGTGATTCTCGACCCGTTCCTCATCAACGGCTGGTCGGTCGGCCCGCTCGCGTTCCCCGAGATGGGCATCCAAGGGGCCGCCGTTGCCACAGTCTTCTCGCGGGGGCTGGCGATGCTCGTCGGCCTCTACATCATGCTGTCGGGCACGCGGGGTATCCAGATCAATCTCGCCGATATGAGACCCGACCTCCAGTACCTCCGGAAGATCCTGCGAATCGGTATTCCGGCGTCGGTCGAGGGGACCGGCCGTGCACTCTCGATTAACGCCCTGTTGATCGTGGTTGGGCTGTTCTCGACGTCAGTCGTCGCGGCCTTCGGCATCGGGACGCGGGTGTTCTCAGTCATCTTCCTCCCCGCGATCGCCGTCGCGCGTGGTGTCGAGACGATGACCGGCCAGAACGTCGGAGCCGGCAAGTACGACCGCGCCCAGCAGGCGAACTACGTCGCGGCGAAAGGGCTGTTCGCCGTCCTCGGCGTCGCCGGCGTGGCCATCTTCTTCGTCCCGACGCCCATCGTCTCCGTCTTCACCGACGACCCGGCCGTCCTCAACGTCGGTGCGGAGTTCCTGCGCTACGTTGCGCTGTCCTTTGGCTTCATCGGGGTTCAGCGAGCCTTCACCGGCGGTTTCCGTGGCGCCGGGAAGACGCTGATCGCCGCCGCGATCTCCATTACGGCGCTCGCCGGCATCCGGCTCCCCGTCGCATACGTGGCCTCGCGAGGCGTCCTCCCGACGGACCTGTGGTTCCTCGGACAGCCTGACGTCCGGGGCATCTGGATCGCCTTTTTCGCCTCGAACGTCGCCGGGGCGGTCATCGCGTGGCTGTGGTTCCGACGCGGAACGTGGCGCGCTGGCGACGTCCGGGGGGCTGGCGGGCCCAGTGGTATCGAGACCGACGAGTCCGACCCGGCAATGGGGGACGATTAACACCATGCGTTCGAACAACCACACGGTCGACGCGGGGACGGAAGACCGTGAACGCGACTGTCCCCCGGTGCCCGTGAGGAGGTCTCCATGACTGGCTCGGGCTATCGGAACATCCTCGTTCCGACCGACGGCAGCGATCTCGCGCTAGATGCCCTCAGCGAAGCACTCGAACTCGCGGAGCTGAGCGACGCGACGATCCACGTCCTCTACGTCGTCGACGATGCGAAGATAGCGGAACTGGCGACCGGGACGGGTATCGACGACGTGAGCCTCGATGGCGATGTCGACGGGCTCTTCGAGCGCTTCGAAGCCATCGGTAAACACGCGACCGAGGACCTGCGCGACGCCGCGGCGGACCGTGGCCTCACCCTCACGACGGCCACGCGTAAGGGACTGCCGGAGGAGGAAATCCTCGGTTACGTCGATGAGAACGGGATCGACCTGCTGGTGATGGGAACACACGGACGGCGCGGCATCGAACGGTACGTCCTCGGGAGTACGACCGAATCGGTACTTCGGCGCGCGTCAGTACCGGTCCTCGCCGTTCGGGGGGAAGCAAGCGATGGGTGAGTCTCGGCTGGTGCGTCAAGTTCGCTCCTCCCACCCATCGAGCGACATCGTCGTCTCTCACCGGGAGCAGAAGCGGACCGTGCGTACGACACTGGGGAGAAATCGATAGAGAGTAGGCGAGAAACCCGACGACTGAAATCGTGGAGAGTGTCACACGACAGCCACACGAATCCGAATGCGGTCCGACGAGCGCGTCACGCTGATCTGTTCGCTCGGGTCCGAGTTCTCGACGTCGTACGTGAGTTCGTTACGCATGATACCGGAGGTTACTCGAATACGGTATTGACCAGCGCTCGGGTAGGTGTACTTGTACGATTTTGACTCATCCTGAGAGAGGTCAATCGTATCGTTCAGTACGGTTGCGTTATCTGCCCCGGTAATCATAAGGTCGAGTGTTGCTGCGTCCTCCGCATTATTGTGCACGAACAGTTCCGTTTCGAGATTCTCGTCATAGGGGGTTCTATCGGTTGTCGTAGAGGTCGTTCTGTTTCCGGCCACCTCGGTGGTTTGTTGTGTTGCGGTCGGTGTCGTTCGCGTATCCCCAGTCGTTCCGCAACCTGCGGTGACGGCCCCGAAGGCAACGGCGAATACGATAATTAGTTCCCGATTCATAACAAGTTGGGGTCCTGATTGGTCAAATCCTTTGTGCCGAGCCGGCGGGGAAAGCGTCCCACAGTCTATTCTCATCAGCGCCGTCCACAGCAGTAGCGCCCAGGGGGAACGAGCCTTCACCGAGGTGGACGTGTGCCATCGTGTTACCAATACAATCGAGATTGGTTCGGGACCCGCTGTTGGAGTTTAGGACTCTTTTTCTACGCACCCGCCATAATAGAACCAATGGAAGACACTGGGGCTCCCGAAGGAGGCGATGAACGCGAGGCTGACTGGTATCGAACGCTCGTTGAGGAAGTGAACGACCTCGCAACAGTCGTCGACACCGACGGGACGATAACCTACGTCAGTCCGGCCGTCAGACGGATTCTCGGCTACGAGCCCGACGAGTTGATCGGCCACGAGGGGTACGAATTCGTCCATCCCGACGACCAAGCGCGAAACGCCGAGGCGGTCGAGGCCGTTCTATCGAACCCGTCCGAACCCGAAACCGTCGAAATCCGGTTCCAGCACGCCGACGGGTCGTGGCGCTGGATCGAGGCCACGATGCGGAATCGACTCGACGACGACCCCATCGACGGGATTCTTCTCAGCAGCCGAGATATCACTGCGCGAAAAGAGTACGAAATCGAAGTTCGGGGACTCGCCGAGGAGTACGAAGCCGTTTTGAACAACGTGGAGGACGCGATATTCCTTATCGATGTGAAACGAGCGGACGGCGACGTCAGATTCGAATTCGAACGGCTCAGCCCGTCCTACGAGCGACAGACCGGCATCACGACCGAGGAGGTGCAAGGCCGGACACCACGGGACGTGTTCGGTGACGAACAGGGAGCAGGCCTCGAAGCGAACTACCACCGCTGTGTCAACGCCGGTGAACCGATTTCCTACCAGGAGGAGCTACGGGTCGAAGAGAGGGACCGCATCTGGCAGACGAAGCTCGCGCCGGTCGTCACCGACGGTGAGATAACTCGCCTCGTTGGAGTCACCCGGGACGTCACCGACCGCGTCGAACGGGAGCGACAGTTGCGTCAACAAAACGAGCGACTCGACGAGTTCGCGAACGTGATTTCCCACGACTTGCGCAACCCGCTCAACGTCGCACAGGGCCGTGCGGCGCTCCTCGCCGAGCAAACGGAGAGCGAGCATATCGATTCACTCCTCCGTGCGCTCGACCGGATGGAAGCGATCGTCGAGGACACGCTGACGCTCGCCCGTCAGGGGGACACGATAAGCGAAACGGAGTCGGTCAGTCTGACTAACCTCGTCGGGAAGTGCTGGGCCACGGTAGACACGGACGACGCGACCATCGAAATCGTCGACGAGATGACGTTCCAATGCGACCCCGACCGGTTACAGCACGTGTTCGAGAACCTGTTCCGGAACGCCGTGGAGCATGGTGGGTCCGACGTGACCGTCCGTGTCGGACGTCTCGACGGGAAGGGAATCTACGTTGAGGACGACGGCCCGGGAATCCCGGCGGACGAGCGGGAAGACGTCCTCGAACCGGGCCATTCGTCTGCCCGTGGCGGCACCGGGTTCGGGTTGACAATCGTCAAACGAATCGTGGAAGCCCACGGCTGGGAGTTGTCGCTCACGGAAGGAACGGACGGCGGAGCGCGGTTCGAGTTCGAGATGCCAGAATAGAGGGCTACTGCGGGTTTGAGGCTACAACGGAGGTATCGGGCATGTGTGGTTTCGGGTGTCGTAGTGTTCGGAAAGATAGCCCTATGTTGGTTGCCCTCCACTCTGTGATAACGTGACACGCAGGCGTAACATTCGGGACGGGGAGCGGTTGTCCACAATTACGGTCACGGTCCGTGAGGCCGACCCTCGGTTCGGCTCGGCGCTCGCTTGGCGCCTCCGTGTCGCGGATGCTGACGGCGAGGAGTTCACCCTGAAGGTCTGGCACACCCACGGCATCGAGACGTGGTGGCGCGAGGGCTGGCGCTATGTTCTCACGGACGGCCGGGGGAGTCGCCGCCGGCGCGACGAGGTCGTACTGCACAGTACGAGCGACTTCGCCGTTCATCGCCCACCCGATACCGTCGATATCCTTGCCCTCGGCGATACACATATCGGCCGCGAACACCGCCCCCGAGACGATAATCCACCCCAGCACACGGCCCGCCAGTTCCTCGCCGCGATGGGATACGCAATGCGGTACGATGTGGACGCCGTCGTTCACGCGGGCGACCTCTTCGATGAGGCCCCGCGTGAGTCTGACATGGCCATTGCCGATGCGGGATTTGGGATGTTACACCGACATGGCGTTCCCTTTTACCATGTTTTCGGCAACCACGGTGTGGAGACAGCGGAAACATACTACGACGAGCGTGCGAATGGACCGGTGTCCCATCTCGATACTGCGGGGACTCGAATCGCGGACACCGTGGCGCTGTACGGTGTTGACCATGCGCAACCGACGGAACTGCAAGCGATGGAGCCGGGTTTCGAGCCGATATCGGACGTATCTCACCGACTCCTCGTTGTGCATACGGAACTCGACCCGCCGCGGCCAAACAGCAACGTGGCCGTCGAGGACCTCTGTCGGGGTCTGGAATCGCTTGACTTTATCGTCGCCGGACATCTTCACGACCCGGAATCGGGCGTGTATGAGGGTATCCCGATACAGTTTCTGGGCTCGACCGCCGATATCAGCGCGAACCAGTCGGCCCAAGGACCGTCGGCTTGGCTACTCCGCTTCGCCCCCGAAGGAATTGCGTGCGAGCGAATCGATGTGAGGTAGGCTTCCGACCGGGTCGAACGACCCCGAGCCGAGCCCTGATATCAGCGCTCGACGGCGTACTCCGCGACCGCCGACTCGTCGACTTCGATGCCGAGTCCGGGCGCCGTCGGGACGTCCAACGACCCGCCGGTCGGGTCGAAGGGGTCGTCGAGTATCTCGTGGCGCAGCGGGTTCTCGCTCCGGTCGAACTCGAAGAGAACCTCCTGTTCGGTGCGGTCCGTCCGATGGGGATAGTCGGGGACCGTCGCGGTGAACTGCAGGGCGGCCGCGAGCCCGACCCCGCTGTTCCAGACGTGGGGGCGAACGCGCACGTTGTTCGTCGTTGCCGTCCGCGAGATGAACGCGGCCTCGGAGAACCCGCCACACCGGCCGAGGTTCGGCTGTACCACGTCGAGGAGACCCTCCCGAATCAGGTCGGCGAACTCGAAGCGACCGGAGTGGGCCTCGCCCGCCGCGAGAGGGACGTCGACTTTTCGCCCGACCTCCCGATACCCGTCGACGTTCTCCGGCGGGACCGGCTCCTCGACCCACGTCAGGTCGTACTCCTCGATGGCCCGTATCGACTCGACCGCGCCCTTGGGGGTGCAGTTCCCGTTGTAGTCGACCATCAGCGCGGCGTCCTCGCCGAGTATCTCCCGAGCGGTCCGCACCCGGTGGCGGTCGTCCTCGACCGACCGCCCGATTTTGATCTTCGCGGCGGTGAACCCCTCCTCGACGGCCTCGCGCATCGGGACCGCGGGGTCCTGGTCCCACTCGGTGATGTACATCGTCGAGGCGTAGGGCGTCACCGACGAGCGCGAGCGCCCGTCGAGGAGCTCGTGGACCGGTTCGCCGAGTCGCTTCCCCCGGAGGTCCCACAGGGCCACCTCGACGCCCGTGAGGGCGGCCTGCACGAAGGGGCCGCGCGAGAAGTGGTAGCCGCCTATCTCCCCGGTGTACACCTCGTCCGCGAGCGCGCCGGCGTCGCGGGGGGCGCGGCCGACAACGGCGTCGGCGAACACCTCCTCGATCAGTTCGGCGACGGTCCGCGGCGGCGCGAACGCCTCGCCCCACCCGACGGTGCCGTCGTCCGCGCTGAGTTTGACTAGCGTCGCCGTCCGTGTGCCCGTCACGCCACGCGTCCCGCCGAGTTTCCGACCGGGCGCGAGGGAGTGTTCCAGCGGAATCGCCTCCACGTCATCTACTTTCATACTCGTTCGTCCCGCCGGCGGTGCAAATAGATTTCCACGGCGATAGGTGGGGCTCCCTCTGGAACGGTTTACACTGGGGGAGCGGTGCGGTCGTCACGGAGCGCCGCCCCCATCCACCACAAGTTTAATGCCTACTGGAAATATATTCATATTTGATTATGTCCAGTAGACATTCCAAGTCGGCAGGGGTGAGCATCGAATTCGGGAGCGCCCGCTGTCTCTTCCCCGTCGACGAACTGGATGCGACGGTGCTCCGGTACCGGGACGCCCAGTTAGCCCTCAACGACGTCAAGGGTGAGAATGTCATCGTCATCGCCCCGACGAGTCTCGCCACCAGCTACCACCTAACCAGTCACGCGCTCACGGCGATTCCGGTCGACAGTCTCCCCAGCGCGGTTCGAGCGCAACTCGACGACGAACTGGAGGCGCCCCTCGAGACGTTCGAACTCATCCAGATCGGCAAGTGGAACCGAGACAGTCCAAACCACTCCTTGGCCGAGTTCACGGACGCCTGATCGCCGGCTCGTGACCGAGCGGAACCAACCAATCCCGGCAGGACACTACCATTGACAGACTCACTCGAAAACCGATACCCGGAGGCCGCCCCGTATATTCGGCAAGCCGTTGCCGAACACGGCGAAGCGTGGGTGCTCGAACACTACTACGAGCAACTCTATCCTCTCGGACAGGTGATGTCAGTCCCCGAAAAGGAGGAACTTCCCTTCCATGATGCGGACGAACACGACACGCTGACCGAGGAAGAGCGAGCGGAGATGTACCGGGCGTGGGCCGAATACCGGGAGAACCTCCGCACCGGAACGAAACCCGGCGAGTGATTTTTGCCCTACACTTTTCTCGGTAGTCGTCGTTGGTGACGTATGGATTCGGATCAAGCGCGCGGTGTTTTGCTCGGGTTGGCGTGTGGGGACGCGCTTGGCCGTCCGGTTGAGTTCGCGTCTGCCTCGGAAATTCAGTCAAATCACGGCCGACTCGAGGAGATGGTCGGGCACGGCACGTGGAACCAGCCCGCCGGAACGATTACGGACGACACGGAGCAGGCGCTGTGTATCGCGCGGAGTCTCATCGAACAAGGCGAGTTTGACCCGGCCGATATCGCCGAGCGCTTCGTCGGGTGGTACGACAGCAACCCCTTTGACATCGGGCGGATGACGATGAAATCCCTGAGCCGTCTCAAGCACGGTGACGCGTGGGACGAGGCGGGCCAGCACGTCTGGGAAAACAGTCCGGAGGGGCAGAACGCGGGCAACGGGAGTGTGATGCGGTGTCCCCCGCTCGCCGTTCCGTTCGCGAATGACCACGAACAGCTCACCACGGTGAGTCGCCAGTCCTCGCAGATCACGCACGCCGACCCGCGATGCACGTACGGCTGTGCGGTGGTGAACCTCACGATAGCCGGGATTCTCGGCGATGCGGACGCGCCGCTGCAGGACGCGCTCGACGACGTCGGTGCGGACGCGCCCGACGAACTTGTGACGGCGCTCGAACCGCTCGCTCGCGGTGTGTCACCCGGTACGCTGGAGACGTCGGGATACGTCGTGCATTCGGTGCAAACGGCGCTCCACGACGGGTTGTTCGCGGAGAGCGCCGAGGAGGCGATTGTGACCGCCGTGAACCGGGGCGGCGATACGGACACGATCGGCGCGATTGCGGGCGCGGTCGCCGGGGCGCGCTTCGGGGCGTCACAGCTCCCGGCCCGGTGGTTGGGTGCCATCGACGAGACCGACGAACTCGAAACGTTGGCCGGGCGACTCGCGGAGGTAGCGTGATGTGCGCGCTGGCGTTCGACCGGGAGACTGGACGGTAGAGGTGAACCCGCATCCGCGGGGGGACGCAGTCTCACCGGAATGGGTGTGGTACTGGGCGCACGAGGCCTCACGGGGTCCGGGCGGTTGGGACACGACGACTGCTGGCGGTCAGAACGCGAGTGACCACGCGACTCGAAACATCACCAGCATCGCAGCCGTCGCGAGCACCACCATCACGATGTCGAGTCGCCAACCCGCGTGGAGCATCTGTTCGCGATCTATGGCTCCGGTACCGAACGCGATGGTGTTCGGCGCAGTCCGGACGCGAGCGGTAGACAGTCAATCAGTTCGCTCCCCTCTGTCGAAGAGTAAGTCGAACGCGGGGTGCTGGTAGAGAACTTCCCCACAACGCAGACATTGGGTGTACAGAGGGGTCGTCGCATCCCAGTAGTCGGTTCGCCGAATCGGCGTTCCGTCTTCGAGTCCATATCGTCCCCCCTCGGCTTCGAAATGCCGGAACTCCTCTTCCCCACAGCAAGGACACGGATCGCGAAGGTCGTTCCACTCGGCGTGCTCGATACCCGAGAGTACACACTCATCAATACAAACCCGGATTTCGTCCACGACACGGCATTCCACCGTTCTCCGATAAGTAGCTGCGGAGAGAGTAGAGCCGTCAGAAGCCACTGACCGCGTGTTCGAGTTGCCAGTCATCGGCGAGAGCCGCTTCTTTCCCGTCGGTCCCGCCCGTGGTTAGCAGCCCGATGTGGTACAGTTGAGCCTTGAACTGGAAGTGAATGCCCGACTTGTACACCCTCGGGTCGTCCAGAACCGTCGTATCGAGACCGCCATCGTTCGTCAACACGGATTCGCGAGCGTTCTGGGTGATGAACACCTCGACAGCGAGTGGCTGATTGATGGCAGCGGCACGCTCGAAGAGTTTCGGAAGCGTCGCTGACCCGCCACGCTCCCCGTGAATCGTTTCGAGTGCCTCAACGACGAGTTGGGTGGGCTCATACTGCATCGCTATCGAGCGCGCGAGCTGGGCCCATCGCGGAGCGAGTACGGCGAACCGAGTAGATTTGCCGGTCCAATCGTCGAACCGTTCGAGGGCCGCCCGTACGCTGCCGCATTCGGCTCGTGCAAACCGAACAACCTCCGCCCCCAGATGTGTGAGTTCCTCGGTCTGAGCGTCGACCAGGCCGAGCAGGATGGCGCCGCGACGACCACCCGATACAAGTCGGATGACGTTTTCCGTGTACGCTTCTTTCGTATCCCCCTCAGCCGCGAGCGCGAGTGCGTACCCGAGGTAGTTCTTCGGGTGGTTAACCGGGAAACTCCCGGCCGTCAACTGATGGGTGCGTGCTTGGAAGCGAATCGCCTCGATATCGGTCGCGAACTCGCCGGCCCCAGTCACGCGGGCGGGCTCAACGACCGTTCCTGACTCGCTGTCCGTGACGCCGACGACGCCGATGTTCAGCTCGCGAGCGAGCGAGCGCGCCGTCTCGGTGACGCTCGCCGCCGGCGCCGCCACGTATCCGAGATTCACCTCCGGGAGCCGGGAGTGCGCCTGTTCGATACCGCGGGCGACATCAACAGTCCCCGAGTTCCGTCGATAGCCCTTCGCCTCGACGGCCACCACGGGATTGCTCGCTACACCGCCGTTCAGGACTTCCCCATCGGGCATCCCGACGCCGAGGAGATCCGGTTCACCGGAGGCGAGTTGGACTGAATTGAACGGTTTGAGTCGCTCATGGATGTCTGCCGGAATCGACCACGACCCCCACGAGTCGACCGTGAACTGTGACTCCGTAATCGCGTATTGGTTCGGACGGTCAACAAGGTCGGGATAGAGGGTATCCTTCGCCGCGGCGAGCACAGCCGGTTCCGCAAGCGTCGGCATTGCATCCCATCTTGGACCCAGGGGACTTATCAACTGGGACCGGCGTTTTCACTCGCTCCGCGAAACGTCGGATTATGGGACGCGAGGTCGGGCTCATCAGCTGTACAGCAGTCAGACATACGTTTGATACGCGATAAAGAGGGCAACGACAAGAGATGCGACACCGAGTCCACGAACGAGCCATGTCCACTGGTCGGAGAACGATTCGTGCTTGTCTGAGCCGTAATCGCCACGACGCCGACGGTTCGGCCCAACGAAGATAGATAGTTGAAGGGCCGCTCGCGGCGCAACGATTAGTACGACGCCGAACAGCACACCGAGGATGACCGCGAGCGGTTCGCGGATTCCAGGCATCTACGATCGGAGTCGCTGGATGCGCTTCTCCATCGGGGGATGGGTGGAGATGATTTGTTGAAGGAAACCACGGTCAGGGCTGGAGATACAGAGTGCGCTCACCTGCTGATCGACGTTCGCGTCGCGGGAGCGCTGATTGCCCCGTCCGGGACCGCGCCGATTAGCTGACCCACGGCCGTGCTGGGCACGTCGGGCCGACTGTTGGACCTGCTGGTTCCCTTGCTGGATTTTCTCAAGGGCGCGAGCCAGTGGCTCACCCTGGCCGATAACGCCCTTGGCGTCGGCGTCAGCGACGTACTCGCGGTACCGGGAGATTGCGAGGACGAACAGCATCACGATGAACTGGACGATGTTCCCGACGACGATGGCGAGGAAGAAGTCCGCGAGGTCGTTGTCGCCGGTGAACAACACGATGTACTGAGCGACGATGGCGACTATCGAGGCGATACCCTGGCCGAGTTGCATCGTGATGACGTCGCGGTTGTCGATGTGCGCCAGCTCGTGGGCGATGACGCCGTTAAGTTCGTCGCGGTCAAGCAACTCGATAAGTTCCGTGGAGATAACTACAGTCCCGTTGCCGCGGCGACCGACTGCGAACGCATTCGGTACGCCCATATCGGCGATTTTCAACGACGGCTTCTTCATATCCTTCTCGCGGCAGACCCGCTCGACGAACTGGTGAATCTGGGGGTGCTGCTGTTCGGACAGCTCTTCGGCACCGACGCTCCGTAACGCGGCCCACTTCCCGATCTTGTACTGGGCGCCGACGAGGAGGATACTCCCAACGATAGCGACTGGTAGAACACCTTGGCCGAACGCGGCTGTCGCTGCCGCCACGGCCACAAGGTAGAATCCGGCGAGAAGCGCACCGACGACGGCCATCCGAATTTTGAGTCCGAAATGTCGCATGTGAATTATGGTGCGGAGGTGTTCTCGGTAGTGCAGTCGGCCTCGACGGTGGCTAATTCTGTACTGGGTCTGTCAGTCTCGATGAATCCATCCATATATGTTGTTATTCAATCGCGTTGGGCCCACGATCGGTGAGACTGACCGAGAGTCGCCCATCACTGTGGACCGACACAACGCACTCCGAGATGGGGAACTTGACAACTCCGGTCGAGGGCGTCGGTGGTTCGTCGTCTCCGCCGAACAACTGACTGAGCGCGAACGCATGCGCCCGGTCGTACCGAGAAGCAACTGCCGAGCGGGCATCGCCGGTGACGGTCGACACGGCGTCAGTGACAGCTTCGTAGAGGGGGGTCTCATCGCCCCAGCGAGCGAGGTAGCGGCCGTGCCACGGTGCTGTCGATTCGTCGGCGGATCGGGATTCATCGGTCATGGCTTGTTGGAGCGCTTCGATTTGCGCTGTATCGCTTACTGAACGTTCGGTAAGTATCAACCTTTCGCCCCGAATCACCCTGGAGAGCGGAGTCGCTTTGTCCCGAGTGTTACCCTCAGTTTTGCCCGCCCCTATGCCCGACACGAGCCCTGATACCGCCGATTCGTCCGGCCCCAAGAAACGGTCTATATTCGTCTCGCATTACAGAGCATCGCGCACCGGGCGAAGAGTTTATGCCTACCGAACGTTCAGTAAGTGGTATGGTACAGGTCTCGCTCCGCAACAATCCACTGCTCGCTGCGCTCTTGGGAACGGTGGTCACTGGACTCGGCCACTTGTATCTCCGGCGTTGGCTCAGAGCCATCGGGTGGCTAGGAGTCACCGTCGTCGCTTCCGTACTGTTCGTCCCTGAATCGACGATATCCGCTATGAATTCGGGGACGTTCACTGATCTCCTCTCGACCCTTCCAATCGTTCTTATCGGGGCCGCGAGCGCACTCGATGCGTATCTCATTGCGAAGATGAAGACACGAACCGAAGGAGTTCAGGCAGGTGATACTGTCGGGCCAACAGGGGCCGATGAATCTCCAGCCTGTCCCGCCTGCGGAAAGCCATTCGACCCTGAGCTCGGGTTCTGTCACTGGTGTACGACCGAGTTCGATATCGTGGACGTCACCGAACTAGAGTACGTTGAGGAGAACCACTCGAACGGACGATGACTACCGACTCACCCGAAACGACCTGGAGCACCGCCGAAGAAGAGATTATGGAGGCCACCTATCGAGCACTGCTCGAACACGGCTACGCCGACCTGTCTATCTCCCGGATCGCCGACGAGCTCGATAAATCGAAGGCCGCCATCTACTATCACTACGACACGAAAGACGATCTTCTGGCTGCGTTTCTGGAGTTCGCTGTCGACAAATTCGAAGAGACGATCGAGACGGAGACAGGCGACGAACCATCAGAGGACCTCAAACACGTCATCGAGAAGCTTCTCCCACTTCAACCCGATGCGGAACAACGGCAACTACAAGCGGTACTCGTCGGCCTCCGGTCCCAGGCCGTGACGAACGAGGTATTTCGCGAGCAGTTCACGCAGATCGACGAGCGGCTTGCAGCCACCATCCGGGACATTGTTGAACGCGGCATCAACAAGGGCACTTTCCGTGACGTCGACCCCTCGCGGGTTGCGGAACATATCTTAGCTACAGTCAACGGCGCGATGTACAGTCGCGCGACGACGGACCGGAAAAACGCCGCAGCGGCAGCACGTGTCTCGCTTGCCTCGTACATCGACTCGGAACTGAGGAGTCGCTCATGAGTGGGCGTGGTAACTCTGGTTCGCGCTTCGGCCGTGGCCGGGTTCGGTTATCCGATTCCCTATCGCTCGGGATGTTTCCGGACCGCTCAGTGAGCGTGGCATCTGGCTGTCGTTTGTCGTCTCGAACATCGGTGGGGCGTTCATCACGTACGTGTGGTGCCGACGCGAGACATGGCGCGAGAGCAATCTCACGGAGGGGAGCGTCAACCCAGATAAGATGAGTATCGAGACAGCAACAGGTGGTGGCTGGAACCGATGAGTGAGTCCGACCGTATCGGCGCTTCAGAGATAGAGAGCCAGATAAAGGAAGTACTCAGGGACACGGACACGATCGGTCTCCCGCTTGTCCGTAATGTAGTACAGGAATCCCGCGATAGATGGTACGGACAACTAGCGGTGAGCGTGTACGACTCACTGTCGGAGCACAACGACGACGGGGACATCCTTCCTGCCGCCGCAGCAATCGAACTACTCAGGGAATCCGTCCGTCTCCGAAGTCAGTTGCTCGTTACCCTCTCCGACAAACACCCGCACTCGCTCACACTGAAGCCGACAGCGGCGCTGCTGGCCGGAGATTATCTGTATGCGGCGGCATTCTCGTCGCTTCGTTCGGTACCCGACTCTCGCTCCGGCGACTGTTTCGAGAAACTGACGGAGGTGCTTGAAACGATTACGGAAACGTTTGCCCGCGCCTACACGCCATCTAAGTCGATTGAGTACGATAAAGCGGTGTTTCTCGACGAGACAGCAGGGAGTCTCGGTGAAGGCGCCGCTATCCTTGGGGGGACGCTCGCTGGTCTCGATGAGCCGAATCATCGGGACTTCGAACGACTCGGACGCGAACTTAGCGTCGTACGACAGATCCGTCTCACTCTCGATGCGGACCCGAGCGAAGCAACGGTTGTTCCACCTACAATCGACCAAGGACACCTCCGTGCGCTCGCCGAACGGCGGCAAGACTACGCTATTCAAGCTCTCGATACGCTGTCAGAGACCGCAGACGTGACGCGTCTGCGGGGGTTTGCCGAAGCTACTACGACGGTACAGGGCGATCTGCGCTCGGCCACCGATGGTGATACACTGGAGTAACGTTCGGATGGCTTGCAGATCCAGTTTTCATGATAGCGTTCGTGATTCCCCGGGTAGCGGCTCCATAGGCTATCCGATAGCAGGGATACCCACATGAGCGGCTTCGCGGGGGTCCGCGTACGTATCCCGCAGTTTTGATACACACGGAAACGCATAGTTATCTACGGGTTAACTTTCCACGCACCGATGTACACAATCTCAGATTTACCTATCGATAACCAACTGCAGACCGTCGAATACGATCTTGGGCTTGAAACGGCGCTCCGTCGGATGTTTGACAGTGGCTACACACAGATCGGCGTTGAGCGGGACGACGAGTTAGTCGGGATCGTCACCTACCGGTCAGTCGTCCGGACGCTCCTTGCGTTCCATCAGTTGGAGGTCGGGCACAAAACACTCGATAAGATATCGGTCGGAGCAGCAGTTGAAGACGCGCACACAATCAGCGAGGATGAGAACCTTCTCGCGATATTCGATTCACTCGGGGAGTACACGTATATCGTGGTCAATCGAGACGATGAGTGGCGTATTCTGACCGACTACGACCTTTTAACGCGGCTGAAAGAGATGCTCGAGCCGTTCTTGTTGATTGAGTCGATTGAGATGCAGTTGCGAGATATTTTCACACGGGTGTTTGGTGATTCGTTGTCGGAGCAGTTGGCCGAGACGTTCGACGACGACCATCCACTGCCAACGCCGGCATCGGTCGAACATTGTAGCTACGCACACTACGCTCAATTCATTTCTATTCACTGGGAGGAATTCGAGCCGCTCTTCGACGATCAACAGGACGTGATTCGAGAGTTAGTGCTTGAAATCGGTGATATGCGCAATCGGCTCTTCCACTTTCGAATCAACGACCCAGACGAGTTTGATAGGGACCTGCTCCGCTTCGGTCAGTCGTACTTCTCTTCAGTGTAAATACCGAACAACCAGGAACCGTTCGGGGTTACCATCATAACCTTGACGCAGTTGAACACACCACTCCGGTTACTGGCCGATATTTACACCCATATTTTCGTAAATTCAATACCGTACGTTAATAACCGTTCGAGGACTAGTGGAATGGTAGGTTTTGAACGGGATAACACCCAAAACATCTATGCGTGTCGGTGTAAATCACCCAATCCCATGCGCACGTTCGAATCAGACGACGGTCACATCGTCGTTCAGCTCCAGCCCGGCGACAAGGCACTCGAATCCATCGAGGACGCGGTCGAGGAGCACGGGGTCGACACCGGCGTTGTGGTCTCGGGGATCGGATCGCTGAACAAGCTCCACATCCATTACGTGGTTCCGTACCCGTCGTTCCCGGAGCACGCCGACGAGGACGAGGACGTCGACGAGTTCCTCCACGAGGAGGGTGCCTGGGAGGTCGGGTCGCTACAGGGAGCCATCGCGGACGGAGAGCCCCATCTCCACATCACTGCCTTCGAGGCTGAGGGCGACCGCATGCTGGCGGGCCACCTCGAACCCGACTCCGTCGTCCACGCGCTGATGGAAATCGTCATCCGGCCCCTGGAGGGACTCGAACTCACCCGGCGGCCGGAGGAGATGGGCATCCCGATGCTCCAGGAGCGCTGACTCACTCGTCGAGGGCCCGCTCGACGGCGGCCAACTGCTCGTCGCGCCGCTCGGCGACCTCCTCTGCGGAGCGGTCGTACTCGAAGAAGCCCGCGCCGCTCGCCACGCCCGTCCGACCAGCCTCAAGATTCTCCTCAAAGGACGGCGAGGGCGTGTCCCGGTCCGACAGTGTGGGATAGAGACCGCGCGCGACGGTCTCGAAGAGATCGAGTCCCGCGAGGTCGACAGTCTCGAACGGGCCGAGCACCGCGGTCCGTCGGGCGTAGCCGTCGCGAATGGCGGTGTTGACGTCCTCAACGGAGGCGACGCCCTCGTCGACGAGATGCATACACTCCCGGAGCACGGCGAACTGGACGCGGTTCCAGACAAAGCCCGGGATGTCCCGATGAACGACAATCGGTTTCCTATCGACGGCTTCGAGGAAGGCGACGACCTCGTCGACGACCTCCGCTCTCGTGTCGTCGCCGGCGATCACCTCGACGGTCGGCAGCAAGTAGGGCGGGTAGAGCCAATGGCAGCCGACGACCCGTCCGGCGAAGTCGAACCCCGCGGCAATCTCCGATATCTGCAGGCTCGACGTGTTCGTCGCCAGTATCGTCTCCTCGCTGGTTGCCGCGCCCAACTCGGCGAACAGCTCGCGTTTCACCTCGATATCCTCGGAGACAGTCTCCAAAACGAGGTCCGCATCCGCGACGCCCGCGGTGGTGTCGAGGGTGAACTCAACCCGCTCGAGGACATCCTCGGGATCGAGTTCGGTGACGCCCTGCTCGTTCAGAAACCCAACCGACGCGCGGATGCGTTCGCGCGCGTCGTCCAGATTCGACTGCCGGTGGTCGACGAGCGTCACCGACTGCTCGTAGACGCCGAAGTGGACGGCGAACCCGGCGCCCATCTGACCGGCGCCGACGACAGCGATGTCGACCTCACCGCTCATCGCCGACACCTCTGCGGCGGGCGAACTGGTGTGCGGCGGAGCGGGGAGCTCCGGCCGGTGCGACCGAGCACTCGCGGGGCGTGTGGCGTCGACGACATGGCGCCGAGTTCAGCGAGTGCGCCATTAAATCTACTGCACGGGCTCAGCTCTCCCCGTCGAGTTCGATGAGCTCCAGGGGCGGCCCCGGGACGACACCAGGGTCCACGAACGCGCGGACGTAGGGACCGAGTCCGCCGACAGGTTCGGGGTCGAACATCGGATACCCCGCGGCTTCGAGCGCGGCTGCCGAATCGGCGATGTCCTCCACAGTCACCGCAAGGTGGTACGGCGACTCGTCGAGCAACGCGTCGAGGAGTTCGTCCAGGTACGTGCCCCGCTCCCGGCGTCCAACTAGTTCGATACGGAACTCCGGCCACTCGACGAAGGCGACCTCGACGGCGCCGTCGACGGTTGTGGACTCGGCTACGGTACCGCCGAGCGCGTCCTGGTAGTAGGCCAGCGCCTGGTCGTACTCCTCGCTCAGATGTCCGATGTGGTGTAGCCCGGTGACCATAGCGGCACCCCACGGGGGCGACAATCATGATTGTTTCTGTCAGCTACCCACGGCTGAATCCGTGGGGCTCCGGCCCGACAACCTGTTTCCGCCCCCGTCACGATCGCCTCAGGACGGGGCACGGCGGGTATCTTACTCGAGCGTGTGGTCGCGTTCGAGTCCCGCCTCGTCGTAGAGTTCCCCGCGCATCTCTTGGTCGCTCTCGAGTTCCTTGCTGCCCGCTTCGGCCACTCGCCTGGCGTACTCGACCGGAACGACGACGACGCCGTCCCCGTCGGCGACGATCACGTCGTCCGGCCGAACCTGACATTCGCCGACGTTGACGGGGATCTGCTCGTCGTCGAACTCGGCGCGTCCGTGCCACTTCGGCTTGGTCCGCGTTTTCGAGTAGACCGGGACGCCCTCGATTACCAGTTCGTCCGTGTCCCGGGCGCCACTGTTCGTGACGATGCCGTTCGCCCCCTGGGAGACCCAGTCCAGACCGTTGTACGACCCGATCATCCCGACGGGGACGTTGTGAGCCTCGAAGACGATGATGTCGCCATCCGTGATGTCGCTGGGCGACTCGACGTGGTCCTCGTACCAGCCCCACTCGGAGTGTACCGCCTCCCATCCCCACTCATCGGGGTTGTACTGGGGTTTGTTGGTCGGGAGGAACCGCATCGTGTGCGCGAACCCCATAATCTGGTGAGTGAAGTCCTCGTAGTCGTGGTGGAGCGCCTGGATGTCCTGGCTCATCTGGTTCACGTATCGGTTGAACCCGTAGCTGTCCAGGCCGTCCACGACGTCCGCGACCCGCAATCCGTCGTAGAGTTCGACGATTTCCTCACGCTCTTCCTCGGTGAGTGGAGCCTCGTAATCCACCATGGATAATAACGAACGAAATGTCGTATCAGTTTTCGGGTCCCGGAAGGAGAGACAGGGATTCCCACAGCGCGGGCTCCAAGGTCCCACCCCCGTCGTGGATACGACAATGGGTTCGGTCTCCGCTCCTCTTGGTGTTTAACGTTCGAATTCAACGGCCTGCTCACTTCTCAAACCGGCTTCACTAGACAGTGCCAAGCGACGGACTACTACTGGGAAATACTCCGTCCTCGTGGCACACGACCAGGGTGCCTCACGTGACATCAGAATTAATTACAACCGTTCTCGCCGCCATATGGAATCAGTTCGTCTGAGCACCACCAGCAAAGATATGAAAAAATGAGGAAAACCAGTCAGCCGTCCGTGGCGAGTTACTGGGGCGGCTCGTACTCCTCGTTGTACTTCGCCTGCACGGAACCGGAGAGGACTTCGAAGTCGTCACCGCCGAACTCGTGCCAGACCCGATTCAGTTCGTGTCCCTCGGGCGGATACGTGAAGTCGCGCACGTTGCCCTTCAAGCCGGAGGTGTACTGGTGGAAGACGAAGTCCTTCATGTAGAAGTTGTAGAACCGGGCGCACTTCCGACTGATCTCACGGTAGCGCTCGGCGTCAGTGTCCACGGAGCGGAGTTCGTGGATGAGCGTCGCGAGGTCGATGGACTCGGACTGGCTGTCCGGCAGGTCCGGCCAGTAGAACTTGTCGCCGTCTCCACGGCTCCCGCTCGCCTCGTTGACGAGCCCGATGTTCTGCGGATCGTTCGGGATGTCCACTTCGAGGGGCATGTTCTGGATGTCCTTCACGTCGTGGGTCGTCTCCGGACCCGTCGTCTCCGCGTCGACCTCGTTGGGGAGCGGGTCGTTTCCGTCCCCGCCCACGAGCGTCTCGATATACCAAAAGCCCTGGGTCCAGTAGACCTGGTGTGGCGTTTCGCCGTTCGGGCCCCAGATCTGGGAGACGTCGTAGTTGAGGTTCTCCGGCTTGAGGGCGTTGTTGTGCGCGGAACCCTCGATGGCGTTCAGACCGATTTTGAAGCCGAAGTCCTGCCACTCCGCCTGCAGGGACTGCGCCAAGGTGACCCAACCGCCGTAGGTAGCGCGCTGGACGAGGTTTAGCTCCGCCTGCGTGCCGTCGGGTGCCGTCCAGATGCCGTTCTCCAGCGTGTAACCGCCCTTCCGCATCCACTCGGCGGCCAGTTCCTTGTCGCCGCTGGTCGGGTAGCTGTAGAGGCTGTTGAGGAACTCATCGCTGAAGTAGCCCTGCGAGACCGTCTGGAGCATCCCCGTGTGGTCCTCGATGGGAATGGTACCATTGGGACCCCAGCCATTCGCCGTCGCGGTCTCCCAGTCGGCGGCCGCGATGAGGGCGCGGCGGACCCAGACGTTCTGGAGGTGCTTGTTGTTCCAGTTGAACAGGATCTGGTCCCCGCCAGTCTGGAGGAACGAGTCCACCTGCTGGATATAGTCAGGGAGCATCTCCCGGTTGACGGCCCCGCCGGATTCGCTGATAATCCCCTCATCGATGTCGATTTTGCCGGCGACGTTCAGAATGTCCTGACGGTCGGCGTTCGCGAATCGGAGTTCCAGTTCGGGGATGGTGGCCCAGTCGTTGGGGTGGTCGTCCCGTTTCTTCAGCAGCATCCGTTCGGCGGAGACGTCGTCGGTCGACTCGACCTTGTAGAGGCCGGACATCAACTGCTCGTCGGCGATGCGGTTGTAGGTAACCCTGTCGCCCGTCAGTTCGTTGGCGATCTGATTGACCTCATCCGAGTTCGCTGCGTCTTGGAAGCGCTCGTAGTAAGGAGTGGTAAAGGTGGGATTGAACGGCGCTTCGGTCGGAACGTCCGTCTGCATGACCACGACGTTCTGGGGGTTGGCCTGCTGCCCCTCGACCTCGCCCTTGTTGTTCCACCAGTGGAAGGTCGAATCGTCGATAACCTCGTTGTTGAAGGTGGCTGTCTCGTTGAATATCTGGTTGTCTCGCCCGTAGAACAGATACTCGTGTTTGAGCTTGGCCGGGGCGTTGATGGGCTCCCCGTTCCAGTAGGTCAGTTCCGTGTTCATGTCCCAGTACTTGTCGTAGGGCGGCTCGTACCGGAGATCGTTCGTGATGGTCGGGAGTTCGATAGTATCGTGGTCCTCTATCCACGGCGTCTCGTACTCCGCCCCGTTGTACTGAATTGCCGACCCCTGTACGACGTTACGAGGGTCACAGAGTTCACGGACCCACGTTTGACCCGTGGCGTCCGCACCTTCGATCCACGGGTTAAGCTCCGAATTCTGTGGCGTGTTGTTCACTACGGATGTGATCGTAGTGCTGACGGGATCGCCCTGCGCATCGCCACCGTCGCTCGCGTTGGTCTCGTTGCCGCCGGTGGTTGTGGTTGTCGTGTTCCCACCCTCATCGGACGTGTCGCCGCCCTGGTTACAGCCCGCCGCGCCAGCCAGTGTCGACGCCACTATTGCTTGGATGTAACGACGGCGCGATGGGTTGATTTCGCTCTCGTCTTGTTTGCCATTGTGTGCCATGAGTAGACTGTATGAATAGTCCATTATAAACATTGGTTCGGGGGTGTAGTTCTGCCGGCGGATGAACGACGAGTCGGCAATCTCCCGTCGAAGTCGGGGAAAACTGACCGGATTCGGGAACCCGGTTAACTGTCGAGGAGTTTTCAGGTGTCGAGCGGCCGCACCTCCGCCGCCGCGCGGTAGCGTTCGTACTGGTCGAGCGCCCACGCCCGGACGGAGGGCTCGTCGGTGTCGATGAAGGCGCGCAACAGACCCGTTTCGTCGTCGTCCCCCCCGACGCCGACCCGGTCGTCGAAAATCGCCAGCCCGAACGGGTCGTCCTCGAAGCCGCCACGCCCGGGCTGTCGGTGTTCGCCGTCCTGGGGCCCCCTCGCACAGACGGAACCGGCGAGCACGACCACGACGACGCAGACGACCATCGAGGCGACGAGCACGACGACGGCGCCCACGACAACCCCGACGGCCGCAGCGACACGGACGACAGCAACGACCACGACGAATGAGACAGCGACGACCAGCAAGAGCGGCGGGACGCCGGGGTTCGGCGTCGGCACGGCGCTGGTCGCGTTGCTGGCGGCCGCGGCGCTGATGCTCCGGACGCGTCGGGAGCCCTGAGACAAACGGCTGTCTCTCGGAAAGGGGTACTCCCCCGCCGGGCCTGAGAGGGAGTCTGCCCGACTCAGCGGAGCCCCAGTCGTTGCGCTGGTGGCAAAGTTATACAAGATACAGGGGGAAACCCACGGCTTTAGCCGTGAGATGAATCCGTACACTCCGTACCGCAATTCACCGACGATGGCAGCCCAGCCCCCAAACATTAATAAGGTTGCATTTATCTTGAGCAGGCCGTCCCAGTCGGGGGGAGGACACCCACCCGAAGGCATCGGTTTCGCCGCGTTGCTGGAGCGTGCTGATGATGGGGAGATACGCCTTCCGGTGGTCGTCGACTCGTACTTGTAGCAGGTACGGCGCCGATACCCATAACCGGTTCCGGACGAACTCTCTCAGAATGCGCGACACCGAGACCCCCTCCGGGGCCCTGACTCGACTCCGTGCATGGTGGGGCCGCAACCGGCGGCGACTCGGCGTCGTCGGCCTCGTCCTGCTCCTTTTCGCCATTGTGGCGACTGGTTGGTACGCCGCGACCCCCTTGCGCGCCACACCCGGAAGTCTCGATGCGGTGCGAGCGAACGACGCTGTCGCCGTCTCCCAGGGGAACGGGACGTACGTCCTTTCCCCGACCGATTCAGAGAAATCGCGCGTCGGGCTAGTTTTCTACCCGGGAGCGCACGTCCATCCCGACGCCTATCTCTCGTCGCTGGCGCCGCTCGCCGCGGACGCGAACGTCACCGTGTTCGTGCCCGAGGTGACGCTGACGCTCGCCGTCTTCGATCAGAACGCCGCGGCCCCGGTCATCCGCGCCCACCCCGACATCGACCGCTGGTACGTCGGCGGGCACTCTCTCGGCGGCGCGATGGCCTGTCGGTACGCCGCCGAGAACGACGACCGCGTCGACGGCCTCGTCCTGTTTGCCTCGTACTGCGACCGGAGCCTCTCCGACAGCGACATCCGGGTGTTGAGCGTCACCGGCAGCGCCGACACCGTTCTGAACCGCGACCGGTACCGCGAGTCGCAGTCGAATCTGCCCGGCGACGCGACGGTCGTCGAAGTCGATGGGGTCAACCACACCCAGTTCGGCGCGTACACCGGCCAACGCGGCGACAAACCCAGCGGTACGAGTTACGAAACCGCCCACGACCGACTCGCCGCCGTCGTCGTTCCGTGGTTCGCCCCGGTGAATGTCTCCGGCGAACCTGCCCGATTGACCCTGTCCCGGTCGTCCCGTGATGTGACGACTTCCGGTTTGTATCGAGCCGGCGGCTGCTCGTCAAGTCGTTTGTGGAGTTCACGAACGAGCAACGAAGCCACTGTAGATAATGCTCATCTCTGCCCCCACCGCCATTGGGGGCCAAAACTGAGCGTCGATATCTGAAACAGCCGCTAGGTAGCTACTGCATACCCATCACTCCAAATACTGCTGGCAATAGTAACAATTTCAAGGCTAGCAGACAGCAGTAAGCGATATTCAATTTTCAGAAAAGACTTTTGCCGATAAAGACATATATAAATACAATGCCCGGGACTATTTCGGTTCTCCACGTTGATGATGAGCCGAGTTTCACCGATTTAGTTCAAGAATTCCTCGAACGCCGAAACGAGGGGTTCGCTGTTGAGTCGTCCCAAAGCGTTGATGAAGGTTTGGATCGTCTTGAGCAAAACGGTCTTGACTGCGTCGTATCTGACTATGATATGCCGGGGAAGAATGGGATCGAATTTCTGAAATCCGTCCGCTCAAAATGGAGCGAGCTGCCATTCATATTGTACACTGGCAAGGGAAGCGAAGAAGTTGCAAGCGACGCGATTTCAGCCGGTGCGACGGATTACATTCAAAAAGAGAGTGGGGCAGACCACTATACGCTGTTGTCTAACAGAATTCGAAACGCCGTTGAGCACTACAGAGCCAAAACGACCGCCCAACGAACGGACGAACGATACCACAATCTCATCGATACTGCACCAATCCCGATCCTCCTGTTTGACGAGGACGGTAAATCGGTGTACGCAAACGAAGCAGCCGTGACCTTTCTTAATGCTACATCCTACGCAGACCTTGAGAACGAACCATTCACCCACTTCCTCCATCCCGATGACCAGGAGACAGCAACTGAGCGTTTTCAGACACTCATGAGTGAGGAAGAGCATGCCCCGGAAATCGAATATCAGGTTCGGACTCTTGATGGTGAACTCAAGAGAGCGACAGTATCCACGGCATACGGCTATTACCGAGGTGAAAAAGTCGCCCAAGCTATGATTCACTACTAATCGCTCCCTATCTCCCCTGTATTCAGCGCCCGGGTCAGGACTTGGCATCCGTTGAGGATTTCAACAGAGCCACCACACCGAATCGTCTCGAAGAGTTCGGGAGGTCGGTGAACAGGCGAATATCCTCATCCGAGATGCCCTCTCCAACGGGGTCACTCATCATGCCAACTCATTTGATTGCTTGACCGTTGGGTGACTTCACTCGATCGTAGACGAAGCGTACTTCCCAAGACGTCCTGTGACTGGAACTCCGAACCAAGCCGCACCCACGAGAAGGAGATCGCCTCCGGTCGTCAAAGCCGCTGTCAGGTCGAAGGCCATACGCTGGTTCGTCACGTGCGAAACGTGGTCGGGATTGACGAGTACGAAGTGGAACACCCCCTCGAAGACGAAGCCAGCAAGGCCAGCGCTGACCAAGAATACTGCCCCGACCCGTCGATAGCCGTTCACAACCAGTCCGGCCCCCAGTACAGGAAGCAGATACAGCACGACCGCCGCCACCATCGCCTTCCAACCAACCGGATACAGTGGAACCGCGGCGTGAACGACACCGTGGAGTACCGTCAGCAAGAGATGGAGGGCGACCAAGGAGAGAGCGAGGCGCTGGCGTTCCATGGGGAATCAGGCCACCGGCGATTTGTTCTGTCTCTCGTCGGTTGTGTCGCCCGCGTACTGCTCAGCGAGCCACTCCGTCCATGCGACGGTCCCGACTGCGTGTTCCGGGCAGGTCGCATGTCCAGCTCGAAACGCCCTGGCCGTTCCACCGGGGAACGGTATTCTGAGCATCGGTCGTCGCAGGTCCCGCGCACGACGGTACGCTCCTGCGAGGTCGCCCACCGAATGGACCTCGGGTCCACCAACGGGGTCGGCTCGACCCGCAGCCGTCGACGTCGCGTGGCCGACGATACGTTCTGCGACGTCGCTGACAGCGACTGGCTGAACCCGCATCTTCGTCGGGAGGGGCCAAACGGGGAGTTTCGCTACGGCGTCGAACAGTCCTGCAACGAACGAGTGGAACTGCGTCGCAGGAACGATTGTCGTCGGAACGTTGCTATTCTCGACTGCGGTCTCGGCGGTACGCTTGTGTTCGTAGTAGGAAAAGGGGATATCGTCGATTCCGACGATGGAGGGGTAGACGAAATGCTCGACGCCAGTTTCCACCGCGGCGTCCAAGAGGCGTTTCGTCCCCGCTACGTCGACCTTCTCTGTGTCGCCTTGCGGGGCCGTCGCCGCATGGATGACGACATCGACGCCTTCGAGTGCCGATTCGATTCCTGTCCCCGCAACCAAGTCCAGAGCGACCCACTCGACGTCTGCCCTGGTATCAGCAGGAGGCGAGCGACTTGCCGCTCGGACAGTGTGGCCCGCCTCGGTGAGCCGCGGCCGGAGAGCCGTCCCAAGCGTTCCGGTCGCTCCAGTTACGAGTGCTCGAACCATACATCCGGATTCGCACCCTCGGACCGAGTGGTTGCTGCCGATTTTACACGGTGGGTTTAAATGGCAGTTCGCGTCGTACTACACATGAAACACGCTCGCGTTCGTATTACGGCCCACGGGCAGGAGAGCGACATTCACCCGATGTACGGTGTGATGGCCGAGGCGTCGTTCGTCGAGCGGGCGACGGCGTTGCAGTGGAACTACACCGGCGACGCGCTGGGAATCCTCCACTACGTCGTGGGCGACGCCGATGCGCTCGAAGCGGTGATGCGGGAGATTCCGGAGGTCGTCGGCTACGACGTGGCACACGTTGACGCCGGCTCGTTTTACGTGTACGTTCGGGATACGACGACCGGTCCGCTCCAAGAGATGTTCGCTCCGGTCACGTCGGGTGGAATCGTCGTCGTACCGCCGGTCAAGTACGAACCGGATGGGACGGTGGTGTTCTCGATGTTCGGTCCCGACGACGAACTCCAAGAAGCGGTTACGAGCGTCCCGGCCCCGATTGACGTGACCATCGAAGCGGTCGGTGGGCTCGCAGACACGGCGACCGCTATCGAGGCGCGACTCACAGACCGCCAGCGCGAAATCGTTAAAACGGCAGTCACCATGGGGTACTACGACGTTCCTCGAACTGCTAGTCAGGCGGATATCGCCACCGATCTCGGCTGTTCACCGAGTACCATCGCGGAACACCTCCGCAAAGCCGAATCGCGGATGATGCGGGGGCAATTCTCCTAATACGGTGCTGTTCATCTCGTCGAACCGCTCACCGTCGCTGGGCGCACCGGTCGCAAAGTGACGAACCCACTCGATAAATATCCAAAATTTCTATGGATTGCGTATCCTATCTTTCGATGGAATGCCCTCCCTCTCTCGCCGCGAATACCTTGCGGCCTCAGCCGCAACGGCTCTCGCGGCAACTGCAGGCTGCCAGACCGACTCGTGTACGCCGACGACCCCTGGCGACGCACAGTGGCCACAGGCACGTGCCTCCCCGCACAATACGAACGCTGTTCCCGATCAGCCGACGCTCACAGTTGGCGGCGAGTATTGGACGAGTACCCTTGCGGACGAAATCGACATCACGGGCCTCGTAGCCGCCAACAACACGGCTGTCGTCGTCGGCCGTACGCGTGGCGAGTACACCGGCATCCTGACTACCGTGCAACTCGATGACGGTGCCTCCGATACGACTCACGAACTCGATCGGCGTCCAACTGGGCCGCCAGCCCTCGCCGGTTCGATCGCTGTCACACCCGTACTCGGCGATTATACTGAGCCATCGACCGGTGGTCTCGTTGCACTCGACCTCGGTAGTTGGACGACCACCTGGACCCACGATACGGCTGGCAGGCCCAACCCACCGACTGTCGCTGACGATTTCCTCGTCGCCACGAGCGACCAGGGGGATGTAACCGCTCTTGAGGCGTCCACCGGCGACACGCAGTGGACTCGGACCTTCGGTGACGACCACCAGCGTGCACGCATCCCTGCGCCACCTGCCGTCGACGACGACTCCGTGTACGTCACTGCAGACGGCTCCGCTGCCCAGGGAATTTACGCACTGGACCGCGAAACCGGTGAGACACAGTGGGAAATCCCGGGGCCGAATATACCGAGGCCGTTAGTCCGCGCTGCGGATATCGTCCTCGCGAGTTACGACCGCTACGAACTGGTCGCATTCGATGCTGCCAGCGGGGACCGACGGTGGTCGAAAGCGATGTACGAGGGGAGGCTGTTCCCGCCGGCAGTCGGGCATGGTCGCGTGTTCAGCGCGGACGAAGAAACCGTCTACACGCTGGCCGTCGCGAACGGCGATGTGCAGTGGGAACAAGACCTCGATGTCGCAGGCTCGCCAGTAGTCATTGGAGAGTCGGTCGTCGTTCCGACGACCGACCAAATTGTGGGTCTGAGTACCGAGGACGGTCGCGAGCTTTGGGCTCTCTCCGAGAAATCCGCGACAGGATGTGTTCCTGTCAGCGGTGGTCTAATTCACACGTCGGGGAATACGGTGACACTGCGAACGAACTGTGACTGACCGCGACGAACGGGTCGCTACTCGGAGCTGAGGATGTGCATCTCCTGTCGGCCGTGGTTTCTGACCCGGAATTGAAACACGTTCAGTTGGCTCACCACTCGATGTTCGTTTCGCGATCACGGTCGAGTGCGCGCTCGACAAGCGCCCCCTCGGCTTTCCGGAGGTGTTCCGCAACGGTGCTGTCAGTGACACCGACTGCATCCGCCACGTCGGCTTGGCTCGTCGTCCGGGGGTAGTCGTAATAGCCTGTCTCGATGGCGGCGCGCAACACCGTCCGCTGACGGTTGGTTAGAGCGTCCGGGCTGTCGCCGGCCCAGCCGTCCTGGACCGACAGTACAGTCACATCGGCGAGCGACCGGACGGCATCGAGCGCCGACTGGAGATCCGCACTAGCGCCCAGTACTGTCAGGTCAACAACCCCCTCCGTACGAAACCGAATCGGAAGCGTCACCACAAGCGTTTCTGCGGTGAGTTCCTCGGCTATCGCCCGGTTATCGCCGGCTTCCCGAACGTGGACGTACGTACTCTGCTGCTCGGCTGAGAGTAGATCAACCGACCGGACGCCGGACTCGTCGGACAGCGCTGAACACACTTCATCGCCCTCACCACGAATTGAGAACAGTTCTGTCGGCGCCGACTGGTCAACGCCGCCGGAGAGCAACAGCGCGTCCCCGACGTCGTCGTGGGACTGAATCGCTCGATGAACCGGGAGGGTCGCTTCATTTGGCGGGTTAATGCGAAGACGTGTCCGCTTCACACCTGCAGATCGCTCTGGTATTACTTAAATCGCCACGTATACATGGGGACATATTCGGCCGTGAAGAACCGGAATGAACGGGTATGAACGAGATGACGGACGCTCCCGAGGACCGGGAGACAGCGGAATCGGTGCCCGAACGCCCACCGGAGCCCCCAGCGACGCCGGTAGTGGGCCATGCCCTCTCGTACGCGAGGGACCCGCTCGGATACGTCCGGCGGACAGTCGAGGAGTATGGCCCGGTCGTCTCCGTGGAAATGCCCCGCCGAGAAGGGACGCTACTCGCCGACCCGGCGGCGATCGAGCGTGTCCTCGCAGGCAACGCCGATAACTACCGAAAGGGTGAGTTCCAGCGCCGTGAACTGGAAGGACTGCTCGGCGACGGCCTCCTGATCGCAGAGGGCGAGGCGTGGGAGGACGCCAGACAGACGATCCAGCCCGCATTCTATCCCGGTCGAATCACGAACTACGCCGCGACGATGGTAGACCGAACGGACCGCATGATAGCCGACTGGTCACCCGGGGAGACAGTGGATGTCGCCGACGCGACCTCGCAGATCACGCTCGCGGTGCTCGGCGAGGTGCTGTTTGACGTGGACTTCAGCGAGGCGACCGCGATCCGTGAGGCCGCACGGGCGGTGACCAACCGCTTCGCGCCCGATGGTCGACTCCCCGTCTACGTTCCGGACTGGGTACCACTGCCTCGGAACCGCCGATACCGCCAGGCAATCGACCAACTCGACGCATTTGTCGCCGACCTCATTGAACGCCGCCGCAATCCGAGCGGGGCAGTCGCTGGAAGCGACGGAGACAGGAACGAGACGCCTACTGACCTCGTCTCAATGCTCCTCGCGGCCGGAATGGATGACGACGAGGTGCGCGATCACCTCGTCACGTTCCTCCTCGCCGGCCACGAAACAACGGCGTTAGCACTCACATACACGCTGTTCTGCCTCGCGAGGAACCCCGACGAGCAGGCGACCGTTGCCGCGGAGGTGACGGCGCTCGACGGCCGACCGACGGCGACGGACGACCTCCCCCGGACGGACCGGGCGATCCGCGAGGCAATGCGGCTGTACCCGCCGGTTCACTTGGTGATGCGCGAAGCGATCAACGATGACGTAGTCGCCGGCTATCACGTTCCTGCCGGGTCGCTGGTACTGTGCTCGCAATGGGGAACCCACCGTCGCCCAACGCTGTTTGCCAACCCCGAGACGTTCCGCCCCAGTCGGTGGGGGTCCGCGGACGCCCCTGACTACGCCTACTTCCCGTTCGGTGGTGGCCCGCGGGTCTGCATCGGGCGTCGGTTCGCGCTGCTGGAGGCTCGGCTCGTCTTGGCGACAATCCTCCAGTCGTTCCGGGTTGACCCCGTAACTACCGACCTCGACCTTGCCGCCTCGATGACACTCGCACCAACCCATCCTGTTGAAATGCGACTGGTTGAGCGCGACGGCAATCAGATAAATACCGCCGGGGATTCGTTCGACAGCACAACCGACCCCAACTGACGAACCGCCACTCTGGAGCGGCGCGGACTCATGTATAAGCCAGGACGCAAGTCATAGCTATTCTCGCCTAACCTCTATAACTCAGTAGAGCCTATATTAGAACAACCGATGCGTTCTACTAGGAAAGACATCTCGCAGCTCTCAACCGGGATCAGCGGGCTCGATGAACTATTGCGAGGTGGGATGGTCAAGGGCCGAATGTATCTCGTCTCTGGTGAACCGGGAACTGGAAAAACAACGCTCGGGATGCATTTCCTCGAGGAGGGACTACGTAGTGATGAGACGGTCCTCTACATCCACGGGGAAGAATCATCCGAGGAACTCGTCGCCAACGCGGCACAGTTCGACATCGACATCGCTGCCGCCGAATTTCTCGACCTCGGTCCCGAGTCGGATTTCTTCACGGAGGACCCCTCCTACGATCTGGTTCAGCCACAGGATATTGAGGAGCAACGCTATACGGAAGCGATTTACGAGGCGATTCGGGAGATCGACCCCGACCGCATCATCATCGACCCGCTCACACAGCTCCAATACGTCGAAGCGTCCGAGTATCACTACCGGAAACGCATTCTCTCCTTTATCCGGTTTCTCAAAGAACGCGGCATTACGGTTCTCGCTACGGTGTCGTTCGAGGCGAATCCGAGCGGCACGAGCGAGATTCGGTCGTTGAGTGACGGCGTCATCGCACTCACCCGCACGCGTGACGGCCGACGCGTCGAGGTGGAGAAAAACCGTGGCCGCGGACAGATCGAGGGCGATCACGGGCTGGAAGTCCGCTCACAGGGGCTCGAAGTCTTCGCGAAGGTTCGACCCGAACCGTCCGACCGGACCTTCGATCCGAAACCGATTCGTTCCGGGATCGACGAACTCGACGAGCTCGTCGGCGGCGGGTTCGAGCGTGGCACGGTAACGTTCATCAGCGGGCCGCCCGGCGTCGGCAAAACCACGCTCGGAGCGACGTATGCCACCCAGGCTGCGGCCGAATACGGACGGTCCGCGGTCTACCTCTTCGAGGAGCGGATGGAGACGTTCTTGCACCGGTGTCGCTCGCTTGAGATCCCCGTCGACGAGTTACGCGAACAGGGCCTACTTTCGATCGACGTGATCGAACCACGTGAGCTCTCAGCCGAAGAGTTCGCCCACCGAGTCCGGTACGAAGTCGAAGAAAGGGGGAGCGAAACGGTGTTAATCGACGGAATAGGCGGGTACGTCTCTGCAATCCAGGGCGAGGAAAGTGAACTGGACCGCGAACTCCATGCGCTGACCCGCTATCTGTGCAACCGGGAAGTGACGGTCTTCGTTACCGATGCGGTCCACCAGATCACGGGGCTCTCTTCGGGGACCAGCCGGCAGATCAGTCCCATCGCGGACAACCTCATGTTTCTCAGTTACGTCGAGCTTCGGGGCTCGCTCCGAAAGGTCGTGGGCGTATTGAAAAAGCGAGCGGGCCGGTTCGAACACACGCTTCGGGAGTTCGAGATTACACCCGACGGCATTCGGGTCGGTGAACCCATGACGAACCTCAATGGGATTCTCAGCGGGAGAGTACAGCCCAGTCGCACTGAACAGACGGACGGTGAACCGCAGCAATGAGCTCCGAACGCTTCGAGACGACAACGCACACCGAGTTCGACGCGGGGGTAGACGATACACGAGCCACCGTCCAGTTACTGGTGTCCGATACGGGGAACCGTACGGTCATCCGGAAGATGTTAGAGGAGTACTTCGATGTCGAGACGGGGCAAACGGTTCAGGACGCGGACCTGTACCTCATCGAGGATCATCTCTTCCCGGAATATCACGAGACGTTGCGTGAACAGGTCGAAGGGGCACACCCGGTGTTCTGTCCTGTCGTCCTGCTCCGCCGGGAAACGACGGATTTGGCCCACCCAACCAGCGATGCAGCGTCTCATGAGGGACCGATGCTTATCGATGATGTCGTCGAGGCCCCGGTCGATAAGACGCTGTTGATACGGCGACTGCACTCGCTGCTCGTCCGCCGCCGACAGTCCCAGGAACTGTCGAATCACGTCTCGACGCTGGAGCGACGAGAACAGGAACTCAGGCGATTCGAACGCGGCGTGGAATCGACCGGCAACGGAATCGTAATGACGAATCGATTCGGCGAGATCGAGTACGTCAACCCCGCGTTCGAAGGGATAACGGGATACGCGGAAGCCGAAGTGCTCGGCGAGACGCCACGAGTCCTCCAGCCGGCGGGCGCTGCCGACGTGTTTACCGAGGAGTTCTGGCGGACGATGGTCGACCGAGAAGAGTGGGCGGGCGAAGTCGTGATCGAACACAGCGACGAAAGGCGCTCAGTGGTGGATACGTCTATCACAGCGACGCACGACGATGACGGTGAGGTAGAGGGGTTCGTCGTCGTTATGGCCGATATTACGGAGCGCATCCAGCAAGAAGAGGAACTGCGGCGTCATGAGGAAGAGCTGGAGCATCTGCGACAAATATTAACACGGTATCTCCGACACAACCTTCGAAACGACCTCAACATCATCCTCGGATACGGAGAGATGCTGGTGGCCGACGAGACGTTGTCCGACAGTCAGCGTCAGAAGGTGGAGAAAGTCGTCGAAACGGCACAGCGGCTCGAAGGGATGAGTGAGACGGCGCGAAAGTACAGTACGCTGTTACAACGGGATACCGAACTGTCATCACATGATCTGACAGAGATCGTGACCGGAGCCGTTCAGAAGATACGTGATGAGTACCCGGACGTGGAATTCGACATCGAGATTCCGGAATCCTGTGATGTCCGTGCCCGGGCGGAGATCCGGGATGCCATCCAGGAGCTCATCGAAAACGCAGCAAAACACGCCGACCCGGTCTCGCCGGACGTCCACATTCACGTCGATAACGCGAACCGCACACGAGTCGTCATCGAGGATAACGGATCGGGGATTCCCGATCTGGAAGTGGAGGCGCTCGACGAGGGGGCGGAAACTCCGCTTTCGCATAGTCAAGGAATCGGCCTCTGGCTGAGCAAATGGCTGATCGAAAGCTTTGATGGGCAACTCTCGTTCGAACTGCTCGATCCAGGAACGCGTGTGGTTGTCGAATTCCCCCCGTCTCACCGCAGTACGTCGAGGGAGCTAGATATCCCGACGCTGAAAGAGCGCGAACAGCGACTGCAGACGGTCATCGACCGAATGACCGACGCGATCGTCGAAGTGAACGCGTCGTGGGAGGTCACCTTCATGGATCCGAGAGCGGAGGAGATTCTCGACGTGTCGGCTGACCAGGCCCAGGGCGAGGAGTTGTGGGACGTGCTTTCGGAGCTTCAGGGGACGGAACTCGAGGCGGTCCACCGGGAGGTGATGGTGACGCGCTCCTCACAGCACGTCGAAGCCTATTTTGCCGGCATCGACCGCTGGGTGTCCGTGTATGTGTATCCCGAATTCGACGGGGGGATCTCGTTTTACTTCCAGGATACGACCGAACGCAATCGGCGCGAACAGGAGTTACAACAGGCACGGTCGCGGATGGAACTCGCGCTACGCGTGACCGATTCGACCGTTTGGGAGTGGGACGTCGAAACTGACTCGGCGACGTTCCATCCCGAGGTACACGCGGCGTTCGGAGCCAGAATATCTACTGGGGATGAATTTCTCTCTTCGATTCACCCGGACGACCAAGCGCAAGTCCGAGACGCTCTGGAGACGGCTGTCGAAACGGGAGCGCCGTACAGTGCTGAGTTCCGAGTCCAGCGTGGGGACGGACTTCGGTGGATCGAGGACTACGGAGAAGTCCGACGGGACGAGGAAACCGACTCGAAACGGCTCATCGGGATCGCCAGGGACATCACCGAGCGGAAGCGACGCGAACAGGAACTCGAACGGACACAGGAACTGCTCAAACACAAGGGGCGAATCGCCGACGTCGGGAGCTGGGAGATCGACACGGAGACGATGGACGTGTTCTGGAGCGAGAACCTCTTCCGGATTCTCGGGGTCAATAGTGACGACGAGCCGCCGTTGGAGGAAGCGCTCGACGTCTATCACGAGGAGGACCGCCCGGTCGTCGAGTCGGCAGTCGAAAACGCACTCGAGACGGGCGAGCCCTTCGACGTTGAAGCGCGGTTCCGGCGGCCGGACGGCGACCTCCGCTGGCTCCGTATCCAGGGCACCCCGACCATCGAGGACGGTGAGGTCGTCACGCTCCGCGGCGCAGTCCAGGACATCACCGAGTACAAAAAACTGGAAGCCGACCTCCGGCGGGAGCGCGATCTCGTCGAAGGAATCGTCGAAACGAGCCCGATCGGAATCAGCGTCGTCGATGCGGACGGGACACTGACGTTCGCCAATGAGAGGGCAGAAGCGATCTACGGTCGATCCAGCGAGACCGTAGAGGACTTCACACACGATGATCCTCGCTGGGAACTGGTCAACGAGGGTGGAGAGCGTTTTGACGCCGGAACGACGCCGTTCGAGAGAGTGGTTTCCCGAGAAGAACCGATATACGACCACGTTCTTAGTCTTCGCCAGCCATCGGGAGACCGCGTCTGGTTGTCGGTGAACGGTGCCCCACAATGGGACGATGAGGGGAACCTGCAACGGGTGATCTTTGCGTTCGAGGACATCACAGAACAGCGGGAACTGGAGACGCGGGTCTCGGAGATACTGGGTCGGGTGACTGACGCGTTCTACGCACTCGACGACGAGTTCCGATTCACGCACGTGAACGAGCGTGCCGAAGAGCTACTCCAGGCCTCCGAAGCGGAACTTCTCGGGGAGTCGCTCTGGGAGCAGTATCCAGAAGCTGCCGAGATTGACGAGGTGTGGAACGCGTTTCATGCGGCGATGGAGACGCAGGTCCCACAGAGCTACGAGACCTACTTTGAGCCCTTGGAGTTCCGCGTTGAAGCGACGGTGTACCCCTCCGAAAGCGGTGTCTCAGTGTATTTCAGGGACGTGACCGATCAGCGAGCCTACGAGCGAGAGATAGAGGAGAAAAACGACCGGCTCGAAGAGTTTGCCCGCGCCGTCTCCCATGATCTTCGCAATCCGTTGAACGTCGCCCGCGGGCGACTCGCACTGGCCGAGGAGTTCGAGAGCGAGAACCTGGAGACGGCCAAGGACGCACTCGATCGGATGGAGCGAATCATCGAGGACATGTTGTGGTTGGTTCGCGAAGGAAAGGTCATCGGCTCGACAGCGCCCGTGGAGCTGAGTGGCGCTGTGGGGTCGTCGTGGGCGATGGTCGAAGGCAAACGTGAGTCCGATGACGTCGTTTTGCAGGATGAATTGGGAGAAATTGAGGCGGACGACGACCGACTGTGTCAACTCTTGGAAAACCTGTTCCGGAATAGCGTCGAACATAGTGACGAAGCGGTAACAGTCCGTGTTGGGGCTCTGGATAGCGGCTTTTACGTCGAGGATACTGGGCGTGGGATTCCCGAAGACGACCGTGAGAAGGTCTTCGAGGTAGGCTACACGACCTCGTCTGACGGGACAGGATTCGGGCTAAGCATCGTCAACCAGATTGCCGACGCACATGGCTGGGAGGTCACGATTACTGAGGGGACCACTGGTGGGGCACGCTTCGAGATCACTGGTGTTGAAATCGGTTCTGAGTGAGCTCCTCGCGCCCTCGTTTTCGGTTGATTATCTAATCGGTGTGGGAAACGGATGAGGGAAGAGATCCTCGATTAAGGGGTGAAACACGCCACTACTGATCGGGGGATTCTGGATACGCCAACCGGAGTTCACCATCGAGTGTGTAACCACTGCTGAATACACCACCACCCGAGAGGTCGATGGTTACGTCGATATTGAGGTCTGTCGCCGTATCTAAGCCCGGAACGACGATGAGATTGAGGGTGCTGATCGTTTCATCTGCGAGGTCGTCTAGGTCCGTGACCTCAATGACCGTTCCGGGCTTTCGGCTCGGCGTGGAGAGGGAGACGGATGGGGGTGGAGAACTGTCCCCTTCGACAGGGGAGACGACGGCGACTTCTGCGGGGGATTCCGTCGTCGTTTCGGGCATCCAGAGTCGCAATTTGATGGATTCCACGCGTGTTCCTTCCTGGCGCCATATCTCGGTCGAAAGGTCGATTCGGTCGCCGTTGGCATCCCCATCGACGCCGAAATGGCCCACTTCGGTATCATTCGATCTGAATATAAGCGATTTACTTCCAGGCGATTCCGTGTTCACAGTCGGATCGGAGAGGGTCTCTCCGCCCGGTACTGCTCCACACCCCGCTATTGACGTGGCGCCAGCAACACTTACTGCTGCAAGGTACGTTCGCCTGTTCACAGGAGAAATATCGATTGCCGGTTGTAAGATGGTTGTGAAGCCTCAAATACAGGTTTGTGTGTAACCCGTTCTCACGCCAATCCGCCGTGCCCGAGCATTACGTCGCCGCATGGCCGATTCCAGAAGCCACGAAGTTGTCAGTAGCAGTGCTTGATAGGCAGTACCCGCCTAACGGCTGTTTCAGCGGCAGAAATATGGAAGTGGTAGAGTTCCACCAGACCCGTAGTGGAACCGTGTAGGGGGATAAATGTAACAGAGCGGGGTTGCCGTACCAATGGATATCTGGGCCATAGTTTTATCAATACCCATGCGAATTGACTAGACAATCAACAAATCACCGTTTCCGGTGATGCGAAACGTGGGGGTGCCACGATGAAACTGCAGACAGAGAATCTCGGAAAACAATACGGTGACGACGTCTGGGGAATCAGAGATATAACCCTCGAACTGGACGAAGGAATCCACGGGTTGCTCGGCCCGAATGGTGCTGGAAAGTCTACGCTGATGGGTATCCTTTCGACGGTGATGCAACCGACGACCGGTGCTGCCTACTGGAACGGGACCGACATCACCGAGTCGCCGGATGTCGTCCGGTCGATACTTGGGTACCTTCCCCAGCAGTTCGGCACGTACCCCGACTTGACGCTCGAGGAGTTCCTCGAGTACGTGGCGGCGCTCCGTGGACTCGCCAGCGAGACTGCCAGTGCCCGTATCGAGGAGATGATCGAACTCACGAACCTCGTCCAGGTCCGGGACCGCAAACTCAAGACTTTCTCGGGGGGGATGCGCCAGCGTGTCGGCATCGCACAGGCACTGCTGAACGACCCCAAACTCCTCATCGTTGACGAGCCAACCGTCGGGCTTGACCCCGAGGAGCGTGTCCGCCTTCGGAACGCACTGGTGAACACCGCGACCGACCGGGTCGTCGTTCTCTCGACGCACATCGTCCCCGACGTCGAGTCGACCGCGGAAACCCTCGCCATCCTCGACGATGGTCGCCTGGTAACCCACGCGCCGGTCGACGACGTGCTTGACCGCGTCACCGGTCGGGTCTACGAGTGTGTCGTGCCCCCGGAGGAGGTGGCCCCGCTCAGGGACGAGTTCCAAGTATGCAGCACGGTGCGGCGGTCCGACGGCGTGACGGTCCGGATGATCGCCGAAGAACCCCCCACGGAGACCGCAGACCGAGTCTCCGCGACGCTCGAAGACGCCTACCTCGATTGCGTCGACCACCCGGAGACCGTCTAGCATGCGTCGAGCGTACCACGTCGCGCGAGCGGACTTCCTCCAGCGAGTCCGCTCGCGCAAGCTCTTGGTCGTCCTCGCCGTCGTGGCGTACTTCGGATACCTTGTCAACGTCGGGGGAATCGAACTCGCCTACCAGATCGAGCGGGCCAACGGTCTCTCGAACGTCCACGGGACGAACACCGCCGAGTTCGTCGGGTTGAAGACGGGGCTGACCGGGGCGGCGGTGTTGTTGTTCGCCGGCTTCTACCTGATGAACGCGACCATCGCACGCGACCGGCAGTACGACCTCCACCGGCTGGTCGCGAGCACCACGGTGTCGAACTGGACGTACCTCTTCGGGAAGTGGCTGAGCAACCTCGGCCTGGCGGTCGTGATCCTGATCGCCTTGGGCGTCGCCTCGGTCGTTAACCACCTGGTCCACGGCGTGGGACCGACCGAACCCCTCGCGCTGGTGGGGCCGCTCGTCGTGTTCGCGCTGCCGGTCGGGGCGCTCGTCGCGGCGGTAGCGTTGTTCTTCGAGACCGTCGACTGGCTGGACGGCACCGGCGGCAACATCGGCTACTTCTTCCTAGCAACGTTCGCCTTGGCCGGGCTTAGCGCCGCGGACGGGAGACTCCCGGAGTCAATTCCGATGTGGGCGCGGGTCATGGACCCGTTGGGGCAACTCGCGGTGTACGAGCTGACGGTCGACGCGCTCCACGCTACCGTCCCCGGCTACCACGGGGGGCCCCCGTCGTTCGGGACGCTCCGGGCCACCGAGACGTTCGTCTACACCGGCAGCACGTGGCCCTCCTGGATCTTCGCACAGCGTGCGTGGCTTCTCGTACCTGCCATCGCGATCCTGTCGGCGGCGACGATCCCGTTCGATCGCTTGGGATCGGAGGGGGAATCTGGACGTAGAGGATGGTTTGGCAGGGTGCTCGAACGACTCCCCTATTCTGCCGGGGCGGAAGGGCACGATGCCCCCGCCAGTGACGCTCGCCCCATCGAGGCCATGTCGTTCACGACCGTCGAGAACCGCGACGCGGGGAGTTTCTGGCGGCTCCTCCGGGCAGAAACCCGTCTCACGGTCCGCGGACGGCGGTGGTGGTGGTACGCGGTCGCAGGGGCGCTCGTGCTCGTTCCCCTTGCCACCGCCCTCCCGTTCGGAGTCGAGATTGTGCCGGTTGATCTCGCGCGGCGATTACTGGTGCCGCTGGTGTTCATCTGGCCCATCTTCCTCTGGTCGGACCTGGGTGTCCGAGCGGCGCGCCACCGGACGACAGACCTGATATTCACGTCGCGGTACGCCGCCGGACAGCTCCTCGCAGAGTGGCTCGGCGGCGTGGCCGTGGCGGCCGGTGCTGCCAGCGGATTGATCGTGCTGTTCGTGACGACGGGACAGACGGCGGCGTTACTCGGCGTGGTGAGTGGCGTCCTGTTCGCCCCATCCCTCGCCCTGGCGCTCGGGACGTGGAGCCGCTCGTCGACGCTGTTCGAGATGGTCTATCTCCTGCTGTGGTACGCCGGCCCGCTCAACGGCGGATCGGCCGTCGATTTCGTCGGCGCGACCACCGACAGTACCGCAATGGGGGTTCCGTTCGCGTTCGCCGGCCTGAGTCTCCTCCTGGTCGGCGCGGCCATGCTCCGTCGGAGACACGAACTCGGCTAGCCGCGACTGCATTGTGCCGATTGGGTCCGAATATCTGGGCCTGAATCGTTCGGCTATCATCGCAACTCCTAGTCTCTCAACGAACTACAGAATCCGTGTCAATGCGGCCGTGCAAGACGCAGAAGACGGATTCGGAAGGTATCTGATAGTAGCCGGAGGGTTACTCACGGAGTCACGGTTCTTCGGCGAACGGGAAGAGGATATAAACAACGACGGTCAGAAGCCCGTGGAGGCCGAGTTTCCCGGAATTGACAGCGAGGAGCGCCCACGTCGATTCGGTGTATCTCACCGTCGATATCGATGTCGTGGAGCCAACTATCGCTCCGGGAACGGGGACGCCCGAATTCGGCGGTATCGATGCGACGCAACTCCTGAGCGCAATGGACCGTCTCGGTGACTGTGAGGAGATCTGTGCGGTGGACCTTGTCGAGGTCGCGCCACGTCTCAGCGGTTCCGGATTGACGTGTCTGAAACTGTTGCTAAACGTGGAAGTGCGTTGTTTTATTTCTCGAAAGACACGTTCAACGGCATTCCGATTTCCATGGCGAAGCATGATCCCCACGGAGGTAAACTCCCACAGCCCGCTGACTCGTCAATCGGGGATTCTATTCAACGACGATTTCAACACCGGTGATCTCGAATCGGGCCCCGCCCGCGGTCCTATCTGCGATTTCGATCTGCCAGTTATGGGCTTCAGCAACTTGCTTGACGATGCTCAGTCCGAACCCAGTGCCTCCTTCGTTCGTCGAGTATCCCGCTTCGAAGATGTCGTCACGCTCACCGGCAGAGATTCCAGAGCCGTCATCCTCGACGTAGAACCCATCGTCCATTGCTCCGACCGTTACGGTCACGTCCTCTCCACCGTGTTCGATAGCGTTGCGCATCAGGTTTTCAAGCAGTTGCTTCAACTGTCTCTTAGAACCCCGGATGGTTTGTTCAGTATCAACGACCAGTGTGGCTGCGTCGGCTTGTATGTTCGTCCAACACCCCTCCACCAGTGAGTTGAGTGCGACCGGTTCAATATCCATTTCCGACTCGCCATCACGGGATAACGCCAAGAGATCATCAATGAGATCCCGCATGCGCCCGTGGGCTTGCTGTACGTTGTCTAAATGTTCGCTGTCACACTCCGTTTGGGCCAGTTCTAGTCGGCCCTCAGCAACGTTGAGTGGATTCCGGAGGTCGTGACTGACGATACTGGCGAACTCTTCAAGTCGGGCATTTTGATTCATGAGTTCGCGTTCATGATCACGAAGCTGTTCAGTCTGCTCTATCTGCTCCAGTGCAGTCGTCAGTCCACCGGCCAGAATCTCCCCCAAGAGGACGTCCTGGTCATCGAACGCCCCGGGTGACGTTGACCCGGCGAGCAAAATACCGTAGTCACCGAGTGGCAGAAAGAGTTCGCTCCGGATTGGCGTGTCTGGAGTATAACGGTCCGGATCCGCGTGCACATCATTTACTGTCAGTGGTTCGCCACGCTGGTAGACGCGCCAGGCGATGCTGTCGCCGTCACTAAATGTCGGTGGTTCGCCGATGATATCGTATACGTCATCGGTGACCGCCATCGGAACGAGTTCCTCACTCTCCGGATCGTACAGGTGAATCGAATTCGCATCCATTCCGAGGAGGTCTCGGGTCGTCTCCACCCCGATTTCGACCACTTCCTCCTGCGTATCCGCGCTCATCAACTCCTGTGTGACCCGATTCAACTCTTTGAGCTGCCGTTCGAGATTCGTGCCATCAGTAATATCCCGATACAACCATAGGTGCCCCTGCCCGTCCGGAAGCTCGATTGGGCGGTAGTCGCGTTCGAAGGTTCGGCCATCCTGCAGCGCTAATCGCTCGTTGTTCTCCGGTTCGCGCGCAGAGACCAACTCGTCGATCCGTTCTACGAAGCCCGACGGGTCGACGAACCCCTCACTGACCTGCTCGGCTATTTTTTCACAATCCGTACCAATTGCGTTCTCAGGGGTGCCCGGAAGGCCGAGCAGGTCGAACAGTCGGTCGTTGACAGCGAGGACATTCCGACTCTCGTCTTCGGCAAGTACCCCGGCCGGAAGCGTATTGAACAAGGTGGAGAGCAACGCGTTCGATTGTTCGAGTTCCTCCCGGCGCCGGCGCTGTTCGGTAACCTCGTTAAAGTAGAACGCGAGCCCTCCGTCGTCCTTCGGAAACACCGTGATGTCGAACCACCCATCGAGTTGACGGAAGTGTTCGACGAACGTGGTTGGCTCCCGTGTCTCCATGACGGATCGATACTCCTCTTCGAAGCGGGTTCCCCTGGCTCCGGTGAATACGTTCCAGAAGTCCCGGCCGAGGAGGTACTCCTCGCTCATGTCGTAGAGTGCTTCGGCCTGCTGGTTGACGAGTGTAAACCGCCAGTTCTCGTCAACTTCCACGATCGCATCGGTGACGCGCTCAATGGTTTTCTCACGCTCGCGCTTTTCTTCCAATACGTTCGTCAGGTCCCGCATCGCGGCTACCACGCCAATGATCCTTCCATCGTCTTCCCGGAGGGGGTAATACCGAATATCGAGCGTCTGTACACCGCCATTGGATCTGGCCCGCTCCATTTCGTACCGGACGGTTTCACCCTCCAGAGATCGGTCGACGTGAGCCTTCACCGTTCGGTCCCATTCATCATCCAGCAACTCAGGGAGTGATGTTTTGGACACATCGATCGAGTCGATTCCGTGGAAGTCCTGGTACTGTTCGTTCGCAAAGAGAAGGTCGTAGTCAGTATCGCACGCCGCCAGATAATCGATCGAGTTCTCGACTGTCAGTTCGTATTTGCGCAGTTCGGCTTGTTTTTCCCGTAGCGCTTGCTCGCGTTGTCTTTGTTCAGAGATGTCCCGTATGATGCCGACAAACCGCCTATCGTTACCCTGCTGGAACTCTCCGAACGAAACGGAGAGTGGCATTTCAGAACCATCCTTATGTAATCCGGTGAACTCCACGTTCGACCAGCTAACTGTTCTCTCACCCGTTTCGAGATACTGGCTGAGTGCGGCAAGGTGCTGCTCTCGAAGCCGTTCGGGCATAATTGCGGTGAGGGGTTCGCCCTCCAGTTCAGCGGGATTGTGGCCGAAGAAATCGGCAACCGCTTGATTTGCAAAGCGGACACGGCTGTCTGAATCGATGATAACGATAGCGTCAGCGGAGTTCTCTGCAATCGCCTCAAGTTGGGTTAATGTTCGCTCAGCCTGTTCTTCGGCGTGTCGTAGCTCGACAGCGTTTTTTATCCGATTAGCGAGAATCGTATACTGGTCAGGACCACCTTCCTTTTGTAAATAATCGGTGACTCCCGCGGAGATCGCCTCGCTCGCAACTTCTTCGGACCCTTTCCCGGTGAAGAGGATGAAGGGAAGATCAGGATGGTTTTCCCGGACTGATTTGAGAAACTCCAGTCCGTTCCGGCCGGGCATGTCGTGGTCAGACACAACGCAGTCGATGTCGAGGTCGTCGAGTAGTGCTTCCCCTTCATCCGCATTCGCGGCATGGTGGATATCGAATCGTTCATCCTGTCGTTGGAGAAATTCACCCGTCAGTTCGGCTAACCCTGGGTCGTCCTCGGCGTGAAGAATCGTGATGGAATTAGCCATGGTTGCAAAGATATTCTTCGAGAGGGATATATACATTCGGGACCGTTCCATCAATGGTCGCCTCCGTCCCGAAAGCACCGTCCGTATTTGCAAACCGTAGCGTTGGCGACTGCTTGTTTTATGCAGACAGTGTGTCAACGTGAGATTCTCAAAGCCGCGTTCGAAGCAGGATATTACGAGTGGCCCCGGAAAATGGAGTCGAACGCCGAGCTTCATCAGCTCACGCAGCGTCCCCTCTCCACGACGTCTAACTCGATTCAGTCGATACGACCGGTGAGGCGTGCGATTTCTGCTATCCCCCCCGAGAGCGGATGAAAACGAGGCGGAACCAGGACGACAGGCGGCTTCAAGTGTAGAGCTCGTAGAACCGCCGGATGCCGTCGTCGGTGCCCGCGATAATGAGCTCGTCGTCGGCTTCGATACGCACGTCCGGTCCGACGTCCGCGATTACGTCGCCGCCGCGTTCCAGGCCGACGACGGTACAGCCCGACTCCGTCCGGATTTCCGCGTTGCCGACCGTCTGTCCGACCAACTCGGGCGCGGCGGTCCGAACGACCTCCATCTGCTGGTCTAGGGAGAGGACGTCCTCGTTTTCGAGCACCGTGGAGGCTATCATCCGGCCGCTCACGGTCGCGAGCGACAGGACGTAGTCCGCGCCGGCGCGGTACATCTTCTGTGTGCTGTGGCCCTCCTCGACCCGGGCAATGATTTCCGTTCGCGGGCTGATGTCCCGTATCACGAGGGTCGCGAACTCCGCCGTGGTGTCGTCCGGAAGCGCCAGAATGACCGAGCGGGCCTCGTCGATACCCGCCTCCCGAATCGTCTCCGGCTCGACGGCGTTGCCGACCACGTCGACGCCTTCCTTTTCGGTCCAGTCGACGACCGTGTGGGGGAGGTCGGCACGCTCTAGGGCGTCGGTGATCGTTTCGCCGACCTCGCCGTAGCCGATGACGATGGTCTCGCCGCGGCCGAAGCGCCGCACCTCCGAGCGGGTGAGCTCCTTGAGCTCGTCGAGTTGCGAGGCGTGGCCGGTGACGAGCAACACCGTGCCGCTCGTGAGCGTCGCGCCCGGGTCCGGCGGCGTTTCGAACTCCCCGCGGAACCACGCGCCGATGACGTTGACGCCCACCTGCTCGCGAATCGCGCTCTCAGCAAGGGTCGACCCCGCGAGTCGGCTCCCCCGGTGGACCGGCAGTTCGGCGATCTCGAAGTCGTCGCCGATTTCGACGCCCTCGCCCAGGTCGGCGGTCACGGAGGTCGTCACTTTCGACGCGAGGCTCTCCCCCAGCAGGGAGCGCGGCGAGAGCACTTCGTCGGCGCCGGCGAGGCGGTGATACGCCGTCCGCTCCGGGTCCTCGATGACGCTTACGACGGGGACGTCCTCGGCGACCTCCTGGGCGGCCAGGACGATGCTCGCGTCGACTTGGTCGGAGACGTCGGAGACGAGTGCCCGGGCCGCGCCGGCACCCGCCTGTTCGAGTCCGTCGACCGCCTCGGGGTCCTGGTTGATGACCCGATAGCCGTCCTCGTAGAGTGTGGCGGCGCGCTCGCGGTCCGGTTCGACGATGACGTGCTCGACGCCCCACGAATCGAGTTCGTCGGTGAGCGACTCGACGCGCGAGGTGTCCGAGCAGATGACCACGTGGTCCGCGAGGTCGTCGACCGACTTCGGCACGGTCGTCGAGAGGATGTCCTCGAGGAGGGGAAACGCCAACACGGGGAGCGCCATGAAGATGAGAATCACTCCCGTGATGTCCATGACGATGACGAACACGTTCATCTCCGGGCTCTGCCAGGGCGCATCGGAGCCGTAGCCGGTCGTGGTGAACGTCTCGACGACGACTTGCAGGGAGTGAAGGAAGGAGAGCGGTTCGCCCTCGTAGACGCGCATCCCGTAGTAGTAGAGCGTCGCATAGACGAGTATAATCGCGGTCAGCAGCACCGAGTAGTAGATAGTCCGCCGGCGCCACTTGTCCATGAACGAGTTCCACCGGCGCCACTCCATTAAACCGTTCTACACGGCGCCCGGCGACGGCCGAATGTATAAGCGGACACTCGGCGTCGAGTTCCGACGAAATCCCGAAGAAAAGAAAACCGCGCCGCGCCCCCGGGCCTACCCGAGGACGTATTCGAGGACGGGGTAGCGCTCGACGAGCGTCTGGCCGTTGATTTCGTAGGCCTCGATGTACTGATCGAGGCCTAGGATGCGGCCGGCGCCGAACGCGGCGACCGCCAGGAAGACGAGCATGTATGCGAAGTCGCCGTTGATGAGGCCGTGGGCGATTTCCCAGTTCCCGAAGTAGAACATGACCATCATCAGGGCGCCGAAGAACGCCGCGAGGCGAACCGCGGCGCCGACGAGGAGCCCGAGGCCGATGAGGGTCTCGCCCCACGGGACGGCGATGTTCGCGAACTCGACGAACCACGGCGTACTCCCCATCCAGGCGAACACGCCCGCGAGGGGGTTGCCGTTCGTCGCCGCGACGTTCGCCAGGTAGCCGCCGGCGGCGAACTCGCCCGTGAGCTTCGTGATGCCCGAGTACGCGAACGCGTAGCCCATCATGAGCCGCAGGGCGAGCACGAACCAGGCCGAGAGGCTGTGCGCACGGCCCCTGACCGTGAAACCGCCGATTCTGCTTTCGAGTTCGTTGACGCCGGGGGTAGTAGTTGCCATCGTTAGTTCACCTTACAACTACTCGTAGGACGGGGGTAGGTATATAACGGCGAGCCAGTGTTCCGGGTCGGAAAACCGGGGGGATATTTGACCCTCCGAGGGGGAGTAGTCGTCCGTGACGGAGCCGAACCCGCCGGACGTGTTCGCGACGCTCGACGACGAGTACGCCCGCGACATCCTCGTGGCGACCAAAACCGAACGGCTATCCGCGAAGGAGCTCAGCGAGGAGTGCGGGATGTCGCGTCCGACCGTCTCCCGCCGCGTCAACGCGCTCGTCGAACAGGGGCTCCTGGAGGAGTACACCCACGTCGACCCGAACGGGCGACACTACCACGAGTACGAGGCGCGACTCGAACGCGTCGAAGTGCTCCTGCGGGCGGAAGGCTTCGACGTGCGCCTCGACCTGCGCCCGGACCCCGCGGACCGGATGACCTCCATCTTCCGGAACATGCGGGGGGACTAACCAATGGAACACACGCTATTCGTCGTCGGAAAACTGCTCACGACCGCGCTGGCCCTGATAATCGGTTATCAGGCGTATCGCGGGTATCGCCGCTCGGGCGCACAGCTCATGCTGTACGTCGCGCTCGGGTTCGCGCTCATCGGCCTCGGCGGGCTTCTCGAAGGCGCGCTCTTCGAGGTACTCAATCTGAGCCTCTTTCGCGCCGGGTTCATCTCGGCGATGGTCGTCGCGGCCGGGATGGTCTCCATTCTGTACGCGCTGTACGCGCCGGACCCCTGAGTTCGGAGTGTTGTAATATCTGTGCAATACAGTTAAACCCCCGCGCCGCCTACGGTGACGTATGGGAGCCACCGAAACCGAAGGAAACGAGCGTATCACACCGGACGCGGTCGAGAACGCGGCCGACCACGTCCTCGTTTCCTTTCGCCCGCCGGCGGAGGACACCGAGGAGTGGTGGGTCGCCGAGAGCCCCTGGATCGTCGAACAGATGGACGCGCCTTCCTACCGGCGCTACCTCCACCGGGCTCACGCCGGCCCGGTCACAGTCGGGGACGAGTGGGAGGAGTTCGTCAACTGCGGCTGTGCCAGCCCCGAGGACGTGCGCCTCCGCGTCGAGGAAGTCACCGGCGGCGACGCCATCGGTTCGGAGACGACCATCGAAGTCGTTCCCCGGGGCGAAGAGCAGTAGAGAAGTAGTGAAAGGATTTTTTCAGGCCGCTCGGGCGACGAGTTCCGCGTAGAAGCGCTCGTCGCGGACGCCGACGACGCGCTCGGTCGGCTCGCCGTCCGCGAACAGAATCACGTTCGGAACGCCCTGGACGCCGTGCTCGGCCGCGAGCTCTTGGTTCGCGTCCACGTCCACCTTCGCGACGACCGTGTTCTCGTCGGCCGCGAGGCTCTCCAGGGTCGGTTCGAGCATCTGACACGGGCCACACCAGTCCGCGTGGAAGTCCACGAGCACCGCGTTGTGCTCGCTGACGAGTTCCTGCAGTTCGGCCGCGCCGTCGATGTAGACCGGCTCGTCGGGCGTCGCGGGCGTCTGACCGCTCTCGCGCAGTTCCGCGCGGCGTCGCTCACGCACGTCGTCGATGTCGTCGTTGTGTTCGGCCATCGTGGCTTACGATACGGGGCGAGTGGACTTAATGGTTTTGTGTGTATTGCACACTATAGTGCGATTCGAGTGGGGTGGCGGTTTCTCCCTATCGCGACACATACAAAACGACCGAGGAGTGCGCCGTCGCAAACACTAATACGGGCGCGTTAGTATTGTCCTATATGTCCTATACTCTGGATACGAGAGTCGAGGGGTCGTTCGACGACGTCGTGGAGCGAACGGAAGACGCCCTCGCGGAGGAGGGCTTCGGCGTACTCACGGACATCGACGTACGGGCCACGATGGCGGAGAAACTCGACGCGGACTTCCGGAAGTACCGCATCCTCGGCGCGTGTAACCCGCCGCTGGCTCACGAGGGTCTGCAGGCCGAGCCGGGCCTCGGCGCGTTGCTCCCCTGCAACGTGGTCGTCTACGAGACCGACGAGGGTGACGTGCTCGTGCGCGCCGTCGACCCCGAAACGCTCTTGGAATCGGTGGACAACGACGACCTCGACGAGGTGGCGAGCGAGGTCCGCGAGCGCTTCGAGCGCGTCCTCGACTCGCTGCCGGAGGCGGCGTAATGGGCCATCACACCTTCGACGCCGCGAAGGCCTCGAAACTGGAGGACGCCGCGCGCCGCTATCGCTACGTCTCCCGGGAGGAACTCCTCGGCGCGCTTGTCCCCGAAAAAACGGACGTCGTCGCGGACCTCGGGAGCGGCACCGGTTTCTACACCGACGAGGTGGCGCCGTTCGTCGAACACGTCTACGCCGTCGACGTCCAACCGGCGATGCACGACCACTACGGCGAGAAGGGCGTCCCCGGGAACGTCGAGTTGGTCGAATCGGACGTGGCCGACCTCCCTCTCGACGACGACGCGCTCGACGCCGCGTTCTCGACGATGACCTACCACGAGTTCGCGAGCGAGGCGGCGCTCGCGGAGGTCGCGCGGGTGCTCCGCCCGGGGGCGCGGCTCGTCATCGCGGACTGGTCCGGCGACGGCGAAGGGGAGGCAGGACCGCCGCTCGACGATCGCTTCGGCGGTGATGAGGCGGTGACGGCGCTTCGGGGGGCCGGCTTCGACATCGAGAGACGGGCGAACAGGCCAGAGACGTTCGTGGTCGTCGCGGTCCGCTGATCAGCTCTCGGCGCCCGCTCGCGGGGCTTCCTCGTACTTCCCCTCGAACTCGTCGATGAGCTGGCCCATCTTCGCGTACCAGTCGTTGAGCGTCCGCTGCATCTCCCGGGCGATCTCCTCGCCGCCCCGGGGTTTATACACGTGGTAGTAGCCACCCTGTTCGTAGTTCACCTGCTCCTTCCGGATGAATCCCGCCTGCAGGAGGCGCTGGACGGAGCGATAGGCCGTCGAGCGCTCCCGGTCGACCCGCTCGGCGATTTCGTCGACCGTGAGGGGTTCGCTGCCCGCACAGAGCAACTGAAATATCTCCCTGTCCAGTTCCTTCAGATCGTGGAAACACTCCAGGAGGCCCTCACACTCCATGTCCTGCCGGAGCATCTCGCTCATCGAGTTCGCCATCTTAGCTAAAAGTACGCCCCGCGGACTCAAAAGTGTTTGTATGAACGATACAATACTGTGGTGGAGCGCCGAGCGAGGGATTTCAGCCCGCGAGGCGGCCTCTGAGGACACCCTGGGCGTAGGCGCCGACGAACATCCCCGCGATGGCCCAGAGGATAGGGACGTTGCCGATGCCGAGGCTGGCGTAGGCCGCCCCCGGACAGATGCCCGAAACGCCCCAGCCGACGCCGAATATCACGCCGCCGACGACGACGTTCGAATCGAACTCCTTGAGGCGGCGGGTGTAGGCGTCGCCCGTGAGCGGCGCCCGATCGAGGAACGTCGTCGCGACGAAGAAGGCGATGCCCGTCACGACGGCTGCGCCGCCCATCACGAACAGGAGGCCGAAGTCCTCGAACTGGAGGAAATCGAGGACGACCTCCGGGCGGGCCATGCCGCTGATGGCGAGGCCGAGGCCGAAGACCAGCCCGCCGACGAAGACGACGGGCATGAACCACGGGCTCCGTTCGCTCATGGGCTCACCCCGAGCGCCCCGACGAGTTGGGCGGTCCCGATGGCGAACGCGAGGAACGTCGCGACGTTCGCGAGCGACGTGTTCGAGAGCGACCCGACGCCACAGACGCCGTGGCCGGAGGTACACCCCTTCCCGAGCCTGGTGCCGATGCCCACGAGCACGCCGCCGCCGAGCAGGCGCCACGGCTGGACGTCGGTCGTCCACGCGCCCGGGTCCGGAGCGAGCGCAAAGCCCCAGACGGCCGCGCCGGCGACGATACCGAGCGTGAAGACGACGCGCCAGTCACGGGACTGAACGTACGTGTGGCGGTTGAACCGTTCGACCCCCGAGACGTAGGACAGCGTCGATTCGAGGAACGTGCTCGCCCCCGCGGCGATGCCCGTCGCGAGGTAGATGATCACGACGCCGAGGCCGACGAGGAGCCCGCCCACCAGATAGGGGAGCACGCCCCGCGGGAACGGCTCCGCGATGCCGAGCGCGAGTAGGTCGGCCATCAGTTCGTCAACGCCTCCTCGCTCGCCGCGCAGTTGTTCGGGCCGAGTTCGAGCTCGAACGCCGTCTCGTCGTCGGGCGCCTGCCGGCCGAGGTTCGTCGCGATGATCTCCTCGTAGTTCGCCGGTCGGGGCGGCATATCGGAGACGATGAACTCGACGAACTCCCGTTCGTCCATCGCGAGCGGGGCCATCTCCGCCTTGAGGTCACCGAGCGCGGCGGTGTACGTGCCGTCGTCGTTCGGCGTCGCCGCGTCGCCGAAGTGCGCCGGCGCGACGACCGTCCCGTCGGGCAAATCGAGGACGCGCCCGAGGCTCGCGTGGAGCGTCGCCGCCGCGTCCCTCGCGGCCTCGGGGTCCTCCAAGTCGGGGCGCGCGACGCTCTCGGTGAAGAGCCCGTCGCCCGTGAATAGGATGTCCCCGACCTTGTACGCGGTCATCCCCGTCGTGTGTCCGGGCGTGTGAAGCACGCCGAGTTCGGCGTCTCCGACCCGAAGCGTATCGCCGTCCGCGACCGTCCCGTAGGGCGCGTCGTAGGCGACGCCGCGCTCGGCGGCCGCTTCGGGGAGCAGTGCCGTCGCCCCCGTCTCGGCGGCCAGTTCCCGAATCCCCGACACGTGGTCGGCGTGGACGTGCGTGTCGAGAGCGTACTCGATGTCGGCGCCGAGCAGTTTGGCGTCCCGTGCGTACTCGTCGGTGAACGCGCGCAGCGGGTCGATGACCGCCGCCTCGTCCCCCGAGACGACGAGGTACGCGAGACAGCCACTAGAGGGCCGGCGGTACTGCGCGACAGTGACGTCGCCGTCGGTTTCGAGTTCTTGGTACTCGTAGACGCCGGCCCAGCCCTTCATCCCGCGTTCGAGGTGTTCGGCGTTGTAGCCGGCTTCATCGAGGGTTTCGGCGATCATCTCGCTGGAGCCACCCTTCGCGCAGAGCACCGTAACGCGTCGGTCCTCGGGGAGGGCGGCGTGCAGGTCGTCGGGGACTCCATCGAGCAACTCGAAGTAGGGGTAGTTGACGGTCTCGACGGTCTCGCCGTCGATGCGCCATTCCTCGTACTCGTCCGCCGCGCGTACGTCGAGGAGGAACACGTCCTCGCCCGCGTCGATGCGTCCCTTCAGGTCCTGGGGGGAGACGGTCGCGACGGTGCCGTCGGAGTTCTCGTTCATTTCATCCCTCTCTATTGGGCTCGAACGGATAAGGGTTTGTATAGAAGCGCAGTTTTAGCACAATACTGTATTGGTGGAACATCGGATTGGTTGCCCTAAGAGCCATATATGCAATTATCAACGTCTTTTTCCACTTACAGTAGTGTTTGTTTTCCAAACTACTACCGACGGGTTTTTCCATCCGACCACAATAGTGTGTGGTGAGTTCAATACCATGGACGATTACGAGACTGCCGAGACGCTGGACGTGAAAGGACAGAACTGCCCGATGCCCGTCGTGAAGACCAAGCAGGCGGTCGATGGGCTCGGGGCCGGCGACGTGCTGGAGGTCCTCGCGACGGACCCGGGGAGCATGAGCGACCTCGGCGGGTGGGCGGACGCGACGGCCGGCGTCGAACTCGTCGACCAGCGCGAGGGCGAGGACGTCTACACCCACTACGTGCGCAAGACCGACCAATGAGCGCTGACGCACCCGAGACGGCCGAGGCGGGCGACGACGTCCCCACCCGGGCCGAGTTGGCGGCACGCGTCGAGGAACTGGAGGACGCGCTCGCGGACGCCACCGACACCCCCGAGAACGGCGCCGGGAAGATGAGCATCATCGCCACGAAGGGGACGTTGGACATGGCCTACCCGCCGCTCATCCTCGCCAGCACGGCGGCCGCCTTCGGCTACGACGTCACCGTCTTTCACACCTTCTGGGGCCTCGATATCCTCCACGAGGAACGGTCGAAGGAGTTGGGCCTCTCCGCGGTGGGCAACCCGACCATGCCCGTCCCGAACCTCGTGGGGTCGCTTCCCGGGATGGACCGGGTCACGACCAAGATGATGGAGCGACGCATCGAGGACAACGACACCGCCACCGTCGAGGAGCTCATCGAGACCTCCCTGGAGATGGGCGTCGAGTTCCAGGCCTGTCAGATGACCATCGACCTGATGGACTACGACGAGGGGGAGTTCTACGACGGCGTCACGACCGGTGTCGGCGCGGCGACGGCCATCCGGGACATGGCGGACGCTGACATCCAACTTCTGGTGTGAGCCCGGATGAGCCCCGATAGCTCCGCGGACCGCGAGGAACGCAAGGAACGCGACCCCCACGTCGGCGCCGGCCTCCTCGACGAGGAGATGGGCCCCAGCTCCGCAATGGCCCACCTCTACCGGGGGGAGGTCCACCGGATGAAGCTCTGGCGCGAGCGTCTGGACCGCACGACGAACTGGGCAGTCATCGTCATCGCGGCGCTTCTCACGTGGGCCTTCTCCAGCCCCGAGAACCCCCACTACATCCTCCTTATCGGGATCGGGACCCTCTCGGTCTTCCTCACCATCGAGGCCCGCCGCTACCGGGGCTACGACATCTGGCGGACCCGCGTCCGCACGATTCAGGAGAACGTCTGGGCGTACGGCCTCGACCCCGAGCGGGGGCTCGCCGACCCGGACTGGCGCGAGCGGCTGGGCGAGGACTACGGGATGCCGACGCTGAAAATCACCGCCGAGGAGGCCATCGCGCACCGCCTCAGACGGGTTTACCTCCCCCTTCTGGTACTCCTGCTCGTCGCGTGGCTCGTCCGCATCACGGCGTTCTCTCCCGCCTCGTGGGTCGAGACGGCGGCGATCGGCATGATTCCGGGCGTCGTCGTCCTCGCGGGCGTCGGCGTCTTCTACACGGCCGCGTTCGTCGTCGCCTGTCGCCCCCGGACGTGGCACGCGAAGGGCGAACTCCGCGCGGAGGACCTGCGAAAACGGTCCTGAGGGTGGGGCGGTGAGGAGGGTTTTACCGACCCCGACCGAAGGCGCTCACATGGTTTCGAACACGCGTCTATACGGCGCCTCGATAGCCGGCGTCTCGGCGAGTTACTCGCTGTGGAGCGCGTCGATGGCCACACAAGCGGGCCCGAGTAGCCTGTTGATGGCCGCGCTCGGCGTCGTCGTGCTCGTCCACGGCGCGCTCCTGCTCACGCCGTCAGCCGACCGTCTCGGGAACGCGAGCGGGCCACTGATGGTCGCGTACGCCGCGGTAATGCTGCTGAACCAGGCGCTACTCGGTACCGGGATGACGAACGACGGGATGATGGGATACGGGGGAATGAACGGCGGAGCGATGGGAATGAACGGGTCCATGGGATGGGACCCCGGCATGGTCTCGCTCGCCGTCCTGATGCTCGCCAGCGGCGTCATTATGACACAAAGCGGGCGCACCGAGGGAATGTAGGGTTTCTCGCGTTCGCCGAACTATCCGGAGGGGCGGAGCGCGACACCGCCGGGGAGCGTGGCCCGCGAGTGTGTGCTCCGAGCGGAGCCACGGCGATGGGTTTTACACCCTGCTCCGCGAGCGATTGGTGATGGCCGCAATTACGACGGGTGCCCTCGTGGTGTTCGCGCTGGTAGCCGTCGCGCTCACCTTGTTCGTCACGGAGACGTTCTCGCCGGACATCACGGCCATCGGCGTCCTCGTCTCGCTGGCGGTTCTCGAACCGTACACCGGCGTTCCCGCGACGGACGCCATCGCCGGGTTCGCCAGCTCCGCGACCGTGACGATCATCGCGATGTACGTCCTCAGCGAGGGCATCCAGCAGACGGGCATCGTCGAGCGCCTCGGCGCGTACATCGGCCGGAAGACCGGCGGCGACGAGACGCGGCTCCTCGCGGCGACGCTCGGGACGACCGGGGTCGCCGCGGGGGCTATCAACAACACGCCCGTCGTCGCGGTGTTCATCCCGATGGTCAACGGGCTCGCCGAGCGCGCGGGTATCTCCCCCTCGAAGCTCCTCTTGCCCCTCTCCTACGCCGCGATGCTCGGCGGCACGCTCACCCTCATCGGGACATCGACGAACCTGCTCGCGAGCGACTTCGCCCGGGAACTTCCGGGACGGGGCCCCATCGGGATGTTCGAGTTCACGCCGCTCGGCGTCGTCGTCTTCCTCGTCGGGGTGGCGTATCTCCTCACGGTCGGGCGCCGACTCACGCCCGCGAGGGTCGAACCGGCGGCGGACCTCACCGAGGCTTTCGAGTTGGAGAACCGTCTCGTGCGCTTCGAAGTCGGCGAGGACTCCCCGCTGGTCGGTCTCGACGTCGAAACCGCGCGGGCGGAACTCGCCGCGGGCCCGCCGGACGGAGCGGACGGCCCGCACGTCGAGTTGCTTCTCGTAGAGCGCGACGGGGAGGCGTTTCGCGGGCAGTCCTCCGACCGGACCGTCGAGGCTGGAGACACGTTCCTCGTGGGAACGACCCTCCAAGCGGCGAACCGCCTCACCGAGCCGTTCGGGCTCCGCCACCTCGTCCGCGCGGACGTCTCCGAGGCGGCGCTCGAAACCGGTGAGAGCGAACTCGTCGGCGTCGTCGTGCCGCCGGAGTCGTCGCTCCGCGAACGGACCGTCGCGGAGTCCCGGCTCGCGGAGCAGTTCGACACGTCCGTTCTCGCTGTCCTGCGCGACGGCGTTCTCCTCAAGGACGACATCCCGGGGACGACGCTGTCGGCCGGCGACACCCTGCTCGTGCACACGACGCCGGAGGACCTCGCGTACCTCCGCGACGCGGGCGACCTCGTGGCGCTACACCTCCCCGAGGACCCGAATGACCCCGAAACGTCCCCGCCGCTCGCTCCGAAGGCGCCCCTCGCCCTGGCGATTATGGTGGGCGTCATCGGCACCGCCGCGCTCGGCGTCCTCCCCATCGTTATCGCCGCGCTCGGCGGCGTCTTCGCCATGGTCGCGACCGGCTGTCTCACGCCCTCGGACGCGTACGACGCGGTGAGTTGGAACGTCGTCTTCCTCCTCGCGGGGGTCCTCCCGCTGGGTGTGGCGCTCCAACGGAGCGGGGGCGCGGAGCTCATCGCCGGCGCGCTCGCCGGCGTCGCGCTCCACGTCCCGGACATCGGGATGCTCGCGCTCTGTTACCTGCTCACAGGCACACTTGCCGCGCTCATCACGCCCGTCGCGAGCGTCGTCCTGATGAGTCCTATCGCCATCGACACCGCGGGCCGCATCGGGGCAGACCCCTTCTCCTTCCTTCTCGCGGTCGCGTTCGCCGGGTCCGCGGCGTTCGCGACGCCCATCGGCTATCAGACGAACCTGATGGTGTACGGTCCCGGCGGCTACCGGTTTACGGACTACGTCCGCGTCGGGGCGCCGCTCCAACTACTCCTGACCGTCGTCGTGACTCTCGGCATCGCCGCGCTATTTGGTGTGTGACTCAGGTCGCCGCGTCGATAGCGTCCACCAGGTCGGCGAGGATGTCTTCGGGGTCCTCGATTCCGATGGAGAGGCGAACCATGTCGGCGGAGACGCCCGCGGCGTCCTGTTCCTCCTCGGTGAGTTGGCCGTGGGTCGTGCTCGCCGGGTGGATGATGAGCGTCTTGGCGTCGCCGACGTTCGCCAGAAGCGAGGCCATCTCGGCGTTCTCGACGGTCGCGCGTGCCGCGTCGTAGCCGTCCTCGAGCCCGAAGGTAATCATGCCGCCGTACCCCCCATCGAGGTACTCGCTCGCGGCATCGTGGGTCTCGTGCGTTTCGAGGCCGGGGTAGTTCACCCACGCCACGTCGTCGTGGTCGTCGAGGTACTCCGCGACGATTTCGGCGTTCTCGCAGTGGCGCTCCATTCTCAGGGGGAGCGTTTGGACGCCCTGGAGCGTCTGCCACGCGTCGAAGGGCGACTGCTGGTTGCCCAAATCGCGCAGGCCGCGGGCGATGGCGGCGTACGTGAAGGCGGCCTCGCCGAAGCGTTCGGCGAAGTTCACGCCGTGGTAGGCGGGGTTCTCGGCGCCGACCTCGGGGTAGCGCTCGGCGTGTTCGGCCCAGTCGAAGGAGCCGCCGTCGACGAGAATTCCGCCCATGGTGGTGCCCGCGCCGTGGAGCCACTTCGTCGTCGAGTGCCAGACGAGGTCCGCGCCGTGGTCGAGCGGGTTACAGAGGTACGGCGTCGCAAACGTGTTGTCTACGAACAGGGGAACCCCGTGGTCGTGGGCCACGTCGGCGATGGCTTCGATGTCCGGCGTGACGAGCGCCGGGTTGCCGATGGTTTCGAGGTGGACGAACGCGGTGTCCTCGTCGATGGCCTCGTCGTAGGCGTCGACGTCGAGCGTGTCGACGAACTTCGTCGTGACGCCGCGGCGCTCGACCGTGTGCGTGAGATACGTGTGTGTGCCGCCGTACAGCGCCGAGGCGGAGACGATGTTGTCGCCGGCGCTCGCGAGGATGAACGTCGCGAGGTTCATTGCGCCCATCCCGGAGGCGGTGGCGACGGCGCCGACGCCGTTCTCCAGGGCGGCCATCCGCTCCTGGAGCACGTCGACGGTCGGGTTCATCAGCCGGGAGTAGACGTGCCCCGGCTTCTCTAGGGCGAACTGCCCGGCCGCGTCCTCAGCGTCGGCGAACTGATACGAGGTGGTCTGATAGATGGGCGTCGCCCGCGCACCCGTCGCCGGGTCCGGGTCAGCGCCGGCGTGTACGCTCTCGGTTCCGATTCCGCGTTCGTGGTCTGGTTCGTCGGCCATACGGGGGGGTACTCCCGGACGGGAGAAAAGCGTGCCGCGATTCGTCTCCTCTCGTCCCGTGCAGTGCCGCTCGGAGGGACCGGGGTTCGCCGTTCGTGGCGAGCGCGGCGTTCATGACGCCCATCGGCTATCAGACGAACCTGATGGTGTACAGTCCCGAGGGTACACCTTCGGGGCCGCGTCGCTTCCCTGTGGGGTCGGGACTGAACCCAACCGATTTATCGCCGGTCGGTCAATTACGCCACGGAACAAACCAAGCCTATGTCCCCCTCCCCCAGCGTCTACGCTTCCGGGTTCCCGGACGAGAAGGCGATTCACGTCCTCCACGTCGACGACGACCCGAGTTTCGCGGAGCTCGTCGCGACCTACCTCGAACGGGAGCGCGAACGGCTCACGGTTCACACGGAGACTGACCCGCGGGACGCCCTCGACGCGATTCGGGACGACGACGTGACGTTCGACTGCGTCGTCTCGGATTACGAGATGCCGGGCTTGGACGGGCTCGAACTCCTGCGGCGCGTCCGCGAGGACGCCCCCGAACTCCCCTTCGTCCTGTTCACCGGGAAGGGAAGCGAAGAGATCGCGAGCGAGGCGATCACGGCCGGCGTCACCGAGTATCTCCAGAAGGACAGCACGACCGAGCAGTACCAGGTGCTCGCCAACCGCGTCGAGAACGCCGCCGAGCACTACCGGGCACAGCAGTACCTCGACCGCGGCCTCGAAGCCATCGAAACCGCGACCGAGGGCATCGCCATTCTGAGCGGCGACGGCCGTTTCGAGTACCTGAACTCAACGTACGCGGACCTGCTCGGCTACGACCGCGAGGACCTCCTCGGCAGTCACTGGGAGCGGATCTATCGCGACGAGGACGTCGATGACATATACGACGTGGTGTTGCCCGCCGCTCGCGAGGGACGCTGGAACGGCGACACCGAACTCGTCCGCAAGGACGGGACGGTGACAACCCTGGATCACACCGTCTCGTACGCCGAGGACCAGTCGCTCGTCTGTACGCTCTCGATGCCCGACGCCGACGAATCGGTGCGGACGGCGCTGTCGATGCGCGAACGCGCGATGAACGAGGCACCCATCGGCATCGTCATCACGGACCCCCACATGGAGGACAACCCCGTGGTCTACGCGAACGAGGAGTTCAGCGACCTCACCGGCTACGCGAGGGAAGAGGTCGTCGGGCGGAACTGTCGGTTCCTCCAGGGCGACGAGACGCGCGCGGAGCCGGTCGCCCGGCTCCGGGAAGCGGTCGAGAACGAGGAGACCGTGACGGTCGAGCTCCGGAACTACCGCAAGGACGGCACCGAGTTCTGGAACCGGATCCGGGTCGCGCCGCTCGTCAACGACGACGGCGAGGTCGACTACTTCGTCGGGTTCCAGGACGATGTGACGGCCAAGAAAGCCCACGAGGAGCGACTGCAGTCCCAGACTGCACGCCTCGAAGCGCTGTTCGAACACTCCCCCGACATGATCGCCGTCCACGACGCGGACGGCGTCCTCCAAGCCGTCAACCACCGGCTCTGCGACGAACTCGGCTACGAGGAGGAGGAACTCCTGGGGAAGACCGTCTGGGACATCGACGTGAGCGCCGACCCGGACCAGGCACGGCCGTTCTGGCGCGACCTCCCGACGAACACCCCCCGGCGCTTCGAGGGGGAACTCGAACGCGCAAACGGGGAGACCGTCCCCGTGGAAGTCCACCTCATTCGCCTCGATTTGGACGGCGAGGACCGCTTCGTGGCGATGGACCGCGACATCACCGCACAGAAGGAGCGCGAATCGGAACTCGTCGCCCAAAACCAGCGCCTCGACCGGTTCGCCGGCATCGTCAGCCACGACCTCCGGAACCCCCTGAACGTCGCGGAGGGACACGTCGAACTGCTGAAAGACGAGTGTGACAGCGACCATCTGGACGCAGTCGAGAACGCACACGACCGCATGGACGCGCTCATCGAGGACCTGCTCGTGCTCTCGAAAGCGGGGACGGAGGCGATGGACATCGAGCCGGTTTCCCTCCCCGAAGTAGCCCGGGAGTGTTGGGGGACGGTCGCGACGGACGGGGCGACGCTCGACGTTCGGACGGAGCGCACGGTTTCGGCCGACCGGGAGCAGCTCAAGCAGTTGTTCGAGAACCTCGTTCGCAACTCGATAGAGCACGGCGACGAGAACGTGACCGTCACTGTCGGCGACCTTCCCGACGGCACGGGCTTCTACGTCGCCGACGACGGCCCGGGTATCCCCGAGGAGGAGCGCGAACGAGTGTTCGACAGGGGGTACACGACGGAAAACGGCGGGACCGGACTCGGGTTGAGTATCGTTTCCGACGTGGCGGGCGCCCACGGATGGTCCGTCTCCGTGACGGAGGGCCCCGACGGGGGCACGTGCTTCGAGATATCGACAGCGGACGAATAGGGGGTTCCGGGTCCGCCCGCCCCGCGAATACCGACACGTCCGAACCAACCGCGAACCGAACGGTTAACCCTCGAAGCGCCCGACGCAGGGTATGGACCTCTCCGTTCTCGACCTCTCGCCCGTCCCCGACGGCGGTACCGCGAGTGACGCGTTCGCGAACACCGTCGAGGCTGCACGACAGGCCGAAGCCCTCGGTTACGAGCGCTTCTGGGTGGCCGAGCACCACGGGATGACCGACTCCATCGCCGGCACGACGCCCGAGGTGTTGCTCGGGCATCTCGCCGCCGAGACCGATTCGATCCGCCTCGGCTCCGGCGCCGTACTCCTGAATCACTACGAGCCGTTCAAGGTGGCAGAGGAGTTCGGCGCCCTCGACGCGCTCGCGCCGGGGCGCATCGACGCGGGGCTCGGCCGGGCGAACGGGTCGCCCACCGCCGACCGCGCGCTCGGGACGAGTCGCCACGTCGAGAACCCCGACGAGGACCACCGGGAGAAAATCGAGGCCGTCGCCAGCCACCTCCACGACGACTACCCCGAGGGACACCCCTACCACGGGCTCTCCATCCCGCGCTCGGGCGCCGAGCCACCCAGACCGTGGGTGCTCGGGTCGAGCCCATCGAGCGCGAAGCTCGCCGGCGAACTCGGGCTCCCCTACTGTTTCGCCGCGTTCATCCAGCCCCGATTCGCCGTCCGCGCCTTCGAGGCGTACCGCGAGACGTTCGAGACTTCCTCGCTGGCCGGCGGCGTCGACGAACCGGCTGGGATGGTCGCGGTGAACGCCGTCTGCGCCGAGACCGACGAGGAGGCGGCCCGGAAGCGCGCCGTCGCGGAGGCGTCGTTCAAGCGGATGCGCCGGGGCGTCGTCGGCACCAGACCGACTATCGAGGAGGCCATCGACGAACTCGGCGGCGTCCCCGACCCGACGCCGGCGACGCTCGACGGCGACGAGTGGCCGCGCGCGATTTCGGGGAGCCCCGACACGCTCTCGGGGCTGCTCGAACAGCTCACCGACCGCGTTGGCGTCGAAGAGGCGATGGTCCAACACATCCAGCCGAGCCACGAGGCGGCCCTGCGCTCCCACGAGTTGCTGGCGGAGGGCGCCGGGCTCGCCTGACGGGGTATGTCGCGGGACGACAGAGCAAAGGGGCGCGCCGACTCAGGCGTAGAACACGACGGGACGCCGGTCCTCGCCGTCGTCCTCGGGCGCGTGCTCGGTCAGGTCCGCGGGCGTTTGCTCGCCGAGCAGGTGGTCGAGCACGTCGATCGCCGACTCCCTGAGCAGGGGTTTGTTGTCGTTGCCGCAGTTCTCGTCGAACGTGCAGGCCGGACAGCCGTTGGGGCGGCCACACGAGCACTCCTGTAGTTGGTCGCGGGCGCGCTCGCAGAGCGCCTCGAAGTTCTCGTAGATGGCGCGGGCGAATCCGAGGCCGCCGTCGACGCCGTCGTAGATGAACCACCCCGACGCGTTCTCGCCGGTGAGTTCGGCGCTGCGCTGTTCGAGCGCCCGGGCCGCGGCCTCGAAGGAGTCGCCGACGGAGTCGGAGATGTCGTCGTACTCCGGGCTGGCGTAGTGGGAGTCCATCACGAGCGTCGACAGCCCCCCCAGGTCGTTTTTGTCCACGCGGAGTTCGAGGGGCGCGGTCTGGATGGTCGCGTGCTCGGCGGCGTGGAGGCCGGCGACGTAACCCAGATGCGGCGCGCCGGCTTCCTCGGGGTCCATCCCGGTCTCGACCCCGTAGTCCCGGTATTTCCGAACGAGGGGCTCCTCAACCTCCGTCGGGACCTCCACCCAGCACAGTTGTGTCTCCATGGGAATCGGCGGCGAGCCGGTTTCGAGGTTCGCCTCCTTCGTGTCGCCGTTACCGACGGACACCTGGTCGTACGTGGCGTGGTGCACGAGGACGGTGCCGGTGCCGAAATGCAGGGTGAAGCCGTTTATCTCCCGGCTCGTCTCGCTCTCGGCGTCGAGGACGTTCACCTTGCTCTTCGTCTTCGTGTAGTACTCACAGTCAGTCGGGGCGAGTTCGATGACCGGTTGCGGGCGGTCCTCGTCCACATTGACGACCTCGAACTGCTGGCCGTTCTGCAGCCTGACTGCGCCCTCGTGGTAGTCCCGGTAGGCGCGGTTCCGCTCGACGGGCTCCAAATCGAGCTCCGAGAGACCCCACCGCTCGGGGTCGACGCCGTCCGCGAGGCGCAGTTCGTAGCTCGGCCCCGACGTGCCGTACAAATCGACCCGTGTCTGGGGTCGGCGCGGCCCGGCGTAGTGGACGGCGGCGTCGAGATACCCCTCCGCGAAGCCCGCCTCGCGCCACATCTTCGCGGCGGCGCGCAGGCGGTCCTCGTCGGCGAACGTCCCGACGTCAGACTCGTCGAGGGCGATCTCGTCCGCCGCCGCGAGGAAATGGTCGGCGAACACGGAGTTGTTCGAGGTGTCCACGACGGCGTCCTCCACGTCGTTCTCCAGGAGATACGCCGGGTTGTTCAACACGTACTGGTCGAGCGTCCGGTGGTCCCCGACGAGGACGGCGAGGCTCCTGCTCGCCTCCCGACCGGCGCGGCCGATGCGCTGCCAGAAAGACTGGCGCTGACCGGGGTAGCCCATCAGGACGGTGGCGTCGAGGTCGCCGATGTCGATGCCGAGTTCGAGCGCCGACGTCGTCGCCAACCCGTCGAGAACGCCGTTCTTGAATCCGTGCTCCCGGGAGTGGCGGGTCCGCCGCCCGAGGCCGGCGTTGTACGCCTCGCGGTCCACACTCCCCGGGGAGGGGTACTCCCGACGGTTGTTCCGCAGGTGGTCGTCCGCCCGCTGCACGCTCAACTCGGTGAGTTTCCGGGACGGGCAGAACAGCAGAGTCGACACGTCGTTGGCCGTCAGGTGGTTGAACACCTTCGGCGCCTCGACGCTCGCCGGGACGCGCTCGGCGATACCACCCTCCTCACCCTCGTGCGTCCGGTCCTCGGGGGGCGGGTTCCACAGCACCACGTCGCGCGGCCCGCGGGGCGAGCCGTCGTCGTCCACCACGGTGACGGGTTCGTCGACCAGTTCCGCCGAGTGTTCCGCCGGGTTGCCGATGGTCGCGGACGTGAAGACGTAAGCGGGGTCGCCGCCCCAGTAGTCCGCGACGCGGCGCATCCGGCGGAGAATCCACGCGACGTGCATCCCCTCGATGCCGGTGTACGTGTGGGACTCGTCGATAGCGACCAGATCGAGCGCGCTGTAGAAGCGACTCCACTTGTCGTGGTGCTCCAGGTAGACGTTCAGTCCGGCGAAGTTCGTGAGAATCACGTCCGCGCCCTCGCGGATGGCGCGTCGGTCCCCGGTGGTGTCGCCGTCGTAGATTTCGACGCGGATTTCGAGGCCCAACCGGTCGTACAGTTCTTCGAGTGCGTTCTCCTGGTCCTTCGTCAGCGCCTTCATCGGGTAGACGCAGAGCGCCGTCGACGCCTCGGGCGGGTCGCTCGCCCGCGTGCCGTCCGGATTCAACACCCCGGCGTCGAGGAGGTTCCGCGCGATTTGGAGGCCGTACACGTGGGTCTTCCCGCTGGACGTGGAGGTGGCGACAGTAACGTTCTCGCCGGCGGCGAGCGCGTCCAGCGCCTCCGCCTGGTGGCTGAACAGTTCGTGGGGATAGGCCGACGCGAGCGCCGGGCGCAACACGTCGCCGGCCGGAACGGTCCGCGCGTCCCTGGCCGGTCGTTCGATGGTCTCGACATGCTCCGAACCCGAATCCAGCGTCGTCCGCGGGAAGGAGTCGAGAAGCGAGTCGGCGCTGAGGTTCGTTCGTTCCATATCAGAAATCCGTGAGTCCGGCCTGTGTGCCGTCGGCGCCGCCGGTGCCGCTGTCGGTCGTGTCGCGCCGCGTCGCTTGAGTGATTTCCTCGTAGACGTGCCAGAGCGCGCGGCAGTCGTCCTCGCAGTACGCGCGGTGGCGCTCCCAATCGGGTTCGTTTGCGGGGTCGCGCATGAACGCCTGGTAGGCCGCGGCGGTCTGTGCGCCCGTGAGCCCCGTTCCGGCCGAATCGTAGCCCAGCGCGCGGGCCACGTGGTCGAGTTTGTTCGTCCGTCCCGGGAGGAGGGCGTTCCCGTCCTTCACCGCCCACTTGTAAAGGTCGTACGTCCAGACCTCCTCCCACGCCGCGGCGTACTCCGGGAGGTGTTGCCGGAGGAACTGTTCGATGTACCGGTAGTCGAAGCCGTAGCCGTTCCACGTGAGGACCGAACGCTCCGAGTGGTTGGCGAGGAACCACGTCATAAACGCCGACAGCACGGGTTCGGGGTCCGCCGGGTCCTCGCTCTCCACGAACGACCGGTAGTCGTCAGTGGCCGGGTCGTAGACGCCGAACTGCCAGATGATAGTTGGGGTGAGCCCGTCGGTCTCGATGTCCAGACAGAGCGGCGGGCGGCCGTCGCGGCTCTTGACGGGCGTCTGGTTCGTTGTCACTAACGGTTCGCCCGAGGTGATGACCTCGGCGTGGGCGTGCATCCGCTCGGCCGTGTCGCGTCCGATACCGGGCAGGTCAACGAGGTCCCGTATCGCCACGTCGCGGACGTCCTCGGTGGTTCGACAACCCCGTTCGCGAAGCCGGTCGGCCGTCGCCGGACCCACGCCCGAGAGGGCCTGGAGTCCGAAGTTGCTCGCCGAGACCGCCTCGGCCGCGACGCTCCCGCCCGGCGTGCAGGTGAGCTGGGCGAACGTCGCGTCGCCGCGCTCGGTCGCGCCCAGTCCGGCGACCGGCACACTGAGGGGTTCGCCGTCATGTTCGAGCGCCCACTCGTGGTAGTAGTCCGCCGGTTGTCCTCCGGCGAGCACGGTCACCGACTCAGAGAGGGTCACGGCGATGCGTGCGAGGGACGCCGCGCCGGGAAGCGCTGCCGAGAGTGTCGTCGCGTCCCACTCGACGTCGAGGCGGGGCACAACCACAAACGTGGCCGCGTCGCTCGCCGTCTCGCGCTCGTCGTCTACCAATTCGTCGGCGAGTTGGGGGAGCAGGCCGGCCTTTTGCACGGCGAGCACGTCGATTCCGGTCGGATTCGGTTCGGGGGCGGCTTCGGCGAGCGGGCCATTGCTCCCGCGGCGGTACTGCCGGACGCGGCGGCCGCCGCGCGCCAGTTGTGGGTGGAGGACCGGCACCGTCGGCGCGGCGTCCCGAACGGCGGCGTGTGCCGTCGGGTCGCGCTCCCCGGGCACGGCGACGAGGTCGGGGGCGAAGTAGTCCAACGCGTCCCGGACCGCCGGCGGCGACGCGCGGCCGAGCGCCGCCTCGGGGAGCGTGAGCAGGTCCAACGGGTCGGCCATCAATACGACATGGCTTCTCGCTACGGAAGCATAAGCGGTCGGGCGTGGGACGTTCGCAGGGGACATCTCGTCACCCGGGAGATGGATGGGGAGCCCGGGGATCCGGAGGACTACCCCGTCTCAGTCTCCCCCGCCGACCCGTTCGAGGAACTCGTCGGGCAACTCGTCTACGTCGCCGACCTGCACCTTCCAGAGGTCGGCGTACGTACCGTCCTCGGTGAGCAGGTCCTCGTGCGTGCCTTCCTCAACGATTTCGCCGTCGTCCATGACGAGAATGCGGTCGGCGTCCCTGACCGTGGAGAGGCGGTGGGCGATGACGAACGTCGTCCGGTCCGCGGTGAGTTCGTCCAAATTCCGCCGGATGAGCACCTCCGTCTCGTTGTCCACGTGGCTCGTCGCCTCGTCGAACACGAGCACCGAGGGGTCCCGGACGAGCGCCCGCGCGATGGCGACGCGCTGGCGCTGCCCGCCCGACAGTTTGACCCCGCGCTGGCCGACGTGCGTGTCGTAGCCGTCGTCGAGGTCCTCGACGAACTCGTCGGCGCCGGCCTCCGTCGCGGCGGCGACGAGTTCCTCCTGTCCCACGCCTTCTTCGCTCGCGGGTCGTCGTTCGCTCGCTCCGCCCTCCCCGCTCGCTTTCGAGGCCTCACTTCGTTCGGCCTCGCGTTTCCCGTACGCGATGTTCTCCGCGACGGTGCCGTCGAAGAGGAACGACTCCTGGTCGACGTAGCCGACCGCGGCGCGGAGATCCTGCCGCGAGAGCTCCGTGATGTCGCGCCCGTCGAGACGAATCGTCCCCGAATCGGGCTCATAGAAGCGCAACAGGAGTTTGATAAGCGTCGATTTGCCGGCGCCCGTCGAACCGACGATACCCACCGTCTCGCCCGGTTCGACGTGGAAGGACACCGAATCGATGACGCGCTCGTCGGTACCGGGGTACGAGAAACTCACGTCGTCGTACTCGACATCCCCGTCGACCCGTTCGACGGGCTCGGCGTCGGTATCCTCCGCAACGCGGTTGTCGGCGTTTCGCACGCCGACGATGCGCGCCGCCGAAGCGTTCGCCCGCTGGTAGATGCCGACGAGCGCCGAGAGGAACTCGGCGGGGCCCTCCAGCTGTCGCATGTAGAAGAGGAAGGAGACGAGCTGGCCGGCGGTGAGCGCCCCCGTAAAGAAGAGGGGCGGACCGTCGATGACCCAGACGCCGCCGAGTACCATCACGACGACGAGGACGACGCCGGTGACGCCCTGCACGAGCGGCGCCTGCTGGATTTGCTTGCGCGCGCCGGCCCATCCCTTGGCGCGGAGGGTGTCCGAACGCGCCGTGAAGCGTTCGCGCTCGCTCGCCTCGGCCGCGTTCGCCTTCACGACGTCCATCCCACCGAGCGTGGCCTCCATCCGGGCGTTGAGTTGCCCGGCGGCGCGCTGAATCGGCGGGTAGAGTTCACTCAGCGCTCGCGAGAAGTGGACATTGATGGCCGCCAATACGGGAACTAACAGGAACACGACCGTGGTGAGCTGCCAGTTCATGTACAGCATGAACGCCAGCACGCTGAGCAGGTCGACCGTCGTCCCGATGGCCCACCGAGTGCTCTTCGCTATCGAGTGTTCCAACGTGTTCACGTCGTCGTTGAGCGCGCTCATCACGTCGCCCGTCTGATGGGTGTCGAAGAAGGCGAGCTCCTGGTGTTGGGCGGAGTCGAACGTCTGGACGCGGATGTCGTCAAGGACGCGCTGGCCGAACACCTCCCAGCAGTAGTTCCCGGAGATGCTGACCAGGATACCGAGCACGCCCGTGACGAGGAGGAAGCCGCCGACGAACCAGAGCTGGCCCTCCGTAGTCGTGGGGACCCACGCGCTCGGCACCAGCGGTACGTTCAGCGGCTGGGAGCTGAACACGCTGTCGAAGCCGACGCCGATGACGAATATCGAGAGGGCGCTGTTGATGGAGGTGAGAACCGAGGCGAGGACAGCCCCGACGAGCAGGCCGCGGTGGCCGCGGCCGGCGTGCCTGATGACGTAGAAGAACGGGTACGTCACGTCGGATTCCTCAGCGAGGTCGCGTTCGTTCTCGCTCATCGGCTCACCTCCACGAACTCCTCCGAAACGCTCTCGATGTCCCCGACCTGCACCTTCCAGAGGTCGGCGTACAATCCATCGCGTTCGAGGAGGTCCTCGTGTGTTCCTTCCGCGGCGACTGTGCCGTCATCCACAACGAGAATCCGGTCGGCGTCGACGACGGTCGAAAGCCGGTGGGCAATCGCGAACGTCGTGCGCTCGCCGGCCATCGATTCCAGCGAGCGCTGGATGTGGACCTCGGTTTCGTTGTCCACGTGCGAGGTGGCCTCGTCGAGGACGAGGATGTTCGGGTCGCGCAACAGGGCGCGGGCGATGGCGACGCGCTGGCGCTGCCCGCCCGACAGTTTGACGCCACGCTCGCCGACCTCGGTGGCGTAGCCCTCCGGAAGTTGGACAATGAACTCGTGGGCGCCCGCGAGCGTCGCCGCGCGGACGATTTCCTCGGCAGGTTCGTCCGTGTCGAAGCGGTCCTCCGTCGCGTACGCGATGTTCTCCGCGATGGTGCCGTCGAACAGTTGGGGGTCCTGCGAGACGTAGCCCAACTGCCGGCGCAGGCTCCGGAGACTCACGTCTCGGACGTTCTGTCCGTCAATTCGGATTGCGCCGCTGTCGGGCTCGTAGAAGCGGAAGAGCAACTTGACGAGCGTCGATTTGCCGGCGCCCGTCGAACCGACAACCCCAACGAGTTCGCCCGGCTCCGCGGTGAACGAGACGTTCTCGATTGTGGGCTCCTCAACGCCCTCGTAGGTGAACGTCACGTCGTCGAACTCGATGCGGCCCTCGGTGACTTCGAGGTCGTCGCCCTCATCGGGGTCGACGCGGCGCTCGGGGTGGGAGAGTAGCCCGTCGATGCGCTTGCCCGACGCGAGCGCGTCCTCGTAGGCGTCGATGGTGTCGACCGCGAGGTTCTTGACTGGGTTGAGGAACTCCCGGGCGTACAGCATGAAGGTCAGGAGCGCCCCGGCGGTGAACGGGACCGTGAACGGACCGGGCGGGCCGGCGATGACCCAGTACCCCCCGAGGAGGAAGATGATTTTGCTGTAGATGCTGTTCGACATCCACGTGATGAGGTCGAAACCCAGACGCAGGCGGATGGTCTCCCAGTTCTTCTTCCGGTATTTCTCGGAGGTGTCGGCGACACGGTCGCGCTCGAACTTCTCGCGGGTGAACGCCTTGACCGTGCGAACGCCGTTCAACGAATCTTCGAGGCGCGCGTTCAACTCGCCGACAGTCTCGCGGACGGCCTCGTGACGCGGGCCCAGCATCCGGGCGTAGACGCGGCTGGCGAGCACGACGAAGACCGGGAACGTGACGAGGACGAGCGTCAACTGCCAGTTCAGGACGGCCATCAGCGCGAACGTTACCAGCACTTCGGAGACATGGCTCGTCGCGTTGTAGATAGCACCGACGATGCCGCCGAAATTATCGGTGTCGTTGTGGACGATGCTCATCGCGTCGCCGCTCTGCGAGTCGTCGTAGTAGCTCATCCGCAGGTCCGTCGCGGCGTCGTAGGCGTCGGTGCGCAGGTCGTGGCTCATCGCGACGCTTCCCCGCGTTTGGAACCACGAGGAGAGCCAGTCGAGACCGTTCTGCGCGAGGAACGCGGCGGCGAGAATCCCGGCCGTCAGCCAGAGCTGTGCGAGTTGCCCCTCCGGGATCCACTCCGAGGGGACGAGGGGCAGGCTGTACGCCCGGTCGCTCAGGAGGACGGCGTCGAAGGCGACGCCGATGACGAACGCCGGGGCGCGCTGGGGGATGCGGGCGAGTATCAGGGCGAGGAGCCCGAGGCCGAAGTTCGTCGCTTCGGGGCGGGCGTACTCCCGCAGGAGTTTCACGAGCGGGTTCTCGCTCGCGTTCATGGGCTCACCTGCGTGTAGTTCGGGCCGGACGTACCGGCGCCGGGCGGTGCGTGCGGTAGCGTGTGTGTTAACATCCGTGTCGTTGGGTGAAGGCAGTGAAACGGCGTTTCAAGCAAGGGAGCGGAGAAGCGCCGACGAAATCGACAGACGGAACCCGTCGATTACGCCGACCCGCTGTCCAGCGTCCCGCGGCGCGATGGACATACGGTGCCCACCGAGCGCGCCGCGGGACTGTCCGCTATCCCGAACACGGGCCGGCCGGACCCTCCACGGATAGCGGACTTCATACTCCGGTGAATAATGGGGTAGATTATAAGTTTTTGGGACGCCAGAGTGACGGCGTTCGGATAAGCATGAAGAGTGAGGCGGTTCGATTCTGGAGAGGAGGGGGTGCTCGAAATCGACCGCCTCAACGGTGGTAGCGGTTGCTTCGAGTTAGAGTTTGTAGAACGAGAGGCGACCAGGATCAACTATTCTGAACACCACCTGTCCCCAGTAGAGGAAAGAGACGAGCAGCAACCCGGCGTATCGTGCCGTCAGGTTGCACAACACGGCACTCAGAATGTTCAACTAATTGGGACGAGTTATCTGAAATCCGTGAGGAACGCCCGGAGTTGTTCGGTCGCCTGCTCGCGTTCGTCCCAGAGGACGCAGTGGCCGGCGCCGTCAATATGCACGAGTTGTCCGTCGGGAAGGAGCGAGGCGATCTCCCGTTCGTGCTCGCGTTCCTCCTCGTCCGCGTCGGCTTTCAGAATCAGCGTCGGCGCTTCGATATCCCCATACGTCTCGGTGGGGTCGACGAATTCGGCCTCGGAGACCCGGGCGATTTCGGGGCTCAGCCGGCGTCTGGCTTCGGCCACTCGACGCGCGAGGTCGGGCTGGCCGCGCTCGGCGAGGTCCCGGAACATCGTCTCGCCTTCCAAGAGTTCCTCGACGCTTTGGTCCTGCCACTCCGCGATTTGCTCCTCGATGTTCCACCCGGGCCCCTCATCTTCTTCCCCATCGTCGTCCCTATCGTGGGCCCAGACGGGGTCTTCAAGAACGACTGCGCGCGGCCGGTCCGGTTGGCGGGATGCCGCTTCCGCGACCGTATCGGCGCCCATCGAGTGCCCGAACAAGATGGGATTTTCGAGCGCGAGCGCATCGAGCAGTCCGAGCAGGTCCGCCGCCCGCTCGGGCGCACCATACGCCTCGGCAGGCGCATCGGAGCGGCCGTGCCCGCGAGCGTCGTACAGCACGACGTCGAAGTCGTCCCCGAGTTCACGGGCGAGGTCGAGTCGGCAGTATCCGTCGTCGGTAAACCCATGCGAGATGACGAACGGCTGAGCCGACCCGCCACTGCGACAGTAGTGTAGCTCGATGCCGTTCGACTCGACGAATCCACGCTCCCACTGCGCCGGGGCACGAGTAGATTCACTCATCAGGTTGAACCTCTGATACAGGGGTATTAAACCCTACGCCGGTATCGCAAGCGTGTATAACTCCCGCCCCGACGTGTGAACAAGAAGCACGCATCCGGGTTCGACGTCGCGGGCCCGTCCCGCTACTACAAAGCTTATACCGGCTCTCGCCCCCTCTCCCCCATGTCCGAGGACGTGAAGGAGTGGTGGGACCTCACCGCCGAGTGGTTCCAGGAAGACATCGACCTCGACGTAGGCGTCGACTGGACGATGAGTTGGCGCGGCGACCTGACGCTCCTCCCCGACGTGGCGGGCGGGGACGTGATCGAGCTGGGTTGTGGCGGCGGGCAGTGCTCGGTTGCGCTGGCGAAGCGCGGCGCGAACGTCACGGGGATGGACCTCTCCGAGGCGCAACTGGACTACGCCCGCGACCTCGCCGCGGAGCACAACGCGGACGTGGATTTCGTGCAGGGCGATGTGACCGACCTCGGCTTCGCGGACGACTCCTTCGACGTGGCGTTCAACTCCTACGTGCTTCAGTGGGTCGGCGACCTCGACGCCTGTTTCGCCGAGACCGCCCGTGTCCTCCGTTCGGGCGGGCGGTTCGTATTCTCGATACCCCACCCCGTCTACGACGTGGCAGACCCCGAAACGGGGGAAGTTGCGGAGAGCTACTTCGACACCGGCCGGCGGGTCGTCGAACAGGAGGACCTCGAACACGACATGGTGGTCTACGACCACACAGTCAGCGGAATCTACAACGCGCTCGTCGGCGCCGGATTGACTGTCGATCGGATGCGCGAACCCGGCTCGGATACGCCCGAAGACTACGAGGCGGGCCCGTGGGGCGAGAAGCGACCCGACCTGCTGGCGAAGCTACCGGAGACACTGATTTTCGAGGGGTATGTTCAGTAGTGCGGTGCACCCCGTCGCGGGCAGGACGGGAGTCGAGTATCCCTAGAACCCGAACACCGGGACGAACCGGAACGTGAGATACGCGCCGACCGTCGCGATGGCCGGCACGACGTTCTGCATCAGGACGACGCGGGCGGTCGTCACCGGGTTGAACAGCGCGCCCGGACTGGGGATGTCCTCGGCGGCCTCGTCGCCGATGGGCGGGAGGGACTCGCCCTCCTCGTCGGCCGCCAGCGCGTCGACTCTGACCGGCGCCTCCGCGTCGCCGGAGACAACCTCGGGCGCGGTCATCGGTCGGGTCGCCCGGCCCCAGCCCAGTCCGACGATGGACATCGTCGCGATGATGACGAAGCTCGCGGGGATGCCGAGCGCCGAGAGGAAGACGACCAGCGTCGAAGAAACCGTCGCGACGACGATGGCCGCTGTGAGCGGGAGCTCCGTGATGTCGCTGCCCATCGTCTCTAGGGTCCGGCGGGCGATGGTGAACGCCCCAATTGCGACGGCGACACCGCCGAAGACGATGGCGGGGTTCATCGACAGTTCGCCGCTCCCCACGAGAGGGGCAACGGCGTTGGCGATGTTCGAGGTCCCCGAGGCGAAGGCCATCAGACAGCCGATGGCGACGACGGTGAACGTCCCGGCCAACTCCCGGCGGTTGGTCGTCCGATGGACCCGCGGGATAGGGACGGGACCGGAGCGGTCGACGTCGAACAGCGGTCCCGTGCTACGTTCCATCGCGACGATCCGGTTCAGCCGGGCGTAGAAGTACCGGCCGATAATCAGCGAAACCCAGAAGCCGATGACGGGCGAGACGACCCACCAGATGACGATTTGGCCCATCACGGCGAGGTCCAGGACGCCGCCGGCCAACGCGAGGCCGGCAATCGCGCCCACGGCGGTCATCGAGGTCGACGCCGGGACGCCGTAGACGTTCCCGACCAAGAGCGCGACCCCGATGAAGAAGAGCACCGCGATGGAGGACTCGAGGGTGAAAACCCCGGGGTCGACGACCAGCTCGCTGCCGAGTTTCGTCACGACGTTCCGCCCGAGCGTCCACGCGCCGATGAAGAAGAAGACGCCCATCAGCCCCGCGGCGACCGGCTTGGAGATGGCGTTGGCGCCGACCGCCGGCCCGAACGCCGGGCCCGTGGTCGACCCGCCGATGTTGTAGGCGACGAACATCGCGACGAGAACGCCGACGACGAGGAGGGGACTCACCATCACTTCTCGGCCCCGTCCGCATCGTCGTCGTCGGCCTCGTCGTTCTCGGCCTGTTCTTCGAGGGTCTCCTCGACCTTTTCCTCAACCTTTTCCTCGACTGTCTCATCCACCGTTTCCTCGACGGTTTCGCCGACCGTCTCCTCAACCGTCTTTTCCACGGTCTCTTCGACCGTCTCGCCGACTGTTTCCTCGACTGTCTTTTCGACTGTCTCCTCGACGGTTTCGCCGACCGTCTCTTCGACCGTTTCACCGACCGTTTCCTCAACCGTTTCGCCGACCGTTTCCTCGACAGTTTTCTCCACCGTCTCGCCGACTTTCTCGTCTACCGTCTCCTCAACGGTCTTCTCTACGGTCTCACCGACTTTCTCGTCTACCGTCTCCTCGACCGTTTCCCCGACCGTCTCGTTGACCGTCTCCTCAACGGTTTCGCCGACAGTCTCCTCAACCGTCTCTTCGACTGTCTCGCCGACCGTTTCCTCGACTGTCTTCTCTACTGTCTCGTCCACCGTTTCCTCGACCGTTTTCTCCACCGTCTCGCCGACTTTCTCGTCCACCGTCTCCTCGACCGTTTCCTGGACCGCCGTCGTCATCCAGTTCGGGTCGAAGCGGGCCATCTTCCAGACGACGTGCAGAACGAAGGAGAGCAACACCCCGAACCCGAACGCCAACCCGATGTCGTTCCCGGCGACGACGATCAGCCCGACCGAGACGGCGATCAACAGTCCGTAGACCAGGTCGACGATAGAGTCGACGCGGCTCGGGTTCACGGCTCACCCGCCCCGACGTGTACCTGCCCGGAAAGAACGAATCGGCTATCGAGAGATGTGAAAAAACACATACATATTATACAGCCCGAGCACCCAAGTAGCTTGGCAAAGGGCGACCCGTTCGAGCGGGTCGGAGTAGCTCTATTGAAATTCTGTTCGTTTGATGCGCCCGGCGCTGAAACAGCCGTTAGGTAGGTGTGCAGATACAGCATTGGGTAGGGCTTGCTTGCCAGTGTCTATCGGGTCGTGCCTCTTGATCTATTAAGGGATGAACGTATTCTCTGAGACGATTGAGTTTGATTCGGTGTGCACAATTACAACCTCAAGTTTGTCAGCATCCGGGGTCCCTCCATCACGGAAATCAGCTTCTCCCGTCTTTATCCGGAATTGGATCGTGTCACCCACGGACCACACGTTTGAATCCCCAGAGACGATTACTTGATTCTGAATTTTAGCTCCACCAGGCGTGCGGGAGGTAGAATCAATTAAATCTTTGTCACCCTTCATATTGCTGGCGTCGATAGACCAATCTTCAGCGGGGAGATCAACCAACCGGACTTTGGTATCCACATCTGGCCCAGAAGCTCGAACGATAATTTCTATTTCTTCCACAGGGATACTGTCACCCGCCACGTGTGAGATCCGAACGATTTGGTTACTTTGGAAAGCGTCAGTTTGGAGTTCAAACTTTCCGGTCGTATCCACCACGTTCGGTGCAGGAGTATTAATATCCTCAGCGACACCGAGTACAAAAACCGAGACGGTTGCAGATAGTATAACAACAACTGCAACCATAAGTAGCACTGATATAACCGGTGTAACACCCCGACGAGAGACTTTCACGTTCTAAGGTAGGTCGGTTGGATTATAATGTCTGTTACCGATGAAGTCGGTTGGAATTCTATGCTGCACTTACCTTCCCGGTTTCGCACGTCGTTCCGACGGAGTAACCGATCGCTGTTCGACCGCGGTGTTCCCTCGTTCCTCTGTATTGACCGCAACCGGAGCAGAAATTATCGCCTTCGAATGGATTCAACGGAGTCGGACCGTACTGTATTAGGTCGTCTCAACGGCGTCAATGAGTTCGTCGTAGTCAGGTTCGTTGGTCGGGTCCTCGGCTTCCCAGTGGTAGGTCACGGTGCCGTCCTCGTCGAGCACATACACGGCCCGATTGGCCACACCGTACAGGCCCAACTCCGGCAGGTCCATCGAGAGGCCGTACGCCCCGATTGCGTCGCCGGCCATGTCACTGACGAGGTCGAACGTGAGGTCGTACTCCTCCGCGAACGCCCCCAAGGAAAACGACGAGTCGGCACTAATTCCGAACAGCGTCGCTCCAGCCGCTTCGAGGTCGTCAAGACGCTCCTGGAGAGCCACCATCTCGTTCGAGCACGGTGGCGTAAACGCTCCGGGGAAGAACGCTAACACTGTTGGCCCGCCACCGAGATGCTCCGCAAGGTCGAACGCCTCGTGCTCACTGCCCTTGTACGTCGCCGTGAAACGCGGAGCCGTATCTCCGGTGGATAGCATAGTATCTTTGAAACGTGCTGGGCATCGGTTAAACTCTCCGCCGAACCTGTTCGGGATGCCGACCGAAGGGACATCTCAAAACATCCTAAACCGTACAAGAGACAGCCTCTGTATTGCCTACAACCAGGGTGATTGTCACCCCAGATACAGTTCAGCAGAGCCGTCGGAGTCCCCACCCAGCGAAAACTGAAGCGGCGGGCGGCGGAAAACCCGGCCCGAGGCGACTACGGCCTCACTCGCTCACGGACGCGTCGATTCCGAACACCGACTCGAACTCCTCTTCGGGCACGGTTTCGACGGCGTAGCAGAACTGTTCGAGTTCCTCGTACACCGGTACCTCGTAGTCCGTGCCGGCCGTCACGTGGCCGACCGCCGATTCGTAGGCCTCGCGCAGTTCGGCGGCGTTAGCCGCACAGTCCGCGTAGGAATCGGGAACCGAGAGCCCGAACTGGGCGAACGACTGTCGCACCCAGTTGTTGAGTATCGGTCGGTCGACCGGCTCGAGCCGGCCGTACAGCTCCCAGAACCCCCGCCTGACGAGCGGGGAGAACTCCTCCGTCCACGCGGGGTCGTAGTCGTCCGCGCGCTCCATTTTCGCCACCAGAGGCGCGAGGGCTTCGACCGAGAGGTCCCAGTTGTTGAGCACGACGCTCGGGCCGCCGTAGACCGCGTTGCGCAACACGTCCCGGGACCACACGTCCGCGAACGAGTCCTCGTTGGGGAAGGCCAGAAAGTCCGTGACGCGCTCCCGAAGCTTCGTCGTTCGGGTCGGCGCCGTGAAATCGTAGTGTTCGCCCGCGGGCGATGTACTGACGGTCCGCGCCCACGCGTCGAGAGAATCAGTATGTCGAGGTCCGAATTCCATAGACCTCTATAAAGTCGTCCCAGCCGGTGATAACTGTTCCCCATGGAACTCGCGACCGTTCGCGGGAGACGTGCCGGCCACCCGTTGATCGCGGAGCCATCGGAGAAACCGCTTCGGAAGGCCGCCGAGCACCGTCGCCAACCCACAGATGCCACCGTCGACGATTACGAGTCCGGGTCGGTCAGTTCCATGGGGTCGTTCGGTCCATGAGGTTGTTCGCTTTCCCACCCGAAGGCGGGTCTGCGGGCGATACACGACTCTTTATAAGCTCCTCGGGTTTCCGTCCACCTATGCGGTATCTGACCGTTCTCGCCCGCCCGACGGAGGGTGATACGTTTCACCCACTGGGCGAACGCCTCTCCGAGGAACCGAGCGTGACCCGCGAGGCGATTCACCACGTCGAACTCCTCGCCGACGGGACCGTGTTGCTGTTCGGCGAGGCGAGCGGGAGCCAGGAGCGCTACCGCGAAATCATGTCCGAGGCCCCGTCCGTCCAGGAGTACCTCGTCTCGGGAGACGACCCGTGGATGGCGGTGAGCCAGTTCGAACCGTCGCCGTCGACCCGACGGATGCTCGAACTGACCACGGAGTTCGACATCGTCATCGAGACCCCGATTCACGTACAGGACGACGGCACCCTCCGAGTCACGCATCTGGGCCGGGAATCGAAGCTCCAGTCTCTCTTTCGGGCCATCGGCGAGGACGCGCCGGTCGGCCTCGAAGTCGTCGACACCGGGACGTACGAACCGGACCATGCCTCGTTTGCGCGGCTCCTCACCGACCGGCAACGCGAGGTGCTGGAGGCCGCCGTCGATGTCGGATACTACGACGCCCCCCGGGCGGCGACGCTCGAAGACGTCGCCGACGCCGTCGACATCGCGCCGACGACCGTCGGGGAACACCTCCAGAAGGTAGAGTCGCGCGTGTTCAACGAACTGGTCCGATAGCCGGGGCGACGCGCCTCTTTTAAACGCACGGGTATATCCGGCAGCAGCGACTCGGAGTGGTGGCGCGAATGAAGGGACAGGGACGCGGTTCGCCTCGTCACGGAGCGAACCGAGCCCAGTCCGCACACCCATGCCCGCTCAGAACCCCCGCGTGCAGTCGGAATCGGAGACAGAGTCGCGTTTCGACAGCATCCAACCGTACGTTCTCCGTCGAGAGGAGCATTGCAACGCGCCCGCGGTCGTCGTGCGGGCCGACGAAGTGCAGGCCGTCCTCGGTGCCCTCCGTGAGGAGGAGGAATTCGACCACCTCTCCTGTGTCACCGCCCAGGAGTACGGGGACCGCTACGAGACGATATACCACCTCAAACAGTACGACGACCCGACCGAGGAACTGCACGTGGTCGTCCCGACGCGCAAAGCCGACCCGGTCTCCGAGACCGCGGCGCCGGTCTATCGGACGGCCGACTGGCACGAGCGGGAGGCCTACGACCTCGTCGGAATCGAGTACGACGGGCATCCGGACCTCCGGCGCATCCTCCTCCCCGAGACGTGGCAGGGCCACCCGCTCTCGGAGGACTACGACCGGAGCGCCTCTCAGATTGTCACCTTGGAGGAGCACACGAACCCGGTGGAGGACCACCGGGAACACGACACGATGTTCCTCAACATCGGCCCACACCACCCCGCGACCCACGGCGTGTTACACGTCGAGGCGACGCTGGACGGGGAGCAGGTCGTCGACGTGGAGCCCGACATCGGCTATATCCACCGCTGCGAGGAGCAGATGGCCCAGAGCGGAAACTACCGACACCAGATCATGCCGTACCCGGACCGCTGGGATTGGAGCGGCGCCGGCCTGCTCAACGAGTGGGCATACGCCCGGGCCGCCGAGGATTTGGCGGACATCGAAGTGCCCGAGTACGCCCAAATCATCCGGACGATGAGCGCCGAGTTCTCCCGGATTCTCGCCCATCTCCTCGCCGTCGGCACGTACGCGCTCGACATCATCGGGGAGTTCACACCCACATTCATGTACGCCATTCAGGACCGCGAGAAGGTCCAGTCGATTCTGGAGGCGTTGACCGGGCAACGGCTCATGTTCAACTACTTCCGGCTGGGCGGGGTGGTCTGGGACCTCCCCGAACCCCGCGAGGCCTTCTTCGAGGAAGTTCGGGACTTCTTGGACGGCGTGCCCGAACGAATCGAGGAGTTCCACAGCCTGCTCACCGCGAACGAAATCATGCAGGTCCGCACCGTCGATACGGGTTACCTTGACCCGGAGGTCGCCAAGGACTACGGCGTCACCGGTCCTGTCGCCCGGGGGTCGGGCATCGACTACGACCTGCGCCGCGACGACCCGTACGGGTATTACGACGAACTCGACTGGGACGTCGTCACCGAGGACGGCGGCGACAACTACGCCCGCCTGCTCGTCCGGATGCGCGAGGTCGAACAGTCCGCGCGCATCATCGAACAGTGCGTCGACCTTCTGGAGAACTGGCCCGAGAGCGAACGGACGATTCAGGCGAACGTCCCGCGCACTCTCCGACCGGACGCGGACACCGAAACCTACCGCGCCGTCGAGGGCGCGAAGGGCGAACTCGGCATCTACATCCGTTCCGATGGGACCGAACAGCCGGGTCGCTTCAAGATTCGGGGGCCGTCCTTCTCGAACCTGCAGGCGCTCCCCGAAATGGCCGAGGGCGAGTACGTCGCGGACCTCATCGCGACGCTCGGGAGCCTCGATACGATCATGGGAGAAGTCGACCGGTAGACGACCCCGCCGAGCGATACGCTTACAATGATCGAATCTGCTGTCGCCGATATGGTACAGGACCCAGTTCCGAAAGTGGCGGCCGGGGAACGGACGGAAGCCGGCCTGGCGTTGGCGGGTATCGTCGCGACTGTCGGGACCGCGTACTACGCAGGGAGAACGGGGAGTTGGGAGCCGCTGATGGCGACGTCGATGGGGCTCGCGCTCGTCGTCCTGTTCGTCACGGCCGCCCAGCGCTGAGACGGATGCTCGCTGACATCGCGAGTATTCACTGACGGCACGGATAGATGGTGTTAGGAGAACTCAAAGAAGGGCGGTGTGTCAGTCCTCTTCGGCGGTCAGGCCGTTCTTGATGCCGGTGACTATTTCTTCGAGGTCCTCGGAGTCCGCGTCGATATCGGCGTCCAACGAAAGCGCGTGCGGTTCGGACCCCGGAACCGATCCGTTCGCGCCGCCGTCTCCCGCGGCCTGCTCTGCCGCCGCCTGTGCCTGCTCCGCCGCCTCGCGTGCCTCGCGAGCGGCCTCTCTGGCTTCTTCAACCGTCTCCGCGAGTTCGGTGACGAGCTCTCCGACTGACTCGACGTTCGAGAGGTTTTCGAGTCCCTCCTCGGCTGTCTCTTCGGTCGCTTCTTCGGCCCCGTTCGCTACGCCCTCCGCAGCCTCGTCGGCCGTCTCTTCAGCCTCGTCAGTCGCCTCACCGGCGGCGTCCTCGTCCGCTGCTGCCTCGTCGGTTCCCTCCGTGGCTCCCTCCGCCGTCGTCTTCGGTCCTTCCTCGGCGACTGTCCCCTCGGACTCCTCGGGCTCGGACGCCGCCGTTTCCTCGTCGGGTTCCGCAGTCTCTCCCTCGGATTCCTCCGTTCCCGCCTCAGGTTCCCCTGTTTCCTCACCGACGGAGATGGTGATGCCCGGTCCCGCGTCGATGTCGATCCGGACAGTGTCGTCCTCTTCGGAGAGTTCGACCGACCCGCCGTCGGGAACGGGGTCCCCGAAACCACCGTCGGGCTGGAGGTCGTCGGAGTCGGACGCCTCGGCGCCTTCGTGGCTCGGGCTCCCCGTATCGATTTGGATGCCCTCCGGGAGGTCGACATCCTGTAAGTCGGCGTCGCCCTCAAGGCTGATTTCGACGCCGGAGTCTTCGTCGACAGCGATTTCCACGCCCGGCTCGTCGCCGACCGATATCTCGATTTTCCCGGCGTCCTCGAGGAGTTCACGCGTTACCTCCTCGGCGGCCTCCTCGACGTCGCCACCGGCTCCCTCGGCAGCCTCGGTGAGTGCCGATTCGGCCTGGGACGCCGGTTTAGCGACGTCCTCGGCCGTTGGTTCTTCCTCTTCGACCTCCGCTTTCGACTCGGCGTCCTCGGCGCCGGCCTCCGCAGCCCCCGCAGTCGTCTCCGTGGCCGACTCGACAGTCGCGCTCTCGGTGAGGTTCTCGACGGTTTCGGCGGCGTCCGCAGCCGTCTCGGCGGCTCGTTCCACCTCATCCGCGGCGTCCCCGATGACTTCCCGGGCGGTTTCCGCCGCGGTCTCCTGTGCCGTCGTTCGAGCGGTCTTCGCGGCGGTCTCCTCGGCCGCCTCACGCGCGGTCTCCTCGATTGACCCCTCGTCGACGGTCGCCGATTCGGCCCGCTCCGCGACCTGCCGTGCCGTCTCGGCAGCCTCCTCGGCAGTCGTCGCGGTCGCCTGGAGTTCGTCGGCCGTCTCCTCGACCACGTCGGTCGCGGTCTCCTCCGCGAGGTCGCGAGCGACCGCCGCCCCCCGTTCCTCCGCGACCGTTTCGGCGACGCTCTCCGCCGTGTCGGCCGCGACGTCTTCCGCGATGTCTCTAGCGGTGTCGGCCGCGACGTCCTCGGCCACCTCCTCGGCTGTCTCCCTCGCGGCCTGGCTGGCTGCGGTCCGCGCGGTATCGGTCACGACCTGCTCGGCGACGTCCGCTATCGTCTGCTCGATCCGTTCGGACGCGTCCGCCGCCGCTTCGGTCGCGGCCCCGGTTTCACTCGTCGTACGCTCGGTGGCGGCCGCCGCCCGGTCGGCGACGTCGGCGGCCTCCTCGGCGGTTTCCTTGGCCGCGTCGACATCGGCAGCGACGCCCTCGGAGGACGCTTTCTCGGTGGGTTCGGGGAGTTGGAACCGGTCGTCCTCGTCACGCTCCAACAGGCCCGCCCACTCGTAGAGATCCAGCAGGGTCGTGACCCCCGTCCCGACACGGCTGGCCCCGAGATCCTTCTCGGCCAAGTCGGCGACGATCGGTGCGAGTTCCTCCTCCGGCAGGGGGTTTCCTTCGAGGACCCCCCGGACGTCCTCGGTGAGCTCCCAGTCGGCCAGAAGGTCCCGCATTCGCTCGCGGCTCCGGTCCTCCTCGCCGTGTGACAGCGCGGTGGCAATCTCCTCGCCCGCGTCCGTCAGTCGGTGCTTCTGCCGGTGGGGCTCGAGGATTCCGAGTTCCTCCAGGAATCTGGTCTGGCGCCCGACCGCGTCGGAGACGCCGGTGACGTCCTCGACGTCCGAGGTGTAGCGGGGCTCATCGTCGGCGCCGACCTCGGCCCATCCGCCGATGATATCCCGGAGGGTACCGAGACTGACGCCCTTCGGAATGTGGTGTCCCGTCATCACTCGAATGTTTCTGGGATTTCTTCAAAAGTGCAACGGCCAGAACGGTCAGGGCGAGGTCAGAGACGACCCGCGTTGCGGATTCACACGCGATTTCGCTCGATTGGGACGTCAAATGCCATGTGACATAGCCACTAACGGTTTCCCGTCGTGTTTAGATAACGGCGTATGGCGTCGAGGAACCTGACGGAGCTCACGAAGTTCTGCGAGGAACAGGCCGACGGCTCGCTCCGGCTCGTGTTTACCTATACCGAGGAGTCCGGCGAGATACTCTACGCCCGGGAGGACGTCCGGGAGGCACACCGGGAGAGCGGGTTCGGCCCACTTCACGGGGCGGCGTGGGAGATCCACAATACTGTGCTGGCGAACGCGCCGCACATCGAAACGATGGGCGACTACCGGGCCACCGTCCACACGTTCGATGAGGCCTTCGTCGTGCAGTTCAGGGAGAGTCCCGAGAGAGGCGTCGCGATCAGTTTCGACCGCGATATCGGGCGGAACCTGCACGAGTTCCTGCTCGAGTGCGAGAAGTACCTCCGGTGAAAGCCGCGGCCGTCGGGGAAGGCAGGGACCAAAGTAATTTCAATTGATAAGTTCCAAAAGATATAGAAGTTTGAATACTAGTGTACATTTATGCACGATTTGACCGGCTTCCAGCGCGACATTATGTACGTCGTTTCGGGGTTCGAGGAACCGCACGGGCTCGCCATCAAGGACGAACTCGAAGCCTACTACGAGAGCGATATCAACCACGGTCGCCTCTACCCGAACCTCGATACCCTCGTGGAGAAGGGCCTCGTGGAGAAGGGCGAAATCGACCAGCGCACCAACTCCTACACGCTCACCGGACGGGGAGAGCGCGAACTGACGGCCCGACGTGAGTGGACAAACGAGTACGTGGAGTCCGAGGAGGAGCCCGAAACCGCCGAATCCAACCAATAGAATCGGGGAGCGCAGGACGTTCAGGAGTGCGCCGGCACCCCGGCGAGCGGGTTCGTATCGGCAACCCCGGTAGCGATAGTTTTTCATATGGTCGTACGAGTGCTCACTCATCGCATGAGCGAGTCAGAGGAGCCGGATTTCCGGTCGCTGATCGATTTCCTCGACGGAATCGCGGTGTGGGTCGTTTCCGACCCGGGGACGTTCGAGCACGTCAGCGCCGGTGCCGAGGATATCTGGGGCGTCCCCGCCGAATCGATTCAACGGGACCCGTCGGCGCTCCTCGAACGGATCCACCCGGACGACCGCGAGCGGATTCTGTCACAGATGGAGGCGGCCCCACAGCAAGCCGCCGAGGAATCGTACGAATCCCGGGCGGTCCACCCGGACGGAACGGTGCGGTGGGTACATACGCGACAGATTCCGGTACGGAACTCCCAAGGAGAGCTCCAGCGGGTCATCGGTATCTGTACGGACATCACGGAGCAAAAGCGTCGCGAGCAGGAGTTCGAGGCACTAAACCGGGTTCTCCGTCACGACATCCGAAACGACATGGGCATCCTGCTCGGGTGGGGCGAGACGCTCGAAGAACGGATCGACGGCGACGGCGAGGCCACCCTGGAGAAGATGCTGGCGGCCGCGAATCACGTCGTGGAGCTCACCGAAGTCGCCCGGGACTACGCCGAGACCATCGGAAGCGACGAGGAGATGGAAACCGAACCGGTCGCGCTCCGTCCCGTCCTCGAACAGGAGGTAGAACTGCGTCGCGAGTTCTTCCCGGGCGCGACGTTCGAGGTCGTCGGCGAGGTCCCCGACGTCGAAGTGCGGGCGAACGGGATGCTCTCCTCGGTGTTCCGGAACCTGTTGAACAACGCCGTCCAGCACAACGACAATCCCGAGCCCATCGTCGAAGTCCGGGCCGAGCGACGGGACGGAGGGGCGGTCGTCCGCGTCGCGGACAACGGACCGGGAATCCCCCCGGAAGTGCAGGACTCACTGTTCAAGGAAGGACAGAAAGGAATCGACAGCGCCGGGACCGGTATGGGGCTCTACCTCGTGAAAACACTCCTCGATCAGTACGGCGGGGGTATCGAAGTCGGGGAAAACGATCCGACGGGAGCCGAGTTTCGCGTCATGCTTCCCGAGTGGGACGGCGAAGAGTGAGAGCGAGAGCGGCTTCCCGGGGTCAGTAGTCGCCCAACACACCCAGCCGGCGCGCGCGGCGCTGACACAGATAGAAGACGCCGTACCCGACGGACAGATACCCCACACCCGTGACGACCAACACGGCGAGCGCGACGGGGTCGAACTCCCAGAGCCGAACGCCGTCGCGCATCGCCCGCTGGAGGAGCGCGCTCCCCTGCGCCAGCGGCAGGGCGAAGAGGTATCCGCCGCCGAACGCCGGAACGGCGATGAGCCCCGCCATGACGAAACCGACCATCTCCAGCCAGCTCGTGACGTTCTTGTAGAGAACGGTAACCCCGCCGAGCGCGAACCCGACGCCGAACGACGACGCGAGCGTGAGCGCCGCGACGGGAAGGACGGTGAGAACGTCGATTTCAAGCGTGGTGCCCGTGATGAGGAGCATCGCGGCGAGGACGATTCCCGCGTAGACGAAGTGGACGAGGAGCTTCGCGAGCGATTTGGCGAGCAGAACGGTCCCGAAGCCGAAGGGGGTCAGATAATGGCGTTCCAGGGTTCCCCAGCTCGCCTCGGCCATCACATCGCCGGCGGTGTCTTGGTAGCTTCCCATCGCCATCACCCAGAGGAAGTAGCCGACGACCAGCCCCGCGGTCGAGTCGGCCATCGCCCGCGGCGCGAGCATGGACCCGCCGAAGAAGAGCAAACCGAAGAGGGCCGTGAGCGTGACGACCGCGCCGACGGCCTCGAAGGGGTAGCGCACGAACAGCGTGAGTTCGCGGCGGACGACCGCCCGGCCCAACCGGGCGTAGCCGGCGGCGCTCATGCGCCACCCGTGGCGTCCACGAACGCGGTTTCCAAATCGGGCTCGCGGGTTTCGACGCCCTCGATGCGGGCATCCATTTCCTCCAATCGACCGACGAGCCGGTAGAACGCGTCGCTGTCGGCCGTCGCGTCGAGACACAGGGTGTCGCCGTCGAGCGCTTCGACCGCGTCGACATCGTCAAGCGCCGCCAGGCTTTCGGCCTCGGCGCCGCGGACGGTGACCCGGTACCCCCGCGTTCCGAACCCGGCCAACAGGCTGTCGATGGTATCGTCCACGACGACCTCCCCGTCCTCGATGATTACTGCCCGTTCGCAGACCGCCTCAACGGTGTCCATGTCGTGACTGGACAGGAGTACGGTCAGGTCGCGCTCCTCGGCGACGGCCCGGAGTTGCGAGCGGAGTTCGACCGCGCTCCCCACGTCCAGCCCCAGCGTGGGTTCGTCGAGGAAGACGACCTCGGCGTCCCGCGCGAGAACGCTGGCGAGCGAGGCTTTCTGCTTCATCCCGCGCGAGAGCGTCCGGACCTGGTCGTCGGCGTGCTCGGTGAGGGAGAAAGCCTCCAGCAGGTGGTCGTGGCGCTCGCGGACGTCGTCCACGTCTTCGCCGGCGACGGCCGCGAAGTATGCGAGGTTCTCGCGGACGGTGAGTCGCCAGTACTGGTTTCTGGCGCCCTCCATCGTCGCGGCGGTCTTCGCGTGGGCCCGTCTCGGATGTTCGCGGGCGTCCACGCCGCCGATGTCGATGGTGCCCGCGTCGGGGAGCACGAGGCCGAGTATGGATTTGATGGTCGTCGTCTTCCCGGCGCCGTTCGGGCCGAGCAAGCCGACGAGTTCGCCCGGTTCGACGGCGAAGGAGAGGTCGTCCACGGCGGTCGTCGTGCCCTCCCCCTCGCCGAAGGTCTTCCGCAAGTTCTCGACGCGGAGCGTGTAGTCCGTCATCGACGAGTTCGAGGGGAGATTGCCAGTAAAGTGTTCCCAGCAATACAGTACGCCTACGGTCCGTTCGGGAGGGCCGAGAGCGGTTCACAGCGCGCGTTTCGTCCTGTACCGAGCCGGTGTTCCGTTCCGCGTTACAGTAACACACCTTTCATTTCCGAGCGCCGCGTTTTTACGCTCCGACGCGAGCGTACCCCATATGGAGGCCAGCGAGGGATTCGAGGCGCTCGCCCATCCGATACGGATGGGGGTCCTGCGGGCGCTCTTCGAAGCCGAGGAACCCACGATGCGTTTTTCGGAGCTCCGCGCGGCCGTCGACGCCGAGGACAGCGGGAACTTCAACTACCACCTCGACCGACTGACCGGGCTGTACGTCGAGAAGGAAGGGGGGACCTATCGCCTGACGGAACGCGGCTTCGAGGTCGGGATCGCCCTCGCGTCAGGGGCGTACGGCGAGGGCGAAAGCGCGGAGCGCATCGAGTCGTTCGGCCGGTGTCTGCGCTGTGACTCACCCACCGACGCGGTCTTCGAGCGCGGAACGTCGGTACTCGAATGCCCGAACGGGCATCGGACGTACGTCGCTCGACTCCCATCGGAAGGCGTCGAGGCACGGGGCAGGGAATCGCTCGCCGCCCTCGTCGCCACCGAACTGTACGCGACGGTCGGCCGGACGCTCCGGGGGAGTTGTAGCGCGTGTCGTTGTCCCGTCGACGGGGAACTCGAAACCACCGAGGAAGGGGTTCTCTTCCGAGCCGACTGCGATTTCTGCGGCGTCGAGTACGCCGTGCCGGCCGGGCTCTGCGCGCTGCAGGATTCGGAGATAGTTCGCTTCCTCGACCAGCGCGGCGCTGACCCGCGTGAAACGCCGCCCTGGGCGTTCGACTGCTGTTTTGTGGGAGCGGAGACCGTCGAGTCCGAGCGTCCGCTCCGGGTAAGCGTAACCGTGGCGCGTGAGGGCGATGAGCGGACTGTCGTGCTGACCGAGGCGGGGGCGGTCCACGAGGTTCGGAAGCGACGCCCACGGTAGTTCGAGCGCGAGGGGCGGGTGAGCGAAACCGGCGACCCGGAGGAACGGATAGCCGACGTGCCACAGGTCGTGACCGGCGTCGGCGCCGAGGTGAACGAGTTCGTTCGGGCGGATCGGTTCTTCGGAACAGACGACGAACGCCGGGGGTTTCTGCGTGAGGGCGCAGACCCCGAAGCGGTCCGCGAGGCCGGCGGGCGAATCGAGGACCCGAGCGTCGGCGACATGTGCAACTTCTATGTGTATCTGGACGGAGAGAATCGGCTATCGACTGTCGGATAGCCACGTCGTGAGCGTGTGGCGAAAACCGTTTCACGTCGGGGGGTGAACTGCGGGAAAGATGGCCGAAGACCTCCGAGAGACCGTCGCCGCGGCCGCCGAGGACGGCATCCGCTGTGGCATCGTCGCCGTCTTCCTCGCCGGCGTGCGTCGGCGCAAGCCGGGCGCCGTCGCAAACGCCGTTCTGGCGCTCGCCGGGACGTATCTCCCGCGGGTTATCGAGCGGTACGGCGACGTCACGCTCCGGCCGTGGCAGCGGGTGTACGCGAGCGCCGCGATGGTGACCCACGCCGTCGGGATGCTCGGCCCCTACGACGACACGTGGTGGTGGGACCACCTCACGCACACACACTCCGCGACCCTGCTGGGCGGGGTGGTCCACGCCGCGTCCCGCCGACGGGACACGGACCCGGCGCCGCGGGTGGTCGGGGTCGTGATGGGCGTCGGGGTCGTGTGGGAGGCCCTCGAATCGGCCATCCACGCCGTCGCGCGGCGCCTCGGCGTCGAGCCGATTCTGGTCACCTACGGCAAGCGCGATACGTTCCTCGACCTCTGTTTCGATTTCGTGGGCGCCTGCCTAGTCGTCCTCCTCGGCGACCGACTCCTCGGGAACACGTTCGAGAGGGACTGAAAATCAGGGTTCGGGGTCCGCCCAGTCCAACAGGGGCGTCTCCGAGTTGGCGCAGTCGGGGCGCCCGCAGACGCCGGCGTCGGCGCCGGCCCGTTCGACACCGGCCGCGACGCGACGGATTTCCCAGTCGACGGCGTGGCCCGCCGTCGACTCGTGGTCGTCGAGCGCGACACGTGCCCGGCCCAGATTCGGGAACGCCTCCCGGAACGCACAGTCCGCACAGTCGACGACGACGTTGTCCTCGGCCATACCTATTCGTGGCGGTCCGCGGACGAAAGCGCTACGGTCCGGGGAACCGCCGGAGGCGGGGACCGTCGGAACCCTGGGCCGGGGGGCGGGCTGGCTAGTCGCTCGCGTTCGTGTGAATCTCGAAGCGAACGCCGTCGAGATGCTCGGCATCGCCGACGACTATCTCCCAGTCGTGGGCGTCGACGATCTGACGGACGCTCGCCATCCCCATGCCGATTCCTTCGGTCCCGGACTTCGTGGAGAACCCCGGCACGAACACCTGTTCGCGGTGCGATGGGTCGATTCCGGGGCCGTCGTCCTCGTAGTAGAAGCCGCCGTCGAGGTCGCCGACGAGGACCTCGACGCCGTCGCCCTCTGGCCGACCGCCCGTGGCGCCATTCTCCACGCTGTCACCGGGTTCCGGCGGGTTGCCCGTGGAACTGTGTTCCACGCTGTCTTCGGCCTCCGTCCGACTGCTCGTTGAACCGTGTTCAACGCTGTTCCCGACGAGGTTTTCAACCAATCGCTGGAACGCGTCGGGGTCGGCCTCCACCCGGGGAGCGCCATCGACCGTGTAGGACGCGGCTTCCGGCGGGTCGGTTTCGGACCAGACGCCCCCGAGCGCGGCCTCGATATCCACGGGCTCGCGCTCGGAGACGATGTCGCCGCTGCGGAGGGTGGCGACGAAGTCGTCGCGCAGTTCGTCCACGCGCTCGATGGCCTCCATCGCCTTCTCGATGTGCTCGTCGCCGCCGGCAGTGTTTAGTTAAGGCTGAAAAGTGAGGCGCGGCGATTTTGTGCTGGTCTATGGCAAAAATCGCACGCCTCAGCGGTTGTAACGACTGGATAGACTTGGATTTTGTGGAGCGAGAGCGGACACCGAGCGAGCTCATGAAGCTCGGTATTCGACTCCATTTGGCGGGACTATCACTTTCGAATACCGTTTCAGAATTAGAAAGGTTCGGTGTCCAACGCTCTCGGAAAGCAGTTCACGATTGGGTTCAGAAGGCCGATCTACAGCCCGCCAGCAACGCCAGCCCGGATCAGATTGCGGTGGACGAAACGGTGATCCGGATCAACGGACAGCAGTTCTGGCTGTACGCCGCAGTCGATCCGAAAACAAACGAATTCTTGCACATGAGGCTGTTTACGACGACTACAACGGCTTTAACGCAGCAGTTTCTGCGAGAGCTCCGTGAGAAACACGACGTTGAAAACACGGTGTTTCTCGTTGATCACGCGCATCATTTAGCGGCTGCACTGCAACGAGCAGGCCTCCGATTTCAGACGATTCGTCATGGAAATCGGAATGCCGTCGAACGTGTCTTTCGAGAAGTAAAACGTCGAACTTCCTCGTTTAGTAATAGTTTCAGTCACGTCGATCCAGCAACCGCTGAGACGTGGTTGCGGAGCTTCGCCGTCTGGTGGAACTCGCTTAACTAAACACGATGGTCCGAGGAAGGTGAACTGTTTTGAGGACCCGGGGGGTACTCAACGTATGAGTTCGGGAGTATTGGGGTTAGATACGAGCGGACCGATCGCGGACCTCGCTCTCGTCGTGGTACTGACCGAGGTCGTGGTCGCCGTCGTCACCCTCGAAGCGCTTCGGGGGAGTCCGTTCGCGTGGGCCCTCGTTCTCCCGTACGTGTTGTTCGTTCCCGGCTACGCCGTCGTCTCGGCACTCTACCCCGACCGCGCGGGGCCGTTGCGCCCGCCAGACGCGGTTCCGAACGGGCCGTCGGACCCGGACCTGAGCACCCTCGGACGGGTCGTGTTGAGCCTCGGTGCCAGCGTCGGCGTCGTGGCGGCCGTCGCGATCACCCTTGATTTCACCGTCTGGGGCTTCCAGCGACTCCCCCTCGTCGCCGGAATCGGTCTGTTCACGCTCGCCGCCGCCGCGGTCGCCGCGTATCGCCGGCAGACCGTGCGACACCCGGCCGGCGTCGGGCGGAAGGCGTTCGTCGCCGCCCTCTCCCGTGCCGCCGGCGACGACACCCGCAGTCGGGTCCTGAGCGCCGTCGCCGTCCTCTGTGTGGTCGGTGCCGGCGGCGCCGTCGCGCTGGCCGACTCCGGACCCATCAACTCCGGCGCCGACCCTGGCCTTCGGACTGCCTCACTGGTCGCCGGCGACGACGCCGCCGCGGGCGACTATTCGCGGACCCTCACCGTCGGGGAACCGACGGACTACACCCTCGCCATCGAGAACGGCGCCGGGGACGCGTTGCGCGCGACGGTCGTCGTCCAACTCCAGACCGTCGACGTCGGGGAGTCCGTGCGCGTGACCGACCGGACGGAGCTCCGGCGGGTCGAAATCGAGGTCCCTCCCGATGGACGGGAGTCCGTCACCACCGGCGTCGCCCCGGCGGCGGCCGGCGAGCGACGGCTGACACATCTGGTCTACTTCGGCGACGCGCCCGAAACGGCGACCGTTGAGAGCGCCGACCGGGAAGTGCATCTCTGGGTAACGGCCCGCGAGGGAGGTGGGGAAGCATGAGCGAGCGAGTGACCGAGGACTCCGGTGTCAGCGTCAGCGCCGCGCTCGACCGTTCCGGCCCGCTCCCGGCCGTCTCCCTCACGGTCGCCAGTTCGCGCGAGACGTCCGTCGTAGTGGTCGTCGAACACGAACCGCCGGCGGGCACCAGTTTCGCGAGCGCCGACCCCGCCACTGAGAGCGAGGGGAGCGTCGGCGCCGTCTCGTTGCCCGCGGGGCGCCTGCGGGCACGGGTCGTCCTCGGCCCCGAGGAGACGGTTTCGTTCGCCTACCCGCTCGACGGCGAACCGGACGGCGACCTGCCGGCGCCCACGGTGACGGCGGTCGCGGAGCTCTCGCCGGACGACCCGCCCGAGGTTCCCATCGTTCGATGGGTGGGAGCCGACGAGACGCTCACGCTCGCCGCCCGCGAGGGGGCAAGCCACCCGCTCGCCGGCGAGAACACGGCGGTCGTCGTGGAGGCGGTGGGCTCGCCCGCGGGAACCCCCATCGAGGGTGTGACCCTTCCCGCCCCGACGCGGTGGCGGGCGGCGGCCGACCGTCCCGCCATCGGCATCGTAGTGACCCGCGAGAACGCGGACGCCGCGTACGGCGCAGTCTTGCGCGCACAGGACCGCGGATTCCGGGCGTTCGTCGCCCCCGTGGACGGTGACAGTGAAACCCGCCGCATCGCGGCGCGCCTCGGCGCCGTCGTCGTCGATGCCGAGGAAGGGGACGGCGACGCCACGCTGCGGGGCGAGCGGGCGCTCTCCCGCGCCGCGCGGGACCGGGGGCATCCCGGCGTCGTCTTCCAGACGCCGGCCTGTCCGCGCATCGACTACGACGCGACGCTCGACGCGTTCGAGCAGGACGGCTTCGAAGTCCGCGCCGTGCCCGAGGCGGACGACCGGCGGGGACCGGGGTCGGTGCTGGTCGCCATCCCGGCGTACAACGCCGAGGCGACCATTGACGAGGTCGTCCGCGAGGCCGCACGCCACTGCGAGGAAGTGCTGGTCGTCGACGACGGCTCGAAGGATGGAACGGCGATAGCGGCCCGCGAGGCCGGCGCCACCGTCGTTATCCACCCGCGCAATCGGGGGTACGGCGGCGCGCTGAAGACGGCGTTCGAGGAAGCGGCCCGGCGGGAGGTGGACAATCTGGTCACGCTCGACGCCGACGGCCAACACGACCCGGCCGACATCCCGCGTCTGTTAGAGAGCCGCCGAACCACCGGCGCCGACGTGGTGGTCGGAAGCCGGTACGCCGAGGGGTCCCGGACGCGCCTGCCGCGGGTCCGGGCGGTCGGCCTCGCCTTCGTGAACGGGTTGACGAACCTCAGCCTCGGCCGGGTCCGCCCCGGGACGTGGCTCCGGGACACCCAGAGCGGCTATCGCCTCTACTCCGGCGAGGCCGCCGAATCGCTCAGTCACGCCGCGGACATCGGGGACGGGATGTGGGCGAGCACGGACATCATCTACCACCTCAGCCGGGAGCGATTCGCCTTCGCGGAGGTGGGGACGACCATTGAGTACGAGCTCGAAAACACCAGTTCGGAGAGCGCCATCGAGCACGGCGTGGGGCTGGTCCGCAACATCGTCGCGATGCTCCAGCACACCCACCCGCTCGTCCTCGTGGGGGTGCCGGGCATCCTCGCGGTGCTCGTCGGAACCCTTCTAGGGGTCATCAGCCTCCAGCGCGCGCTCGGTGGCGAGTCATCGATACAGGTGACCATCGCCGCGACGCTCGCGCTCCTCCTCGGCGTCGTCATGGTCGGCACCGCCGTCCTGTTACACGTCATCAATACCCACCCGATGTTCCGGGCTGACCGGTGGCGATGACAGCCTTATCTCCGTAAACGGCGGTCCCCCTTCGAAAGCGAGCCGCCGCGCCCACCCCTTTATTGCCGGGTGTGACGATGCGGGTGTATGAGCGATTTCGACGTCGGCGTCGTGGGGGCCGGGTGGATGGCGACGGACTACCATATACCGGCCTATCGGGACCACCCGTCGACGGCGGTGCGGGCCATCGCGGAGGTGAACGCCGAGCGCCGCGACGACGCGGCCGAGCGCTTCAACATTCGGGGGTACGAGGACGCCGCGGCGATGCTCGCGGCCGAGGACCTGGACGTGGTTTCGGTCTGCACGCCGCCGAGCACCCACGAGGACGTCTTCCTCGCCGCTGCCGACGCGGGCTGTCACGTCTTCTGCGAGAAGCCCCTCGCGACCGACGCCGACGCCGCGCGGGCGATGCGGCGGGCGGCCGACGAGGCCGGCATCGTCACGCAGGTCGGCTATCTCCACCGCTACTACGAGAACAGCAAGAAGGCGATGCGAATCGTCGAGGAGGGGCTGCTGGGAAGCCTCGTCGAGGTCCGCACGCTCCATCACTCCGCCGCGCCCGGGGGCAGCTGGTACTACGACCCCGAGGTTTCGGGCGGGGGCGTCCTCCGCGACCTCCTGCCCCACACCCTCGACATCTACGTCGACCTGTTCGGCGCGGCGAGCGTCGAGCGAGCGTCCGCGCGGGACCTCGCCGGGCGGGGTGTCGAGGACGCGGGCGACGTGGCGCTCCGTTTTGAGAGTCTCGAGGGGGTTCCCGTCGAGGCGGCCGTGAGCTGGAGCCAACCCGACGGGTTCTGGCGCACGACGGTGGTCGGCACCGACGGCTGGCTGGCGTTCGGGCCCGAGAAGTTGGACGGGGACGTTCACGGCCGCGGTTTCGAGTTCGAGCACGGCGACCTTCCCATCGCGGACATCGGACTGGCGAAACTGTACGGCGCTAACGAGGACGACGCGGGGCGCGAACGGCTGTGGGACTTCATCGACCACGTCGCCGCCGGGGACCGGGACACCGCCGCGCCCGTCGAGCGGGGGGTGGCCGTCGCCGAGGCTATCGACGCCTGCTACGAGTTGACGGGTGAGAGCGCGTGAGAGTCCTCGTCACCGGCGCGACGGGGTTCGTCGGCCTCAACCTCCTCCACTCGATGGTCAAGGGCAAACACGACCCCGTCGCGCTCGTCCGTGCGGGGTCGCCGACCGACCGCCTCCCAGAGGGCGTCGAGACCCGTGAGGGGAACATCCTCGACCCCGACGGGCTTCGCGACGCCGTCGGGGACGCCGACGCCGTCGTCCACCTCGCGGCGACGGTGTACCCCGACCGCGACATGACCCGGACGAACGTCGAGGGGACCGAGAACCTGCTGGCGGCGGCCGAAAAAGAGGGAATTGAACGCGTCGTCTTCACCAGCACCATCGGCGCCCATCCGGCGATGGAGACGGACCCAGACTCGACGTATCAGACCTCGAAGGCGCGCGCCGAGGAGCTCCTCTTCGGGAGCGAGCACTCCTTCGACTGTTCGGTGCTCTACCCGACGTACATTCTGGGACCCTACGACTACCGGCTCACCCGCTACGAGCACTTCCAGCCCGTGGCGAGCAATCGGGTGTTGGTGCCGCCGCTGTACACCTACGACGAGTTCAACGTCGTCCACGTCGCGGACGTGGTGGGGACCATCGAACACGCGCTCTCGGCGTCGGAGCCCGAACAACGCTATCCGGTGACCGGGGAGAACATCGGCCACCTCGCCTTTTTACGCACCGTCGCGGCCTCCCTGACGGGGTCCTGTCGGGTCGTCAACGTCCCCTATCCGCTCCTGCGCTACGTCGGCGCGCCCCTCATCGACGCCCTCCACCGTCGCGGCGTCTCGCCCGTCGGCTCCGAGGGTTTCCTCGAACGCGGCGACTACGGAACCGTGCCCGAGGAACTGGCCGGGGAAGCACCCGTCGAGCGGCGCTCGTGGCAGGCGGCCGTCGCGGACACAGCCGCCTGGTACCGGAAGGTGGGCCTCCTCTGATGCGCCGGCGCGGACGCGGGGTGCCCCGGCCGGTCGGCCGGCCGACCGTCCCCCGACAGCTCAACATCGCGCGCGCCGGGACCCTGCTGGTCGCGGTGGAGGTCCTCAACGTGTTCGTCGGCTTCGCGTCGACGGTGTACTTCGCGCGGGCGCTCGGCGCCACCCAGCTGGGCGTGTTCTTCCTCTTTCAGGCCGCCGTCGCGACGCTCGCCACCGTCGCGGACTTCGGGCTCCGGGGCGCCGTCGAGAAGCGTCTCACCGAGGGGCAACGCGAGGGCGCTCTGCTCGGGGCGGGCGTCGCCCTCAAGATCGGGCTGTTCGCGCTCGTCGGCGTCGCCGTCTGGGTCGCCAGAGCGCCCCTCGCCGGCTACATCGGCGCGGACTTGACCGTACTCCTGCTCGTGACGACGGCACTCTACGAGTTCTCCGCGCTGACGATGCACGTCCTGCGCGCGGAGTTGCGCGCCGCTGAGACGGCCGTGCTCTACCTCCTGCGCCTGCTCACCTACGTCGCCATCGGGGTCCCCCTCGTCGCCGCGGGCTACGGCGTCCGGGGGCTGGTGGCGGGGCTCGCGGCGAGTTACCTGGTGCTCCTGCTCGGGGGACTGCTCCGCGTTTCGACGCCGCTCGCGCGCCCCGGTCTCGCTGAGGTCCGCTCGCTGGTCGGCTACGCGAAGTACAACGGTGTCTGGGCGCTCGGCGGCTACGTCTACACGACGATGGACGTGCTCGTCGTGGGCTATTTCCTCTCGCAGGCCGCCGTCGGCGCCTACCAGCTCGCGTGGAACGTCACCGCGATGACCGCCGTCGTCGCGGGCGTGCTGGCGAACACGCTGTTCGCCCAGCTCAGCATCTGGAACGTCGAGGGCGAGTCCGAACGCGTCCGCGAGACGGTTCGCGACGCGCTGACGGTCGCGCTCGCCGTCGGCGTCCCCTCCTTCTTCGGCGTGCTCGTCCTCAGCGGCGACATCCTCTCGGTCGTCTTCGGCCCGGAGTACGCCATCGCGGCGCTCGCGTTCGTCGTGTTGATGGCGGAGAAGCTCGTCGGCGGGCCGAACCAGATTCTCGACGCTACCGTCCGGGCGTTCGACCGGCCGGACGTGGGGGCGTTCGCGACGGCCGGGTCGCTGACGGCGAACGTCGTCCTCAACGTGGTGTTGGTTCCCCGGTTCGGGCTGGCGGGCGCCGCGGCGGCGACAGGGCTGGCGATGACGCTCAACACGGTCGTCCTCGCGGGCGCGCTCACCCGCTTCATGACGGTCAGCGTCGCGTGGCGCGAGGTCGCGTGGTGCGGGGTCGCCGGCGTGCTGATGGCCGCGACGCTGGTCGGCCTCGGGCGGGTCGTCCCACCGACGTCGCTGCCGACGCTCGTCGGGCACGTGGTCCTCGGCGGCGTCGTCTACGGCGGCGTGGTCGCCGTCTCGCCGACGCTCCGGGCGAAGGGTATCGAGACGGTCCGTACTGTCGTCTAAGCTGTGACCCGGTAGACGACGCCCTTCTGCTGCGTCCAGATGCGCTCGCTTATCGACGCGCCAGTCCCCAGCACGTACAGTTCGCCGTCCGGCCCCCGTCCGATACCCAGGATGTTCACGTCGAGGGTGTCCGAGCCGTCGACGGTTATCGAGCGCGTCGGCCACGTGCCGCTCGCCCGCGGGGTAGCCGTGAGAAGGCGGCCCGCCGCTTCGCTGAACGACTGGGTGAACGCGCCGAAGACGTACTCGCCTTCGAGGGCCGGAACGGCCGTCCCCTCGTACACGTACCCCCCGATGACAGCGAAGCCGACGGGGTCCTCGTTGTGGAAGTGGGGGAACTCCACGACCGGGTCGACGAGCGGCTCGCCGCGCTCGGAGGTGCTCCGGCAGGTCTCGGGCGGGTTGCTGGGGTCCGTCGGGTCGTGACAGTGGAGGCCCTCGCGGAACGGCCAGCCGTAGTTGGCGCCCCGTTCGATAATATCCACTTCCTCGAAGAGCTCCTGGCCCACGTCGCCGGCGATGAGGCGGTCACCGGAGAAGCCCATCTTCCACGGGTTGCGCAGGCCCCACGCGTACAACTCGGGCAGGCCGTCGCCACCGACGAGGGGGTTGTCTTCGGGGACGGCGTAGGGCTTTCCGTCTTCCGCTCCGTCCACGTCGAGGCGGAGGATACTCCCCTTGAGGCTCTCGATGTCCTGTCCGTTCCACGGGTTCAGCCCGTCGCCGAGCGCGGCGTAGAGGTAGCCGTCGGGACCGAAATCGAGCGACCCGGCCTGGTGAATCGGGCGCTCCCACGGCAACTCGAGGAGCACGCGCTCGCTCTCGGGGCGGCCCCCCGTCCGGTCGTCGTTCGCCCGGAACTCCGAGAGGCGCTCGCGGTGGTTGACGGTGTCGGGGTCCTCGGGGAGGGGGTCGGCGCTGTATCGCAGGAAGAAGCGGCCGTTCGCCGCGTACTCGGGGTGGAAGGCGATACCCAACAGCCCGCGTTCGTCCTCGGCGACCCAGTTGGGGAGGTTCTCGCCCAGCGAGAGCACCCGGTCGCTGATGTCCATGAACGTCTCCGAGGAGCCGAGGCCGTACACCACCCCGACCTGGTCGGTGACGTACGCTCCCCCGCCGGGCGCCGCCGCCATCGCGTTGGGCAACACCAGGTCAGTGAGGACCGGTTCGAGGCTCACCGATGGGCCGGCCTCGAAGTAGGGGTCAGTCCCCGGTTCCGTCGTAGTTGTCGTCTCCGTGGTGGTCGTTGACGCCGGCTCCGTCGTCGCCGTCGGCTTGAACCGGTCGCGCTGGGTCGAACAGCCCGCGAGGCCGGCAACCCCGAGGGCCCCGAGGCCCGTGAGGAAGCGCCGGCGGTCGGACCCGCTCCCGTCGCGTGACGGGGCTGGCTCGTGTGGCTGGAACACGGTCACTCGACCGTGACGCTCTTCGCCAGGTTCCGGGGTTTGTCGATGGGGCGGTCCTTCGCGTCGGCGACGTGGTAGGCGAACAACTGGAGGTAGACGTTCGCCAGGAGCGGTTCGAGCGGGCCGATCTCCGGAACCGAGAAGCGCCGGTCGGCGTCCTCGTCGTCCGGCCGCGAGGAGAGCGCGACGACCGGGGCCCCGCGGGCCTGGACCTCCTTGACGTTGTTCGCGGTTTCGTCGGGGCGGGTGTCGTCGGTCAGAACGGCGAACACGGGCGTCTCCTCCGAGACGAGCGCGAGCGGGCCGTGTTTGAGTTCGCCCGCGGGGAAGCCCTCCGCGTGGTCGTAGGATATCTCCTTCAGTTTCAGGGCGCCCTCTAGGGCGACGGGTGTTCCCGCCCGGCGGCCGATGTAGAAGAACGCCTCCTTCCCGGCGTAGGCGCGGGCGGTCGTTCCGACCGCGTCCTCCTCGTCCAGCACGCGCTCGACGCCGTCGGGGAGCGCCGCGAGGCTCTCGACGAGCCGGCGGCCCTCCTTGGCGGGCATGGCGTCCCGGACCGTGCCGAGGTGGTGCGCTAGCATCGAGAGAACCGCGACCTGTGAGGAGAACGTCTTGGTGGCGGCCACCCCGATTTCAGGGCCCGCGCGGATGAACAGCGAGGCGTCGACCTCGCGGGTGACGGTACTGCCGAGCGTGTTCGTCACGCCGACGGTGTACGCGCCCATCGCGTTCGCCCGGCGGAGCGCCTGCAGGGTGTCAGCCGTCTCCCCGCTCTGGGTGACGCCGACGACGAGCGTCGAGGACGGGTCACGTCCGCCCTCGAACTCGTACTCGCTCGCGACCTCGACGGTGGCGCGTACGTCGGCTAACTCCTGGAGTAAGTGTTTCGCGTAGAGACTCGCGTGATACGACGTGCCACAGGCGACCAGTTGGACTTCTTCTAACTCCTCGAGTACCGCGTCGTCGAGGTCCAAATCGACGTCGACGCGCCGTTCCCCGGTGTCGAGGCGGCCCGCGATGGCCTGCCGGAGGGCGACCGGCTGTTCGTGTATCTCCTTCCGCATGAAGTGTTCGTAGCCGCCCTTCTCGGCGGCCTCGGCCTCCCACTCGACGGTGGTTTCGGGGCGCTCGACCGACTCGCCGCCGTTCGTTATTCGGACTGTCCCATCGATGAGTTCGGCCACGTCGCCGTCTTCGAGGTACGTGACGGTCCGCGTCTGATCGAGGAACGCCGTCACGTCGCTGGCGACGTAGGTCCCGCCGTCGGCGTGCCCGAGGACGAGGGGGCTGTTCCGGCGCGCGCAGACGACGCCCTCGTAGTCGGCGGCCATCACCGCGAGGGCGTAACTGCCCTCCAGTTTCCCGACGACCGTGTCGAGCGCCTCGCGGAGGCTCTCGGCCCCCGGGAGTTCCTCCTCCAGGAGGTGGGCGACGACCTCGGTGTCGGTCTGGCTCGTGAACGTGTGCCCGTCGAGTCCCTCCTTTAACTCGTCGTAGTTGGCGATGATGCCGTTGTGGACCACGGCGATGTCTCCCGTGCAGTCGGTGTGCGGGTGGGCGTTCTCGTCCGTCGGCCGGCCGTGGGTCGACCACCGGGTGTGACCAATACCACAGGTCACCCCCGGGTAGTCCGGCAGGTCGAGGTCGCCGACCCGGCCGGCCCGTTTGTGTACGGTGATGCCGTCCCCGCGCAGCGCGACGCCCGCGGAGTCGTAGCCGCGATACTCCAGGCGCTGTAGGCCGCTTACGACCAGCGGCAGCGCGTCCCGTTCCCCAACGTATCCGGTGATTCCACACATAGTCTCAGTTAATCGTAGTTCCCGCGTCGATTCGCCCGCCACAGACTGCGCCCGCGCCGACGCGCGTCTCGGGGCCCAGTAGCGTGCCGGTCCGGAGGGTCGCACCCCCCTCGATGGTGACGCCGTCGGCGACGGCGGCGCCGAGTCGCACGTCCGAATGCACCCGGTCGGCGACGGTGACGGGGCCGTAGCCGCCGACGACGGTGGCGTTCGGGCCGACCGTCACCCCCGAACCCAGGACGGCGTCGCGGACGACGGCGCCCGAGTCGACCGTCGCGCCGGACAGGACGACTGAATCCTCGACGACGGCGCCGGCACCGAGGGTGACGTCCGCGCTGAGGGTCGTCGTCCCCCGAACCGTGGCGTTCGGGCCGACCGTCGCCGCCCCGTCGACGGCGGGAAGGTCGGCGTCGTTTTCGCGCGTCGCCCGTTCGCGGAGCCACGACGTCACCGAGAGGAGGTCCCACGGGTAGGTTATCTCGTGCCAGACGCCCGTGTCCTGGTGGGCGTACAGCGGCGTCCCCGACGCCACCAGGTCGGCGAGCACGTCGGCGATGTCGACTTCGCCCCGCGCGGACGGCCGGTAGCGCTCGATGGCCTCGAACACCGTCGGTTCGAAGGCGTAGAGGCCGATGTCGACGAGCGACTCCGGGAGGTGGTCGGTGCCGTCGGCGGCGATGCCCTGAACGCGCTCGCCCGAGACGGTGACCGGGCGGTGCCTGTCGAGTCGCGTCGAGGGCGCGGCGCTCAGGACGTGGCCCTCGGGGACCTCCGACAGCCGGTCGAGGAACGCCTCCAGACGGTTCGGGAGGACGACTTGGTCGCCCCGGAGGACGAGGAAGCGCTCGTCGACCTCCGCCGCCGCGCGGGAGAGTGCGTCCGCGTTCCCGCGCTGTGGGTCCTGCACGACGTAGTCGATGGACACGTCGAAGCGGTCGCCGTCGCCGAAGTAGCGCTGGACCCGCTCGCGGCGGTAGCCGACGACGAAGACCAACTCGTCGATGCCGACGTCGCGCGCCGCCTCGACGACCCACCGGAGGGTCGGCTTCCCGCCGACGGGGAGCATCGACTTCGGCCGCGTCTCGGTCAGCGGCCAGAAGCGACCCCCCTCCCCGGCTGTGAGTACGACAGCTTTCATCTGGTTCTCGCTTGGTAACTGGCGAGGTGGCGCAATAACTTAAGGGGGTAGAGCGACCGATGGGGCGGGGGTTTTCGAGAGTCGTGCCAGAACGCGTTTTTGTGCGGGTGCTTGAGTGGACCTCATGAGAGGCGACGCGTTGCGCACCGATGCGGCGGCCGGAACCATCGGGGGCACTCTGAACACCGTGGCGGCGTTCGAGAAGGGAGCGGCGTTCGGGAGGGTCGAGAGCTGATGTCGGAGGAGCTCCCGCGGCGTACGTTTATGAAGTACGCCGTCGCCCTCGGCGGCGCGGGCGCGCTGAGCGCCTGCCTCGGCGAGCGCGACGAACCGGTCCCCACGGGGGACCCGGCGAACAAACCCGCCCGCCAGCACGCGTGGCGCGAGCACATCGACCACGACGAACACGGCAACTCCGTCCTGCCGCGCCACCAGACGCTCCTCTATCTGAACCTCGATTCCGAGGGCACCCCCTCCGAAGGCGAGCGCTCGACCGTCGCGGACGCCCTGGCGACGCTCGATTCAGCCTACGAGTGGAGCAACGGGGGGCTGTTGTTCACCGTCGGCTACTCGCCCTCGTACTTCGCGCGCTTCGACGCGGCGCTCCCCGACTCGGTCGACCTCCCGGAGCCGACGGCGCTCTCGCCGTTCGAGGACCCGACCTTCGACACGCAGGACGCGCTGGTCCACCTCGCGAGCGACCGCGCCGACGTCGTCCTGGAGGCCGAGGAGGCCATGACCGGCGAGCGCGAGGCCGCGAACGGCGTCGAGGCCGACGCGAAACTCACCGACGTCTTCACGGTTGACTCCCGGCGGACGGGCTTCGTCGGTGCGGGGCTCCCCGCCGAGCACCAGGATGCCGAAGGCGTCCCGCCGGGCGATCACGTCCCCGAGGAATCGCCGCTCTTCATGGGTTTCAAGGCGGGATTCGTCCGCAACCAGGCGAGCGAGGACCGCGCCACCATCGAGGAGGGACCCTTCGCCGGCGGCACCACCAAGGCCGTCTCGAACCTCCGCCAGCGCCTGGCGGACTGGTATCTCGAACAGAACGACGAGGAGCGCGTCCAGGAGATGTTCAGCCCCGGACACGCCGCCGAGAACCTCGTCGAGGGCATCGGGGCGAACCTCGGGGACGACAGCGACATCGACCGGTTCCTCGACGACATGGAGGAGCAGGCCAGGGGGTCGGGGCGCGTCGGCCACGCTCAGAAGGCGGCCCGCGCGAACCGCGACGCGGACGGAGATGTCCGCCTGCTGCGCCGACACTTCGAGTCCACCGACGACATCGGCTCCGACCAGCGGGTCGCGAGCTTACATTTCCCCTCGCTTCAGCGCGGGATCACGGCCTTCGAAGAGGTGCGTCGCGCGATGAACGGCACCGACATGACCGAGGTGACGCCCGCCATCCGCCAGCGGGTGAACAACGGGATTCTCGAATACATCTTCGTCCGGCGCCGGGGCTACTTCCTCGTGCCGCCCCGAGAGCGACGGGTGCTTCCGGAACCGAACCCCTGATTCCGGGGGCGGCGGGGAGGGCGGCTCCGAGCTCAATAGCGCTTTCAGGGGAGATTCAGATACGAACTCGACTCCTGCTGGAGGCGGACCAGTTCCGCGACGGCGGCCGGAACGACCTCGATGCCGGCCACGAGCTCCGACTCGTCGTGGCCGAACCGGGAGAGGGAGTTCCCGCAGGCCTTCACTCGCACGCCGGCCTCCGTCAGCCGCGCGACCCGTTCGGCCTCGGGGCTCGTCCGGAGGAGAAAGCGCACGCCGGGCCCGTTGACGACCACGTTGATGCGATCGGCAGGCGTCGGGACCGACTCGTCGCCGTAGAGGTTCGAGACGTTGTTCAGCGCCTGCTGCCAGTCAGTGATGCCGTCCGCCGAAACGTGAATCGCGATGTCCTCCCGGTCCATACGCGTTCCTGTCTCCCGGTCGGTACTTATCGGTGGTCACCAATCCTTTAAGGCGGCCGCCCGGGGAGCGGCCCGGTCACGTCGCTCAGCTAGCCAGGCGCGGTTCGGTCACGGTCGCGCCCGGAGGTAGCCCCCGGCCGCGATGGCGAGGACGCCCCCGGCGACGGCGAACAGCCGGAGCAATGACGACAGTGCGGTGAGCGGTGGGTTTGCGGTCCGGGTCGTCATGTAGTCGTAGCGGGCCACCGCCGAGTCGCTCCCGTTGCTCCGGTACACCCGTTCGTCGGCGGGCGGTAGGTCGGCGTCGCGCGGGCGCTCGATGACCACGCCCTGGGCCGCGAGTCGCGCCTCGACGCCCTTGATATCGGCAAGGTCGGCGGCGCTCGGGTAGGGGAACGCCGGCGCCCCCGTCTCCAGCGGCACCGTGTACTGCCCACCCGATTCGAGGGTCCGGCGGTAGAGCTCCCGGCCGCGCTCGGAGAGGTTCTCGTACGCGATGACGCGGTAGCCCTGCTCCTCCAGCATCGATTCGTTGCCCCCGGTTGAGGGGCCGGTGTCGTGGTGGAGCGCCGGCCCAACCGGGAGCATCGCCGGAAGGACTAACAGGAGGACGCCGACGGCGACGAGCGCCGCGGGGAGACGCCCGCTCACGCCAGGTCACTCCGGTTGAACCGCCGGTAGCCAACTATCGGGGGGATGACGAACCATGCGGCGAGTATCACGAGCGACGCGCTCGGCGAGAGGTACGCGGGCAACTCGCCGGTCGTCCGGAACACCGACGCCTGTAGCTCCGGCGGAAAGGCGAGGTTCATCGCGTTCCGGAAGGCGGTGAACGGGGTCAGATGACTCACCGCGTCGTAGAGGGCGGTGTTCGGCGCCGCCTGCAGGACGTCGGTATGGACTATTCGAACCAGCTCACCGGGGTCGAGGAAGGGAATGAACCCCGAGAGCACGAGCAGGAAGTACGCGGCGATGGACGCGGTAATCGCGCGGGACTTCTCCGCGAACGCCGCCGACAGCGAGACGGCGAGGCTCACGAAGACCGCGCCGTAGCAGACCGAGAGGACGCCGACGAGGAGCGCCGTCCCGAGGGGAACGACGCCCCGAATCGCCGCCGTCATCGACGCCGCGGCGACGAACGGGACGGCGAAGGCCACGGCAGCGAGCGCGAGGCGCCCCGCGAGCTTCCCGAGGAACACGTCGCGGCGGGTGTTCGGCAGACTCAACAGAAAGCGCATGCCCCCGCTCTCGCGCGCCCCCGAGACCGCGCCGTAACTCGCCACGATGGCCGCGATGGGGTAGACGAGGCCGACGGCCAGCGCGAGCATCCGGAAGACGGCCTGCGCCTCCTCGAACGGCGTGAGGCGGTAGCCGTTGTACGTGTACGCCAGCACCGCGAACAGCAGGGCCAACAGGGTCGCCCCGACCCAGAGCCCGCGCGAGCGACGTCTGCTCAGGAGGTCCTCAAGCGCGACGGTCCGGACGCTCATCGTTCGTCCCCCTCGCGGCCGCCGTCGGTCAGGTCGTTGAACAGCGATTCAAGCGAAGTGTTCGACGAGAGCACGTCGACGACGTCGGTGCGTTCGGCGGCCCGAACGACGGCGTCGGCCTTCACGCTCGGGTCGGCACAGGTCACGGTGAGGGTCCGCCCGTCGGGCTCGACGCCGAGCACGCCCTCGATGTCGGCGAGCCCGAGTTCCCCGGGCGGGGACGCACATTCGATGTGGACGCTCGCGCGCCCCCCGGCGCTCTCGCGCAGGCCGGCGATGGTGTCAGTGACGACGAGCTCGCCGCGGTTCATCACGCCGACCCTATCGCAGACGGCTTCGACCTCCGAGAGGATGTGACTGGAGAAGAACACCGTCGTTCCGGCTTCGGCCCGCTCGCGGATGGTTTCGCGCATCGACTGGATGCCGTTGGGGTCCAGCCCGGTCGAGGGCTCGTCGAGAACGAGGAGTTCGGGGTCGCCTGCGAGCGCCATGGCGAACCCGAGGCGCTGTTGCATCCCCTTCGAGTACGCGCGAGCGAGGCGGTCGGCGTCGTCGGCGAGACCGACCGTGTCCAGCAGCGCGTCGGGGTCGTCAGCGGCCCCCTTCGTGTCGATGGCCCAGTCGACGTACTCGCGGCCGGTGAGCGGGTCGTCGAAGCCGTAGCCCTCGGGGAGCACGCCGACGCGCTCCCGGACCCGCTGTGGGTCGGCTTGCGCGTCGATGCCGAGCACTTCCGCGCTCCCCGCGGTCGGACGGATGAAATCGAGGAGGAGGTTGATGGTCGTGGACTTCCCGGCGCCGTTCGGGCCCAGAAACCCGAAGATCTCGCCTTCCTCCACTTCGAGGTCCAAATCCTCGACGGCGACGGTGTCGCCGAAGCGTTTGGTCAACCCCCGCGTCTCGACGGCGGCCGTCATCGCTCACCCCCGAGCGACTGGAGGCTGGAGGACTGTTCGTCGTCGCGTCCGCGTGTCGTGTGTGGGGACATGGTTCAGTTCGGGGAACGCGCCCCTGCCAGCATCGGGTCCGCGGCGGGCAGCGACCGTCCGGTCGTCCGGACCCAGTGTCCTCGGGCCCAAATACGTTTATCAGGCTAAAGTGAGGACTGAACTCACCCGGGAGCCGGCGTTTATACCCCCCGCGAACGAGGGGCGGGTATGAACCACACGTCGTTCATCGCGCCGGCGGCCTACGTACAGGGCCCCGGCGTTCTCGACGACGCAGGGCGGCACTTCGGGGGACTGGCCGGCGAACGGGCCTACGTACTCGGCGGCGAAACCGCGCTCTCGGTCGCCGGCGAGCGGGTGAGCGAGGGGCTCCGGGAGGCAGGTATCGACGTGGCCGAAACCCAGCGTGGCGTCGAGAAATGCACGCGGCCCGGCATCGCCGCCGTTGCCGAGCGCGTCGAGACGGCGAACGCGGACCTCGTCGTCGGCGTCGGGGGCGGCATCGCCGTGGACGTAGCGACGGCCGCCGCGGACGCGACCGGCGCCGAACTCGCCGCCGTACCCACGATAGCCGCGACGGACGCCCCGACCAGCACGGTGGGCGTGGTCTACGACGAGATGGGCAACTTCGAGGACGTCGTCCTCCGCGAGCGGAACCCGGAGCTCGTGCTCGTCGACACCGAAACAATCGCGGCGGCGCCCGCCCGCTTTCTCGCCCACGGGATGGGTGACGCGCTGGCGACGGCGTTCGAGGCCGAGGCCGTCGCGCGCTCCGGGAGCGAAACCGTCGCCGGCGGCGAAGCGAGCCCGGCCGCGCTCGAACTCGCGCGGGCCTGCCTTCCTCGAGTCCGCGAATACGGCGCCGACGCGCTCGCCGCCGTCGAACGGGACGCGGTGACGCCCGCGGTCGAGCGCATCGTCGAGACGAACACGCTCCTCTCGGGGCTCGGCTTCGAGAGCGCCGGCACGGCGGGCGCACACGCCATCCAGATCGGGCTGACGAACGCCGGCGCCCGCGAGCCCCACGGCGAACTCGTCGCCTTCGGGACGGTCGCCCAGTTGGTGTTGGAGGGCCGGACGGAGCCCGCGCCGCGCGAGCTCGTGGACCTCTTCTCCGAGTTGGGCCTCGCGAACACCCTCGACGACTTCGGCGTCACGGACGCAGAGCGGGTGGCCGAGGTGGCCTGTGTGGAGGGGATGGCCGACATGCCCTTCGACGTGAGCGAACGGGCGGCGGCGGACGCGGTGCGGACGGCGGACGCGTTGCTGGCGGGAAGCGGTCGGTGAAGACGCGCGAATTGCGCGGCCTTCTGCGATTGGCACGCCGCCTGCACGATTCGAACCGCCCCTACGAACGCAACCTGATAGAGCCGACCAGCAAGGCGGCACCGATGAGCAGTCCCAGCGTTCCGACAGTCGAGAGCCCCCCAAAACTCCGGAAGAGACCATAGCTGACGCCAGCGATGCCGACTCCGACGGCAGCCGAGAACCCCGCGTGGGTCAGTTCCGCCCGTTCGGTGGCGGCGCCGGTGCCGACCTGCTCCGCGAGTGCCGCCCCGTAGCGACCGACGTCCCACGCCAGACAGAGTGCGACGGCGATCCCGACCATCGCGGCGACCGGCGGGGACGGACTCCGCGTCGCGGCGACGACGAGCGCGAGCGCGAGAATCAGACAGCCGTACGTAATCCATCGAACATCCCCCCGCCAGGCGGCGACCGAGACGAGGAGCGCCCCAAGGGCAGCGACGCCAGGGACGAAGTTCCCCCTTACCGTGAGCGCGAGGACTCCGAGCGCCACGAGTGCGGCGAGGGTCGTCACGCCAAAACTCACCGCGGGGGCTCGCCGCTCGACGCGGTCAACGATGTCGACGCTCATCGTCCACCCTCCCAGCGCTTCTGTGTCTGTATCAGCGCCAGTTCGAGCGGTTCATCCGGGTCCCAGTCGATGGTTCTGATACCGCGGCGCCGGAGGTCCGCGAGGCGGTCCGCCCGCGCGAGCGCGGCGAGCCCCTCCGAGACTGAGTCATCCGATGTGGGGTCCGGCGAGAGCACCGTCACTCGTCGGCCTAACGCCGTGAACTGGCGTGCGGCCAGCGGCACATAGCCGTCACAGCACGGACCGACGAGGACGACCTGTGCCGCGGCCGGGAAGCGTTTGTGGAGGCGAGTGACCTCCCGCTCCCGGAGGGTCTTCCGACGTTCGGGCGGGAACAACTCGAAACGCTCTGACTCCGGGGGGCGTGCGCTGAGCGCCGGATGGTCTCCGAGGATGTCCCTCGCTCGGGCCCGGTGTTTCGACCCGCTCCCGGGCGCGAGCCAGCAGTCTTCGCGGCCGACCGCGGCGATGCCCGCCCGGTTGCCATCATCGAGGGCGGCATCGAAGAGTTTCCGGACGGCGGTGATACCGTGCTCGACGGCGTGGGGCGACTCCTCGTCCGGTGCCAGATACGCCTGGCGGCGGCTGTCGATGACGAACACCACGTCGACGGAGCGCTGTTCGCGGAACTCCAGCGTCGCCATGTCGCCGGTTCGGGCGTAATGCTTCCAGTTGATTCGGGAGAGCGGGTCGCCGCGCCGGTACTCGCGGACGCCGTAGAACTCGACGCCGTTTCCGCTCTCGTCGCTGTCCAGGCGCCCGGCCCCCCGCGTCGAGTCCGTGTAGAGCGGGAGGTCGACATCCCCGTCCAACTCGGGAACCGACGTGAGCACGCTGTCGTCGTCGAGCGTGGTTTCGACCTCCGTCGTCCAGCCGGGGCCCGCCGCGCTGACGGTCAGCGGGCCCCACTCGTGGGTGCCGCGCAGGGCTTCGACGGCGTAGGTGAACTGGTAGTCGTCGCCCGCCCGGAGTGCCGTCGCCGCGCTCGGTTCCCCACCGACCACGGACAGCGAGTCGGGCACGCCGTCGGCGAACCGGAGGTCCGGGTAGAAGGTGGTGCCGCGGTTCTCGACAGTGACGGTTACCCGCACCTCCTCACCCGTTTCGACCCGTCGGGTTTCGACGGCCCGCGAGACGTGGAGGTCGGCGTCGGTCAAGGTATCGGCGCTCGTCCCTCCGTCCGGAACTGCCGCGACGAACGGCGACACGCTCGCGTAGGCGACGCCCGCGTAGCCGACGCCGACGAGACCGGCGAGGAAGAGCCCGGCGCTCTCAAGAAGGACGCCGACGGCAATACCCGCGAGGCCGACGCCGCCGATGCCGGTCCAGTGGTCCGTCCGGTGGCCCGTCGTTTGCTTACGCATTGCTCTCACCCGACCGGCGTGCCCTGACGGTCGCCAGCGTTCGCTTCCGGACCGTCTCCATCGGGTCCGTTCCCGTGATGCGACACCTGAGCCGGTGGCGCCGCGACAGTTGCGGGTCCTCGCCGGCGAGGTACGCCGCCACGACTTCGTCGTCCGTCCACACGCCCTGCTCAACACGGGTCTCTGCCTCGTCGTGGGCGCAGTTCTCGGTGGTCGCCACAGTCTCGACAGCGAACTCGCGGAGTTCTCGCTGGAAGGCAGTGTCATCTAAGTCCGCGTAGATATCACCGGGTGTCGGCACAGCGTATCCAGTTGTCACATCGCCCGGGCGCATCCGATCGCGGGTCGCAAAGCGAATATCGGCGGCGCGGAAGACGCCCCCGAAGAGGATGACGGCGGCGATGACGAACAGTATCGGCGGATGCCCGCCGAAGGTGGGGGGTCGGATGGCGACGGCGCCGACCGCCCCGATAGCGAGGACGACGTAGCCGACCCGACGAATGGTCGAACTCATTGTTCACCTCCGTAACGGTCCTCGATGCGCCGAAGCACGGCGATTGCGCGGTCCTCTCGCTCCGCGGGGTCGCGTTGCCCGTAGCGGACCTCCTCGAAGAGTTCGGTGAGCTCGTCGACGTCCTCGCGGTCCATCCCCGCCTCGACGGCAGTGTCCGCGAACTCTCCGGGCGTCGTCGCTTCGGGGTTCGACACAGAGAGGATGGCAGTCATCTCGCGCCAGGCGCGATACACCTCGTTTTCGACGCTCTCGGCGGATTCGATGCGGTCGGCCGCCGCGCCCGCCGCCTCGCCGAGGGCGGTTGTCTCGTCGCGTTCGTCCCCTTCTTCGTCGTTCTCGACGGGTTCGAGGCGGTTCCGCCGCGCCCGGACAAGGGTGTAGCCGACGACGAGCACGCCGACGCCGATGGTAGCGATGATGTACGGGACGATGTTGACGGGCTGGTAGCCGGAACTCACACTCAGGTTCTGAGGCATCTCACCGCTACCGCCCTGAATCTGTATCTCTTCAGTGCTGGTTTGCCCGACGTGAATCGAGGAGGCTATCGAAGCGAACGCGAGGACGACCAGGAGGGCGAGGCCGAGGCGTTTTGGGTCGAGAGTTCGTGTCATCGTATCCTTTCAACCGTCGGTTACGTTCCGAGAGCGATGACGCCCGACTCCGTCGGCACGTACACCGAGGTCAGGCCGACAGCGGGGTATTCACGGACCGATGCGTCGATACCGGCGCTCCACTCCGGAGTGCCGTCCGAGCGGGAGACGGCGTAGAGGCGGTCCGCGCCGCGGTCGAGAACGTAGACGGACTCCGGACCGGGCGCCGGCCGCGAGAGTTGAGCGGGGTCCTCGACGTTCTCCAGCGTCGTCTGCCACGCTCTGTTACCCTCCCTATCGACGCTCGCGACGACGGGTCGCTCGCGTTCGGTGACGTACGCCCGTTGGTTCGTCCTGAAGTAGGTCGGTGTGGAGACAGGATGCCGGCCTGACCAGTCGATGTTCCCAGAGAGCGGGTCAACGTCGGCGATACCCCCAATCTCGGCCGAGGAGAGAATGACTCCTTCGAAGGACCGCACTATCCCCGTTCCCGGTCGTATCTCGTGACTCCACCGGCGCTCGTGCGTATCGTAATCGAGCGCAACGACCTGATTCTGTGTTGTGAGATACATCCGGCTGGAGTCGACGCTCACGTCGGCGGTCCCTTCGATGTCCGTTTCGGCCGTCTCTGAGACCGAGCCGTCCTCTCTGTTCAGGATGGAGAGCGTTCCGCCGCCGAAAGCGTACACGTAGTCCCCGTTGGGATAGGGAACGCCAGTCTCGGCACGGTCGAAGACCCAACGTCTGGTCCCCTCGGTGTCGACGGCGTGAACGCCGCCGCCCTCGGGACTGACGTATAGACCGTCCTCGCGGTACACCGGCCTGTGCGGGACGACTCCGTCCATATCGTCGTATGTCCAAGTGGATTCGCCGTTGAGGATAGCATGGAGGGCACCGTCAGTCCCGACGTAGATGGGGGAGCTATCGTTCTGGGGCTCGTCGGCCTCCCGGCGGGGATGTATCGGACCGGCGGGGCCGATATTCGCAGCCCACTTGGCACGGCCGCCGCCCCCGCCGAGACAACCGCTCACGCCGCCGACGGTTCCGGCGGCCGCGAGTCCGGTGAGGAATGTTCGCCTGGAGGGCCTGAACACACTTAATGTGAAATAACCAATCTTATTAATGTAATGGACAATCTACCGGGACGGGAGCGCGTCATATTTCCACCGCGGCGACGCCTTCAGTAGTCGGGGCGTACACGTAATCGACCTCAGCAAGGGGCGCGTGGTTCGCAGCGGGACCGACGCTGTGCTCGGCACTCACGTCGCCGTCCGGGGCACTGAGCGTGTAGAGGCGGCCGGCGTCGTGGTCGACGACGAAGACGCCGGCTGGGCCTCTCGACGGCCGGGACAACGACCCCGCGTCCTCGACGATAACGACCCACTGTCGCTCCCCCTCGCTGGTGTATCTGGCGACGCGCTTCGACGCCGCATCGGTTACACAGAGTTCGCCGAGCGTTTGATGAAAGTACGGTGTCCGCAAGCCCCCGCTCTGTATGCCCGTCCAGGCGGTGGTCCCATCCGATAAATCGAGAACGGCGAGACCGCCCTCTCGTCGGGAGGCGACAGCGACGTTGCTGCCGAAAACGGCCGGGAGAGTCCCAAGTTGTAGTGGATGCGTCCAGCGCTCGGTGTGATCGTCCCGTGAGACGGCGACGAGACGCTCCTCCCCCGCGAGCAAGAGGCTGTCGCCGGCGACACCTGTCCAGGCCGAGCCCTCGAATGGAACCTCAACGCGGTCGCGGCGGGTTCCAGTCTCGAAATCCAGCACGTGGAGTGCACCGCCGGCGACGGCGAAGACGCCCTCCTCAACGACGGCAGGTCGACCAGATGCGCCCGAGACGTCGGTGTACGCCCACAGTTGCTCACCGCCCCAGCCGACGGCGTGGACGCCGTCGCTCGCGCCGATACAGAGTTGTCGGGGGTGTCGTGTCGGTGCGTGGTCAAAGGCGCCATCGAACTCCTCGTAGGTCCACACGGTCTCCCCGCCTTCGTCGATGGCGTACAGAGCGTCTTCCGTGCCAGCATACACCGCATAGTTATTGCCGCTCTCGACTGGGCCGGCTGAGAGTGGTCCCACAGAACCGACTTCGGCAGTCCACTCCGGCCCACCGCCGCCGCCCAGACAGCCGCTCACCCCTAGCGCGCCGACCGCGGCCACACCGGCGAGAAACGACCGACGGTCCGGATTTTTCATGTGCGACTACTGTTCACCATCCAGATACATAACGTTCCGGTGGGTGAACCTCCGGCCCTCCGGGCGCGGCTTTTGAGGCGCTAACGGTGTCCGTTTTTCAGACGTCACTGGAACGATTCGGGGGTTGAGCCGGCCGAAATCTTTGATTCCGGGCGAGTACGCTAGCGGACGGTAGCCTCGCTCACGGGCTCGGCGAACGCGACGGTGTCCTTGACGTCGGTGACCTTCACGTCCACCTGGTCGCCGGGTTGGGTGTCGGAGACGATGACGATGAAGCCGCGCTCGACCTTCGCGATGCCGTCGCCCTGGTCGCCGAGCGTGTCGATAGTCACCGAGCGGACCTCGCCCTCCTCGACGGGGGGGCTCTGCGCGCGCCGCCCGGAGCGGGCCTGGCGGGGGTCGGAGCTCTCCGTGTCGGGCTCGGTCTCCGCCGCGGCGCTCTCGGCCGTCGATTCGGTGTCCGCGGTGGCCGCCAGCAGGGCGACGCGATACGTGTCCTCCGTCGACAGCGACCCGTTCTCGACCAGCGCGTCGGGCACCGGCACGACGTACTCGTCCTCGCGCTCCTCGACATCCGACTCGAACAACAAACGAAGCGAATCCGAAATTTCAGCCATATGTACGACCCTTCCTACGGGTTACAACGCTAAAATGCCCCGGTTTCCGACGTTCCGGTGGACAAACACGAACGGCCAGGGGTTCAGCGGGAGAGGACGGTCGGTCGACGGGCCACATCCTCGACAGGCGTACCGTCGTCGATGGCGGGGAGTCGGACCCGCGCGACGGTGCCCTCGCCCGGTTCGGCGTCGAGTTGGAACGACCCGCCGTAGCGGGTGACGACCCAGTTCACCAGCCAGAGGCCCAGCCCGGAGCCGTGTTCGAGCGCCGTTTCCTCGCCGCGCGCGATGACCGAGCGCTCCATCTCGTCGATGCCCTCCCCGTTGTCGGTCACCGTGAGTTCGATCCACTCATCCACCCGGTCGGCCGCCACGCGCACCCACGGCTCGTCGGCCGGATTGTGCTTGAGGGCGTTCTCCACGAGCTCCGAGAGCGCGCGCTCGAACTCCCGGCCGGCACAGAGGTCCGAATCGGTCCCAAGGGCCACCTCCACCGTCGCGTCCGGATACGACCCGCGGTACTTCCCCGCAACGGAGTCGACGAGCGCCGCAAGGTCGAGTCGGGTGGGAGTGCGCTCCTGGCGGGCGTACCGTTCGAGTTCGCGGGCCATCTCGCTCAGTTCGACGAGCGTGTTCGCCCGCTTCTCGATGCGGGCGCCGAACGCCGCCGTGTCCCCCTCGTCGCGCTGGACGAAGTCCGCGAACCCGAGGACGGCGTTCATGTCGTTCCGAAGGTTGTGCCGGAGGATGCGATTGAGCAACGCGATGAGCTGTTCGGTACGCTTGCGCTCGGTCACGTCGTTCTGGAACCCCAGATAGTGGGTAACCTCGCCCGCGTCGTCGGTCACCGGGTCGATTTGGACCCGGTTCCAGAACGGCGACCCGTCCGCGCGGTAGTTGAGCAGTTCCACGACCGCCGATTCCTCCTCGTCCATGGCCTCCCGGAACCGGGCGACACGCTCCGGGTCGGTCGCCTCGCCCTGGAGGAACCGGCAGTTCCGCCCCGTCACTTCCTCGGCGGCGTAGCCGGTCGTGCGCTCGAAGCCTTCGTTGACGTAGATGAGCGGTTCGTCCGGTTTCCGATAGTCGGCGATGGCGATGCCCACGTTGGCCTCGTCCATGGCGCGGTCCTTCAGACGGAGTTCGCGTTCGCGCTCCTTGCGCGCGGTCACGTCGCGCCCGACGCCTTGGACGCCGACGACGTCGCCGCCGCTCTCGATGGGGGTCGCGTTCACTTCGATGGTGACGGTGTCGCCGTCGGCCCGGCGGAAGTCGAGCTCGTGGGCCTCGACCGGGTCCCCGCCGAAGACACGCTCGAACGCCGCCGCCGCGTCAGGGAGCGAAGCTGGGGAGAGAAACGAGGCGTAGGGCTCGTCCCGGAGTTCCTCGGGTTCGTAGTCCAGCACCCGTTCGACCGCCGGCGAGACGTAGGTGAAAGTGCCGTCGGCGTCGAGTCGAAAGAGAATGTCGAAGCTGTTCTCGGCGAGGCCCCAGAAGCGCTGTCGTTCCCGTTCGAGTTCGGCGATGCGCTCCTGGCGCTCCCGTTTGTGCTCGCGGCGCTCCAGCGCGCGGCCGACGAGCTCGGCCAACACCTCGACGAACGTCGACTCGGCCGCGGAGAACGGGGCGCGCTCCTCGCGGTCGCCGAAGCAGACGGTCCCCACGGTTTCCCCCTCGATGCCGACCGTCGCGCCGACGTAGCTCGCAAGCCCGAAGCGCTCGATTGCGGCGTCCGAGACGGCCTCGGAGGTTGACGCGTTCGTGATGGCCAGCGGCCTGTCCATCTCGACGGTCCGCTTGCAGTACGCGTCGTCCAGCGGGCAGGTGTCCCCGACCTCCATCCCGCCGGTACCGACGACCGCCACTATCTCCTGGGTGCCGTCGGCGATGCGCGTCTGGAAGCCGATCTCCATCCCGAGATACTCCCGGCCGATCTCCAGCGCGCGCTCGATGGTTTCCTCCACGTCCCCACCCGACTCGCTGAACACCTCGTACAGTCGCTCCCGATAGGCGGGGTCGTCCATGTAATCGAACTAACGAACGGACGAACTTAGCCTCTCTGTTCAGTGTCCGGCGCGTGGGAAACGTAGCCGTCCTCGGCGAGCGCGACCGGGAACTCGTGCTCCGAGACGTCGTCGAGGAGGGCCGTCGTCAGCGCGAAGGGGACGTCCTGAATCTCCGGGTAGCGTTCGAGCGTCGCCGCAAAGCGGGGGTACGCGCCGGCTTCGAGTTCGGCTTCGACGCCGGCGACGATGCCCTCGACGGCGCCCGGGTCGAGGTCGAAGGCGTCCGCCGCGGCCTCCGTCCCGCCCGTTCGCGCGGCGAGGAAGACGCCGAACTCGCGAACGTCCATCCCCTCGGGGGGCGCGGCTTCGACGGCGTCGTGGAGTTCGGTGACGAGCGCGGCGCCGAACTCGTTGCGGACGTCGCGTCCGGCGTCGGCGGCGTACTCCGGGTTCACTCCGTAGGTTATCTCGAAGCCGTCAGGGTAGCCCTCGGGCCCGACGCCGGTGCGGCGCCAGCTGAACTCGAACGCCAGCGCTGGGTCGTCCTCGGTCGCCGCCCGCACGTCCTCGAAGCGCCCGGTGTCGCGCCACGCCCGCACCGTCCGCAGGTAGGCCAACTGGTTGTACCGCGCTTGCCGGGGCGGCGTCGCGTAGTGGTATATCGCCCCGAGTCCTGCCTGTGAGACCACGCCTGGACGTGGGCCCCCTCGAATAAAACCGCCACGGACGGAGAAAATATACAAAAAGAAATAGGAAGTTAGGAAGAATGATTGAGTGATAGTCTTCTTAGTATTAGATTTTGTCTAAATACCCTAATATATGGGTTATTAGGGCCTGAAAATGGCCTTTATAGAAATGCCGCATTTACCTACCAGAAATAAGTAATTATTAATATTCATTTAGCGATGAGTACATAACGGTCGTCGCTAAAGGATTACCTATGTCTTCCGCAGACATCGATACGAACGAGCCTGTGGCTGACTCCACCGGGGAAGACGCCGACTATTCCCGCCGGGACTTCATACGGACGGCCGCCGCGTTGGGTGGCGTCGCCGCGACGGGCGGCCTCGCCGGCTGTTCGATGGGAGGAAACGGCGGAGACACCGACGGCAACGGGGAACAGGACTTCCTCTGGTGGACGATGCGCGGCTACATCCCCGCCGAGACGGAAGCCATCCGCGAGGCCGCGCAGGGCTACGTCGACGTGGCCGAGGAGAACCTCAACATCACCACGGAGGTCATCACCTGGGACCAGGTGTTCCAGGAGTGGAGCGCCTCCATCGAGGGGCGCGCGATGCCCAACGTCTCGGAGATGGCCTGTGAGCACGCCGTCGACTTCGGGAACAGGGGCGCAGCACTCCCCAACACCGACCTGTTCAACGAGTACGACGACTGGTACGACACAATCTCCGCGTGGGGCCGTTTCGACGGTGATTTCTGGGGGCTCCCCTGGTTCATGGAGCTCCGCACCAGCCACGTGAACACCGACCTCCTCGACGACGCGGGCGTGTCGAGCGCCCCCACCACGTGGGCGGAGCTCGTGGAGGCCGGCCAGGCCGTCGCGGAGAACACCGACGCCTCGGGCTTCACGACCCCCGGCGCCCAGGACTTCACGACGGGACAGAACATCACGGCGTTCACCCACCAGTCCAACGGGCAGTTGTTCGGCTACGAGGACGGCCAGTTCACGGTCGACATCGACAGCCCCGCCTCGCTGTTCAGCCACCTCTGGACGCTGAGTCTGCGCGAACAGTGGGACATCGCGCCCGGCGGCTGGGGCGGCATCGACTCCACGGCGGGCGAGGAGCTCTACCGTGAGGGCCGTACGGCCATCGCCCATCAGGCGAGCGACCTAGCGCGCAGTCTCATCGACCCCCAGGACGGCGTCGTCGAGGGGAGCGAGGACCTCGCGGCGGCCACGGAGCTCACCGAGATGCCCGAGGGCCCCAACGGCCGCCGGCAGTCCTTCATGGGCGGGAGCTGTCTGACCGCCTTCCGGGACGAAGTGACGAACCACTCGGTCGACGACTCGCTCTCCTACGGCTTCATGGACTTCATGACCCAACCCGAGTCGCTGAACGCCTACTTCCCGGTGTCGGCGCCCAACTTCCTTCCCGTCCGCAGCGGGCAAGAAGAGATGGAACTGTTCACCGACAACCCCACGGAGATTCCCGACTCGTGGCTCCAGACCCGGCTGTCGCAGGCGCCCAACGCCGTCCGCTACGGCATCACCGGCGCGGGCCGCGCGGCGCCGTTCCTGGGCTCCTTCGAGGGGACGACCTCCGGCTACTCGGTCGCCATCTCCGGGATGATCGGCTCGGACAACGACCCGAAGGAGGCCCTGCGCTCGATGGCGGACGACGCCCGCTCGGCCATCAACGACGCCGACTACCTCGACTACACAGTCGAGACGCCCTCGGAGCTGCCGTCGCTCGACGACGCCCCCGAGGAGGTCCAGGCGTGGGTGGACGGCGACGGCGTCCCCCAGATCTACAACCCCTACTGAAATGTCAAACGCAACCCCCGAATCGGACGGCGGCTTCCGGCTCCCTGAGGAGTACCGCTACTGGCTCTCGAAGGAGAGCCTCTGGGGGTGGCTGTTCCTGTTGCCCTCGCTCGCGGCGCTCGGTCTCATCAGCGTAGTCCCCATCCTGCGGGGCATCCTGCTGAGTTTCTACGAGTACGGCGGTCTGCGCCCCGACGTGTTCGTCGGGTTGGACAACTACGTCGAGGTGTTCACGCTGCCCGACTTCTGGGCCGTGATGAAGAACACCTTCGTCTGGTCGTTCGCCGCCGTCGTCCTGATGGCCGCGCTCGGATTGGCCTTCGCGGTCCTGCTCAACCGGGAGTTCCGGGGCCGTTCGGTCGCGACGACGCTCCTGCTCCTCCCGTGGACCATCCCCTTTATCGCGGTGTCGTTGAACTGGACGCTCCTGTTCAACTACGAGCTCGGGATGTTCAACGGCCTCTTCGAGGTCCTGGGCATGGGCGAGGGTATCGCATGGCTCGGCCGCTCCCGGTACGCGCTGTTCTCGATTACGCTGGCGTACGTCTGGCGGAACTTCCCGTTCTTCATGATCACGTTCCTCGCGGCCATGAAAGGGATTCCAAAGGACCTCTTCGAGGCGGCGCGCGTCGATGGCTCCAGCCGGCTGGACCTGTTCAGACACATCACCCTGCCGTTCCTCCAGCCCATCGGCGTCGTCACGACGCTGCTGATGAGCCTGTGGACGCTGAACCACTTCACGCTCATCTACGTGATGACGAGCGGCGGGCCGGGGAACTCCTCGATGGTGCTCCCGGTGTACATCTACCGGCGGGCGTTCATCCAGAACGACTTCGGCGTGGCGGCGGCCATCGCGGTCGTGATGTTGGTCATCATGCTCGGCTATGGGATGGTCTACCTGCGCCTGTACCAGGACGAAGTGGGAGGGAAGTGAGATGGCAAGCAAAACCCAACACACCGACACGGCGGAACTGTTCGGCTTCGAGATGGCCGCGGACAACGCGGACCGGCTGAAAGCCGTCGGCTTCCACCTCCTGTTGTGGTCGTCGATCTTCGTCGTCCTCCTGCCCGTCCTCTGGATGATCGTGGTGTCGCTGAACCAGACGGCCTTCGACACGTTCCTCGCGGACCCGATGGCATGGCTCGACGGCGTGAGCTTCGACGCCTACGACAGGGTGTGGAACCAGACGAGCTTCCCGACGTGGTTCAAGAACAGCGTCATCGTCACGGTGGCGGCCACGGCGCTCTCGATTCTGGTCTGTACGTTCGGCGCGTACAGCATCGGGCGCCTGAAGTTCCGCGGCCGCAAGACGGTGGCCACGTTCCTCCTGCTCACGCAGATGTTCCCGCTCATCCTGGTGGCGGTGCCGCTGTTCCTCATCTTCCGGGACATCGGCCTGTTCAACAGCCTCATAGGGCTGACCATCGCGTACGTCGCGTTCGTCCTGCCATTCTCCATCTGGATGCTCCGGGGGTTCTACGAGAACCTCCCCGAGTCCCTGGAGGAGGCGGCGATGATAGACGGCTCCACGAGAGTCGGCGCCGTCGTGCGGGTCATCGTACCCATCTCGGCGCCGGCCATCGCGACGACGGCCATCTTCGCGTGGATATTCGCGTGGAACGAGTTCGTCATGGCGCTCATCCTCATCAACGACGACGCCAAAACCACCCTTCCCCCCGGACTGGGCTCCTGGGTCGGCCAGTACACGCTCCAGTGGGACCTGATGATGGCGGGCGCGATGGGGGCGACGCTCCCCCTGTTCGTGATCCTGTTCTTCCTCCAGAAGTACATCATCAACGGACTGGCGGAGGGGGCCGTCAAAACCTAAATCCACATTCGGATTTTCGAGAACCGGACGTATACACCCTATACTGGCAGAAAATAAGCAATACAGACAGAACGGCTAAATGCACACGAGAACTATACTAAACAATGAGTAGAATCCTGTTCGACGGCGTGACGAAAGTGTACGACGGGGAGGTGGTCGCCGTGGACGGCTTCGACCTCGAAATCGAGGACGGCGAGTTCCTCACCCTCGTCGGCCCCAGCGGCTCGGGAAAGTCCACCCTCCTGCGGATGGTCGCGGGGTTGGAGGAGATATCCGGCGGGGAGATACACATCGGCGACACCGTCGTCAACCGACTCCCCCCGCGCAACCGGGACATCGCGATGGTGTTCCAGAACTACGCGCTCTACCCGCACCTCTCGGTCCGGGAGAACATGGCCTTCGGCCTGAAGCGCTCGACCGACCTCCCCAAGGAGGAAATCGACGAGCGCGTCGAGGACGCCGCGGAGCTGATGGGCATCGGCCACCTCCTCGGACAAAAGCCCAAACAGCTCTCGGGGGGCCAACGCCAGCGGGTCGCGACGGGCCGGGCCATCGTCCGCGACCCGGCGGTGTTCCTCTTCGACGAACCGCTCTCGAACCTGGACGCGAAGCTCCGCAAGCACATGCGCACGGAGCTCCAGCGCCTCCAGGGCACCCTGGACACGACGACCATCTACGTCACCCACGACCAGGAGGAGGCGATGACGATGTCCGACCGTATCGCCATCCTCAACGAGGGGAAACTCCAGCAGGTGGGAACACCCAGAGAGGTGTACAACCGCCCGGTGAACACGTTCGTCGCGCAGTTCATCGGCTCGCCGTCGATGAACATGTTCGTCGCGGACCTGGACGACGAGAACGCCCGCTTCACCGGCGACATCGACCTCGCTATCGACCCGGCGCGCGCCGACGCCATCCGCGAGCGCAGCGACGCCGAACAGTTTCTGCTGGGGATTCGCCCCGAGCACGTCACCGTCCATATGGAGGAGGTCCCCGACTCGGTCGCCGTCCACGTGGACATCGTCGAACCGCTCGGGAGCGACGACCTGCTCTACTTCGACCTGGACGACGGCATCGGCGTCGAGGACGTGGTGGCCGAGGACGTCGACATCGGCGCCGACGAGAACGGCGACGAGGAAGAGTACAAAGTGTTCGTCGAGCCGGGCTCCGTCCCCGACGAGTACGAGCGCTCGGAGACGCCGGTCTACCTCACCTTCGACACCGACCACGTCCACGTCTTCGACCCCGAGACGGGCGAGAACGTTGACCTGAGCCCGGGTTTCGGGACGGACGCGCGGGCCGAATCCGCCGCCGCGGGGGACTGAGATGGCCGTGGAGGGCGCACCCGCGGACCCGACGGCCCGTACGTGGCGGCGCCTCGGACACGAGCTCACCCACGCGGGGAGCATCGAGGACGTACTGAAAACTGTCGGGACGTACGGCTGGGCGCCGGCGTTTTGTTGTCTGTTCGTGGCGGGCCTCTCCCGGGGCGTCTTCGAGTTCCTCACGGAGCCCTACGCGATGTCCCAGCGCTACGCCTTCGCGGGCTGGGAGCTCGCGTTCGCCATCAACCTCCTCTTCGGGATCGCCTTCCTCGCGTTCACGTGGTTCCTCTTCTTCGGAGTCATCGGCTCGCTGGCGGGCTTCCTCTCGAAGACGACGCGGATGGACGCGACGGTGTTCAAGGTCGGCGGCTACGTCGCGCTCGTCTTCGTGCCGGTCCTCGTCGTGGGCTCCCTGCTCGCGGTGACGGTTTCGCCGCCCGAGGTGGCCATCGCCACCGTCGACTCGCCGGAGACGCTGGCCGAGACGTACGCCGTCATCGCCGACAGCGCCCAGATGGGCCTCTTCTCGACCCTGATGGCCGGCGCGTGGGTGCTGGCCGGGTTCCTGATGCTCCCCGTCGTCGGCGAACTCTACGACCTCAGCGCGCAGCGCAGCGTGCTCGCGGTGTTGCCGGTAACGCTCGTGGCCGTGACGGCGACACTCCTGTGACACCCTCTTCCGCCTGAAGACGGCGTAAACCGTCCGCTCTCATGGTCGAACAGGCGCGGTCGAACAGGAAAACTCCCGCATCCCGGCTTGGGCGAGGAACCGATGCGGGGGGTATTTGGCGGAGTGAACGATTGATACGACAGTGACAGAAGCGTTCGCGGACAGGACCCTCGCTGACCACCGGCGCGTGTTCGAGAAGATATGGTGGCAAAACCCCGAGCGGCAGAACGCGACCTCCTCGTCCTGGTGGTTCTTTCTCCTGTTTCCGGATGGTGAGGAAGGATACGGTCCGAGACAGCTCATGTTCTCGATTGCTGCCTGTGTGGGGGACCAGTGTCGTGTCAACGACCTTCCGCCGAAAGCGATGGACTCGGACCGTCCCGTCGCCGACGGGGTGGACAGGTTCAATGCGACAACAGTCGGATGGGCGGGCGACGACGACGCGGTCCATGACCATATCGTCAGGCAATCGGCCGAAGCGGTGCTCTCCCGTTCGGACCAGCGTATTGAGGCATGGGCAGAGCGCGAGGACGGCACCAGACGCGGGAGCGAGATTGCGTCGCTCTCGGACCGCCCCCTCGGATTGAAAGCGCACGTTATCGGCGATGACGCCGAGGCGGAGTTCGAGGCGTGGGGTGACCTCGACTCGAAGATGACCGCGCCACACCACGCATTAGATATCGACACACCGCTGGGTGGCGCCGAGGTCGTCGCCTGGCGCCAGATGAACTTCGAAGGGGAGTTTGACCTGCCCGACGGACCCGAGACGCTCTCCGGGTCGTGTTACTTCCAGCGCGTGTGTTTTGACATGCCGCTGTTACCCTGGAAGTGGGTCTGGGCGATCTTTCCGGACGGAACCGCCTTCTCCGTGTTGGTTCCGTTTATCGGGCCACAGCTGTTCCGGCGAGGCTACAAGTTCTTCTCCTCGAACAGACTGGAACGGCTGACAATCCCCCTCAGGCAGTCCGGGTTCTGGAACTGGGGCACGAAAGACGGGCACGTCGAGTTCGACAGGATAACCGTCGAGCCATTGCTAGGTACTGGCGAACAGCCTGATTTCGACGTTCGCGTCGAGAACGGGGAGGGAGATTACGTGCGGTTTGTTGCCCGGACCTACGGCCGTGCGCGAAACTGGCTCGACCGTATGCGATTCGGTGGACGGGTTAGGTCCCATTGGAGTTACAACGAGTTCATGTTCCGGGTGACTGGCCTAGCCGGTAGCGTGGGGGGCACCTCAATCGACGACGAATCGATGGGTACCGGTTTCGGGACCTTAGAATACAGTACCGGGCTCGGCCTGTGAGCTACTGAGACGCACCGGTTCTGAGGTCTCATTTGAACCTGAATCGAAGGATGTGAGCCAGTTCGGAGTGTAACGGCATTCTCCTGTGCCAGATTTGTGTGGCGTGGCAGAAGTAGACAGCATCCCAACGAGCCCTCAGCAACGGCGTTGCGGAACTCGCCGAAGCGGAGGAGAATAAACACACTAGAACAGTTAGAGAGGAGAGTCAAGGACCTGCAAGGGTCGCCGAGCGACGACGAAAAGTGAATGGTTATGGCCCTCCTCCGGAAACCATCACCTGTGCCGGACTACTCGGTATGGCTTGTACCTGACCGAGATTCAAAAACGCACCACCGCCTGCAGGAGGTCATCACTGACTGCGCAGAAGCGCATGAGGACGCGCCGGAGTTCGACCCACACATCACCCTCGTCGGGGGAATCAATGGTGAGGAAGCGTCACTCGCGGATACGACGCGGCGTCTCGCCAGCCGCTGTGGTCCGTTGTCCGTCTCGTTCGCTCGCGTTCACTGCTCGACGACGAGATACCAGTGTGTCTTCTTGCTCGTCGAGCCGACGATGGAGCTTCTCTCCCTCCACCAGACGGCATCACAGGCGTTCGGGATGGCTGAAGGGATGTATGTCCCCCATCTCAGTCTCGTGTATAGTGACATGAGCGTTCAAGACCGGTTCGAGACGGTTGCAGCGATACAAGCGGAATCGCTCCCCGAGACGGTGAAGCTAAGCACCATCGAACTCGTCAACACCAGCGGCGAAGTCTCCGAATGGGAATCCGTCGCGTCGTACTCGTTGTAATCTAGTGCTGTATTCCTCCCCTCACACCCACATCGAGTCGGTGTAGTCGCTCTCGATAGCACCCGTTATGTTACTAATTTCGACGGCTGCGTCCGGAAAGCGTCCGTTAGGTAGAATGGCGCAGATATCGAAACCGACTTTTTGAGGAGACGACCGGCCTTTTAGCGTTCAATAGCCGTTGAACTAATCCGTACATCTAACTATCCGGTGCCCCTCGACCAAGATGGCGAGAATGTCATTGCTCCCCTCTTCACGTTCGGAGTCTAATTCGACCCAAGACGGGGCACTCCGGATTCTCGATGTCGACGATGACGAAGCAGATGCAGTATTCGACGCGCTCTCCTCGAAGACGACGCGCACAATGCTCGCGGAGCTGCACCGAACGCCCCGAACGCCGGCGGAGCTCGCCGAACAGACGGATACGACGGTTCAGAACGCGATGTACCACCTCGAAAAGCTCGAGGACGTCAACCTTGCCCGCGTCACCGAGACGCGATACTCTTCGCGTGGGAAGGAGATGCGCGTCTATGCGCCGTCGGAGCATCCGGCTGTGGTGTTCATCGGCACTGACGACCGGAAGTCGAGTCTGGTCGCGAAGTTCAAGCAGTTCCTCGGCGCCGTCGGAGTGCTTGGCCTTCTCGCCCTCGCCGTCAACCTGCTCGAAACCGCCGAACAGTTCTTCGGCAACCACGTGGTGAGCCCCCGCACAACCCTCCTCGCGGCAGCCACTGCGTTCATGACACTCGTCATCTCCAGCGGTTCCGCCGACGATTCGCCCTCCCCCAATACCGTCCCCAAAACCAATCCAATGCAACGAAAGACCCTCCTGATGACCGTCGTCCTACTCACCGGCATCTGTGCGATGCCGGTCGCAGTCGCGCACAGTTCCGCCGTCTCCGGCGAATACGCAACTTCGACGGCGCCGGCATCGACGACCGGCTCCGCCGCGAACGCCGGTGTTCCAGCCGTTACCAACCAGACCGTTACCGTCGTCGTTACCGGCAGCGACCCTGATGTTCGATCGGCCGTTTCCCAGCAACTGGAACGGTCGCTTCAAAACCGGGGTGCAACCGTCGAACAGGCGGACCGAATTCGGAACGTCTCCGGCAGTCTCTTCGCTGTCCAACTCGCGGAGAGTCACATCGATGCCGGGGGGCTTACGCTGACGCCATCCGCCAATCTGACGGCGTACTTCACGTACGTTGAGTCCGGAAACGCCACGGTTGCGGAGTCGGTTCTCTCCCACGAACGGACCTCGGACGGGGGGCCGCCGATTTTCCGAACCGAATTGGATGGGCGGGCCGCTGTCGGTTCGTTCTCGTTCGAACGGGGTAGTTCCGGGCTCGTAGACGTACTGAACACTATCAAGCGTGGGGGTGTCAACCCTGAAGCGTTCAAGCAGGACGTCGGAGCGACGATAGCGAATACGTCCGCGCGAAATGCGTTCGCCGACCGCCTCTGGACGTAGCTTCTATCGTCGACTGCTCCGGTCTTGAGTCTCGCCCAGGGTAGACACTCCAAGGATGCCGCCCCAGTTACAGCCGGTGGGAGGATCCGCAACTGTCGGATGGCCACCGTTGCGAGAAATCAGGTTCATGTTCTCCCGTCGGCGATAGGACGTATGGCAGACATCGTGTCCACGCTCCCGAACGCGCCACTCTCACAGTCAAACTTGGAGCAAATCGACAATGCCGATGGTGTTGAGCGTGCGATATCAGTCACGTGGAAACAGCCTTCGGTAGGCGACACCGAGGTAACCGAGGACGTCATCGTCGTCACGGCGGGGCATATCCGCTATCTCTCCCGTGAGCAGGACGGTCACTGGGCCGTCGAGAAAAGCGAACCGTACGCTGACGACGAGGAATTCGAGACACTCATCGACGACGTCCACGACTACGCACGGGCGTATTCGGAGGCGAAAGTCGAAGCGCAGGTGGCGAACCTGTTCGGCGAGAAGTAGCGCGCAGGCTTTCGGGTCGCCGCGTATGCGTTCCTACGCTTCGACGGCGACGTTCCGGATGTCGAAGCGCGCGCCGCCGGACTCGCTCTCCGTGACCTCGATTTCCCAGCCGTGGGCCTCAACGATCTCCGTGACGATGTTCAACCCGAACCCGGAGCCGCCGTCGGCCGTCGAGTAACCGGCGTCGAAGACCGTCTCGCGGTCGGATTCGGGGATGCCCGGTCCGTCGTCCGCAACGTAGAAGCCCGTGCCGTCGGCCAGGTCGCCGACGGTGACGGTGACATCCTCGCCGCCGTGCTCCACCGCGTTCCGATAGAGGTTTTCGAACAGCTGTTTGAGCCGGCTCGGGTCGGCGCGAACCGTCCGCTCGGTATCGGTCCGGAGCGTCGCGTCGGCCGTCGGAACGGTCTCCCAACAGTGCGTCGCCAGCCGCACGAGCGGGACGCCCTCGGTCGTTTCGACGTCGTCGCGCTCACGGGCCAGCGTCAGGATGTCCTCGATGAGCGACTCCATGCGCTTGTGTGCCCGTTCGACACTGTCGAGCGCGTCGCTGTCGCACTCCTCCATCGCCAACCCGAGGTTCCCCATCGCCACGGTGAGCGGGTTGCGCAGGTCGTGGGAGATGACCCGCGCGAACTCGTCGAGGCGTTCGTTCTGTCGCCTGAGTTCGGCCTCGCGCTCGCGCTGGTCGGTGATGTCCCGGCACATCCAGAGCCGCCCCTCCCGGTTCGGTAGGTCGACCGGCTCGTGGCTCACCGCGAGTGTTCGGCCGTCCCGGAGCTCGAACGTCTCGCCGTGGACGGGCTCGTTCGACGCCACGACCTCGTCGGTTCGCGCGACGAACGCCTCGGGGTCCTCGAAGCGGGCGCTCACCTCCTCGACCAACGCCGCACAATCCCTGCCCGTGAGCTCGTCGGGGTCCCGGGTGAGGTCGAAGAGGTCGAGTAACTCGCGGTTGGCGGCCAACACCTTCCGGGAACCGTCCTCGGCGATGACGCCGACCCGAAGCGTCTCGAAGACGGTCGAGAGCAACGCGTTCGTCCGTTCGAGCTCTCGTTCCCGGTCCGCGAGCTCCGTGACGTCGTGGGCGACGCTGACCGCGCCGACGACCTCGCCGTTGATTTCGAACGGAGTGATGCGGTACGCCAGCGCCGTCCGTCCCGCCCTCCCGAACTCCGCCTCGATTTCCCCGTACAGCTCGTCGCGCTCGCCGTCGAGCAACTCCTGATACGGGTCGCCGTCGCTCTCCTGTGCGAGCTCCGGAATCAGGTTGCTCGGCTCCCCCTCCAGGGCCTCGGGCGTCGTGTCGTAAAGCCGGGCGAGATAGTCGTTGACCGTCTCGAAGCGGCCCTCGGTGTCGTAGATGCAGGCGGGAGCCGGCATCGTGTTCACCATCTGTTCGTAGCGCTGGAGGTCCCGCTCGCGGGCCACGCGCTCGCTGATGTCGCGGCTGATGACCACGAAGCGGTCCTCCCCCGTCAGGTCGAGGCGACGGAGATGGACCGCGACGGGGAACGTCGTGCCGTCCTGTCGCCGGTAGCGCCCCCGCAGGCGCCGGCGCTCGCCCGGCTCCATCGACGTCCAGATTTCCTTCGCCTCGTCGGGGCCGATGGCCGTGTCGATGTCCCACACCGACATCCCGGTGAGTTCCGACTCGTCGTAGCCGGTTTTCCGGCAGATCTGGGCGTTCGCGTCGATAATCGTCCCATCGGCGTCGTGGACGTTGACCATGTCGGGGGACTGTTCGAACAGCGCTTCGAGGCGCGCGGTCGTCTGTTCGAGCTGTTGCTCGCGGCGCTTCCGGTCGCTGATGTCGGTGATGAACCCTTCGAGCGCGGCCGGTTCACCTTCCCCCCGCACGTAGCGCCCGCGCTCCCACATCCACTTCGTCTCGCCGTCCGCATCGACGATGCGGTACGTGACTTCGAAGCTCCCGTCCGCGTCGAGTGCCTCCTGTACGTCCTCCCAGACCCGCTCGCGGTCGTCGGGGTGGAGGATGTCGTCACCCCAGTTCACGTCCCCTGATTCGAGCGCGCTCGCGGGGTGTCCCACCAGGGACTCAACCTCGCCCTCGACGATTTCCATCGGCCAGCCGGGCTCGTTCCGGCAGCGATAGACCATGCCCGGGACGTTGCTGATGAGCGTTTCCAGGCGTCGGGTGCGCTCCGTCAGCGCCTCCCGGGAGCGGCGTCCCTCGACGGCGTTTCGGATCCGGTTCGCGAGGAGTGCGTACTGCTCGTTGCCGGTACCCTTCTGGAGGTAATCGGTGACGCCGGCGGAGATGGCGTCGCTCGCGACCTCCTCGCTTCCCTTCCCGGTGAACAGGATGAACGGCAACTCGGAGTCCCTCTCGCGAACGGCGTGCAGAAACTCGATGCCGTTTCGGCCCGGCATATCGTAGTCGCTGACCACGCAGTCGAATCCCCCCTCGGCGAGTTGCTCCAGGCCGGCCTCGGCGTTCGGCACCGCCTCGACCGTCAGCCGCTCGTCCTCGCGCTCGAGGAACGACTGAACCAACTCCGTGAACGCCGGCTCGTCGTCGACGTGGAGGACGTGGATCTCCTCGGGCGCGGAGAGGACCATACGAACTGTTCAGCGCCCGCACGCATAGAGATTATGGTATGCGTTACCATGAAATTATCCAAGGCGAAACACGCGGGTCCGAGACGCAAAAAACCGTTTTTCAGGCCGCCTGCTCCAGGTCCTCGATGTCGGCGTCGGGGATTTCGCCGGGGCGGTATTTCGGGTCGCCCAACACCCTAGTCGCCGAGGGCGGGCGCTCGTCGACGAGCACGCTGTCGACGCGGACGAGCGCCGTCACGAACTCGACGGCGCGCACCAGGCCCGCCAGCCGAACCTGGAACGCGTCGAGGCCGCCCCCGTCGGCGGTCACGTCGCTCACGACGAGGCCGTCCTTCGAGACGGCCGCACGGTCGTAGCCCGCGTCGTGGAGCGAGCGAAGCTGTGCGAGCGCGCGTATCTGGTCGAGGCCGGCGTTCGCCGCCAGCGTGCGGGGGACCGACTCCAAAACGTCCGCGAACCGGTCGACGGCGAGCTGTTCCCGGCCGTCGAAGCGGGGCGCCAGTTCCCGAACGGCGCGCGCGGCGGCCATATCGGCGGCCCCGCCGGCGGGAAGCGCACGGGGCGTCATCATCGCCGCCCGGAGGGCGTTCTTCCCGTCGCGAACCCGCCGCTCGGCCTCCTCAGCGGCGGCCTCGGTTCCGCCCCGGATTATCAGCGCGCAGGCCGGAACGGGGTCGTCCGATTCGAAGGCGACCCACGGCTCATCGCGGCCCGTCTCCCGGAAGGAGACGGTCGCGTGGCCCAAGACGGCCTCGTCAACAGTGCTCGTCGGGTAGACCGACCCGCGGGGCGTCGCGCCGGTCGCCGCGGCGATGTAGGCGAACTGGTGGTCCTGGACGTTGCGCGCGAGGACGGCGCCCCGGGCGCGAAGCGCCTTGGCAACGGCCATGTCGGCGTCCCCGGTCGCCACCACGGCGACCGCGCCCGTTCGGGCGACGGCGTCCGCGACGGCGACGCTCTCGGAGTCCCACTCCTGCATCGCGCCCTCGGCGCTCACCTTCACGTCGGATTTGGGTTGGCGGGCTTTGAGACTGCCGTCGACGAGGAGAACGGGCCCCGTCGCGGGGAGCAGATGCTCGCCGACGACCCATTCGAGGGGGAGGACGGCCCCATCGAGGAGTTCGGAGTCGGAGACGCTCCCGCCGGGGACCGCGACCGTCCGGGCGCGGTTCAGGCGGACGGTGCCGTCCTCGGGGTCGGAGACGCGGAGAACGGCGTCGACGACGGTGTCGGCGAGTTCGTTCAGCCGCCACGCGCCGTCGCGGCCGTTGGTCATCCCCGTCACCGCGATTTCGCGGAGCATCGCCCGGTCAAGCTCACCCTCGTCGTCACTCAACTCGATTGCTCCGTCGTCCCAGACCTCCATGACCCGCTGGGCGCCGATGGAGAAGCCCTCGACGATGTCGGTGGGGTGGACGCCCTCCTCCGTGAGGTCCATCGCCGCGCCGAGCAGTTCGGCGGCGAGCAGGACCATCGTCGTGGAGCCGTCGCCGTAGTCGGCCTCGTGGTCCTCCGTCGCGCTGATGAAGTACTGGGCGATGGGGTGGTCGGTCTCGCCCTCGAACTCCTCGACGAGCGCGCTCCCGTCGTTGCTGACGAAGCCCCGTATGCGGCCGTCCTCCATCCGCCGGACGACCATCTTATCGAGCCCGAGCGGGCCGAGCGTCGAACGGACGAGTCCCCCCATCTGTTTGGACGCGTCGCGCATCATTGCCCGCGTCTCACGCGGTTGCATATCCGACCAGCCGGTGTGCGATTGGCGTATCATGGTGTGTGTCCCCTAAACGATGTATCTAGTTCGCGAGTGGTCTTAACTGGGTCGGCTACTGGACCAGCAGTTTGTCGTAGGCGACCAGCGCGGCGATGAGGACCAACGCGCCGAACGCGACCTCAACGATGAGGGCCTCACCCTGCCCGCGGAGCCATCCCGTCCCCCCGACGAGCGCCACGAGGGTCATGACGAGGAGGGTCAGGAGTACACCGACGTTCCGGCGGTCGGACAAATTGGTAGACATTACCAATCAAGAGGGGTGCGGTGGGCTAAAGTATACCGGTCGGAACCGCCAAAAACAGCGGCGTTAGTTCGCGACGCGCTCTTTTTTCGTTTCGTTGCCGACGTAGCCCTCCTCCCACTCGCGGCGAGCCCGCAGTTCGTCCATCCCGGCCTCGGTCATCTCGTAGTAGTTCGTCCGCTTGTCGCGTTCGCCCTTCTCGATGAGGCCTTGCTCGACGAGGTCGTCGAGGTTCGGGTAGAGCCGACCGTGGTTGATTTCGCCCTCGTAGTACTCCTCCAACTCCGCTTTGATGGCGAGGCCGTGGGGGCTGTCGAGGCCGGCAACGACGTACAGCAGGTCGCGTTGGAACGCGGTCAGGTTATCCATACAATAAATCAAGCGCCGAGGACTTGTATATCCGTGGGGTCATATATCAGGTTGCCCCGGCTTCGGCGGGCGATTCCGCATATATGCAGTCCACGATGTGTCGGAACGAAAGATGAACGGGATAGCCCACCATTTAGTATTACTGATCAGAAATACTACCCAGAAAAACTGAATGAGATTTCTGTTCAGTTGGTTTGGCCAATAGTACTGCCCCGTCGTGTTGGACAGACGGAGTAACCGTTATGGTGGGCCCGTCTGAACAGGGAGGTTGTATGATAGGGTACACTGTCTGGTCCGAGGCGGGCGGACCGGGAAAGACGACGTTCGCCGTGACGCTGGCGAAGGCCCACGAGCGCCACGGCCAGCGCGTCCTCGTCGTGGACATCGACCCGCAGAACGGGAGCCTCTCGCACTATCTGGGCGTGGACGACGAACGGGCGGACGGCGACGCGGACAACCTCGCGCGCCATCTCGTCGGGCGTCCGAGGGGGCCCTTTTCCGACCTCATCCGCGAAACGGAGGAGGGTATCGATGTGGTCCCGAGCCACAACATGCTCGAAAACCTCGGCGACCACCTCGAAACCGCCCGCCAGCACGCGGAGAACATGGGCGATTCCTTCACGAAGGAGGCCCGACTGCGCGAAGTGCTCGTCGAGGCGGGCGTGCCCGACGACTACGACGTGCTCATCGTGGACCCGCCCGCGACGCTGGGCCAGCACGTCTACAACGCCGTCCACGCGACCGCGAACGTCCTCCTTCCCGTCCGCTTCTCCCCGAAGGGCGACCAGTCGATCTCGGGGCTCGTGGAGTCCGTCGAAGGCATCGAGGACACCCTCGGCGACGTGGAAGTCGGGGTCCTCGGTATCGTTCCCAACGGCGTGAAGGCGACCAAAACCCAGCGGGCCTTCGAGGAACGCATCTCCGAGCGGGACCTGCCGTTGGCGCCGGTTACTGTTCACGAACGCGAAGCCATGTTCGACGGCGCGTGGCGCGAGCACTGTTCGGCGTACACGTTCGTCGCCGACCACCGCGAACGCCAGCGCGAACGCGAACTCGAAACGCTCGCGAAGTTCGACGCGCTCGCCCGCTTCGTCGCCGGCGAGTTCGGCGTCGAGTTGACCCCCGAGGACGTTCGCGAGGACGCCCTCGACCTCCCCAACCCATGAAAGAAGGAGCCTCAGACCCGTTTGCCGACGACGGAACCGATTCCGAACAACCCACGAGCGAGACGGCCGACGCGGGCGACGGAGGGACGGAACCCGCCGACACGGACGAGCGCGTCCGGAGCCTTCCCTACATCCACGCCCGCGATACGGTCAAGGAGGACCGGCCGAACGTCCATCAACTGTTCGTCCGCGACGAGGCCGACCGCGAGGCGAAACACGCGGAGATGGAGCTCGAAGAGTTGCTGGGCGAGGACGTCTACCGACTGGACGCCCGCGAGGCCATCTACCTCGCCGGGATGCAGAACCTGGGTGACGCCGCCGACCTGCTCCGGGAGTGGGGCTACGACTGGGACTGAGAGGAAATCCCGGATGGTTTAGTCCACCCTGCCCGAGGCCGAAGCGTGCGCCGTCCCTCCCTCGGCCCCGTCTCGGTCCTCGCGGCAACGCTCGTCCCGCTCGTCGGCGTGCTCGGCTTCGGCTGGTCCGCGGCGGCGATTCTCGGCGTCTATCTCGGCGAAGCGCTGATCGTTCTATTCTTCGCGCTCCTCAAGATGCCGTTCGCCGCGAAGCGTCCGAACAACGACATCGGCGAGGGGAACCGCTTGCTCGGCCCCATACAGGCGAAGCGCGGCGCGACGACCCTCCCGGGGCCGCTCCCCGACGTGTATCTGCGGAACGTCCCGACGATGCTGATTACGGCCTGTCTCCTCGCGCCCCTCGAAGCGTTCGCCGTGCTGATGGTGTTCGCGCTGCCGGACCCGACGATAACGGACGCCGTCGCCGGACAGCTACTCATCGGGTGGTCGGCGGCGTTCGTCGGGCGCGGCGTCGAGACGTACACCGACTACTTCCGGAACGGTGGATACGAAGACCACTCCCCGCGCTCGCTCCTCCTCCCCCCGTTCAAGTACCTCTTCGCCGTCGGCGGGCTGATGCTCGTCCTCACGCCGTTCCAAGGCACCTTCGGGAGCGATTCGCTGCTGGTCGTCGTCGTCCTCGGAAAACTCCTCTACGACCTGCGTGCCCTGCAAGTCGAACGCGACGACGACCGCCACGGGGTGTTCTACCGCCTCTACGGGAGTAAGGAGACAGAAATAAACCCTATGTCGGTTGAAGAACCCGGGCGGGCGCCTGACCTCGCCGTTCGCCCGAGCCGACGGGTCGCGCTCGTCGACGCCCTTTACCGGGGGGTGACGTACTCGGTTTCCAGCACGGCCGCGCTGTTCTACGCCGTTGGGGCGGCGATGGCGCTCCTCGGTTCGGTACCCTTCGCCGCCTTCTTCCTCGGGATCGGGTCCTGTTTCACCCTGTTGCGCGCCGTCGCGCGGTATCTCGCGGTCGGAACCGTCGAACACAGAGTGTACGGGGGGACGCTCTTGGCCCACGACACCCTCCTGTGCGAACCCCAGGCCCGTCTGGAATCCGATGCCGTCGTCGACTGGTCGCACGAACGGGACCGCGTGGACCGCCTGTTCGGCACGGAGACGCTCGCGCTCGAAGCACTCGAACCCGAAGACGACGAGTGGCCCCCGATGGGGTTGGCGCTCGACCCGCCGGACCCCGATGAGTTGGGTACGGACGACGCCAACGAGAACACGTCGATGACGGTTCCCCACGTGGAGCGCGCCGAGGAACTCCGGGAAGCCCTGGGCCTCAGCGAGTTCCGGAACTAGGAGTCCGCCGACAGTCGAGGACGGCCAAGGAGTCGTCGATGACGATTTCGATGCCGGCGTCGACGACGATGCAAAAGCGCGGCGGGTCCGAGGAACGGCGTTCGAGGCGGCTCTCCGGGAGGTCCCAGTGGTGCGTTTCCCCGACCGGCGTGCCGAGCTCCCGGAGCGCCCCCGCCACCCGGTCGTCGTCCAGCACGGCCGAGAGCGGGGCGATGCCGACGATAAAGGTACACGCCCGGCACCGGATTCGAACCGCGGGCCCGTCCGCGTCCGGGCGGAGTTCGCGGTCGGTTCGGCCGGCGCAGAACGGGCAGGTTCCCGAGCGAGCCAGCCCCAGATGGGCGCGGAGGCGGCGGTGGAAGGCGTCGAGGACAGCCGCGTCGCTTCGACCCTCCAGCCCGTTCGGCGGGAACGGATACGTGTGACGCGCCGCGGGGGACCCGCAATCGGCACAGCGGACGGAGAGAAACCCCCGACGGTGGGTGATTTCGAGGGGGGAGCCACAGGCCGGGCAGGGCGCGTCGACGTCGATGGCCACGCTCTCGTCGGGGGCCGCGGGCCGGTGGGCGAGCGCCGCCCGGTAGAGCGCTGTCGCGGCCGCCGTCGGAACGTACCCGTCCTCGACCTGCCGGACGTACGCCCCGCGGAGTTCGCTCAGATGGTAGTTGAACTTCCCGCTGTCCTCGACGCCGACGGCGCGCATCAGCTCCGAGTAGCCCCGCGGGTCGGTGTGCTCGCCCTCCCAGTCCTCAAGGAGGGCCAACAGGATGTCCAGTCGGATGTCGTGGGCGAGCACTGAGAACGCCTCGCGCACGGAATCATCCTGGTCCATACGTCCGTTGGTGGATGCGGGAGTATCAGCCTTTGCGAACTGCAGTTCACAAAAGGGTATTCACCCGCCGGCGGTATCGGGACCCTATGAGCGAACCTCCCCTCCACCGGCGCGCCCTCGAACGCCTCGCCGGGGTCAACATGTGGGTCATTCTGGGCGTCGGCTTCGCGCTCGGCCTCACCGTGAACCACCTCGACGGGCCGCGGTGGCTGGCCTTCCTCTGCTATCTGGGCGGGGGGTTGCTCCCGATTCTCCTCTCGACGGTTTCCACCGGGGAGGAGGGCTACGAGCACGAGATGACCAACCGCGAGCGCGCCGTCTACCTTCTCGGCGTCCTGCGCTGGTCGTTCACGCCCTGGGGGATTCTCACCCAACTGCTCCAGATCGGCGGCCAACTCGTCGCGTACGCCCGATATCGGGGGGACGTACCGAACACCGAACGTCACAGCCCCGAAACGGCGCTCCGACTCCCCGTCGAGGGCGAGTGGACCGTCGTCAACGGCGGCGTCACGCCCGAGACGTCCCACTCCTGGGGCATCTACTCGCAGCGCTACGCCTACGATTTCGTGATGACCGACGACGACGGTGAGACCCACGAGGGCGCCGGCGACGAACTGGAGGACTACTACGCCTTCGGGGAACCGGTTGTCGCGCCCGCCGACGGGACCGTCGTCGACGTGAGCGACCGCCGCCGGGACTACCCCGGCGTCGGAACCGCGCTGGTCGAGTGGCGCACGTGGGACATCGCGGGGAACCACGTCACCATCAAGCACGCCGCGGGCGAGTACTCCTTCCTCGCACACCTCCAGCGGGGGAGCACGGCGGTCAGCGAGGGCGACGACGTCAAGGCCGGCGACGTCATCGGCCGGTGTGGCAACGCCGGACACTCCAGCGAGCCACACCTTCACTACCAACTCCAGGACACACCGAACTTCTGGTTCGCCGCGGGCCTCGCGCCCCGCTTCGCGGACGTCGGAATCGAGCGCGACGGCGGCCACCCCGGAGAGGGGCCGTACGCCGACCGCGACGGCAAACCCGAAACGTACCTCTGGGCCGGCGACCGCGTCCGCCAAGAATCCGACGCGCATACCTGAATCCGGGAGATAGTGTTTTGGTCTTCGGTACCGCATCACACTCATGGATACGACGATAGACACCGTACTGGTCGCCGTGGGGGCCGACCCCGACGAGGAGCTGGGGAAGGTAATCGAGGCGACGGTCCAGCTCGCGGTCCCGACGGGCGCTACGGTCGTGTTGGCACACGTCTTCACGCCGGACGAGTTTGAGTCCGCGGCCGAGCGCCTGGAGTACCCGGACGCGACCGTCGAGGACATCGACGCCGTCCTCCGACGCCACCGCCAGGTCCGGGACTTCGGGGACGCGCTGACGGAACACGACGTGCGCTTCGACGTCCGAGGGGCCGTCGGCGATGTGACCGACGAACTCGTCGCGATGGCCTCCGAGTTGGGCGCCGAGCGGGTCATCGTCGCGGGGCACCGCCGCTCGCCGACCGGCAAGGCCGTGTTCGGGAGCCTCTCGCAGGAACTCCTCCTCGAAGCGCCCTGTCCGGTGACGTACGTGAAATCGAACTGATTCAGGGCCGCAGGTCCGCGGCACGCTCCCGGGCGGCTTCCAGATCGAGTTCCACGTTCCGGGCCCGCTCCCGGATGTCGTCGGCGTCCCCCGTCGTGAGTTCGCCGTCCTCGTAGACGACCTCGCCGTCGACCATCGTGAAGGCGACGTCCTCGCCGTGGGCCGCGAACGTCAAATGAGAGAGCGCGTCGTGGAGCGGCGTCGCCCGGGTGAGGTCCGTGTCGATGCCGACGACGTCGGCCTTCCAGCCCTCCTTGAGCTCGCCGACCCGCTCGAATCCGGCGGCCTTCGCGCCGTTCCGGGTGGCCATCTCGAAAACGTCGGGCGCGGCGAGCGCCGTCGGGTCCATCTCCTCGACTTTCCCGAGCAGGCTCGCCTGTCGCATCTCGGTGAACGGGTCGAGCGTGTTGTTACAGGGCGCGCCGTCGTTGCCGAGCGCGACGTTGATGCCGCGCTCCCGGTACTCCCGTATCGGCGCGACGCCGGAGGCGAGTTTCATGTTCGAGGACGGACAGTGCGTGACGTGGGTGCCCGTCTCCGCGAGCAGTTCACGCTCCGTCTCGTCCGTGTGCACACAGTGTGCCAGGACGACGTCCTCGCCCGTGAGCCCGACCTCGTGGAGCCACTCGACGTTCCGCATCCCGGTGTCCTCAGCGACGGTCTCTATCTCCGAGCGGTTCTCGCTGGCGTGGGTGTGGATGCGCACCCCCTCGTAGGCGTCCGCGAGTTCACGGGCGCCGCGCAGGCATTCTTCGGTACAGGAGACGGCGAAGCGGGGCGTGACGGCGTAGCGGATTCTATCGTTGAAGGCGCCGTGGTACTCTTCGATGAGCGCTTCGGACTCGGCGAGCGCGGCGTCGGCGTCCTCCCGGAGCCCCTCCGGCGCGCGCTGGTCCATCAGCACCTTGCCGAGGACCCCCCGAATCCCGAGTTCGCCGGCCGCCTCGAAGGCCTCCGCGGCGTGGGACACAGAGAGATGGTCGACGACCGTCGTCGTGCCGCTCTCAATGCACTCCAGATAGCCCAACTCGGCGGCCGTGCGCATCTCCTCCGCGGAGAGCGAGGACTCCATCGGCAGGACGTACTCGAAGAGCCAATCCAGCAGTTCGGTGTCGTCCGCGATGCCCCGCCCCAGACTCTGGACGGAGTGAACGTGGCCGCCCACGAGGCCGGGTACGAGTAGGTCGTGCTCGCGGACCTCATGGTTGGGGTAGTCGCCGAGAACAGTATCCACATCACCGACTGCGGCGATTTCGTCGCCATCCACGACGACGGCGCCCTCGTCGATGACCGTCGAGGAATCGGCGACGACGGTTCCTGAAAGTATCACCTTCGTGTGGAACCCGTCGCGAGCCATAAACGCTTCGTCGCCGCTCGTCACGGACGCAGAACCCTACCGCTCGCTCGGGTCCTTCTCGTACGCTTTGAGGCGGTCGTACTCCGCAGCCGTAATCGGGAGCACCGTGCCGTGTTTGA